>Ga0187779_10002874_pt1 | contig 10493 bp, 9 predicted proteins | sample 1015_Q2_SP10_10__FD_132435 | JGI IMG/M metagenome (GOLD analysis project Ga0187779, IMG submission 132435) | Tropical peat soil microbial communities from peatlands in Department of Meta, Colombia - 1015_Q2_SP10_10_MG | ecosystem: Environmental > Terrestrial > Soil > Wetlands > Peat | place...
AGGTCGGCGCGGCGCGCCGTGCCGCGCGGGCGAATCTATGGCGTCTAGACATCTTGGCGCCTCCTTCAAAGATCGTTAGTTTCGGGCGATCGGGGCCCCGTCCGGCTGACGGGGCCCCGATCGTCTTTGACCAGCCAACGGGTCGTGATCGTCACCGCGTCAGCCCGCGACAGCGACCTCTCGCACCGGCCGGCTATCCGCAGCGCTCTCGGACGCCGCTTGTCCGTAGGGCACAAGCGAGTACATCGCGCACGCGAACACGACGAACAGCAACCCCGCGTTCGGGTCGGTCGCGCCGCCCTGCGGGATACCGCCGAAGCCCTGGCCGACGACCCAATAGAGCAGATTCAAGCCGATCGCCAGCCCGAGAAACAGCTTCGGGCGCCAGCCGACGGCGACCGCGACACCGATCCCAGCCGACGCCGCCGCGAGCACGATCGCGATCAGCGTGCCGTTGCCCTTGGCCGCGGTCGCAAACCAGTCCTGAACGCTGCTGAGCCAGCTCATCCCCGACGGCGCCGCGTTGATCGCATTCCTGATTCCGTCGGCGCCACCCGCCTCGACCAGCCACAGCCACGCCATCACCAGCCAAAGCGCCGCCCACGCGGCTCGTGCGCCACGCACGCCCAACAACCCTCCGGGGCGTCCATTCGGCCATACGATCGCCCCGATCAGCGCGTAGAGCAGCACCGCTCCGGGCGCGCCCGTCAGCGCGCTGGCCATCGGAGCGCCACCCATCGGTGTCGTCGCCATGAACATCATCCCGAACGCCTCGCCAAACCACCACACGATCAAAGCCCATCCGAACGACGCCACCAGCGCCGGCTTGACCGTCGGGCGGTACAGCAGCCCGACTCCGATCGCAACCTGGACCAGCGCAAACAGAGTGTTGAACAAGATCTGGTCACTCTGGAGCGTGGTCGCCCCCCAGTTCACGCTGCTCGCCACCCAGCGCGGCTGACCCCCCGTCAGCCCGGTCAGCAGCTGAATGAACCCCTTCGAATACATGAACGACTGGAACTGCAGTCCGCCGTCCAGCAGCCAGATCAACCCCAGCACGGTCTGGACCGTCCGAGAGCTGTCCGACGCGAAATACGCGCGCGCCGCGTGTGTGACCGACCCGCGCGCGGAACCGCGTTCGGTTCGCGCCCGCAGATCAGCGGTTCCTGTACTCATGAACCATTGACTCCTTATCGGTAGCAGGGACCCTCACCCCGGAACCACCGAACCGCGGGCGCGGTCGGCATCCGCTCACCGGCGATGTCACAGGGAAGGCAAATCCGCCACGCACTCGCACCAGGCGAGCACGGCGTCTCAACCGACCGTTGGCGGACCCCGACCCGACCAGCCCGCGACCAGCGGTGCCGGACACACGACCACCGCATCGCGAGGACGCGCCACGCACGGAGCCCGTCCGATCACCGACGCGCCCGGTCGCGCTCGCCGGTGGGCGACCTCCCGCACGAGCCACCGAGCCCCGTGGAGCACCGTCGCCAGCACCAGGCCGACACACAAGGCCGCCGGGATCGACCACCAACCCCCGTAACCGAAGATCCCAGCCAAACCACCGGGATGCCCGGTGGCGAACAGCGCCTCCAGGAATTCCTGGCAGGCGAAGATCAGCACCAGCGCGGCCGAGCACACCAGCCACATGGCGGTCAGCGACAACGAGTAGCGGGCCGGAGAGGTGTGACCCGCGAACGCTCGCCCCAACGCCCGCAACAACCCGCCGACAGCCAAAGCCAACAGCAGTACCAGCCACGGCACCACCGAATGCAGATACGAGTGCCCCGTGCGCTGCAGCTCGACTGCGGCGTTGCTGCCGTAAGCCAGCCAGTAGCGCAACTGGTGCACCGCGAACGCCGCCGGCGGGAGCAACGCCACATACGCGAACCCCGCGATCCGAGCCCGTACTCCGGCCCGCCCCTTCCGGCCCGCAGGAAGCTGCAAGCGACCGATCATCGCCCTACCCGAGGGCCGCAGAACTGCGCCTCGTGCCTGGGTGCTCATTTCGACAGCGCATAAGTGCTGATGTCCGAATCCAACCTGCCTGGCGAATCCTAATGGCCCGCGTCCACGAACACGACCTTGCCCGCCGGGCTGAGGATCGTGGTGGGCAGGCCATGGGATCGCGGCCGGCGACGAGAGGTCGGGGGGGTCGTCTCGTAGCTCGGGTAGCTACCGGATCCTGCGCGAGGTGTGTGTGCGAACGTCCCCCGCGGAATCGTCGGTGTCGGCGCTTAGAACGCGACCTGCCGGCCGTAGCGGACCGAGGCGGCCGCGAACAGGCCCAACCCAAGACGGCACGCCCGCACCACGAAGCCCAAGCGTTGATCACGACCGGATACCCGCCCAGCGCCTGGATGCGCGCGGCGAGCGCGGACTGGTTCCCGAGCAGCTGGTCGGCCTCCTGGTGCAAGACGCCAGCGGTTGCGAGCCCGCCAGCCGTTGCCTCACGGTCGTGGCGCTGGCCGGCTCAGCCGCGCCGCCTTGGCACACCGGACCAGGACGTTCGTACTCGCACGCCGGTTCGCTGCGCGCGTAGACCCCGCGCCCGCCCGAACCAGCGACCCATCAGCCAAAAGATCTCCGGAAATGTCCACCTTACGCGACAACTGTGTGTCCCGAACGTTGACGGAGGATCCATGTAGGAAGGTCTTTGCCGGCGGCCGAGCCACATTGTCGCCGTCCGCTCCGGTCTGTGGCTAGGTCAGCTGCTCGAGCGTGTGCTCGACGTCCTGCGGGTAGAACGGCCAGACGAACAGAGCGCGCTCGTGACCGGTCGGATCGATCACGTATGCGGCCTCGGTGTGGGTGATGTAGTTGATTGTCGTGCCGGCGATCCGCCTGGTCACGACCGACACGCCGATCTCGTACCGTTTCCAGACCGAGGCGAGTTGCGCGGGTGGACCGACCGCCCAGTGCCATTGGGGCACGAGCTCCCATTTGCGCTCGTCCTGGAGGAGATCTGCGCGGGTGTCGGCGTAGACGTCGACACTGACCGCGAGGATCACGGGCCGGCGCGAGACGGGTATTTCGCCGACGACTTGGTTGAGGAGGTGCGCCTCGAGCGGGCAGAGGTTGCGGCACAGTGGGTCGACGAACGTCACGATCACCGGGCGCCCGCGGAACTGCGCCATCGACACGCGATGCCCGGTCTGGTCGCGCAACACAAAGTTCGGAGCTGGCCGGCTGCCCGCCGGCCAGCTGAACGCGGGCGGCGAGATCACCGAGTCCACCGACTCGTCGGATGCGCCGGGGTGCCTGAGGGCGATCAGTAGCGCGATCGGCGTCCCGGTGGCGACAATCACGAGCGCGGCAAAGCCCGGCACCGTCCGCGGCAGCCGGCGCGACCGGGCAGCGCCGCGCGCGAGCGACGGGCGGGGCGGTTGCTGTGGGCGGCGGCGTCGCCGGCGACCAACCGCGAGCATGGCGGCAACGGCGCCGGCGAGCACGGCGATCGCCGCGATCGACACGGCGGCCACCGAGGCTCCTCGGGATTTGCGGGTCGCCGTTGCGCCTGTGGTCGAACCGGTTGAGGCTGGGAGCGACACTCCGTCGGCGGCAGCGAGGCTTCGCACCGCCGCCTGCGCCGCGCTCGCCAGCGTGCCGTCGCCCGGCGCGATCCGGACCCTGGCCAGGACCCGGTATGCGGGTGCGGTGGGGTGTCGGGGCCAGTAGAACCCGAATCCGTTGGGCATCACCACGAGCAATCGCTGCTTGTACACCAACCCCAACTCAATGCCGAGGAAGCGGACATAGACGCGCGGGTTCCGCCACAGTTCGGTGATCGACCCGAGGTCGTACTTGGTCGCGATCGTCGCCACGCGGATCGCAAACCCGGCACGGTTTGCCGCTTGGACGACGGCTATGAGCTGTTGCTGCTGCCTCGACTCCGCATCCGTCAGCGACGTCAAGAACACCTGCCGCCCCAACAGGTAGTCGCTCGCGGGGTCACCGTCGGCGCGCGCCATCGAGGCGAGCGCTCCCGACACGAGGAAGACGGCCAGCAGAACCGGCACGCGCAGGCGCGTCATCAAACAGCCCCGGCGGCGGGCAGCCACCCGGACATTGTGACCGCGTCTGCCCGATCGCGCGAGCGAGGACGCCCGTCCGTGGCACGCAGTCACGTGCTGGGCGGGAATGTGTACGACCGGTGTGGAGGGACATGCAGCCCGACCTCGAGCACGATCTCCCAGTGGCGGGCCAGCGGCACGCGCCCGGGAGCTCCCGGCCACCGGCGGCCGTTCACGAACACGACCACGCGCGCGCCGCCGGATGCCGGGAAGGACGCGATCCTCCGGGCGGATAGGGGCTGCCCCCACGCCCTGAACAGGTCGGCGAGCACGGGGCGCACGCCCGGGCGGACGAGCACGACCCCGGTCGGATCGAGCGTGACCAGGTCGCCGTAGCAGCGGGCGCTCGAGATTCGCCCCGCCGAGAAGCTGCGCGGCGGCCGCGTGCCGATCCGAGCGGGGACGAGCACCACGCGGTTGGCCGCGAACACCTCGATGTGCACGCCCTCGCGGGGGCCGAGCCCGCGATCGCACGTGCCGATCACGGGGCCGCGAGATGGCGGCTGAAACCTGGCGCCTCTCCCGATCGGACGCGCCTGCGCCACGAGTGCGGCCGGCGGCGCCGAGGTCGTGGAGGTCTGCCGGCCGGTGGATTTACAGGCGGCCGTGAGAATCAGGGCCGCGAGCGCCGCGGGAGCGGTCCGGCCGAATCGCATCGTCCCGCGCGCTACCGGCTCCGCTTGAGGCCGGCGTCGTAGTCGGACAGGCGGAACACGAGCAGGAGCAACCCCACGCCCGTGCCGAGGCACACAATCGTCGCCACGCGGGCGAGGAACGCCGGGAGCGAGATCAGCACGAACCCGTACAGGAGCGTGGTGATCATCTCACCGCCGGCCCACAGCGCCGCGACCGCGATCAGGAAGCACGTGAAATACCCTGGCCGCCGGAACAAGGTGGCCGAAAGCCCCCACCCGACGAACGCGAGGATGAGGGCGAGCTCGACGAACTGGAGGATCGAGATCGTCGGGCGCCCGTGCAGCTGTAGGCCGAGGCCCGCGATCGTCACCGCGATCAGCGCCGACACCGCGAGCACGCGGGCGACCAGCTCATCGAGCACGGCGCGCCGCACCCGCCAGGCCGCCACGCCACCAGGACTATGATCCCCCAGAACCACACGATCGACGGGTCGTCCGCGTGCCACAAACCGCCGAAGATCGACTCGAGCCGGCCGTCGACCCGGACCGGGATCCTCCATCGGCCGACGAACGAGACGCCGGGCTCCAGCGCGACCGCGGCGAGCGCATGCAGCCGGCCGTCATGCCACCCGTACGAGTGCCCGCCGGTCACCCGACGCCAGCTCGGCGGCGCGGTCGGGCTCAGGTTCGCCGAGGAGTCAGCGCGACGGGAGTCTGGTTGAGGTAGTACATCGACGAGTTGTGATTCACCCGCACGCCCGTGGGCGAGAACCGCAGATACGGGGCGCCCCGGTAGTCCAGGATCACCACGGTCTTGCTCGGCGATACCTGGAGCCACATCCGCAGGTCGCCGTCCACCACCTTCCCCTCCAGACCAGCCGGGAGCCCGAGCAGCTTGGCGAAATAGCTCGAGGCCGCGGACGCGATCGGGCCGTGGGCCTGCGCCGCGGACGGAGAGGCCGCGAGCGCGGTCACAATCCCCGCCAACGCGACCGCCGCGGTCCGCCGGCGCGCTCTACCCCTAGACTTAGCCTCGACCTGGCCCAACCCCGACGGTCCATGTCCTGTTGCTTCCCGGCTCATCGCAGTTGACGGACTCTACGGACAACCCGACCGGGGCCGGAACGCCATCGACGTCTTCCGCACCGACCGGACGACCAGCAACAGCGCAGGCTGGCCCGTCGGATCCTCGTGATGCTGAAGTACGCCCGGCGGCCCCGGTGCCGCCGACTAGGGCGCAGCCTCACTACTGGTCGCCGAGCGAAGCAGGTATGCGGATGGCCCAGTCGCTCTCTAGAAGGCCCCGAGAAGCAGCCCAGGCGCGGAGACCGGAGCGCGGGCGAGTTTCCGCTCGGAGCCCAACGGCCCAGGAACATTAGCCAGCGGCGACGCTGGTCGCATCGAAATCGTGGCTGCTTGGACGCGAAAGCGGCGTCGGATCGACTGGCGCAAGTCGGTGGGTGCACCGGCCAGCGTCGGCTGCTGTCCCCGGGTGCACTGGCAATCCTAATTGCCTGCGGCTTGCATTAGCGTCCCGCTCGCATTAGTTTGTTGATGGCCGCATCTTGTCCCTGGGTGATCCGACCTCGGCTGGCGACCGTATAGGGGTCGAGCGTTACTCCGAGCGTCGATAGCGAAGGAGGAGACGGTGCAATCAGCGACGGTGGTGGGCACGCGGCCCGGTGTGCGGGCGTTCTGGGCATCGCTGACCGCGAGCCAGCGGCGGACGCTGGTGATGATGATCGCGGTCGTCGGCGGCCTGCATGTCGTCGGGTTCCTCACGTTGATCTCGCTGGTCGCGCCGCGGCATTACGAGTTGGGGAGCGCGGGGGCGTTCACGATCGGGATCGGCGTGACCGCGTACACGCTCGGTCTGCGGCACGCGTTCGACGCCGATCACATCTCGGCGATCGACAACACCACGCGCAAGCTGATGAGCGAGGGCAAACGCCCGCTGAGCGTGGGGTTTTGGTTCTCGCTCGGGCATTCGACGATTGTGTTCGCGCTGGCGTTCCTGATCTCGGTCGGAGTGCGGGCGCTCGACGGGCCGGTCAGGAACGACAACTCGAACCTGCACCAGGTGACCAACTGGATCGGCACGCTGGTGTCCGGCACGTTTCTCTACGCGATCGCCGCGATCAACGTCGTGATCCTGCTCGGGATCGTCAAGGTGTTCCGCGAGATGCGAACCGGCCGCTACAACGAGCAGCAGCTCGAGGAGCAACTCAACAAACGCGGACTCATGAACCGCTTCCTCGGGAAGCTGACCAAGACGGTCACCAAGCCCCAGCAGATGTATCCGATCGGGGTGCTGTTCGGGCTCGGGTTCGACACCGCGACCGAGGTCGCGCTGCTCGTGCTCGCTGGCGGCGCGGCCGGCGCGGGGTTGCCGTGGTACGCGATCTTGTGCCTTCCGATCCTGTTCGCCGCGGGCATGTCGCTGATGGATTCGATCGATGGCTCGTTCATGAACTTCGCCTACGGGTGGGCGTTCTCGAAGCCGGTCCGCAAGGTCTTCTACAACCTCACGATCACCGGACTGTCCGTCGCCGTCGCGCTCGTGATCGGCACGATCGAGCTTGGCGGCCTGATCGCCTCGCAACTGAATCTGTCGGGGGCGTTCTGGAGCTGGTTTGAGAACATCAACATCAACCTGCTCGGGTTCGTGATCGTCGGCATGTTCGTCGCCACGTGGGCGATCGCCGTGTCGGTCTGGCACTACGGCCATATCGAAGAGCGCTGGAGCGCCCATCTGGAAGAGGGCGGCGTCGGACTCGAAGGCTGACCGGGTGCGCGAACATGTAGTGCATCGTGACTCAGTCGCCCGACGCACCGCCGCTCGCGTTTGTCAATCTCGCGGACGCGATCGGCGCTCTGCGCAACGCCGGCCTACGGATCTCGACGCCGCGGCGACTCGTACTCGAGGCGCTGTTCGCCGCGACCGGTCCGGTGTCGGCAGCCGATCTCGCGCGCGAGCTGTCGCTCGATGAGTCGTCGGTCTACCGCAACCTCGAGGTACTCGAGCAGCTCGGCGTCGTCCGCCACGTCCACCTGGGCCACTCGCCCGGCCTCTATACCCTGGTCAGCGACGAGGTCGTCGAGTACCTGTGCTGTGAGCGCTGCGGCAAGGTAACCGCGGTTCCACCGGCCCGCCTAGATGCGGTTCGTGAACAGATCCACGATGAGTTCGGCTACACGGCCCGCTTCACCCACTTCGCGATCGTTGGGTTATGCCCCGACTGCGCGTCCGCAGCGCAAGCCCACGGGGCTCGGACGCCGCCGTCACACACACCCACCAGCACATGCACGAGGGGTCCGCGGATTCCCACCCTCGTTGAGTGATCCGTTTCTGAGTCCACCTCGATACGGGTTGGCAAAGTGCAGCCCGCTCGTAAGGGAGAGCGAATCACATGTCAGAAGGGAACGCAGGACTCGGGACCGACCCCAGAAACTTCTCGGCTGGAGGGCAGCTGGTGACGGCGCGATCGCCCGCGTGAGCGCACTGTAGGCGCTAATCCCCGTCGCGCGCCGCGGCCAAGGCCAGCGGGCCGACAAACAGCGACCTCGCGATCTTCGGAGCAGCGCGATCGCCCGAGCGCTTGCCGTCACTACCTACACCAACATCATCGACACGGTGCCGCTGTTCCGGCGCACTCCGTCCGGCGTCCACGGCCATCCGAACGGCACGCGCCAAGAGGAGGTGCCGCACCACGTCCTGGAGACGAGCGTCACCGGCGGGCCCTCGCGGTTTGCGACGTTCTACTAACCCGCGAAGAGTCCTCCGATCCGCAGACCAGCCTGAACGTGTTGGTCACACTCGAGGACGCGTTCGTCGTCGCCTAACTGGTCGGGTGCGAAACTTCAGCACCGCCGGGCTGCGCATGACCGCGGCGCGGATCATCGGCATCGAGAGCGAACACCGCACACGTGTGCGCGTCGTTGCCCCCGGTGTGGCGAAGCGCGACGGCGGCCCGATCGAGGAGGTGACCCGGGCTCCATGGCAAAGGCCGAGAGCGTCGACCCGCCGAACAACAACGACCACGAGCGCACGCTCAGATCGACCGACATCAACGCCCTCGCTGCGCTCACCCCTTTTCGTGGCCCCGACCGCAGTGCGCAAGGCCGGGTTCGGCAGCCGGCAAACCGCCCATTTCCAGCCGTCAACGCCAAGCTACCCGAACCCCTCGGCGGCTTCCAACCTTCCTCGGATGACAGGACGCACGGACGCTCGTCGCGGCGATGTCACGTTCGCGATCACGACCACGCATCCAACCCGGGCCGCCCCTTCAGGAGCTAACCGACCGTAGCCTCCACACTCCCCACGCGACCAGCACGCTCCCCGCGACGAACCACAAAGCCGCCGACACAACGTTCCCCTGCGCCACACCAATCGCACACACCAACACGAACGCGACGCCGGTGACCAAGCACAACCAGCCAGTGAACCGGACGTATCCCTCACGAGATCCCATCCCAGTAGCACAGACACTACCGGCAAACGCCCACTCGATGCGCCTGGCGATAGACCCACCAACGCCACGCCGGGCTGGGCATTGCGACATCGCGGCTCGAGCAGCCCGCATCTCGGTTACGGGCTCATCGACAAACATGTACACCTCCGCCGCCACTTCGGGCTACACGCGACAGCAGCGACGCCACAGTAGCCAGAGACGTTCGGCTCACCGGGAGACTCGCCAGCCAGGCCGCATCCGCGAGTCAACGAGGGGCCGGACACCTTGCGGCCCTCTGTCCGGCCAACGCTGAGTGCTTCAACAGTCCGACCGAACGTACTCATCGCGCCCAAAAACCGGCCACGGCGAGATCGACGGTCGGGCGCCGCCAGCGCTCGAAGTGCGGGTTGAGCGCATCGAGCACCTTCACGTCGTTCACCGCGGCCCTCACATGGCACGTCCGTGACGCCCCTCAAGCATCAAGTAACCCCCTTCTTTGCGGTCGCCTGGTTGATCCGGGCGGCGGGCGGGAGCTCCGTCGGTACCGGGCGGCGGGTTGCGGACGAAACCGCTCCGGTTCGCGGGTCAGGCCGCTTCGACGACGGCCGGCGCGTGCCGCGGGTCAGGCGGCGCTTCATCGATCCGCGACCGGTGCCACCATCCTTGGATGGCGCACGATACTGCCTCGCTGCGGGCGCGGCGGCTCGAGGCGAAACGCCGCCGTCGGCAGCGCCGACTGGTGACAGGTCTCGCGCTGTTGTCGGTCGCGTTTGCGGTGGCCGCGGTGATCGCATGGTTCGGCTCGTCGAGCAGATCGGGCTCGCCCGCGGCCGGTGCCGCGATCCGGACGATAAATCCGATCAAGGCTGGGGCGGCACCTCGCCTCGCGATCAACCGTCACTCGGTCCTCGTCGCGGAGGTTGCGGCGGTGCGACGGCTCGCGTTATACGGGCTGCCGCTCTACTGCGGTGGTACGAGGAAGCGGATGGTGGCGCTGACGTTCGATGACGGCCCGGGCGTGTACACGCACTACGCGATCAGGAAGCTCACCGAGGCGCATCTGCACGCGACGTTCTTTCTCGTTGGCAAGGAGATCGTCGCCTGGCCGGGGCTCGCCCAGCGCGAGGAACCGGTCGCGGCATTCGGCGATCACACGATGACGCACCCGTTCCTGCCGGCGCTCCCGTACTCCGAGGCGGTGCAGGAGGTCGCCGCCGATCAGCGGCTGATCGAGCGGACGGTGGATCAGCCGGTGCTGCTGTTCAGGCCGCCGTACGAGGGTCACACGCCGGCGATCGACGCCGAGGTCAGGAGGCTCGGGATGGTCGAGG
>Ga0187779_10002875_pt1 | contig 10491 bp, 11 predicted proteins | sample 1015_Q2_SP10_10__FD_132435 | JGI IMG/M metagenome (GOLD analysis project Ga0187779, IMG submission 132435) | Tropical peat soil microbial communities from peatlands in Department of Meta, Colombia - 1015_Q2_SP10_10_MG | ecosystem: Environmental > Terrestrial > Soil > Wetlands > Peat | place...
CGGTGCGCACGGGCACCCGCACCTAGGGCAGGCCCGGGTCGAGAGTTCTCAGCTCCTCGAGCGGCCCCGAGAGGTTCTTCTGGACGTCGTTCGAGAGGGCGCGCAGAGGCGAGACGTAGAGAACGCAGGTTTCGTCCGGTAGCTCCGGCCCCCGGCGGATCAGGGAGTCTACGGCCGACAGAAAGGCGGCGAGCGTCTTTCCCGAGCCGGTCGGAGCGGCGATGAGCGTGTGGCGGCCCTCGCGGATGCGCGGCCAGCCGTCCCGCTGCGGCGGGCTCGGCTCTCCGAGGCGTCCGGCGAACCACCTCTGAATCGCCGGGTGAAAGGATGCGAGGGCGCTCACGACGTGGAAATACTAACCGCGGCGGCGGCTGGTCCTTTCGCGCGTCGAGTCCTTCGAACCCGGCGCGGACGGGTCGCTCCCCCGCGGCGTCTTCCAGCCGGCGCCGTCGACGCCGCTCCACACCATCCGGTGAAAGAGGTCGTCCATCCGTGCCGGCGTCTCCTTCGCTCCTCGATCGATCCACCAGGTCATCAAGGAAAAGAGGGCGCCCGCGAGCGCCCGCGAAAGCGCCGCCCGGGTGCCGGCGGGAAGCCCGTTCGCTCTGGGCCGCTTTGAGAGACGCCGCTCGATCGCCCGCGCGAAATGCCCCTCGCCGAGCGTGATGAAATCGGCCATCCGTCCCGAGACGACGAGTGCGTCGTAGAGGCGCCGCATCTGGGCCACGTGGGCGAAGAGCTCGCGGACCGGCACGATGCGGTCCGAATCGTCTCCGCGCCGGTCGAGCGACGTCGCCGCCCCCTCGAGAAACTCCTCGACGTCGCTGACGAACAGGTCTTCCTTGTCCCGAAAGTGCGCGTAGAACGTCGACCGACCCACGCCGGCGCGGTCCAGAACTTGCTGCACGGTGATCGCGTCGAACGGCTTCTCCTGGATGAGCGCGATCAACGCGTCTCCGAGGCGGTCGCGCGTGCGGCGCACGCGCAGGTCCACGCGAGGGTTTGATGGCGGGCCGTTTCGGGACATCGGATGCCTCCGTGTTCGACTTCACCGCAACGGGCGAATATCCGCGCCGGGAGAAGATGTTGGCCGGCCAAGTGCCGACGCCTCAAGACCGGACCGCATCCCCTTCTGCAGGCGCCGCAGTATCTCTCTGCCGGCTCACCAAGACATACGAGACATCGGCCGGATCGTTCACGGCGCTACGCGACGTCGACCTCGAGATCCAAGCGGGCGAGTTCGTCGCGATTGTCGGCAGATCCGGCAGCGGCAAGTCCACCCTGCTCAATATGGTGGGAGGCATCGACCGCCCGTCCTCGGGATCGATCATCGTGGCTGGCGTCGCGCTGGCAGACTGCGGCCGCGGACGCCTGGCATCCTGGCGCGGCCGAAACGTCGGCATCGTCTTTCAGTTCTTTCAGCTCTTGCCCACGCTGACCGCAGTCGAAAACGTCATCCTGCCGATGGACTTCTGCGGCGTGCTGTCCCCACGCGAGCGGGAGCGGAAAGCGCTCGAGCTGCTCGCCCGCGTCGGGCTCTCGGAACAGGGCAACAAGCTGCCCGCGGCGCTTTCCGGAGGCGAGCAGCAACGCGTCGCCCTTGCGCGGGCGCTCGCCAACGACCCTCCCCTGATTCTCGCCGACGAGCCCACCGGAAACCTCGATTCGCGCAGCGGCGCCGACGTCCTTCGCCTGCTCGCCGAGCTCGCGCGAGCAGGCAGGACCGTTGTGCTCGCCACGCACGAGCGCGACGCGGTCAAGGCCGTCGGCCGAACGGTGACGCTCGTCGACGGAAGCGTCGCTTGATTCTTGCGCCGCGCTGGCGCAAGGTCCTCGGCGACATTGCCGCTCACCCCCTGCGCGCCGTGCTCGCCGTTCTCGCGATGGCCGCCGGAATGTTCGGCCTCGGCGCCATCCTCTCCGCCGAGGCGATCCTTCACCGCGAGCTGGCCACGACTTACCGCGCGACGCGCCCAGCCTCGGCGACGCTCTTTCTGGACGCCGTCGACGACTCTCTCGTGGCTTGCGCGCGGCGACAGGACGGAGTAGAGGACGCCGAGGCGCGGCCCGTCATCCGCGGACGGATCCGCACGGGGCCGGACGCGTGGACGCCGCTCCTGGTCTTCGTGGTCCGCGACTTCACCGACGTGCGTGTCGACCGGTTCTCCCCGGATAGCGGCTCCTGGCCTCCCGGCCCCGACGAAATCCTTCTGGAGCGAAGCGCCGTATCGGTGGCGGGCGCCTCCGTGGGAGCGAACGTCACCGTGAGGGCGGGTCACGGGGGCGAGCGGTCGGTCCACATCGTCGGCACCGTGCACGCGCCGGGCCTCCCGCCGGCCTGGATGGATCACGTCGTCTCGGGATTCGTCGGATGGCGCTCGATTCTCCGCGAGAACCCGGAGGCCGAGACGCCGGCCCTGCGGTTCGTCGCGGCCGGCGAGAAACCCGACGAGTCGCGGATCCGCGAGGTTGCGACCCGGGTGCGCTCGGTCCTGGAGGCCCAGGGACGAAGGGTCTCCCGAATCGACGTTCCTCCTCCAGGCCGCCACCCCCACGCCGATCAGATGGACACGTTCCTGCTCTTGCTCGGATCCTTCGGCGCTTTGACTCTGGTTCTCAGCGTGGTCCTCGTCGCGAACATGGTCCACGCGCTCCTCACCGAGCAGGTGCGGCAGGTGGGCGTGATGAAGGCCATCGGCGCCTCGACGTCTCAGATCGCAGCGCTCTATCTGGCGCACATTTCGACTCTCTCCGCGGGGGCTCTCGCGGTCGGAGCGCCTCTCGGAATCCGGGCAGGCCGCGGCTACGCGCGGTTCGCGGCGGACATTCTCAACGCGAACGTCGCGAGCGATTCGATCCCTCTCTGGGCCTTCGCAGTGCTGATCGGCATCGGGTTCGCCGTGCCGGTTCTCGTTTCCGCCGGACCGGTTTACCGCGCGTCGCGAATCTCCGTCAACGAGGCGCTCTCGGGCGATCCGGCGCAGACTCCCTTCGGATCGCGACGTCTCGATCGGTGGCTCACCTCGAGCCGGTCCCTGCCTCGGCCCCTGAGGCTCTCCCTGCGGACCGCTTTGCGCCGCCGGGGCCGCCTGCTTCTGACCGCCGGAACGCTCGCGGCCGGAGCGGCGGCGTTTCTTGCCGCCTGGAACGTTTCGGCGGCCTGGTCGCGCGCGCTCTCGGAGGACGCCCGCGCGCGCCGCGAAGACATCGACGTCCGTCTGGCGGCGTTTCACGACGAAGCGGCCCTCGCCCGCGCCGTCGCGGCGGTACCGGGCATCGCTCGCGCCGAGCTCTGGAGAGAAGCCGCCGCGACGCTTGCAAACGGCGCCGAGACGCGCGTCGCGCTCACGGGGCCGAGCGACGGGTCGCTCCTGATCGCTCTTCCGTTGGTCGAAGGACGATGGCTGGCGGCGGAAGATGAGGACGCCGTGGTCGTCAATCGAGCCCTGCGCGACGCGGCTCCTGAAGCGCGGGTCGGCAGCCGGCTGACTCTGCGGGTCGGCGAGAAGACCGTCTCCTGGAGAGTCGTCGGCGTCGCAAAGGAACTGCTCCCCCTGCCCGGCGCCTACGTTTCCTCTCGCGAGACCCTTCGGGCTGTCGGCCAGCCGGCAGGTAGCGCCAACAGCCTTCGCATCGTCGCCGCGTCCCACGACGCCGATTCGATCCGGTCTCTGTCGCAAGCCCTGGAGCGCGCCCTCCCGAAGTCCGGAATCGAGGTGGCGGGGCTGCAATCCGTCAGGGATGCACGGCACGCCTTCGCGGATCATCTCGTCATCATCGAGAGCGCGCTTTTCTTCGCCTCCGCGCTGGTCGTTCTCGTCGGCGGCCTCGGCCTGACCGCCACGCTGACCTTGAACGTCCTCCAGCGAACGCGCGAGATCGCGGTGCTCGCCGCCATGGGCGCCTCGCCGGGAAAAGTCGCCCGCCTGGTCTGGATGGAGAGCGTGCTCGTCGCGCTGCTCGGCTGGTGCGCCGCGCTCGCCGCCGCGGTGCCCCTCACGTTCGCGCTCGACGCGGCGGCGGGACGCATGTTCGTCAAGACCCCGCTCGACGCGGCGTGGTCCGGCTCCGCGATCGCCGGCTCGCTCGGCCTCGTCGTCGCGCTCTCGCTCGTCTGCAGCCTCTACCCCGCATGGCGCGCCGCAGGGCTCGAGATCGCGCCGTCCCTCTCCTATGAGTGAGGAGGTGTCTTCGTGATGCGTCGGTCCGCTTCTTTTGCGATCACGGTTCTCGCCCTCGCGGCCGTGGTCGGCCTCGGATGGTCCGCGCGCGGGTGGCTCTGGGAGCGTCTGCTTGCTCTCCACGGGCGGCGCCCCGCGTCCGCGCCGCCGAGCCTCGTCGCCGGAGGGCCTCCGCCGACCTGGCCGAGGACGAGACCGGGAGAAAGCGCCCGGCGCTGGGTCGAAGCCTTCTCTGCCGGAGAGGACGCGATGCGCGATTGTCTCGACCGGGAAATGGCCCCCGGGACTCTCGCGCAACGCTCAACCGACGAGCGGCTGACTTCCTACCGCTCTCTTCGAAGACGCCTCGGCCGGCTCGAGCTGGTCTCCGTCGCGCGCACTTCGACAGAAGAGGTCGAGGCCTGGCTTCGGGCCTCCGACGGCTCCCTGCACGACTTCCTCTTCAGCGTCCAAACCGAGCCGCCCTTCAAGCTTCTGTCCGTGAAGATCCTCGAGCGCCACGACTCCTGAGGCTTCGCCCGGCTTGACTTGGTCCGGAGCCAGACGGAGACTCCTGCCGCTTCGAGCGTAGTTTTCCCGCAGGCGAGTGCGACCGCCGAGGGGCGGCGGAGGAGGACGAATGAGGTTCAGAACTTTCCTGGTGCTCCTGGCGGCCGCGGCGCTGCCCACTGTGGCGGCGGCGCAGACAAAGATCGCTGGCTCAGAGCACTGCGGCGCTCCCGACCCGATGACCCGCATCGAGGTGGGAGACAAGCCCGGCCACGCCCTGCTGATTGCGAAGACGGTGTGCACCTGGTCCAAGGCGATCGAGATCGCCGGAGGCCAGACCAAGGAGGGCATCAACGTCGAGGCGGGCGAAATGACCGGAGACAAGTCGACGGCCAACGGCTACCACACGGGCACAATGACGACCGGCGACAAGTACTACGTACGCTACCGGGGAACGAGCACCTGGAAGGATGGCAAGCTCGTGAGCGCTCAGGGAACCTGGAACTTCACCGGCGGCACGGGCAAGCTCAAGGGCATCCAGGGGAAGGGCACCTACAAGCTGACGCCGAACGCGGATGGAAGCTCGACGGGTCAGGTCGACGGCGAATACAAGCTTCCCTAGTCTGATCAGCTCGGCGACGGCGCTTCGAATTCACGAGGAGGCATCATGCTGAAGGGCTTTCGGGAGTTCATCGCGAAGGGCAACGTCCTCGATCTCGCCGTCGGCGTCATCATCGGCGCCGCGTTCGGAGCGATCGTCGACTCGCTCGTGAAGGACGTCATCACACCCCTCATCGGGATGATCGGTGGGCAACCCGATTTCTCCGCCATCAAGATCGGCTCGGTCGCGGTCGGGAACTTCCTGAACGCCGTCGTCAGCTTCCTGTTCAAGGCCGCCGCTCTCTACTTCTTCATCGTCGTGCCTTTCAACAAGTTCATGGCGAAGAAGGCGGCCGCTCCGCCCCCTCCGAATCCGCAGGAAGTGCTCCTGACGCAGATCCGCGACCTGCTCGCGAAGCGGGCCTGACGGGCTTCCGGGGGCCGCGCGGCCGCGCCGGTCCCCGGAGATTAAGGGTAGACAAGTCGCCGCAGCGTTGGGACGCTTTCCTCGTAGACTACGCGCGATGCGTCGTCTGAGTCGGCTGGCCGCGGCGGCTGCGGCTTCAATTCTGCTGACGCCGCTGCTTCCGGCGGCCGAGTGTCCGGCGATCGACCCGCCGGCGGGCGGCGACGTCGTCTGCCCGGCGATCGACGTTCCGGGCGGCGCCGGCTTGCGCGTCTTTCGCGACCGCCGGACCGGCCGGTTCCGCGCGCCCACGCCGGAGGAGGCGCGGGCTCTCTACGAAGCCCGCGGGAAAGCCATCGAGAGCCTGCAGCCGTTCGAGGTCGTCGTGCACCCGAACGGCATGCGCTCGGTCGATCTGAAAGGCGCTTTCGCCTTCGACGTCATCCTGACGCGGCGCCCCGACGGCTCCGTGACGGCGCGTTGCGTTCCCGCCGATCGCGCGCCCGCCGAGGAGAAGTAGGCGTGCGCCGCGCCGGCCTCGCGGGCCTGCTCCTCGCCGGCCTGGGTCTTGCGCCGTCGACGCTCCCGGCCGCGGCGACGCTCACGATCATCAATGCCAACGCGCCCAACGTCGGCTTCAACGACCCGACGCCAGCGACGCCGGTCGGCGGAAACACGGGAACGACCGTCGGGCAGCAGCGGCTCATCGCGTTCCAGTACGCGGCCGACATCTGGGGAGGGCTTCTCGACAGCTCGGTGGAGATCCGAATCCAGGCGAGCTTCATCAGCCTCGACTGCAGCGCCGACTCGGGGACCCTCGGATCGACGAGCGCGATCCAGATCCTCGACGATTTCGACGGTGCGCTCATCCCTCATACCTGGTACGTCTCGGCGCTCGCCAATCGCCTCGCCGGCCGCGACCTCACGCCGGGCGATCCCGATTCGAGCGCCGACGACATCCGCTCGCAGTTCAACTCGGACCTCGGCATGCCGGGCTGCCTCCCGGGCTCGAGCTGGTACTACGGCCTCGACAACAACCATGGGCCGAACGTCGATCTGGTGACGGTCGTTTTGCACGAGCTCGCCCACGGCCTGGGCTTCATGACCCTCGTCAGCGACTCGGGCGCCGAATTCATCAACGAGCCCGACGTCTGGGAGCACTTCATCCTGGACAAGTCCGCCGGAAGGCCCTGGACCGACATGACCGACGCCGACCGGGCGGCGTCCTATGTGAACGCCCGCAAGGTCGTCTGGTCGAGCCCTCGCGTGGCCGCCGCGGTTCCCTCGACGCTCCAGCTCGGCACGCCCCTTCTGCGCGTGGAAGCGCCAGGCATCGTCGCGGGCCGTTACGCGGTCGGCACCGCGGACTTCGGACCGGGCCTGGACGCGCAGGGCGTCTCGGGAGCACTCGTCGCCGCTCAGGACCCCGCGGACGCGTCAGGACCGTCGACGACGGATGCGTGCTCACCCCTCACGAACGCTTCGGACGTCGCCGGGAAGATTGCTCTGGTGGACCGCGGCACCTGTAACTTCACGGTGAAGGTCGAGAACGCGCAGAACGCCGGCGCCATCGCCGTCGTCGTCGCCGACAACGCGGCAGGCTCGCCTCCCGCAGGGATGGGAGGCTCCGATCCGTCGATCACGATTCCGTCCGTGCGGATCACGCAGAGCGACGGCGCGCTTCTGCGAGCACAGCTCGGCGCCGGCGTCGTCCTGACGATCGGCCTCGATCTCTCCCTTCGCTGCGGCGCCGACCGGGAGAATCAGACCATGCTCTTCGCGCCGAATCCGTCGCAGCCCGGCTCCTCGATCTCGCATTGGGACGACCTCGCTACCCCGAACCTGCTCATGGAGCCAAACATCAGCGACGACCTCAAGCACGAGGTCGATCTCACGCTCCCGCTGCTCCAGGACATCGGATGGGCGGACGACACGGACGGCGACGGCGTGCCGGACGCCCATGACAATTGCCCGACGGTGTACAACCCGGATCAGGCCGACTCGGACGATGACGGCGTCGGCGACGCCTGCGACCGCGCCGTGCACCGCGACGACCCCAGGAGCGCGACCCCCCGAGTCGTCAAGCCGCGGCCTTAGCGGCCCGACATTTTCTCGATCTCCGCCCACTCCCGGTCGGACACCGGCATGACCGAGAGACGCGAGATTCGGACGAGCGGGAAATCCTTGAAGAAGGCCTTCGCCTTGATCTCGGAGAGCGCCACCGGGCGCGCGAGCTTGCGGATCGGCACGACGTCGACCGTCGCGAGCTTTCCCGAGCGATCCCCGGGGTCGTTGTAGGCGTCGCCGGCCGCCTTCGCAATCCCGACGACGGCCTTCACGTCTCCGGTGTGGTAGTAGAAGATCCGGTCGCCCTTGCGCACCGATCGCAGGTGTTTCTGCGCGAGCGGATTCCGGACGCCCGACCACGAGGTCTTCCCGTCCCGCACGAGGTCGTCGTACGCGTAGTGCGTGGGCTCCTCCTTGAAGAGCCAGTTCATCGCGCGGCCGGCGTCGGGCGGTTCCGGTACCGCTCGTAGAGCCGCTTCTGCTTGTCGGTCAGGTCGAGGGCGCGGCCGTCGAGGTAGGCCGCGACGACGTGCGAGCGCAGGTCGAGGACGTCGCCATCGGTCACGATGAGGGAGGCGTCCTTTCCGGGCTCGATCGAGCCGACCCGGTCCGCCACGCCCAGGATCCGAGCGGGCTCGAGCGTCATCGCCTCCACGGCCTTTTCCCGGGGAAACCCGAAGGCCACCGCCGCTGCGGCCTGGTGCGGGAGATTGCGGACGAGCGCCGCGTCGAACGGGTTCGTGCCCTCGTTGAAGGCGACGGAGACCCCGGCCTTCGCGAGAAGGCCCGGGCCGGCGAAACGCGTGTCGTACGGCTCGTCGGAACGCAGCGGCAGGTCAAGCGCCGCGTCGAAGATCACGGGAGTGCGCGCCGCCGCGAGGTCGCCCGCGATCCTCCAGGCGTCGGCGCCGCCGAGGATGGCGATCCGCACTCCCGATTCCTTCGCCCAGGCGAGCGCCGCGCGAATCTGGGCGACCCTGTTGGCGGCGACGAGAACCGGGATCTTCCCGTCGATCGCCGGAAGCAGCGCTTCGAGCCGCGGGTCGGCGTCGTGTCGGGGAACGCCGCCGCTGCCCTCGGCCGCTCGCGCTTTCCCGTAGGCGCGGGCGCCGTCGAAGGCTTCCTGGAGCTTGCGAACCGCCTCGTCGCGGCGCTTCTCCTGCAGCCGCACAGAGAACCGCGCCGTCGGCGAGCGGTCGATCTCGAGATCCGGCCAGGTCACGACGATGGCCGCCGGCGCCTTGAGGGTCGCGTCCTCGCGCGTCCAGCCGTCGAGCTTCATCGCGGCGGCCGAGCCCGAGAGGATGCCCCCGGTCGGCGCGATCCCGGCGATGAGGACGCCGCCCGAGCGGGCCACGGGCAAGAGCTCCGAGTCGAAGTTCATGGCGAAGTCCGCCCGCGCCTGCGGATTGATCTCCCCGAGCTCCGTGGTATCCACCGTGGCGCGAACGGCGGAAATCTCGGCGAGGCCGAGCACCGTAGCCGGCGGGAAGAGCGACGGGTAAACGTGCTTGCCCGCGAGATCAACGACCTTCGCGCCGGCAGGCTCGGCCATCGAGGCGCCGAGGGACAGGATCCGCCCGTCCTGCAGCACGATCGTTGCGCGCGGCAGATCCGGTCCCGAGACCGGGTGGACCGTCGCGCCGCGCAAAACGACCGTCTCGGCGCTCGCGGCCACGGCGCAGAGGCCGAAGGCGAGGGCGAGGGCCGCCCGCCTCATGACGCGGCTCCCGGCTTGGGAGGCGCCGACGGCGCGGCATTCGAACGGCTCTTTTCCGCCTCGAGCATGCGTCTGGCGCCGGCGACGAGATCGGCGCGCTCCTTCTCGAGCCCAGGGCGGGCGCCGAGATCCACGGCCCGGTCGAAATACTTCTTGCCGTCGATCCAGGTCTCGAGCGCGATCGAGACCGATGAAAGCGGGTCGCCGCTCCAGAGGACGAAGTCGGCGTCCTTGCCGGGCTCGAGCGAGCCGACGCGCTTCTCGATGCCGAGCTGACGCGCCGAATTGATCGTCACGAAGGCGAGGGCATCCGCCGGCGGGACGCCGCCGTAGCGCACCGCCTTGGCCGCCTCCCAGTTCAGCCGACGCGCGAGGTCGTCCGAGTCCGAGTTGAACGACACCAGAACGCCGCGCTCGCGCATGAGCGCGCCGTTGTACGGGATCGCGTCCCAGACCTCGTACTTGTATGCCCACCAGTCGGAGAACGTCGAGGCGCCCGCGCCATGCCGGGCGATCTCGTCGGCGACCTTGTAGCCCTCGAGGACGTGCTGGAGCGTTGCCACCTTGACGCCGAACTCCTCGGCGACGCGCAGCATCTCGAGGATCTCGTCCTTGCGATAGGAATGGCAGTGAATCTGTCTCTTGCCTTCGAGGATCTCCGCGATCGCCTCGAGCTGCAGGTCCTTGCGCGGAGGAACGGGATGCGCCCCCTTGACGGCGGCCGCCTTCGCGTACTCCTGCTGGCGCTTGCGGTAGTCCCGCGCGGCGAGAAAGCGCTCCCGGATCAGGTTGGCGACGCCCATCCGGGTCGCGGGATAGCGCGGCTTCGCGCTCTGGAAATTCGACTGTTTGGGATTCTCGCCCAGGGCGAACTTGATCCCCTCGGGAGCGCCGGTGAACAAAAGATCGTCGGGCCCGCCGCCCCACCGCCATTTGACGATCGCGTTCTGGCCGCCGATCGCGTTGGCCGAGCCGTGCAGAACGTTGGCCATCGTCGTCCCGCCGGCGAGCTCCCGGTAGATCGCGAC
>Ga0187779_10002876_pt1 | contig 10489 bp, 9 predicted proteins | sample 1015_Q2_SP10_10__FD_132435 | JGI IMG/M metagenome (GOLD analysis project Ga0187779, IMG submission 132435) | Tropical peat soil microbial communities from peatlands in Department of Meta, Colombia - 1015_Q2_SP10_10_MG | ecosystem: Environmental > Terrestrial > Soil > Wetlands > Peat | place...
CGCTCGAGCCAGCCCAGCCATGCGAGACGTCCGCCCAGGCGCTCGAAGCTGTAGATGCGCGCCATGTAGATGCCGAGCGGATAGCCGAGCGCGACCAGCACGGCCGCGTACACGAGGATCTGACCGATGCCCTGTCCGCTCACCTAGAAGCGCTCCCCGCGGAAGAGGGCGTAGACGAGATACACGAAGACGGCCACCGAGATCACGAGGCCGATCGCGTCGGCGGCGCTCACACGCGCTCCAGCAGATACAGCAGGCCGAAAACGAACGCGAAGCACGCGAGAGCGATCCCGATCGCGGCGAGGTCGTACATCAGCGGCTCCCTCCGCTCTTGTGACTCATCGGTGAATTGAGATCGATCAGCTCGCCAGCGTCATCAGGGCGCCTACTCAGCGAGCATGCGGGAAACCCGCACTCGTCGAACGCGTCGAGACCGCGCTCGACGGCAAGGTCGCAGTACATCAGCGGCGCTCCTCGAGCCCGTGGAGGACCGCACGGAGCTCGCGCGCGACCGCGGCCGAGTGCCGCCTGCCGTCGCTCGCGTCTCCATTGCCGTTCTGTGCCAGCGCCTGGTCGGCCCACTCGTCGAGCGACGGTCGCGCGTAGAGCACGCTGTCGGGATCGGTGAGCAGTCGGCGCACGGCGAGGATCCCGGCCGGGTCCACGGGGCGATCGAGGTCGGCGAGCCGATCGCTCAAAGCCGAGAGGATCTCCGTGTGCGGACGCATCGCGACGCGATTGAGCGGTGATGCGCCGGGGAGTCGTCGCTCGGACAGATCCGCGACGACGCCGCGGACCGAGCGCGCGAGCTGGCGGCGCTCGCGGACCGATGTCAGTTCTGCGATGCGCCAGTCGAAGCGCGAGCGTGTCGTTCCCTGCGAGTGCGCGATCCACCAGTCGGCTGTCCGGCGCTCACGCGCGCCTTCCGACCAGCGCCACGCGACCTGCCAGAGCGCTGTGAGGAGCAGCGCAATCGACAGCACGAGCACGGCCCGTACGTCGACGCCGATTGCGAGTCCGGCGCCGAGCACGACCGCGGCACTCACGACGTATGCCGCGCCGACACGCGACACCGACGAAGGTCCCGGTCGGCGACGCCGCGATCGCTGAATGCGGTGTGTGAGGTCCACACACAGACGGTAGATCCGCGCGCCTGAACGGCCGCTTAAGACTGCGGCCGTCCGGCTCAAGATCGTCTCAAGACGCGGACGAGAACGGATCGACGAGGCGGTATCCCGCCCCGGGCTCGGTCAAGAGGTAGCGCGGCGTCGTCGGGTCTGCCTCGATCTTGCGCCTCAGGTGTGAGACGTACACGTGCAGGTAGTTCGCCTCGACCGTGTACGACGGTCCCCAGACCTCGCGCAACAGCGTCCGGTGGGTGACGAGCCGTCCCTCGTTCTGCGCGAGCACGCGCAGGAGGTCGAATTCGTGTGGGCTCAATTTGACCGGCTCGCCCTTGACGGTGACGACCCGCGTCGGTACGTCGACCCTCAGCTCGCCGATCGTGAGTACCGGTTCGTATTCCGGGACAGACCGGCGCAGCGCGGCACGCAACCGAGCGAGCAGCTCGTCGACGCTGAACGGCTTCGTCACGTAGTCGTCGGCGCCCGCATCCAGCGCCTCGACCTTCTCGCGCTCCTCGCCGACGGCGGAGAGGACGATCACCGGCGCCTCGCTCCAGGTGCGCAGCTCTCGGCAGATGTCGGTGCCGCTTCCGTCCGGCAGGACGAGGTCGAGGATCACCGCGGCCGGCGGCCGCGCCGCGGCGGCGCTGAGCGCCTCCTGCGCAGTCGCCGCGGTCTCGACCGCGTACCCGGCGCCGCCGAGCGTCGTCCGCAGCGCGCGCAGGATCTGCGGCTCGTCGTCGACCACCAGCACGCGTTGGCCGCTCACACGGTCAGCTCCGCAGGCACCTCGGCGACCGGCAACGCGAGCGCGAACGACGAGCCCTGGCCAGGGTGCGACTCGGCCCACAGCCGACCGCCGTTCGCCTCTGCGAAGCCGCGCGCGATCGAGAGTCCCAGACCCGCCCCGGACGGCTGCGTTCCGGCGCGGCGGTAGAACGGCTCGAAGACACGCTCGAGTTCCCACTCGGGTAGCCCAGGACCCTGGTCGACGACGCGGACGATCGCTTCCCGCCGAGTCGCAGTGATTCGAACGTGCACCTTCGATTCGAGTGGCGAGAACTTCAACGCGTTCTCGAGGAGATTCGCAAGCACGCGTTGGATCTGCGACGGATCGACGTCCACCAGCGGAGACTCGCCGGCGACGACGACGCGACCCTCAGCGCCGAGCGCGGCGACGGACTCGCGCACGAGGTCGTCGAGCGCCCAGACACTTCGGTCCGGCACCGCGCCGCCGACCTCGAGCCGCGAGAGGTCGAGGAGGTCGTCGACGAGGCGGTTCAAGCGACCGGACTCGAGCTCGATCGCCTCGAGCAACTCCTCTCGGTCCTCGGCGGTGAGGGTCAGCGTGTCGTTGCGCAGCGCGCCGATCGCCGTTCGTATTCCAGTCAGCGGCGAGCGGAGGTCGTGCGAGACCGCCCGCAGCAGCGCCGTCTTCACGAGGTCGCTGCGACGCAGTGTCTCCGCCTCGAGGGCGTCGCGCTGGAGCTGGTCGCGCTCGACCGCGACGGCGAGCAGCGCGGCGAGCGCCGGAAGGAAGCGTCGCCGCACGGCGAGGCTCGGGTCCGAGCGCTCGGGTGTGTACAGCGTCCCGACCTGTCGACCAGCGGCCTCGAGCGGATGCGGTGCGGACCCCGCCGGCGGACGGTGCTGCGGCCCGAGGATGATCTCGGTCTCCTGCACGCCGAGCACCTCGGCTGCACGGCTGCCGATGTCGTCGAGCTCCTCGTCCACGCCACGGCCGCGCAGCAGCTCGGTCGCGAGCTCGGCGAGCAGCGACGCCTCGCGCTCCCTCTGCTCCGCGGCGGCCGCTCGTCTGCGTGCGCGCGCGGCGAGCTCACTGACGACGACCGCGGTGACGACGTAGACGGCGAGAGCGAACCAGTTCCTCGAGTCCGCGAGCGTGAACGTGTAGAGCGGCGGCAGGAAGAACCAGTTGAACGCGAGCATGCTGGCCACCGAGACCGGCACGGCGTACGCGAGCCCCCAGAAGACGGCGACCGGCAGGACCGCGAAGAGGTAGAGCACGCCGAGGCTGAGCACGGGGACGTGCGGCTTGAGCAGCTCGATCGCGGCCGTGACGACGAAGACGAGCGCGACGCTGACCGCGGCGCCGCTCAACCAGCGCGGGACGTCGAGCCGTCCGTTCATCACGAGCGAATCATCGCAAGCGCACGCCACGACGAACTACGCTCCTCGCGTGGAGTCGATGGTCGCGCTCCTCCAGGAGATCGTCGAGATCGAGTCGCCGACCTACTCGGCAGGGTGTCGCGACGTCGCCGTTCGGATGGGTGAGGAGCTCAGCGCACTCGGCGGGCGGATCGACCTGCTCGAGGGCGACCACCTCCGCGCGGAGCTCGACGGGGATGGCGCGCCGCTTCTCCTCTCGGGTCACGTCGACACCGTGTGGCCGATGGGCACGCTCGAGTCGATGCCCTTCCGTGTGGAGGGCGGCCGCGCGCACGGGCCGGGCGTCTACGACATGAAGTCGTCCCTTGTCGTGATGCTGGAGGCGATCAGGCGAGCCGGCGACGAACGACGCGCGCTTCGCGTCTTCCTCACCGCCGACGAAGAGATGGGCAGCAGGACCGGACGGCCGCTGCTCGAGACGGCGGCCGACGGCGTCGCCGCCGCGTTCGTCGTCGAGCCGACCGCGCCGAGCGGCAACCTCAAGACCTCGCGCAAGGGCCTCGGCCGTTTCAAGCTGACAGTGCGAGGTCGTTCGGCGCACGCGGGAACGCACCGCACGGAAGGCGTCAGCGCGATCGAGGAGCTCGCCCGCCAGATCCTCGTCCTCCACGAGCTGAACGACCCGGATCGGGGGCTCTCGGTCAACGTCGGCGTCGTCCGCGGCGGGACGTCCGAGAACGTCGTCGCGGCCGAGGCGGAGGCCGACGTCGACGTCCGCATCGCGCACGCCGCCGACCGCGAGCGGGTCGAGCGGGTCCTGCGCGAGCTGCCGACGCACCACCCCGAAGCCGTGCTCGAGCTCGGCGGCGGCTGGACCCGCCCGCCGCTCGAGCGCTCGGCCGGCGCCGCGACGCTCTTCGCCCAGGCCCGGGCCTACGGACTCGAGCTCGGGCTCGACCTCCAGGAGGAGTCGTCGGGCGGCGGCTCGGACGGCAACCTGATCGGGGCACTCGGCGTGCCGGTGCTCGACGGGCTGGGAGCGGAGGGCGGAGGCGCGCACGCGCCGGACGAGCACGTCGTGCTCGAGTCGCTGCCGGTGCGCGCGGAGCTGCTGTCGCGGCTCTTGCGCGACCCGGGCCTATGAGGCCAGAATCCCGGACCGGCGGGACAAGTGGAGGCGCATGACGTCGTAACTCGAGCGGACGAGGCGGGCCTCCGCCTCGTCCGCTTCATCTGGTGCGGGAACGACGGGACCGTCCGCGCGAAGGCCAGCGCGCTCCCCGGGCTCGAAGGCCGTATTCGCAGCGGCATCGGGCTGACCGTCGCGATGCAGGCGATGAACGGACTCGACCAGCTCCAGCCGATCGACGGCATGGGCCCGGTCGGCGAGGTGCGGCTCGTGCCGGACCCGAACACGTTCCGCGTTCTGCCATACGCGCCGCACACCGGCGCGATGGTCGTCGACCACGTGCTGCTCGACGGCGCACCCGCGCCGGTTTGCCAGCGCTCCTTCCTGAAGCGGATGGAGGCGCGCCTCGCGGAGCGCGGCGCGAAGCTCGAGGTGGCCTTCGAGAACGAGTTCTCGCTCGCGACGACCATCGACGGAAAGCTCGTGCCGATCGACTCCGGCCTCTGCTTCTCCACGATCAGCGCGACCGCGGCCCAGGACTACTTGGACGACCTCGCGTCGGCGCTCGCCGAGCAGGAGATCGAGCTCGAGCAGTACTACTCGGAGCTCGGACACGGGCAGCACGAGATCTCGACCGGTCACGCGCCCGCGCTCCGCGCCGCAGACGAGCAGCTGCTCGTGCGGGAGACGATTCGCGGTGTTGCGACGCGCCACGGCCTCGTCGCGTCGCTCGCGCCGAAGCCGTGGCCGGAGAACGCGGGAAACGGCGCCCACATCCACTTCTCCCTCTGGGACCAGGAGAGCTCACGCAACCGCTTCCACGACCTGAGAGCGCCGGACTTCCTGTCTGCCGAGGCGCGGTCGTTCATCGCCGGCGTGCTCGAGCACCTGCACGGGCTGTGCGGCCTGACGGCACCGAGCTTCAACTCGTACCACCGGATCGTCCCGCAGTACTGGGCGGGCGCATTCGTGTGCTGGGGCCACGACAACCGCGAGGCGCCCGTGCGCGTGCCTTCGGTCTTCGTCGGCATGGAGGAGGCGTCGACGAACGCTGAGCTGAAGGCAGCCGACGCAACGTCGAATCCGTACCTCGCCGTCGGCGGGCTCATCGCCGCGGGCCTCGATGGGCTGGAGCGCGAGCTCGAGCCGCCCGAGCCGGTCGAGGTCGACCCGGCGACGATCGCGGACGACGAGCGCAAGCGCCGAGGCATCGTCCGCGTGCCCGCCACGCAGGAGGAGGCGCTCGACGCGCTCCAGCGCGACGACGTGCTGATGGACGCACTCGGCCCGGTGCTCGCTCGGTCGTATCTGACGGTGCGCAGGTCGGAGTGGGCGGCGTACTCGGCCGGCGACGAGGCGTTCGAGCAGCAGGGTCACTTCTCGAAATACTGATCGGCACAGATGGCCGAGACCGCAGGCCGAGCGCAGCTGCGTGACGAGCTCGAGCACGTTCCGCTCGTCGATCATCACGCGCACGGCGTGCTGCGCGCGGAGCCGACGCTCGACGAGTTCCGCGGGCTCTTCTCCGAAAGTCCCGACCCGCGGCAGTGGCCCCACGTCGCGACCGGGCTGACGTACCGCCGCGCGCTCGAGGAGCTCGCGTCGTTCTTCGGAGTCGAGCCGACCGAGGACGCCGTCTACGCACATAGGCTGGCGACAGATCCCGCCGAGTACGCGTCGTCGCTGCTCGGCGCGACGCGAACCGAGTGGCTGCTCGTCGACGACGGGTACCCGCCGGCAGGCGAGGGCACGTCGTGGGACGAGCTCGGCGAGCTCGCCGGCTGCGAGGCGCGGCCGGTCCTGCGCATCGAGCGCGTCGCCGAGGAGAGTGGGCTCGACGGTGTCAGGGGCGAAGTCGCCTCGGCGCGCGCGAACGGGTTCGTAGGCCTGAAGACGATCGCCGCGTACCGCGGCGGGCTCGACTTCGACGTTTTCCCACCCGGCGACGCGCCCGTGCGCGGACGCGTGGAGGGAGGCGCGATGCGCACTGCCTTGATCGCAGCGCTCGAGGCGAACGAGGCGACCGGCGAGCCCTTGCCCGTCCAGGTGCACGCCGGCTTCGGCGACTCCGACCTCTATCTCCCGCGTGTCGCTCCCGGCCACCTGAAGCCGCTGATCGAGCGATTCCGCGACACGCCGTTCGTGCTGTTGCACTGCTACCCGTTCGTGCGCGAGGCGGGGTGGCTCGCTCACGTGTACGGGAACGTCTGGTTCGACCTCTCGCTGACCATCCCGCACGTCTCACGAGGATCGGAGATGGTGCGCGAGGCGCTCGAGCTCGCACCGGTGTCGAAGTTGCTGTACGCGTCGGATGCGGCTCGCACGCCGGAGCTCTACTTCCTCGCGGCGACATGGTGGCGCGACGCGCTCGCCGACGTCCTCGGCGATGCCCTCACAGGAGCGGCAGCGTCCGAAGCGGGCCGTCGCATCCTGCGCGAGAACGCGCTCGAGCTTTACCGCCTCTGACCTCGCCCGACTATGCTCCGGCCGTGCGCTGGCCCGCCGCTCTGCTCGCCGCCGCGACGATCGCGCTCGCGGGTTGCGGACATTCGGAGAGCGAGCCCGCGACGACCACCACCACGGCCGCTGCGCCGCCGCCGACGCAGCACTTCCACTCGCGCCCGGACCTGCGGCCGCCGGTCGTCAAGGTCCTGACCCCCGCGCACGGAACCGCGCCGGGCTACATCTTTCTCGCGCCGAAGATGGAGGTCGCCCAGGCCGGTCCGATGATCGTCGACAACAAGGGCCAAGTGATCTGGTTCCACCCGCTCCAGACAAAAGGCGTCACCGACTTCAAGGTGCAGCGCTACCTCGGCAAGCCGGTGCTCACGTGGTGGCGCGGTCACCTGCCCGGAGGCTACGGCAACGGCTCCTACTTCATCTACGACACGTCCTACCACCAGGTCGCGGAGGTGCGTGCGGGCAACGGGCTCGCCGGCGACGTCCACGAGTTCCTGATCACGCCGCAGAGCACGGCGATGTTCACCGTCTACCACCAGCTACACGTCGATCTCTCGCCCTACGGCGGCCCGAAGCAGGGGCGCATCCTCGAGGGCGTGATCCAGGAGGTGAACATCAAGACGGGGAAGGTCCTGTTCGAGTGGCACAGCTATCCGCAGATCTCGCTGAACGAGTCGTACGTCCCGGTGCCGCCCGCAAAGCAGGGAGCGAAGGCCGAGCCGTGGGACTACATGCACATCAACTCGATCGACATCGAGCCGAACGGGAACCTGCTCGTCTCGGGGCGCAACACACACGCGCTGTACGAGGTCGACAGGAAGACCGGGAAGATCCTGTGGCGCATGGGCGGCAAGAAGAGTGACTTCAAGATGGGACCCGGCACCAACTTCGAGTGGCAACACGACGCGCGCCGCCAGCCGAACGGGACGATCACGCTGTTCGACAACGGCGCCGCTCCGCCCGTGGAGAAGTTCACGCGGATCCTCGTCCTCGACGTCAACACGGCGAAGAAGCGCGTCAGCCTCGTGCGCAGCTACCACCATCCCAAGAAGCTGCTGACGCCGTTCGAAGGGAACGCGCAGTTCCTCCCGAACGGCAACGTCTTCGTCGGCTGGGGCGCGAACCCGTACTACACCGAGTTCAGCAAGAGCGGCAGGGTGCTGCTCGACGCGTACTTCGGTCACGGCCAGCCTCCCGGCAAGGACGCCGACTCATACCGAGTCTTCCGCTTCGTGTGGCAAGGCCAACCGACGGAGAAGCCTGCCGTCGCCGTCTCCGGACAGACCGTCTACGTCAGTTGGAACGGCGCGACGAAGGTGGCGCGCTGGCAGGTGCTCGCCGGAACCGACGCACAACACTTGAAGCCGGTCCGAACCGCATCGAAGAACGGGTTCGAGACGGCGATCGACGTCTCCGGGGCCGCGCCCTACGTCGCCGTGCGCGCACTCGACCGCTCGGGACACGTGCTCGCGGTCTCGGCCGCGGTCAAGCGCAGCTAGTTACGGCGCAGGCGTCGGCGCGGACACCGCGGTGTCGACGCTCGGGTCGGCGGCCGCCTGGGCGGGCGACAGCGCGAGCAGCGGGTCGGACTGCAGCTCCGACGCCGCGGTCGCGTCCATCAGCGGCGCGGGCTCGCTGTCGTCGGCCTCGACGCCGTCCTCGGCCGACAGATCGCCCCACGAGGCGTCGGCCCACGACGCGTCGCTCCATGACGCATCGGCCCACGACGCCGCGCTGAACGCGGCATCGCCCCACGACGCGGTGCTCCAGGACGCGTCTCCCCAGGATGCGTCGCCCCACGAAGCGGTCGACCACGATGCGTTGCCTTGGATCGTGTCGTTCCAGCTCGCCGCGTCGAAGACGAGCGCGCCCCCCGGGCCTTGCGTGAGGAAGGCGTCGATGCCCTGGTTCGGATTCGGCGGCACGCGTCGATAGGTCGCCGCCCGGGCCGCGTTGATCACGCCCACGCCCGCTGCGCCGGACGGACCCTGAACGACAGGCGTCGCCGTCAGCATCAGCACACCCTTGACCTGGTCTGGCGTCCACGTCGGGTGCTTCGCGAGTATCTCGTCCGCCGTTCCGGCCACGACCGGCGCGGCGAACGACGTCCCGGAGAGCTCCATGTAGCCGGGGGCGACGACGTTCCCGGGACGCTCCGAGGTCAGCGTCGCGCTCGTTGGTACCGCGCCGACCATGTAGCGGCCGGGAGCGCTCACCTCCGGCTTGCGGAAACCGTCCTCGGTGTAGCCCCACGCCGACCACGGCGCCGTCGTGTCGTCGAACGCCAGCGGGCTCTTGCCGATGTCGGCCGCGCCGACCGTCATCACGAACGGATCGTTGCCGGGCGCGTAGAGCACGCCGCTCGGCTGGTCTCCGGTGCCGTAGTTGCCGGCGGCAGCGACGACGAACACGCCGTTCTCCCAGAGCTTCTCGACTGCCTGGTCCAGCGGGTCGTCCCAGAAGTGATTTCGCGCGCCCGAATGAAGCGAGAAGTTCGCGACCTTGATGTTGAGCGCGTTCTTGTTCTGCAGGATGTAGCTGCACGCGGCGATCACATCGCTCGTGAGCGCCGTGCCGGTGTCGTCCATCACGTCGATCGGCAGGATCTTCGCGTTCGGCGCGGCGCCGGTGTATCCGGGCGCAGAACCCGCCGCGATGCTCGCGACGAACGTGCCGTGACCACGACCGTCGCCCGGACTGTTCGGCGTCCTGCTCGTGAGCGTGACCTGCGGGAGCACGCGTGCGCCGTTGTCGAAGTCCGCGCGATTCGCGTCGATACCCGAGTCGACGATCGCGATCGTCGGGGCCGTCGGGCCGAGCATTCCCCACAACCGTGCGTTGCCGGATTCGTACGGCCAGATCTGCTTGTTCGACGGCACCGACCCGCTGAGCTTGATCGGTGCGTCCGCGGTGATCGTCAGCCCCGGCTTCTTCTCCAGCCACCTCAGCTGGGCCGGCGTGACGTTCAGCGCCGCAGCGCCGATGAGCCCGAGCTGCCGGCGGATACCCCCGCCGAAGCCGTGCAGCGTCTGCGTCAGCCCGTTCGATCCCGCGTCGTCCTGGACGATGACGTGCAGCGTCGTCTTCGGGTTCGCGTTCGCGGCCGCAACGAGCTCGGGCGCGACGAACGTGCCCGGCAGTCCGCCGTGCCCATTCCCACCACCACCTGCGCTCGCGGCGGCCGGCACGAAGACCGCGACCGCGACGACAGACACGATCGCGAGCCCGCGCCCGCCTCGACCCCAGAGCGCGTTCGCCCGCTTACCGCCTCGACCCCAGAGCGCGTTCGCGCGAGTCCCGCCTCGGTGCTGCACGTCCACAGTTCCTGCCTGTCCTCTCCCTGTTCTCCGCCTCGTGGGCGGAGTCCGCAGTTCCAGCACCCAAGCTAGTGAGCGGAAGAACCCCGAACGTCACCCGTTCGGGTCAGCGAATCGGAAGTTCACTCGTTCGAGTGAACAGCCGTGCCCAGGCTCAGCGTCTGCGGAAACGGCGCCGCGCGGATTGCTCGACGTCGGCCGCGAGCGCGGGCTGCTCGCCCGTGTCCTCCTCGTCGGCGTTGCCGTCCCCACCTGCGTCGGCCTCGTCGAACGCCTGCTCCCACGGGTCGAGCGGCACGGCCGCGCGCTGCTCGTCCGGCGGGAGGACA
>Ga0187779_10002879_pt1 | contig 10486 bp, 14 predicted proteins | sample 1015_Q2_SP10_10__FD_132435 | JGI IMG/M metagenome (GOLD analysis project Ga0187779, IMG submission 132435) | Tropical peat soil microbial communities from peatlands in Department of Meta, Colombia - 1015_Q2_SP10_10_MG | ecosystem: Environmental > Terrestrial > Soil > Wetlands > Peat | place...
GCGCCTTGTCGTCGGCGGGAGCACTCAGATCGGGCTGTCGCGCACGGAGCGCAATCTCACCGCGCTCCCCTGCGAGCTCGAGGGCCCTGTCGTAGTTCGGCGCGCGGTCGCGGTGCGGTCTGGTCGGGCGTATCCGGGCCATCTTGCGGAGGAGCGCATCGCGGGTTTCCGCTGTCACGCCAGCGCCCCAGCGGATGACGCACTGCTCGGTGATCCGAGTGGTATCGGGCATGACCTACTCCACATCCTCGCCGAGCACGCGCTCTCCGGCGGCCAGGAGGTTCAACTCCTTGACGAGTTCCAGATTCTTGAACTCGAGGTGCAGGTTCCGATTCTTGAAGCACTTGAACCGGAAGTATTCGGTTTCCCCCCGGCCGGATCTGTCGCACTTGTCGATCGCGTTCACCAGCGGGCCGCGGTTTTCGCGCATCACGCCCTTGCCGTCCAGCAGATGGAAGATCCCATCGATGGCGGTGAGTTCCTGTGTCCAATGGTAGTTGCAGCGAAACCCGCCGTTGTAGGCTGACTCCACGCGGTTGGGGAGGATGACCCGGCGTCCGACCCTGAAGGCGTTGTTCGTGGCGTACTGTCCGCCCCAGTGGCCACGCGGGCGCAGGATGTCGAACACTTCCCGGGCCGCGTCACGCGCGAAGTCCCTCGCTTGGCCTGCGAGTCCGAGCAAGATCGCCGTGATGGTCTGCTCGCACACCGGCGGCAGTTCGCCCCGCTGGAGCTGCTCCTCGAACTCCTGGCGGCGCTTGACGGACATCACGTTCTTGATCCCGAGCTTGTCCACGAGCACATCCCATGCCTCACGCTCCATGTGCTCTTGAATTTCCGCCGCGTCAGCGCAGCGACTCCGCCGGAACTCGATATCCAGCCCGAAGCGACTCCAGTCGTGGTCGCCATCGCTTGCCGTGCGGAAGGCCGCATCGAGCCGACCGGTAGCCGCGCGCAGCGACGCGATAGCGTGAACGATCTCGGCGGTCGCTTCGCTGAACTCGCGCGCCATGGCGGTGGCGGTTTTCTCGAACTCGGGCGAATCAGGGGACATCGGCGCCGCGATGTCGGTGGATCGGATAGCCAGTGCGTGATCATTAGAACCCATGGTCCATCTTTCTGCCCTCCATGAGGGCCCTTGCGGGTTACGACTGTATCGCCGCACCGATGCAGGATTGGTGCGAGCTGGACAGCGGCAAGCTACAGCTTGCGTACGTATTCGGTGAGCGCTGACAGTGCACGCAGTCTGCCAGCGTGAGACTTGAGCGCGATTGCGTGGGTCCGCCGCTCGTGGACGTGGAGACATTCCAGGTAGGCGCCCGAATCTCTCACGTACACGCCAGCACGCCTCTGCTCGAAGGCCCAAGCGATCCTGCAGGATCGGATCGCGTCGTCGAGCGCTTGACGCGCGGCGCGGTACTCGGTCGCGCGGGCGGAGTCTCGCACTCTACTGCGACGACGCGAGGTTTGCGCGCCATAGCCATGGCTTAGCGCTCCCCGGTGTAGGGTTGCAGACTCGGATCGTCGATCTGGACACCCGCCACGGTCGTATCCAGCGCGGCGCACTCCAGATCCATCTTCCCGTCGTACACGGCAACCACCGTGTACACCTTGCCCGTCTCGAAGCACTCATCCGGCGTGGTAGCCATGAGCTTGTCCCCGACAGCAGGAACGCGCTTGCCCGTGGCGACGACGCTGTAGGAACGGGGCGCGCGCGTCCCCTGGGTACGGGCACGGGCCGCAAGGGACCGCGCGCGCTTGTCGCAAGCGACCTTGTCCGCGCATCGGCCGCGAGAATCTCGCACCGTGTCGCGTGCTCCACACATCCAGCACTCGGAACTCTGCCCCATGGGCCCAGCCTTTCTACCCTCCAAGAGGGTGTCAGGTTCCCGGCTGGAATCGCCGGGTCGCAGAAAGGTAGTTCACGAGTCGTGCCAGTGGAAAGGCGGGGCACTCCGGAGGCTCCCACTGAGCTTAGGCGACCGGACCCACTCCGGAGTGGTGGAAAATGTCGGAACCCTGACAGCTGGGGTGTCAGATCTGGTCGATTTTCGACACTCCGGAGTGCCTCCTGACGGGCACCTGGAAGGGTTCTGGCTCCGGATTGGGCCTCCGGATTGGGGTCTAACAACCCCTAGGCCAGGGCCCATGGGCTACAGACCCCAGATCTACGTGCCTCGAAAGCCCTCCGAAAGCGCTCCTCGAGTCCACCAGAAGCCCACCGATGCGCGCATGATGCCGCTAAGTGCCCTCATGAAGACTCAAGACCCCCATTCTGAGCTCCAAGATGGGTTCGAGGTGGCTCCGTTGCCACCCATCGGCCCCGATGGAGCTCCCCTGATCCCGCCTCAGCGCGTCGGTCCGCCCGCGAGGCCCTCGCTGTGCCAAGCCGGACCGTGCCGGCGCTACCACAAGCTCGTGGTGCAGGTGGACGCGGCGACGCCGGGCGCGGTCCGGCTGCCCATCGCGCTCCCCCATGGGACACCAGGAGCGCAAGAGACACCGCAGGGCACGGTCTACCGCGCGCCAGCTGCCTTCCACGTCCAGACGCACCACTACTGCTACCCCGACACAGGGATCGAGATGCCACTGGGGGCGCTCCCGGTGGTGGAGTGCAACCGGTGGGATCCGATCGGAGCGCCGAGTGCCCGCGAGGACTGGCTTGATCCAGCGCGCTGGCTGCAGACGACGCTCGAAAGTTCCGCGTCTGGCCGGAAATATCTCGCGGATCTTGCCTTTTGGGAGCAAGCAAGGGCCTGTGAGCAGTCCGACGCGGTGGAGGCCGAGCGGCTGATCGCCCAGTCCATGGCCGAGACGCCGACGATCGCCTGCCAAGTGTGCGGCAACCGGTTCGAGGAGTACGAGCTCGACGTCCAGATGCGCTGCCGCTCGTGCGTCGGCGCCAACCTGCAGCCCCGCGCAACCCACTCGACGGAGACCTCATGAGCATCGAGCAACTGAAGCAGGATCTGAAGGCCGTCACCTCGTCATTGCCGAGCGGTCCCCTGACGACCGCCGCCGAGATGTCGGCCTTCCTGAAGAACAACCTCTTGCCCTTCATCGACTCGGCCGTGACCGAGATGGAGGAGATGGATGGCTCCATCGAGGACCTCGTCACGCAGACGCCGGATGTGCTTCACGAGGAGACCGCAGCGGTGTTCACTGGGCTCATCACGAGCGGACTCGCGCTCGTCAAGGAGCTCGAGGATCTCGCGTCGAAGACCGGAGACGGCCAGCGGCTCAAGCCGCTCATCAAGGAGTGGCGAGAGCTCGCCGAGCAGGGGATGGAGGTGATCGAGGACATCACCCTCCCCGATCCGGATCCGGAGACCGATGCCGAGCAACCAGCCGCTGTCGAGCCCCCTGCCCTACCGCCAGGAGCGAAGGCGTGAAGGGCCGCGCGATCGTCGCCACGGAAGACGCGGAGGCGGAGACCGAGCAGCCCCCGCCAGTGCCCGAGGACGCATCCAGGGAGTCGGCGAGCGCACCGGAGGAGCCGGCCAAGAAGCCCGAGCCCCTGCGCGAGAGGCTCTCACCGACGATGCGGAAGATCCGCGACGAGGAGGAGCAGTCCCTCAAGACGTGGCTCGAGACCATCGGCACCCAGGGCGCGTTCAAGGTCCAACTCCGGCGCACCGAGCCCGCGACGTGTTGGGACACCCGCAAGAACGACAACGTCAAGGTGAAGGGCTACCTGGGCACGTTCGACCACACGATCGACGAGGCGTTCATCGCGCGCGAGTACGGCGGCGGCACCTTCGCGCTGCGCGTGACCAGGCAGGGCGCGGATGGGTCCTTCCAGTACGAGAAAGGACTCCACCGGACGATCGAGATCGCCGGCGAGCCCCGGACCGATCGGCTCCCCTCGAATGCGCCCCAGGCGCCGGCTCAAGCGCCATCGAGCCACGGCGAGAGCGGCACCGTGGTCCAGCACGCCCTCGACATGATGGAGCGGATGGTGAGCAAGCAAGGCGCGCACGAGCCCAGGGGTATCGACCCGGCCATGGCGATGCTGGTCGAGCAGATGAAAGAGTCGCAGCGCACCCAGGCCAGGGAGATGGCTGAGCTCCGCGCTGAGCTCTCGCAGGCCAGAAACCAGAAGCCACCCGAGGACCCGTTTCGAGAAAAACTCCTGGGGTCCCTCATTGATGGCGAGTCCGGCCGTCTTCAGTCGCTGCGCATGATGCACGATTCGGAGATCAGCAAGCTCAAGGAGGGACATCTGCAGGAACTCCGCCTGCTCGAGGATCGGCACGACCGCGCCATGAAGCAGATGCAGCAGAGTCACGAACTCATGCTGGCCAACCTGAAGGCCAGCTACGAGCGCGAGATCGCCGCCCTCAACACCGCCCACCAGGTCGCGGCGACGGCCACCTCGACCACGAAGGATGTCACCGTCACGACGCTCAACGCCGAGATCCGCCGCATGGAGACCGAACTCGCCGCGCTGCGCACCGAGAATAAGGAGCTCCGTGAGCGCAAGGACAAGTCCGTGATCGAGCAGATCAAGGACATGAAGGTCCTGAAGGAGGCGCTCGGCGACGGGGAGGGGGAAGAGGGCAGCACCGTCGCGAAGCTCATCGACGCCCTGCCAACCGCGATCGAGGGTATCGGCGGCATCATCGCCAGCCGGAACACTCCGCAGCAAGCCCAGCAGATTCAGGCGCGCGCGACAGCAGCACAGGCCCAGCAACAGCAGCGCCCTCGTGTCGTGGCGGCGCCGAACGGCGAGCGCCTCATGCAGGTCGGAAACAAGTTGGTCCCGGTCAAGCCCAAGCCCAAGATGGTGACCACCGACGCGGGCGAGACAATCGAGGTCCCCAAGATCGAGGACAGCACGCTCAAGCTCATCATCTCCCAGCTCGAGGCGGCATTCGGCAGGGACGAGGACCCCAACATCGTGGCCCAGACCGCCAAGGCCATGATCCCGCCCGACATCCTGGCCTGGATCCGCCAGCACCACACCGAGCAGGTGGCGGGCGTTGACCTGTTCATGCAGAAGGTGGCAAAGTTGCCGGGTACCTCGCCCCTGGCAACGCAGGGAGGTCGCAACTGGCTCCGCAAGGTCGGGGCGGCCCTCATCGGGGAGTGACATGGCTGACATGACAGAACGCCTGACCCAGATTTGGATCGCAACCTTCGCCGCCGCGTACAGCGCCGCCGTTGACCGCATGAAACGTGGGGATGTCGAACTCTGTGAAGACATCGCCGCGAGCGCGGCAACGCTCGCGAGTGAGGCGCTCCACGCGCTGCGGGATGTACACCGCAACGGGAACGCACGGCTGTCGTCGGCTGCCGCAAAGGATCTGGACTGCGTGCTCGGAGAGTGAGCATGAGATCCGATTCGATGAAACGAAAGCGTGGTCTTCGGGCCACCGATGCGCTGCGATTCCGCCATGCCGAGGCGACTGGAGAGGTCGTGTCGCTCACGCTTCAGATTGGCATCGGCGCACCGGTCTGGTGGAAATGGACGACCGGGCTCGCCATGGCGTTGCAGCTTCGGTCGGCGGTACTTCGATGAACATGACAGCGGCATTGCCAGGCGATCCGATAGTCGTGAGCGATGACGAGAAGGGGATTATTGATCAGGGCGTCGTACCGGAGAGGTGCAGGGTCGAGTTGAATCACAGGGATGAGATGTTCGACATCGCCATCCGTATCGTCCGGGAAGTTCGCCTTTCCTCGGCGGACGAAGAGTCCCGCTGGCATGACGAGGTCAGCGGTTGCTGTCACGTCTGGGGTGACTTCTACGGTCCAGCCACATCGCGGCATCTGGCGCGGGCTCTCGCGCACCGATTTCTCGACCGGCAGGGCGGCGACCTCCAGCACATGCGGGATGCGCTCGCCAAGTACGGCGTGCGCGATGTATCATCGCCGACATGACAGCGGAAATCTTCCTGGCCGTCTTCCTGGCAAGCCTGCTCGTAGCGGTGGTCCAGTGGGTGTTCCTCTTCACGGTCTACCGGCCGTTGCAGCGCTGGCTGGCGAATCGCTCCTGGGATTCCCTGCAGAAGAGCGATCGCTGCATCGACCGGAGTTGTCCCAGGAACCGCCATCCTGGAAGTCTGTTCTGTCAGGAGCACGGGCCAGGTCAGCCGGTGGAATCAACGGCGTTGTTTGCCGAATATCCTGCGCATTTACCGATGAAGGCGACCGCTGGTTTCGATGTGGCAGCGCCCAGTGATTTCACCGAAGACGCCATCCGTTCATTCCACGCGGGAGCGGATTTGCAGTTGGCAGCCTTGGATGTGAGCGATGGCTACGCGCAACGCCTCCATGATGCCGCGCGTTCATACCGCGAGGCGACGTCTCCGATCCGCGCAAAAGAAATCCGAGAGATGGCGCAACGCTATCGCGCTATGCGACCTTCGGTGTAGGATCTGCCACCGCCTCTCATCTTTTCCGGGTGAAGGCATGCTTGCACCGAGCCCCCCATAGCCTGACGGTCCCGCCGCTCCAGCCGATGTCCGGGCTGGGGTACGGCGGGTCACGCCTGTTCTGGATGGCCGACGAGCCACCGACCAGCCGGACCGGATACTTCGGGGCGCCGCAGACGATCGACGTGATGCGCAAGGCGGCGCTCGACGACGCCAACCACTTCGAGACGCGCCAGCTGGCCGAGGCGGTGTGCGAGGGCCTCGACTCGAAGGACTACGCCTCCGAGTACATGGCGCTCTACTACTGCCTGCTCCAGCGCACCCGGTACATGCGGGACCCCAGGCGTACCGAACTCGTCCGTGCCCCCTACATCATCAGTCGCCAGATCCTGGCCGGTCACCGGCCCTCCATCGACTGCGACGATGGGGCGCTGTGGCTGGCCTCCGCGATCCTCTCCGTCGGCGGACAGCCGGACTTCGTGACCTGCGCGTTCAAGCGCATGTACTACGACGGCCGCATCCAGCACAGCCATGTGTTCACCCGGGCTCTCGAGCCCAGAAACCGGACTCGCATCGTGCTGGATCCGGTCGCCGCCGAGAAGACCCCGCAGATGCTACGCCGTATCGTCGATGCTTCCGTCTGGCCGGTCGCGGCCTAACCCAAGGGAAACCAAGATGGCCTACAACCTTCCACCAGCCTGGGATGCAGGGTTCGCGCTCCCCAAAAACGTCCGCGACGAGGGCCTGCAGCGCCGCGCGCTGGTCACCAAGTGGATGCCGCGTGGGACCTACGATGATTCGACCGACGGGACCGCTGGATACAGCGTCCCGCAGTACATCAAGGACGAGGGCACGGGCCAGGGGGCGTTCACCACGTTCTGGCAGCCGCGCGGCACGTACAACGGTGGCCAGATCCCCCACTGGCTGAACAAGCGCCCTGTCGTTACCAACGTGACCCCCCTTCCCGGGGGCGGCCAGCAGGTCACCGTGCAGCCGGTGGGCATGGGCGACGACGCGCCGATGGGCGAGCCGTTCGACACCTACGGACAGAAGGCGGCCCAGCTCATCATCTCGAGGTTCCAGACCATCCCGCAGCCCCAGCGCCAGAAGGCGCTGAGGGCCTTCCTGGACTCCATCGACAAGAGCCTGTGGGCCAGGACCACGGACATCTTCAACCGCTACGTGCAACAGCAGAAGATTCCACCGGCCAACGCCTTCCCGCTGGCGCTGGCCCGCGCACTTTCCACTGGCATCACGGCCGAGATCATCACGACCGGCCTCCGACGTACGGCACCCCAGGTCAACTCGCTCCTGGGTCTGGGGTGCTATGGCTGCGCGGCCTTCCTGGGAGCGATGGGGGACGACGCCGTGCCGGCCGGCTGTACTCCAGCACCTGCCGGGTTCACCTGGATCTATGGCGCCACGGTGAATGGCCAGGCAATCCCCGGTCACTGGGCGAGAGCGACCGCAGGGCAGCCCGTGCAAGCGTTCTGCTCGACGCCTCCGCCGGGTGCCGTCACGGCCGCGACCATCGCGGGAGGGACGGGGACCACCGAAGTAACGGAACACGGTGCAACCTACGACTGGTTCGTGGGCCCGTTTGGATTCAACTCAACAACGTTCGTGCCTCGCGTGTGGGGCATCGGGACACCATCCGCAACCGTCGCGAACCGCGCCGCTCCACCGGATATCATGTACCTGACACCCGGGGATCTCCCGGCTGGCCCTCAGCTTGCCAACGTCCGGCCGATGATCCCTGAAGTGCTGGCATGGCTGAAGGCGCGGCTCACCGAGGCCAAGGACTCGAGCGGGAACGGGGACACGCCCACGACCTATCTCGACACGTCGGACGATCGGCATGCGTCGAGTTACATGTTCGACGCCAACGGCAACGTGTCGCAGGGCCAGGCGGACGACGCGAAGACGTGGTTCGACGCCATGGGCATCCAGCAGAGTACGCCGGTCCGCCTACACACGCTGTGGAACCTGAAGACCACCGCCGCACCCATGGCCAAAACGACGCACATCAAGACCGGCGCCAACATGGCGCTGGCTGTCTCGCTGGCGCCGATGGATCTCACCAGGGGGGAGTGGTCCAAGGCCAATCCGCTCGTGCTGAAGGTATGGCTTTCCTCGGTCCCCGATCCGAGCATCTTCGGAGCGCTCTGGAACCCGATGATCCTGATCAACCCCTTGACCGCCCTGCAGGCCATCGCCTCGGTGGCGGCGGGCATTGCGCCGATCTTGGGTAATCTCGCCTGCGAAGTCCTCGGCAACCCCATTTCAGGCGCTGCAGCAGGCGCTGCGGCGGCAGCGTCCGGAGTCCCACCCCAGGTCGGCACCGCTGGCGTTGCTCTGGCGGCGTCGCAATGCGGACAGCCACCCCCGCCACCCCCGACGGTCGTTCCCGGGCATTCCATCTGGCCGTGGGTGCTGGTCGGTGGTGGTGCGGTGGTCGTGGCAGCGCTGCTGACCAGACCCAAGAAGGCAACGCCATGAAGCAGACCTCTCGTGATCTCCTGAACGCCATCGGCATGGGGCAGCACAACGCCACGCAGGCGATCCCGTACCTGATGATCGCGCCAGCCACGACCGATCCCAAGACGCCGATGGTCATCAACATGGTTCGGCATATCCAGCAGCTTCTCTACCAGATGGGGGCGATCGACGTTGCCAACACTGGGTATCTAGATGCGCCGACGGCTGCGGCGCTATTGCAGATCGCCGGTCCCAACTGGGAGAGGATGACCTGGGGCAGCAACATCCAAGCGATCCTGGGGGCGCGCGATCGGGGGATGAGCCTTTCGCCGCCCCCGGCCGCCGCCACGCCCATGCCCATGCCCGTTGCGGTGAGTGGACCGCTGGACTTCCTGCCGGACGTCCCCGGCGGTATCGTCACCTACGGCGTGGTGGGCTACCTGCTCTACCGTCACTTCAAGCAAAGGAGCGCGCGATGACCTACATCGTGAGGAGACGACCCGGGATGGGCGACTTCATGACCGACGCCACTACGTTCTGGTCGGGCGGCGACAACACGGATCTAGTCGACTTCATGACCGGACCGAGCGCTATCACTGCCGATGCCGCGCCCGCCTCGGATAACGTGAACCAAACGGCGACAGGAACGACGACCACCGCGGCCGATTTCACCGTGGTCGGCGGCGTGTGCAAGCCCATGAACTTCCCGGCACTGGCGACCGTTCGGGCGTTCCAGTTGCAACTCAACCGCGTCGCCCAGGCCAAGGGCTTTTCCAAGATCGCCACCGATGGCGCCGTGGGACCAGCGACCATGGCGCTGTTCAGGAAGGTCCAGGCTGCCGCGCCAAGCGGTCAGATCATGGGCGACGCCACCGCCTGCATCAACATCTCCGCCGATGTCGATGTTCTTGGCCAGCAGATCCAGACGTTCGCCGACGCGCTGGGCGCCCCGGCCACGGTCAGCGCCGCGCCCTCTCTATCGCCGCCCACCATCACGACCAAGAGTGGAGCTATGGTAGTGGCGCCGGACGCTGGCATCCTGGGGTCCCTGGCCACCCTCTCCGGCGCGGAGAAGCTGGCGCTTCTGGGGGTCGCTGGCGGGCTGGGATACATGCTGCTCAAGAAGAAGCCCAGAACGCAGACGGTTCGTTATGCTCGGACCAGTCGGAGGCGCTGATGTACCTGCCACCCATGGGCGACGCTGCGGCTACACCGCCTTCGACCACGAGCTCAACCATCCATGACATCGTCACCTCGGAGGGCGTGAGCACGGCAGCAACCATCGCGCTGACCTACCACGGGTACAAGCGGACGGGCTCGCTCGTCTGGGCGCTGATCTACGGACTCGCGGGAAGGTGGTTCCCCGTCGTGGCCGTGCCGGTGTCCCTCGCACAGGGGTTCGGAGAAAGGAAGCCCTGCCCATGACGAACTACGGCTACACCTACCGCGGGGGACCGCTCATCCGCTGGGGCCACGGCACGCCCGTGCAGGCCAAGGCGGCGGACGCCCAGGCGCTCGGCATCCTGGAGGAGTCATCCCTGTCGACGCCGACACTCTACGGCTCGACGATTCTTCCCGCGCCGGGGGCGCCCGAGCCGATCGGCGTGTCCAACCAGCGCATGATGCAGGCC
>Ga0187779_10002881_pt1 | contig 10480 bp, 11 predicted proteins | sample 1015_Q2_SP10_10__FD_132435 | JGI IMG/M metagenome (GOLD analysis project Ga0187779, IMG submission 132435) | Tropical peat soil microbial communities from peatlands in Department of Meta, Colombia - 1015_Q2_SP10_10_MG | ecosystem: Environmental > Terrestrial > Soil > Wetlands > Peat | place...
CGTCGAAGATCTGGTCGAACAGCTGCTGGGCATGCTGCCTGAGCAAGCGTTCATTGCTGCGGTTTCGATGAAGGGCAATTTCCATGGTGGACAGCGTAACGCCCGACAGGTGGGCGATTAAGTGGGACAATTCGCATGGACTATTGAGTGGAGCTCAACAATGCCCAAGGAAACCCTCAACGATCTCGTCGCTTTTCTAGCTGTTGCGCGCGACAGGAGCTTTACCAAAGCGGCTGGCAAGCTCGGAGTCTCGACGTCGGCGCTCAGCCACACGGTGCGCGGGCTCGAGGAGCGGCTGGGCTTGCGGCTGCTCACTCGAACGACACGCAGCGTGGCACCGACGCAGGTGGGCGAGCGCCTCCTCGAGCGCGTTGGTCACCGCTTCGATGAAATCGAAGCCGAGCTAAAGGCGTTGACCGAGCTTCGCGACAAGCCCGCCGGCACGATACGCATCACGACCGCGGAGCACGCCGCGAACACCATACTGGCGCCCGCATTGGCAAAGTTGCTCCCGAAATATCCCGACATCAACGTCGAGATCACGATCGAACTCGGGCTCATCGACATCGTCGCGCAGCGCTACGACGCCGGCGTGCGAAGCGGAGAGCAGGTTGCCAAGGACATGATCGCCGTTCGCATCGGGCCAGACATGCGCTGGGCAGTTGTTGCCACGCCAGCCTACTTCGCTAGGCGCCCACCGCCGAAGAGGCCGCAGGACCTGACTGAGCACAATTGCATCAACCTCCGTCTTGCCTCGGGCGGCTTATATCCCTGGGAATTCGCGCGCGGCGGTCGGGAGTTCAGTGTACGCGTCCAAGGACAGATCACATTCAATGGAACGAATCTGCGGCTCCATGCAGCGTTGGCCGGCCTGGGCGCGGCATATCTTCCGGAAGATCTCGCGCTGCCTCATATTGCAGCGGGTCGGCTGAAGCGCGTGCTCGAGGAATGGTGCCCGACGTATCCCGGCTTTCACTTGTACTACCCAAGCCGCCGGCAAGCTTCCCTGGCGTTCAGCGTTGTCGTAGACGCGCTGCGTTATCGCAGCTTAGCTTGACCCATGGAGTCTCGCCCGATCACGGATCAAGCTACGTGGCAGCGGCTGTCGCCACCGGCACCGAAAAACGGATGTTCGCACCTCGGTCGATGTCGTGAGCTCCGACTATAATCCGTTCCGACCGTGCCCGCATTGGGCCGCCGTGCCTTTGGGCAACGGGCCAGTGTGCGTTGTACGGGCGTTGCAGCCAACGGCAGGTTAGATCGGCATCTCCAAGAAGGGAATCGTATGGATGCAAAAGAGCATCAACACCATCCCGCCGAGTATGTCCATCGTGACGAGCGCGAATGGGAAGTCATCCGCTGGCCAGGGCAAACGGGCAAGATGCTGTTTCACCCCAATCCGGAGCGGCCGACTGAGCCCAACGCGGGCATCGTGCACTACGAGCCCGGCGCACACCATCCCCTGCACAAGCACGACTTCGCGCAGGTCTGGTATATCCTCGAAGGAGAATTTCGGATCGGCGGCAAGATCTATGGCCCCGGTACGATGGTGTACTACCCCGACCCGCACTTCGAGGAGGAGTTGTTCACTGACACCGGCGGCGAAATGGTGTTCGTCCAGTATCCCGGCCCGGTCACCGGTGGACGACCAATCTACGAGGGCCGCTTCAACATGCAGAAGCGTAACCCCATCGACGCGGAGAGGACCGACCTCTAGACGCCGCCTCTCAGATTCCCTTTTGGGTCGTTGAGCGACCGTCGGGAAGCGGCCCAAGAGCAGACATTCAAGCGAGCGCCGCGCCAGCCGCGACCCTGGCGCGGCCCGAAAGAGCAAGAACCCGATCCCGAAGTTGCTCGAACCGTGACTAGCCCGCGGGCACTCTTGGTTCAAACATTACGACACGGCATTCGGACGTCCCTCGGTTTTGCACCGAGTGCGACATGATCTGATCCTGAACGCCTGCCTCCCCCGCCTTGACGTCAATGTCGTGTGTTGTGCCATCGGGCAAGTACCAGCGCATCGAGCAATCGGTCGCCCAATAGAACATCATTCTAGGATGGGAGTGAAAGTTGTCCCGCTGACCGGGCTTCCAAGTGCCTTCGACGACGCGGTACTGGTCATTCCCTGCAACCTCTTTGTAGATGTTTGGTGACGCCTTGTTATCAGGCGGAGCGAGTTGTGCCAGCGATGTTCCCACCGCTCCGAGCGCGGCGAACGCAGGCAAGACACCGTACATGGCCAAGCGAAAGAGTTTCATTTTCATGTTCGTCACTCCCCTGAGGAATGGAGCCTCCCCAAATTCTTCACGCAAATGCCGGTGATCATTCTGTCGCGGATCAAAGAAGCATAAGAGAGGCAGCCCCACATGTGACGAGCTAAGAGGGCCGAAGAGAGCCTACACTTAGCCATGCGCGCCAAAACGCTCCCGCTCCTCCTGCTTTGCGCCTGTGCATCGCCTGCCCAGTTGCCGACGGCCGACCAGCCGGAGCTTGCCCAGATGGCCCAGCCCTATGTTCCGCAGCTGCAAGCAGTTGGCATCACCCGCGTGATCTCACCGGGAAGTGGCGCCACCGTGCGGCTGGATACTGGCTACGGGTCCGTATATTTGCCGTATCCCGTGGCAGTGGAGCCGTTGGCGTTCGTCCTGGATATCGGTCCAGATGGCGTGCGGGCCAGCGCAGCGACCTTCGACCGGGTCAGAGATGGGCAGATGCTTGCAGCGCTGGTGCCGGAGGCGGTGCGGGTTACGGCCGCCAACAACAGGTCGGGGTGGCTGCACGCCAACCCCTGGCACTGATTAGCCTCCGCTCGCGCGCAGACCTGGACTGCACTAAGAATTGAAGCAACCCTGGTCGATCGCCCAGGCTGGCGCTCTCAACTAGCGCGCGGCGACAACATCGTTGGTTTTGTTGTCAAGCCTTACGTACGAATGCCCGCCGACTGCCGCGCTGGTCAACGCGCGCAGCGTCGCCTGCAGGTACTGATGCCCGTAGCGCTGGTCGGGCTCGAGGTGCGCACCCTCGGCCCATTCGTTCCACGCATTGATGAACACGAGGCGCTCTTCGCCGCGGCGGCGCTCGTTCACCCGCGCGATCGCCTCGCGCAGCCACACCTCGTAGAACTCGGGATACGAATTGACGAACACCTGCGCGAAGTCGCGCCGCCGTGCCGTGTTGTCCCAGCCCGGCATGATCGTCGGATGCCTCACGTAGCCCGGGTCGGGCCGTTCGAGCAGGTCCACGACGACTTGCCGGTAGTCGAAGATGGAGCCTTGGAAGTCCGGGTTGGTGATCTCGAACTGCGGATTGATGCCGAGCGTGCGCACGCAGTGCGGAGGGAACTCGACCAGCGCATCGAAGCCGTACTGGCTGGGGTCACCCGTGTCGTAGGTCTCGGCCGCGCACAGATAGATCTCGCCGATTCCTTCGCGCCGGCACACGGCGCGCCAGATGCGCGCGGTCGCGGGCGCGTCCGGCAGCATCCCCACGCGGTACACGATGAAAAGCGGCTTGCCGTCGACGCGGATGTAGCGCGGATCGCGAAAGTGAGCCAGCAGATCGCGGATGAGCCGCTCGTCGTCCGCGGGAGAGGGGCGCTGCGCGATCAGGATGTCGTTGTCCGCGCCGTCCCAGTGCCGCGTCCAGTTCTCGTTCGCCCAGCAGAAGCAGTACGGAAGGTCCGGCTTGCCCGAAGCGCGCATGTGCTCGACGGGTCGCTCGAGCAGCCGCTTGCCGGCGAACCAGTAATAGTAATAGCAGAAGCCGTGAATGCCGTAGCTGCGCGCGAGCGCCGCCTGCTGCTCGAGCGTCTCGGGAACTCTGAGATCGTAGAAGCCGAAGTCGGCAGGAAGCTGCGGCTGGTAGTGACCGACGAAGCTCGGCTGCGCGCGCGTGACGTTGGTCCACTCGGTGAAGCCCTTGCCCCACCACAGGTCGTTTTCCGGGATCGGATGAAACTGCGGCAGGTAGAACGCGATTGCCCGCACGGGCGGCGCCGGACTGCGGGCCGCCTGCTGCATCAGGCGACCGCCTTGAAGACCTGCTCGCCCGCTGGCGCGGATTCGCCTGTCGCCGCCTGACCCGTAACCAACTGCCGCAAGATTCTCTGCAGAGCCTGCGCGTTGAGGAGCCCCGCCACCTTGGCGCGAGCCGCCCGGCCCAGCTCGTCGAGTCGCGCCGGCGCACGGCGCAGATCGGCGAGCTGCTGCAGCGCATCTTCCGCGGAAGCGTAGAGCAGTCCGTCGACGCCGTGGTCGATGTACTCGGCGTAGATCGACGCGACGGGCAGCAGCGCCGGGATGCCGCTCGCCATGGCGGAGAAAAGCTCGTACCCATCCTCCTCGCGCCACCACGGCGCCGCGGTGACGGCCAGGCAATCGAGCGCTTCGACGAACTGTGCGAAGCGCATGTCGTGGCGCGAGTAGAAGCGTATCGAAGCTTCGTCGCCGAGATGGAAGCGCAGGCGTCCGGCATCGTAGAGCCTGAGCGCGCCGGCTTCGGCAGCCACGCGCTTCAGGAATTGCGCATCGGCATCCAGCGGCTCGCCACTCCAGTTTCTCCCGACGCAGCCCACGGCGAGTCCGGCGAGACGCGCCGCCGTGCCTCGCTCGCGCCTTGTGCCGCGCGTTTCCGCGGTCAGCTCGATCGGCGGAGACAGGATCGCGTGACCGTCGCCGAAGCGAGCGGCCATTGCCCGCGACGGGAAGACGAGCTCGACCGGCTGCGCGCCGTCGCAGGAGATCGCGCGCAATCGCTCGATCAGCTCGGCCGGCGATCGTGGCGCGCAGATCACGACGATGCGCTCGGCGTCCGCGTGGCGCAGCCAGTCTGTCGAAGCGACGTCGGGGCCGACGTGAATCTGGCAGCCGCCGCGAGGAAACGACCCCGCTTCCGGATCGAGCCGACACGTCGTCGTGCGAGGCGTCATCGGGACGTCTACGCCTCCCGCCGACCACACCTCCAGGTTTTCCTCGGCGAGCAGCGACGCGAGGCGGCGCGCGAGCCAACCCGGATCGACGTCGACCGTCGATGCGTGCTGAATCAGGTGAACGGTGTCTGCGGAACTCGGTTTGACGCCCGTGACGCGGTGCCTGCGGTTTGGCCGCGACGCGCTCGGCCTGAGCGCGAGGTCAACCAGGATGGGCAGCGCCCGCTCGCACAGCTGGATCGGCGGCACAGGTTGCCGACGGCTCTCCTCTTCCGCTTTGCGCTGCGCGCCCTCGATCAGCTTGAGATTGTGCTCGATCGCCGGATAGGCCGGCCGCAGCTTCATGGCCGCGACAATCAGCCTCTTCGCCTCGTCGAGCTCGTTGAGCCGGAGCTTGATCGCGCCGAGCATGTGCAGCGCGTCGTGCGTCTCCGGCGCGCGCTCGAGGACCGCGGCATAGGCATCGGCCGCTTCGGCGAGGCGCTCGTGACGCTGGAGCCTCAGCGCCCGCCCCATCAGGGCGGCGCACTCTTCGCACACGCTCTCGGGCAACCCGGACCAGTCGGGTCCGCTCGGGCGATACGAGGCGTGAGGCGTCGCAGGGGGTGCAGGAAACATCGCGGCCGGGGGTGGCTCCGCGAGATCTGGCTGCATCGCCTGCGCCGATGCTATCGCGCCGTGACAGTCCTTGTACCTGCGGTTGCTCCCGCACGGGCAGGGACTGTTGCGCGAGATATTCGTCATTGCGCTGCGCTTCAATCCGGCGGCTCGGCCGTCGGCGCGGGCGCGATCGCGTCGGCGACGCGGGCATCGATCAGGTACTGCATCGCGTACAGATCCTCGAGGTCATCGAGGTCCTGGATGGCGATGGAGACATTGCGCGTCGCGATCCTCCCCGGACGGCGCGAGACGACGTGCAGGTCGATCGGCTCGGTCCGCAGAAGCGGGGTGACATCGAGGACCCGATAGCCGGTCTCCTCGAAGAGCCTGCGGAACGACGGCTTGGTGAAGAAGCGCAGGTGCGTGATGTCGAGGACTCCGTTTGCCGCGTAGTCCCAGTGGCCGGAGGCGAGCGCATCGAGGGTCTCGAGATTGCGCACGTTGGGCGCGCTCGCCAGGACGCGCGTTCCCGGTTCGAGCCAGTCGCGGATTCGCAGGAGCGTCCGCCACGGATCGTACAGGTGTTCGAGGATGTCGAGCAGCAACACGAGGTCGACGTGCACGCTGCCGAGCCGGGAGCGCAGATCGACGTCGTGCAGATCGGCGCAGATCACTTCGTCGAGCGCTGTCCGCGCGAGGTCCGCGGCCCAGGGGTTGCGCTCGATGCCGATGACCCGCGCGCCGGGGAACTTCTTCTTGATGACCTTGCCCGCCGCCCCTGCCCCGCAGCCGATGTCGAGGATCAGGCCCGGGGGTTCGCTGATGAAGCTCGCGATCTCGAGACGGACGTTGTCGTGGTACTGGACGTCATACGGTACTTCCTTGCCGAGGTGCGTTTCCCAGATCCGGTCCATGTCCTGGCTTCGCTTGCTGCCGCGGCTCGGCGCCTCGGAGACCCTCCCAGACTCCGTTGACGCCGCGCGGCTTGGCGCATTATACCGATGTCATAACAATTTGTACGCTACTTTCGTCGGCACGCGGCGCTCGCCCGTCCACGCCTGCTTGCGGGTTCCTTACGACGCGGGCGCCAGGGGTTGGGTCACCGCGCCGCGCCCGCCGCGATCCAACCCGCGACGAGCCCTCGCTCGTCGTCGGTCATGCCGGTCAGGTTGCCGATCGGCATCGTTCGAGTGACTACCGCCTGCTCGTATATCTGCTGCGCGCTGGCGACGACGCGATCCGGCGTATCGAGCTTCACGTCCATCGGCGCTGTCGCGAAGCCCGCCTGCGTCGGTCTTTCCGCGTGGCAGGGCGCGCAGCGCTGCGCGACGATCGACTGCACCTGAGCGAAGCTCACCGCGTCGGCGGCCTTGGGCTTCGCCGGCGCGATCGTCACGGCGAGCGCGGCCGCGCCGAGCGCCGCCGAGATGGGGATCGCCCACACTACGCGCCCCTTGTGCCGCAGGTTGAAGAAGTGCCGCACATACGCAGCCAGCAACAGGATCGCGATCAGCACCAGCCAGGCTTGCGGATTGCCGTAGGTCAGCGGGTAGTGGTTGCTGATCATGATGAAGAGCACCGGCAGCGTGAAGTAGTTGTTGTGGACCGAGCGCTGCTTGCCGCGCAGACCGTCGAGCGGATCGGGCCCTACCGCCTGCGCCTTCGCCTGCACGAGGCGCCGCTGCGACGGAATGATCACGTGCGCGACGTTGGCCACCATGATGGTGCCGAGCATCACGCCGATCTCGATGTACATGCCACGCCCGCTGAAGAGCCGCGATAGTCCCCAGGCGGCAAGCGCAATGAAGATGACCATCACCGCCGCAATCCATCCCTCTCGCTCAAGGCCGAGCCGCTTGCAGAGCTGGTCGTAGAAGAGCCAGGCACCGACGATGAAGGCGACGCTGATGGCCACCGCCTGCCACGGCGCGAGATCGGCTACGCTCGGGTCGATCAGATACGCGCGTGCATTGAGGTAGTACATGACCACGAGCAGCGCGAAGCCGGAGATCCAGGTCCAGTAGGCCTCCCACTTGAACCAGTGCAGCGTCGCGGGCAGCCGCTCGGGCGCGACGCGGAACTTGCGCACGACGTAGAACCCGCCGCCGTGCACCGCCCACAGCTCGCCGCCCACGCCCTTGTCGGCGTCCGCGGCGTCCTGCGGCGGCGCGAGGCTGTTGTCGAGCCAGACGAAGTAGAACGACGCGCCGATCCAGGCGATGCCGGTGATGACGTGCACCCAGCGCAGGATGAGCTGCAGCCAGTCGCTCGCGTAGGCTTCCATCGCGCGCGCTCCTCAGCTACCGCGATACGTCGAGTAGCTCCAGGGCGAGACGAGCAGCGGCACGTGATAGTGCGCAGCGGCGTCGGAGATGCCGAAGTCGAGGACGATCTCGTCGACGAACGGCGGGTCCGGCAGCGCGACCCCGTTGGCGCGAAAGTACGCGGCCGCGGCGAACACGAGGCGGTAGCGCCCCTTCCCGAGTGCGGCGCCCTCGGCAAGAGGCGCATCGCAACGCCCGTCGGCGTTGGTGCTCGCCGAGGCGATCTTCTCGTAGGCGTCGCCGGCGCGGCGATAGAGCGTCACCGTCATTCCCGCGCCGGGCTTGCCATGAGCGAGATCGAGGACGTGCGTCGTTATGCGGCCCACCTGGCTCCCCTTGAGTACCCGTGCGCGACCGGCGCGATTGTCAGCGCCGGAAGGATTCACTAGCATTCGCCGTGTATTGTAGTCCAGCTTCTTGATCGACTCGGGAGCGCAATGCCCGCTGCAGCGTATCCGCGCGACATGGTTGGCTACGGGGAGCGGCCTCCGCACGCGCGCTGGCCTGGCGGCGCGCGCCTCGCGCTGCAGATCGTGATCAACTACGAAGAAGGCGCCGAGGCGAGCGTGCTGCACGGCGATCCCGCAGCGGAAACCTTCCTCTCCGAGATCGCGGCGCAGCCGTTTCCCGCGCGGCACCTGTCGATGGAATCGCTCTATGAGTACGGCTCGCGCGCCGGGCTCTGGCGGCTGCTGCGGCTGTTCCGCACGCGCGGGCTGCCCGTCACCGTGTTCGGCGTGGCGATGGCGCTCGAGCGCAACCCCGCCGCAGTCGAGGCGATGCTGCGCGACGGCCACGAGCTCGCCTGTCACGGCTGGCGCTGGATCAGCTATCAGCAGGTGGACGAGGCGACCGAGCGCGAGCACGTCGAGCGGGCGGTCGCGTCGATCCGGCGGCTCACCGGCGAGGCGCCCGAAGGCTGGTACACCGGGCGCGACAGCCCCAACACGCGCCGGCTCGTCGTCGAGCACGGCGGTTTCGTGTACGACGCGGACTCCTACGCCGATGACCTGCCCTACTGGGTCGAGGTCCCTACACGCGAAGGAAAGAAGCCGCACCTCGTGGTGCCCTACGCGCTCGACACGAACGATATGCGCTTCGCAACTTCTCCCGGCTTCGCCGGCGGCGATGACTTCTTTCACTATTTGCGCGACGCCTTCGACACGCTCTACGGCGAGGGCGATCCGCGCGGGCTCGACGCGCCGAAGATGCTCTCTGTCGGGCTGCACTGCCGCATCGCCGGTCGGCCCGGGCGCTTCGCTGCGCTCGCGCGCTTCCTCGACCACGTGCGGGCCCACGAAGGCGTGTGGGTCGCCCGCCGCATCGACCTCGCGCGGCACTGGATCGCGACGCATCCGTTCCGGGCACCGGCATGAAGCTCGCCGAGCTCAACGCGATCGACCACGCAAAGTTCGGCGCGGTGCTGCGCGGCGTGTTCGAGCATTCGCCGTGGATCGCTGCGGAAGCCTTCCCGCTGCGCCCCTTCACGAGCGTCGAGAACCTGCACTCTGCCCTCATGGAGATCGTGCGGGGCGCGTCGCCCGAGGCGCAGCTCGGGCTGCTGCGCGCGCACCCCGAGCTCGCCAGCCGGGCGGCAATCCGCGGCGAGCTCACGGCGGAATCGAAGCGCGAGCAGCAGCGCGCCGGCCTCATGCAGTGCTCCCCCGCCGAATTCGCGCGGCTGCATGCGCTCAATCGCGCCTACGATGCGAAGTTCGGGTTTCCGTTCATCATCGCCGTGAAGGGCCTCACGCCGGGTGAGATCGTCGCCCGCTGCGAAGCGCGCCTCGAGCGCGACCGCGCCACCGAGTTCGCCGAAGCGCTGGAGCAGGTCGGACGCATCGCGCGCTTCCGGCTCGACGCGCTCCTCGGCGGCGAGCAGTCCGAGGGCCCACCGAAGAGCGCGTGAAGCGAGAACCTGGGAGACTGCGATGACGACGTCCGCCGCACACGTCGATCCGGTCGACGAAACGCCCCCTGCCGGGCGCATGCCGTCCTGGGCAGCGGAATCACGCTCGCCACCGCGACCGCGGTGCTGCTCAACCTCCTTTTCAACGGCAGCGGAGAGGCGCGGCGCGACGCGGCGCCGGAGTGTTAGCGCCCGAAGAGCTTGCCGAGCGCTTTGTTGATGTCGTCGGCCGGTGCCGGCTGCTTCGCGGTCGCTGTCTGGGCCGACTGGCCCCCTCCCCCTACGCGGCCCAGTGCCACCTGACAAGGCGCCCCGGAGTCAGCTGCGGACGCCGGGTGTGCAATGAGCGAGCCGCCGAGCGCGGCAAGACCGACGCCTCCCGTCGACAGGCCGGCGGCGAGCTTCGCGACGGTCGACGCCGCCGCGACGGCGTCGACGCCAACCGTCGGCGCGGTGAACGGACCGTGGAAGCGCACGAGCTCCGCAATCTGCGAGATGTTGATCGGAATTCCCTGCCTGATCTGAGGCTTGACGGAAAGATCGATCGTCTCGCTGCGAAAATCGATCGTCCCGCTCGCCGTCGCGCCGAGCTTGTCGGTCTCGACGGCGATGCTGCGATCGACAGAGGCGACGCCACTCTTGAGCGGCAGCCGCACGACCGCGCAGCGCAACTCGGTGGTCGCGTCGACGTTGCGGAACGGGTTGACCGCCTCGGCGAGC
>Ga0187779_10002884_pt1 | contig 10474 bp, 9 predicted proteins | sample 1015_Q2_SP10_10__FD_132435 | JGI IMG/M metagenome (GOLD analysis project Ga0187779, IMG submission 132435) | Tropical peat soil microbial communities from peatlands in Department of Meta, Colombia - 1015_Q2_SP10_10_MG | ecosystem: Environmental > Terrestrial > Soil > Wetlands > Peat | place...
CCCGCGGCGCCATCGCTGACGCCTTCCGCAACCGCGCCAGAGGTTCCGCTCGACACTCCCCCGGAAACGCCGCCTGAGACGCCTCCCGAAACGCCGCCCGCTACGCCCCTCGTGAGTGTGCCGGGAAGCAGCGTCTGCTTATACACGTCAAAATCGAGCGTGGCGTACCCGGGCCGCAGCGACGGCGCAAGAGTGCTGCGGACTTCCACGACAAGCCCTCGTTCCTGCCAGAAGTCTCTGAGGAGTTCCGTCATTTGGTCAGCTTTGGATTGTTCGAACGGTTGTTCCACCGTGAGACGGCCGGGAAGCTGCTCCATGCGCCCCTGCTCGGCATTGACAACGGCATCGCTCAAGACTCCGGCGTTAAACCCGTGATGCTTCACCTGAATGCGCTGGAGAATAGGATTCTGGCTGTTCGCAGCGCTGTCCGCGGACTGCGCGGGACGCGGCGCAGCTCTGAGCGGGAACGTCCAGACGGCGAGGGCTATGACCAGAGCGATGCACAGCGAGCTGGCGATCAATGAAGCGCTAAGTCTGGCACGAGACATACGAACCTCCTTGAGCATCAGAGCGACACGTTCGACGAGCTGACTCTCGGCAAGAAAGGGCGGAGCGGGCACGGCGGCGATGGGTGCGCGGGCGTTCGTGAATTCGAGCAAGGCCTCGAGATAGGGCTTGCGCGCGCTGGTCAGCCGCACGACTTCGAGATCCACAACTTGTTCGCGAGCGAGCCGGACGCGCGCGATGAGCCAAGCGATGGCGGGATGAAACCAGAAGATGGAGCGAAGGAGCTCCTCGCCGAGGTGGAGCGCCCAATCGTGACGGCAGACATGAAGCAGTTCGTGGCAAGCGATGGCGGATTGGCAGCGCGCGTCCAAGGAGAGGAAGCGCTCTGGCAGCAGAATCACCGGCGCGGAGGTGCCGAAAGTGACGGGCGAGTCGACGCGGCGGGAAAGACGAAACTCAGCGCGAGCCTTCACGAGGGTGCGGGCGCTTTCGAGGACCGGAGCAGATGCCGCGGAAGGAGGGAGGGCAGAAGAAGAGCGCCGGAATTGGCGGAGTTTCAGGAGGCCTAGGCCAAAGAGCACGAGGCGGACGGCGATTCCGGCGAGAACCAGGACTCCGAGAGCCGGCGCGATCAGTTCGATGCTGGGGAAATGCCAGCGCGCGGCGACAGGCATCGATGGCGGAGGCCAGGTGTCCGCGATCGGACCTTGCGGGACAAACACAACCGGGGCGCCCGCGGGCGGGCGATGCCAGGGCTGGAGCAAGGGCAGCGCAAAGCTGATGACCAGGAGCGCGCGCCAATAGAAAAGAAGCACGTGCGGCTGGCGAATCTGCAACACGCGCTGGAGCAATTCGGCGACAGCGACGAGCAGCACAACCTGAATGCTCCAGAAAAGGAGATCGGAAAACCACACCGGGGCGTTCAGAGACATAAGCGGCTCCCTTCTGCGGCGACTGACAGGCGCGAGTTCATTCCGATTCCTCGACCATGCGCACGATTTTTTGCAGATCTTTTTCGCCGATGCGGCGCGCTTTAACGAGATGTACGAGCAGCGGCTCGGCGGAGCCGTTGAAGACGCGGTCGATGAACTCGCGAATCATACCCCGTATGACCTGGTGCTTCGGCTGGGTGGGGCGATAGAGGAAGGCGCGCTCCTGGCGGCTTTTCTTCAGGTAACCCTTGGTTTCAAGGATCTTCATCATGGTCATGACGGTGGTGTAGGCGATCTTGCGGCGCTCAAGAAGCGCTTCGTAGATATCGCGGACGGTGGCGGAGTCGCGCCGCCAGACAAGCTTCATGATTTCGAGTTCCTGCGGGGTGAGGGTGTGGTGTTTGGGGCGCATGCGGAGTGTATAGTACTAATTATTTCGTATGTCAAGCGCGAAGTTGCGCCAGGCTCAGGGATGCGGCGGAGGGGAAACCTACCAAAGGCGGATGCTCCTGAGAAACCGGCAAACCATCCAAGTTCGTACTAGGAACAGATTCCACTTGAACGACCGAGGTTCTGGTTCCACCCTAGGCCTGTGAGCAACGCTATGAACGTTTGTTGCAGCAGCCGTGCCTCCCTTTGCTACTGGCTTGTTGCATCAGTAGCGGCCTGGGCGGTTTTCGCAATCATTGGAATGTTTTGGCACCCGCTATATGCGAGGTCGGCGGTGACCTGTCTGCTCGCCATGGCGGTCGGCTGCTTTGCCAACGCCTTCAAGAATCGGACATATCACTGCGTGATTACAGGGCCGCTGTTTCTGGTAGCGGCGATTCTGTTGCTCTCATCAGAGTTCACGCACATCAAGCCCGTATTGATCTGGACAGTAGTTCTTGTTGGGACCGCAATCGCGTTTCTTCTTGAGTGGCGCCTTCCCGGAAGCTAGACCGATCAGTCAGCTCCTGCTAAACCGGCTTTCAAAAGTCTGCACTCATAATCACGCCTTGATTGCCGTCTCACAACGGCTCGTGTAGTGTAAGCCACGATTTCGGCAGGAGTAAGACGCATGACCAAAAGCACTCTGGATCCAAGGTTTTTGCCGTTGCTTGAAGGGCGTCGGATTGCTTCGCTCGCCACTCTCGACGGGACCGGTTCGCCACACCTCACGGCCGTTTGGTATTTGTACGAAGACAACTGCTTTTTCGTTGCTACCTCCTCACGAACGCGCAAAGCGCACAATCTCGCCTCGCGTCCAACCGCCACACTGATGGTGGAATCCAGGAAACCCGGTAGCGAACGCGGGGTAACTGCCACCGGTCCTGTTGAAATGATCTCGGGAGCGGCTGCGAAGAATGTCAATGAAAAGATTCACCGGCGATATCTCAGCGATGCTGCTATCGCCGATCCTCGTGTCGGTCAGGCCTTCGCTCAATTTGATGACGTTTCGCTGAAGCTGCGGCCGAAGGCGTGGACTTGGTGGGATATGGCGGAACTGGACGCCCTGGTGCTCGGCCAAAGCATGGCCAAGAATCCCGGCTACCTTTTGTCGCAGGAGATTTGACGCAAACTCCTGGTTCAAACCGGCTTTCCGGAGAGATTGGTCACAGTACCTACCTGCGCCGGCCCTGCTTGCCTCTTTAGCTGACCAGAATTTTTTCTACTACACTTTTACTACACCTAGGAGTGTTTGGGTGTCGGAAGGAATAAGAAATCGGAGTCCTGCTTTCGCGCTAATGGATTGATTTCAAAGGTTCTGGCGGAGAGGGGGGGATTCGAACCCCCGGTACAGGTTTTAGCCCGTACAACGGTTTAGCAAACCGCCGCCTTCAGCCTCTCGGCCACCTCTCCAGCGATTCAACAGTTTACCACAACCATCCAATTTAGCTCTTTCATCGCCGCAAGAACCGCAGGATCAAAAGCTTCAATGTAGCGTTCCCTGGTTACGAGCGGTTTTGCATATCTCAGTACGCGCTGAACGACTTTGTCGTTGGCGTCCAGTTCGAACAGATTTGATGCGATGCCGCCTCGGAACCCGTGCCAGCCGTGCCATTGCCAGCCGCAAGGACTCCACGGCGGGACGCACGACAGCTACGGTGTTGCTGAACTCCTCACTCGCAGTACGCTCCGCTTCTTCTTCTGCTGAAGACGACCTGCAGATTCTTCGTTTTATTCCTAAGTTTCTTTCCTTTTCCAAGAGTACGCGTTGACCGCAACAATCCCGTCCTTTTCTTCCGGCAATTTAGTTCACTGCGATGCTCGGCAACTTTGCAGTTGGCTTCTCCGTTGAAATTCGAAGCAGCCTTGCTCCACACGAGGAATAAAAAAACAGCCGTTTCAGTCTAGAGGACGAAACGCAGATGAGAGATTCTCAATGCTGAAGAAAAAAACTTTGCCGGGCAACATAGCCTGTGAAGCGAAAGCGCTGCTACTGGAGACAAAGAATGTCCAACAAGAAGATCGACGAACTGTTACACGATCACAATCACGATGGCGTGAACCGCCGCGGCTTTCTCAAGTGTATGGCCTGGGCTGGTACGGGCGCCCTCTGCGTGATGAAGGGTGGCGTTCTTAATGCCTATAGCCTCAGCCGTATCTCGGAAATTCCTGCAAAGGAATCGGCCGGTGAACTGAGTTTCGCTCAGATCAGCGACAGCCATATGGGTTTCAACAAGGCCGCAAATCCCGATGTTGCTGGCACACTGCAAATCGCTGTGAACAAAATTAATGCGCTCACCGCCTCACCCGAATTCATTCTGCACACTGGCGACATCACTCATCTTTCCAAGTCCGAAGAATTCGACGCCGTCGAACAAATCCTAAAAGGCGCCAATCCCAAGGACGTGTTCTACGTTCCCGGCGAGCACGATGTATTGAACGACGACGGAAAACAATTCCTTGAGCGCTATGGTAAAGCCAGCAGCGGCGCGGGTTGGTATAGCTTCGACAAGAAAGGCGTCCATTTCGTAGGCCTCGTCAACGTTATGAATCTCAAAGCTGGCGGTCTCGGCACGCTGGGTCACGACCAGCTTGCGTGGCTCGAAAGGGACGTCAGGCATCTTAAGCACAGCACCCCTATCGTGGTGTTCGCACACATTCCCCTATGGTCCGTCTATCCCGAATGGGGCTGGGGCACTGAAGACAGCGCGCAAGCTCTCTCTTACTTGAAAAACTTCGGTTCCGTCACCGTGCTCAATGGCCACATCCATCAGACGATGCAAAGAGTCGAAGGCAACGTCACCTTTCACACCGCCGCCTCGACCGCGTTTCCACAACCGCAGCCCGGCAAAGCCGATTCGCCCGGACCCATGAAAGTCCCCGCCGAGCAACTCAAAGGCGTTCTGGGAATCACCGACGTCAGCTACGTTCAAGGCCAACATGCGCTTGCGGTCGTGGACTCCAGTCTTGCATAGCCGCGGCGGCAAGCATCTGAAAAAACACGATTCTGGCTTTGCACGAAATCAATGAGGAGAAATAAACGCAAATGAGTAGAAGTATACCCTTCGCGTTTTTTGCAACAGCCCTGGCGATCAGTTCCGCAGCGTTCGGACTGAGCGACAACCGCTCTGCCCTGATGGCGCAGGAGAAATCGTCCGCCGCGGAAGTGAAAATAGATAATTTCAGCTTCGCCCCCACCACGCTAACGGTATCCCCTGGAGCAACGGTCACCTGGACCAATCGCGACGATATTCCCCACACCGTCGTCAGCACCGATGATCCAAAGATCTTTAAGTCCAAGGTCCTCGACACGGGCGAAAACTTTTCATTTACCTTCTCGAAAATCGGAACCTACGCCTACTTTTGCTCGCTTCATCCCAAGATGACCGGCAAAGTGGTGGTGCAGTGAGCTGCCTGTGGCGCTAAACCCCTTTGCCATTCCTGAGCGGCGTGAACCTACCCAGCTGAACTCGGTCCCTTTGCCCCCGCTGGGCTCGTAGGAGTTCGCCTAGGCGCAACCTATTTAACTGGATCGTCGACAGCAGTGCACAGACCGAATCTCGAGAGGAAACAAAATACCTCCGACGGCGTCAAATGGACAGGTCGGTTGCTGTGCCGTATTGGTTCAGCTGCGCTGGGGAAGATTCCTTTCTTTTTGGCTCGTTTGATTCTAAAATAGACATCGAAAAGTGGGCTTATCTCCTTGAGATTGCAAGGAATAGCCAAGCCGGCTCTCCGTGCCCTCAGGACAGAAGATTTAGGTATCGTCCCGGCGGCCGTCTCCTCGGCGAAACATTTGGAGCCACGCGGGCGTATGTAAATTCAGAGGTTAAATCGGCTACAAGAGGCGTAATTGTGTCCCCGGCTGCTTCGTCTAAAAGAGGGGGACGGCGGGAACGACCCTTCCAGGGTGGACTGTAGAGGAATCGCATGAAGACGTGGAAGAAGGTACTCATTGGGGTGGTGGTCGTGCTGGTGCTGGGTGGCATCGTAGCTTTCAGCGTCACACAGGCTAATAAGGGAGTGGTGGCGGTCCAAACCGCAAAGGTCGTGACCCAGGATGATTTAGTTTCTTTGGTTACGGCATCGGGTGAAGTCAAGCCCACCACCTATACCAACGTGACCGCGCAGGGTTTCGGCAGAATCACAGAGATCCTGGTAAAAGAAGGGGATCACATCAAGAAAGGCGACAAGCTCTTGCTGCAGGATAATGTGCAAGCCAGCGCGGATGTGCAGGCCCAGGAAGCAGCCATCAACTCCGCCCAGGCTGCGGTCCAGGCAGCCGAAGCCAGTTACAAGGCGGCGCAGGCGGATTTGCTGTCCCAACAAGCCAATATGGAAAAGGCCAAGCTCGATTGGGAGCGCGGCCAAGGACTCTACAAGGACGGTCTGATCCCCAAGCAGGATTTCGACCAGCGGAAGACGACGTACGACGCCGCAGCTGCCTCCGTAGACTCCGCCAAGGCCAGGGTTTCTTCGCTGAAGGCGCAGCTTGAGCAGACGCGTGCGCAGTTGAGCCAAAGCCAAGCCATTGAAACGCACCAAAAGGACATTTTGAGTAAGACCGTCTACACCTCGCCCATCAACGGCATCGTCAGCTATTTGCCGGAAAAAGTCGGCGACTATGTCGTGCCAGGCATACAGAACTCCAACGGCAGTTTCCTGATGACACTCTCGGATATGTCTGTCGTCACCGCCGAAGTGAAGGTCGATGAGACCGACATCATCAACATCCAGTTGGGCCAGGAGGCCGAGGTCACGATTGACGCCATTCCTGGAAGAGTCTTCAAGGGTCACGTGACTGAGATCGGATCGCAGGCCACGCTGCGCAGTTCGGGCTTGGCCACCACTCAATCGACCACGAGCACGCAAGAGGCCAAGGACTTTAAGGTCGTCGTGCGGCTCGACAGTCCTCCTGAGAATCTACGCCCCGGTCTCTCCACCACCGCCAAGATCAAGACGGCCGAGAAGAAGAGCGTAATCGCTATCCCAATTCAGGCTCTCGCGGTTCGCACCCGGAAGGACCTTGAAGAAGCCGCCAAAAACTCCAAAGGTCGCGGCGAATCGGGCGTCACCCTAGCCGCGCCCCCGCCTGCCGCTCCTGGCGACCCCAAGAAAGACGAGATTCAGGGTGTGTTCATCGTGAACGGTAAGCACGCGGTGTTTCAGCCGGTGGAGACTGGCATAACCGGCGTCACCGACATCGAAATCACCAAGGGCTTGCATGTTGGCGATGAGATTGTCATCGGAAGCTACAAGGCGCTGAGGACGCTCAAGCCGGAAGCCAGCGTCAAGGTCGATAACTCCGCACCGAAGAAGCAGGAAGACCAACAAAGCTAACGCAAGAATCGCAGCACCGAGGACTATCGGAATGCCTGTGGAGACAACTGCATCGGAGTCGTATCGCGAGGACCTGGTCAGCGCCGGGATCGTTATCAAGACCGAAAACTTGGCCAAGGTCTACGAAATGGGTGCGGAACAGGTGCATGCTCTGCGCGGGGTGGACCTCGAAATCCGCAAGGGTGAGTACGTTGCCATCATGGGACCTTCCGGCTCCGGAAAGTCCACGCTGATGAACCTGATTGGCTGCCTCGATTCTCCCAGTTCTGGCAGGTATTGGCTTGCCGGCCGCCTTGTCAGCGATTTGGACGACGACGAACTCGCGTATATCCGCAACAAGGAAATCGGGTTCGTCTTTCAGACATTCAACTTGTTGCCTCGCGCCACCGCGTTGCACAACGTTGAGCTGCCCCTGATTTACAACGGTACGCCCGCCGAAGAACGCATCGAGAAGGCTAAGAAGGCCCTCGAACGGGTGGATCTGATGGAGCGCATGACCCACAAGCCCAACGAGCTCTCTGGCGGTCAGCGCCAGCGCGTCGCCATCGCCCGCGCCCTCGTCAACTCGCCCTCCATTGTCCTGGCAGATGAGCCCACCGGCAACCTCGACTCCAAGACCGGCGAGGAAATTATGGCGCTCTTCGAGAATCTCTACCGCCAGGGGAACACCATCATTCTAGTTACTCACGAACACGACGTCGCGCAGCGCGCGCACCGCATCATCTTCATCCGCGACGGCAAAATCGCCTCCGACGAGCTCGTTAAGAAGTAGCAGACAATTCGGCTCTTTTTCTCTTCTCCCAAGCGTTTACCCTTATTCCCGACACTCTAGAAACCCGTGTACGCGCATAGCCTTTCATAGCGCGATCCGGGCTTTCCAGGAATGACAACGGCAAAATAGAAGGGCCACATGAATACGCCAACGACTGCCGGGGAAACCTCCAAGCGAGATCACGTTCTGCAAGAAGCGGCGGAGCGGGCGCGTCGTTACGTGCGCGAAATCGCCGAACGCCGCGTGGCGCCGGCCGCACAAACTTTGGCGAATCTCGCGAAGTTTCACGAGCCCTTTCCTGAAATGCCCGCGGAGCCTGCCGAAGTTCTGGAGATGTTGGATGAAGTCGGCTCTCCCGCGACCGTCGCTTCTCCAGGCGGCCGCTATTTTGGCTTCGTGCTGGGTGGGACCTTGCCGGCATCGCTGGCCGCAAATTGGCTGGCTGGGGCCTGGGACCAGAACGCTTCGCTGCGCGTGATGTCACCCGTCGCTGCTGAACTGGAAGATGTCGTGCTTGGCTGGATCTGTGAGGCTCTCGACCTCCCTAGAAACTGCGACGGTGGCTTGGTAACATGCGCCACGACTGCTAATTTCGCTGCGCTCGTTGCGGCCCGGCAGGCCATTCTGGCGCGCGCCGGCTGGAACGCTGCAGACGATGGCATGTTTGGCGCGCCTTCCATTGACGTCGTCGTTGGCGATGAAGTGCATGCTTCTATTTTGAAGGCCCTAAGTCTCGCAGGTTTCGGCAGCAAGCGTTTGCTGCGCGGTGAGGTCGATGCGCAAGGACGCATGCGCGCAGACAAGCTACCGCCGCTCAACGATCGAACGATTGTCTGCATCCAGGCCGGCAACGTGAACACCGGCGCCTTCGATCCTGCCGCTGCGATTTGTGCTCGTGCCCACGAACAAGGTGCTTGGGTCCATGTGGACGGTGCCTTCGGTTTGTGGGCGCGCGTCTCGCCGGCGTTTCGTCATCTGACCGAAGGGCTCGAGCAAGCCGATTCCTGGGCCACAGACGCCCATAAATGGCCCAACGTGAATTACGACTCCGGTATTGTGCTGGTGAAAGACGGAATGGCGTTGCGCTCCACGATGACCATGACCGCAGCCTATCTCCAGGGCGGGGCGCTTCGCGAGCCGATGTATCACACGCCCGAAGCCTCGCGAAGAGCGCGTGGCGTGGAACTATGGGCGGCGCTGAAGTCCCTGGGGCGGGCTGGGCTTCGTGAATTGATTGAGCGGACCTGCCTTCACGCGCAGCGCTTCGCCGATGGATTTCGCCGCGCCGGCTTTGCGGTCCTGAACGATGTCGTCATCAACCAGGTGCTGGTTTCCTTTGGCAGTGAGGAAGTCACACACCGTATCATCCGCGCGATTCAGGAAGACGGTACCTGCTGGTGTGGAGGCACGCTGTGGCAAGGAAAGCCCGCGATGCGGGTGAGCGTTTCTTCCTGGGCCACGACGGAAGCTGACGTAGACGTGAGTCTCGCAGCTATTGTCCGCATCGCCCGCGGACATCTCAAGTAGGCCGCGCACCCGCTTCAGCGCGTGTGTGCCGCGCGGCTCGCGTCCATGTCGGCGAGCGTGGGAGCCGGAGCCAGATACGTGTGCGACAGGCGGTCGTGCCACGTCAAGCCATCCTCGTCCCACAAAGCCCAAAAAAAGCCTAGAAACATCGTACCGGCGGAAAGCATGTAGCCCGCGCTGCGCCAGAGCATCTGCCGCGGCGATGGGGTGTCTCCCGAAAAGCTGGCCACATGCAGGCCCCGCAGCATCATGCCAGGCGTGGTGCCCCCGAAAACCGTGAAGAGCGCGAAGTATTGCAGGTAGACGATGACGAACGTCGCCACGCAGACCACTGCGCTGAGCTTGCTCAGCGTGAATTGTCCGCCGAGCGATCCGAACAACGTCAGGAAACCTCCGTACGCGAACAGCAGGCACGCCAAATCTATCAACCCGGCCGACTGGCGCTCTTCGAGGCTCGCCACTGGATACAAACCACTTGGGACCGCGGTTACCTCCTCCGCGGGTGCTGCGGAGAAGGCCGCATCCTGGGCTGGCGGCAGGGAAACATCGATCACCACGCGCGAGTCTTCGCGGGTTGCAGCATTTCGCCCAATCGCGATGGTGAACGCAAAGTCTTCACTCTCGACAGGTGGGGTTCCCGCGGCGGACGCTGGGGTTTCGGCGGTTACCAATGACGCGACCGTCACGAGGGATGGCGCATCAGCTTGCGCTTCATCGAAAGGCAGCTTGGACTGGTCAAGATTCGGGGTAACCTTTCGCCGCCGCACACGATAGGCCTTGAGGCGTTCCGCCAATTCTCCGCGCCACGCGTCACCCGCCTGGGCAAGCTCAGCGCTTGACGCGGCCGCGGAGCCGACCTTCACACAACGGCCTCCCGTTTGGCTTTCTTCGAAGGCGCAAGTTCGCGGAGAGGAGTCGACGACGACTGAAGAATCACAAAAATGGCAGCCTGATACGCTCGCTGGCA
>Ga0187779_10002886_pt1 | contig 10469 bp, 7 predicted proteins | sample 1015_Q2_SP10_10__FD_132435 | JGI IMG/M metagenome (GOLD analysis project Ga0187779, IMG submission 132435) | Tropical peat soil microbial communities from peatlands in Department of Meta, Colombia - 1015_Q2_SP10_10_MG | ecosystem: Environmental > Terrestrial > Soil > Wetlands > Peat | place...
ATCCTTTCAACGCGAGCGTGGTGTCGGACGGAACGAACTTCCTGGTGGTTCTGACTCAGCCGATCAGCGACACTCCACCCGCGATGCTCGCCGCGCTGCTCGACTCCAACGCCAACGTGCTTCTCAGTCCCATCACGATTGCGACTTTCACTTCGCCGACCTCGACAGCAGCGGCGTACAGCGGATCAACGCAGCGCTACTTCGTGGCCTGGGCCGATTCAGGCGTGATTCACGGGCAGCGGCTCGCGAACTGCGGCACGGGTTGTCCTCCAACGCAGCTCGACGGCGCGGCCGGCCTGGTCATTTCGAACCCGAGCGATTCCTCGAACGCACCCGCAGTGACCTACGACGGCACCAACTTCATCGTCGTGTGGAGCGATCGCGTGATGGGCGCCTCCACGCGGACCATCCATGGCGCCCGAGTCAGCACCGCCGGGATCGTGCTCGATGTCGGGGGCGTGCCGCTCACGTCGGCCGGCCCCAACGACCAGGTCTCGCCGAGCGTCGTCTTCGACGGCGCGAACCTGGTTGTGAGCTGGATGGATCAGACAGGCAATCTTTCATTGACGCGCGTGTCGCGCGACCTGAGCACAGTACTCGATAGTCCAGGCCTTGTTGTGGGGGTCGACGCGTCGACCGGCCCGGCACTCGCGACGACCGGGGGCGGGGTGACGCTGATCGCGCACTCTCAATTCGATGCAACCGGCAATATACAAAGCGAGCGGGTGAAGCTGCGCTTCTTCACCGAGGCGACGGACACGCTGCCGCCGATGACGCTCGCCTCGCTGTCGCCGCCGCCGAACGGCGCGGGCTGGAACAACAGCCCAGCCACCGTTACGCTCACCGCGTCCGACAACACGGGCGGGTCGGGAGTCAACGCGATTCACTACTCGCTCACGGGAGCGCAGGCGGGCGCCGGCATCGTGGCGGACAGCACGGCGGCGGTCCCGATCTCGAGCCAAGGGGTAACGACTCTCAGCTACTTCTCGGTGGACAACGCGGGCAACCAGGAGCTCAACCACGATCTTACCATCCGGCTGGACACGACCCCGCCGGTTCTGGCGGTTCCGGCAAGTGTCGCGGTGACCGCGACGAAGCTGGCCGGAGCGGTGGCGAGCTACAGCGCGACCGTGACGGACAACCTCGATCCGGCTCCCAAGATAAGCTGCAAACCGCCTTCAGGCAGCGTGTTCCCGATCGGAACGACGACAGTGACGTGCACGGGCACCGACGTCGCGGGCAATGTGGGGAACGCGAGCTTCCCCGTCATCGTCAATCCCCCGGCGACCCTCACTGAGCTGATCAACTTCGTGAACAACCTCGGTCTGGCGTTCGGACTGTCGACCAGCCTGAGCGCCAAGCTCGATGAAGCTCTGATTAACCTTATTATCGGGAGAACTGCGGCGGCTTGTAGCGCGCTCAACGCTTTCATCAATGCCGTCAATGCTCAGGCCGGCAAAGGGCTCACACCGGCTCAGGCAGTAGAGCTCATCGCGGGAGCAAACCGGATCCGGGCACTGTCAGGTTGCTCGTAGCCGGCCGCCCGACGCTGCCAGACATCGGTCCTTTGACCATGCTCGAAACCGGTTGCCAGCGGCACGCCTACCTCCTTGGCGATCTCCAGGTCGAGCCGCTGACCGTATTTCTTCGCGAGACCCTCCCACCGTGATACGACGTATCGCCTTCGCCGGATTCGGGGCCTGCTTCGCTGCCACGTCTTCGCTCGCAGCCTTGAAGCCGGGAGACCCGGCGCCGGACTTCACGGCACCAGCGTCACTCGGAGGCAGCGTTTACCTTCTCGCTCTCCGAGGCACTGAAGAGAGGCCCCGTGGTGCTGTACTTCTACCCGGCTGCGTTTACCAAGGGCTGCACAATCGAGGCACATGACTTCGCCGACGCGATGAACTCATATCGCGCGCTCGGCGCCACCGTTGTCGGCGTGTCCCATGACAACATCGATACCTTGAACAAGTTCTCGGTTAGCGAGTGCCGTAGTAAGTTCGCCGTCGCCGCCGACACGCACCAGACCATCATGAAGTCCTACGACGCCGTCTTGGCAATAAAGCCGGAATACGCTGATCGTGTGTCGTACGTTGTCGCCCCAGACGGACGCATCATCTACGCCTAACAGTCGCTCAACCCTGAGAAGCACGTCACGAACACTCTTGATGCCCTGCGGGCCTGGGCGGCTGCCCATCAGAAGCATTAGGGGGCGGAAGGGGCACTGCCGGCTGCAGATTCGCCTGCATCCGCTTCCCATAGCGGACATGTGTTTGCGAATTCCTGATAGCCTCTCTATAGTCCCCTGACACCCAATGTCAGCCGAGGGAGCGGATGGCACGGGACGAGCGTCGCCTGGCAGCGAGCGTCTCCGCCGATGGTGCGGGCTATGCCCCGCTCAAGGGCTGTTAGGGAACAAAACAACGATAAGGGAGGACACCGTGGCACATCGAATCTCGCAATTCATTATTGGATGCATTTTCGCCGGCGCCGCAATCGGCCAGCTCGCCGTCGCGCAGACAGCGCCTGCGAAAGCGCCGTATTGGGTTGCGGCCTGGGCGGCATCGGCGCACGGCCCCTACCCCATCGGTAACCCGACAGCCCAACCGGAACTGAAATTTGCCTTTCCGGACGCCGAGCGCGGTGCGAACGACCAATCGTTCCGACTGATCGTTCGGCCGGACGTCTGGGGCAAGCAGGCTCGCATCCGCATTTCGAACGCGTTCGGCACGAAAGCGGTCACCTTCGACAACGTCTACCTCGGCTTGCAGAACAACGGTGCGGCAGTGCTTGCCAGAACCAATCGTCCGGTCACGTTTGCCGGCAAGGCATCGATCACGCTCGCGCCGGGGGCAGACGTCGTCTCCGACCCGGTGTCGCTGCCCTTCGTCAGGGACCCCGGCGATCGGATGCTGGTGGGCCGCCGTCTCGCAGTGAGTTTTCACGTCGCGGGCGACAGCGGTCCCATGACCTGGCATGCGAAGGCGCTGACCACGTCGTACCTGTCCATGCCCGGCACGGGAGCACGCAGCAACGATGAAACCGAGGCCCCGTTTCCGGTGTCGTCGACGTCGTGGTATTTCCTGGACGCGGTCTACATGACGGCGTCACCGGATACCCGAGTGATCGTAGCATTCGGCGACTCGATCACCGACGGAACGGCCTCGACGCTGAACGGTGACGACCGCTGGCCGGACGTCTTCGCACGTCGCCTCCATGCGGCGACCGGGAATCGCTACTCTGTCGTCAACGAAGGCATTGGCGGCAACCAGGTCATCGGGCCGACCGACTACGCGAGCAAGCCCTTCGCGGGCGGGCCCTCCGCGCTGGATCGACTGCAGCGCGACGTGATCAGCCTGCCCGGTGTTTCGGTCGTTATCTGGCTGGAGGGAATCAACGACTTTGCGGCGGGGAGCGCCTCGCCAGCCGCCGTGTCGGCGGGCGTGCGCGAAGCCGTGCGGCGGCTGCGCGCAAGTCTCCCCGGTGTGAGAATCTACATGGCCACCGTGACTGCCTCGCTAAACAGCAGCAACGTGGCGTACGGTTCGCCCGAAGTCGATGCCGCGCGCAAGGAGTTCAACAACTTTGTCCGCACGGCAGGTATCTTCGACGGCGTGATCGACTTCGACGGTGTCACCCTGGATCCGAGAACCGGCGAGCTAAGGGTCGAATACCAGCCGAATTCCACCACGGGCGGTCCCGGCGACAAGATTCACCCCAACCGGGCTGGCTATGCCGCCATGGGCAATGCGATCGATCTCAACATGATCGTCGGCAAACCGTGAGATGCCGATGTCGCCCTCGTGCTGGCGGGACAGGCTTTAGTTTACCGTTCGGCCTCTACTGCTCGAAGTCGATCGATGTACTCTAGCGCCGTCTCCTCCTCGCCGCGATCACGATAGAAGCTCGCAAGCGCCTGCAGAATGTCGGTGTCCGCCGGGTGCGCTTCGCTCGCCTTGACCAGAGCCGCGATCGCGGCATCAACGCGGCCCGCCGAGTGCAACGCGACGCCATAGACGTACGCGAACCGGGCGTTAGCCGGGTCAAGCTTCGCCGCCAGAGAAAGCTCAGCGAGCCCTCTATCGCTTTGTGCCTTATGCATGCGTAGTGAGCACTGGCATCCGGAGATCGCGGGCAGCTGCTTGAGACACTCGGAGATTTGCGACCCGACTGTGCCACGAGTGTGCGAAAGCGCCGGACATGAAAACGCGCCAATCTCTCGAAAGGCGCGCCTGTTTTGGGTAGCGAGGGAGGGACTTGAACCCCCGACCAAAGGATTATGATTCCTCTGCTCTAACCAGCTGAGCTACCTCGCCGAAAAGGGGCACGATTATCGGCGATCCGTCGCGATGCTGTCAAAGCGCGCGGGCCTGGAGGCGCTGGGTCTGACCCCCTACCCGCCCAGAGAGTGCCAAGCCTGCCGACGCATCGAAGAGCGCGTCGATTTTTCTGCGGCTTGACTAGATCTGAGCCGCGCCGGTGCCGGCGATCTCGGCGTAGGCTGAGTGGTTGTGGATCGATTCGAAGTTCTCCGAGGCGACCCGGAAGCGGCCGATCCGCGGATCGCGCTTCAGGCGCAGCGCGATGTCGCGCACCAGGTCTTCGACGAACTTCGGATTGTCGTAGGCGCGCTCGGTGACGAACTTCTCGTCGGCTCGCTTGAGCACGCCGTAGAGCTCGGACGAGGCCTCTTCCTCGGCGACGCGCGCGAGCTCCTCCAGCGTAAGGTCGCCTCCTGCGAGCTCGACCCTCACGGTGATGTGCGAGCGCTGGTTGTGCGCGCCGTAGTCCGAGATCTTCTTCGAGCACGGGCACAAGCTCGTCACCGGCGCGACCAGCTCGATCGCCGCGCGCGTGCGGCCGTCGGGACCGGTCTCGATCGACCAGCGGGCGTCGTAGTCGAGCAGGCTCTCGGCGCCGGACACCGGCGCCGCCTTGCGCACGAAGTACGGGAAAGCGAGGTCGATGCGTCCGGTCGTCGCACCCAGGCGCTCGAGCATGCGCGCATGCATCGCGCGTAAGCCCGCGAGATCGAGCGGCTCCCGGCGCTCCTCGAGGATCTCGATGAAGCGCGACATGTGCGTGCCCTTCACGTCGTGGCCGAGGCCGACGTACATGCCGAGCTCGGCAATCGTGTGTTGCACGCCGCCTTCGGCGGTGCGCAGCGCGAGCGGGTAGCGCAGCCCCTTGACGCCGACGCGCTGGATCGGAAGCTCTCGCGCGTCGGGCAGCGACTGAGTGTCCGGCAGCGGCAGATATTCGGGAGCGTTCAAGCGTCGTCCTCAGGTTCGGCAGCGATGCGCGACAAGCCCATCAGATGCTCCGCGCGCGGCAAACGTTCCGTCGATCGATATGCCTGCTCGATGGCTCGCCTTCAACCCTTCGTACCGGCGGGTCTATCGGCAAGAAGCTTCTCCAGCAAAGCGACGAGCGCCGGGTCGCTCGGCTCGACCTTGCTCGCGAACGCTCCCGCCGGATTGCCATTACGATCGATCACGTACTTCTGGAAATTCCACTTCGGCCCCTGCCCGGTGCGCTCTGAGAGGTCGGCGAACAGAGGGTTCGCGCGCAATGTCTTCACGCTCGACTTCTCGAACATCGGAAACTCGACGCCGTAGGTCAGCCGGCAGAACTCGGCGATCTCCTTGTTGCTGCCGGGCTCCTGTTCGCCGAAGTCGTTCGACGGAAAGCCCAGCACGACCAGCCCGCGATCCTTGTACTTGCGATACAGCCCCTCGAGACCTTCGTACTGATGCGTGTAACCGCAATAACTCGCGGTGTTGACGACGAGCAGCACCTTGCCGCGATACTGGCACAGCGATTCGGGCTTCCCCGTCTGCAGGCGATTGAACTCGCGATCGAGAAGCTGCGGGCAGGCGTCCGCTGTCGCGACGTCGGCCTCGCCGGCTTGGGCGCCGCCGGCCCGCGCGGCAAGAAACGCGCAGGTCAGCGCGAGCGCGACAAGGGGAACGATCCGGGGTGTCGCCATGGTGGGTTCCTCGCGGAGCGAAAAAGTATAGCACCATCGATTGTCTTGGACACTGCGAACGGCCTCCGGAGCGCCAAGAGCGCGTCGTGATAGTCTTGATTCGTTGTCCTGGACGAAAGTGCCATGACCGAAGTCGAAGCCGCGCGGTTCAACATCAGCGCCGTCGAGCGCGAGACGGGGCTGTCGAAGGACGTGCTGCGCATCTGGGAGCGCCGCTACGGCTTTCCTCGCCCGGGCCGCGACGAAAACGCCGAGCGCCAGTACACCGCCGAAGAAGTCGCCCGGCTGCGCACCATCAAGCGGCTGATGGATACGGGCCTGCGGCCGGGGAAGCTCATCCGGCAAACGCTCGAGGATCTGAACGCGCTCGCCGACAAGCGCATCCGGCCGCGGCGCGAAGCGCCGGCGTTGCCGGTCGAGGCCGACGTGCTGGCGCTGCTCAAGGGCCACGACGTGACTGCGCTGCACGCCACGCTCGCAAGCTTGCTGCTGCGCCACGGCGTTCAGCGCTTCGTCGTCGAAACGCTCGCGCCGCTCAATCGCGCGGTCGGCGAAGCGTGGATGCGCGGCGAATTGCAGGTGTTCGAGGAGCACGTCTACAGCGAGCAGCTTCAGCTCGCGCTGCGCTCGGCGATCAACGCGCTGCCGCGGAGCCAGGCCGCGCCGCGAATCCTGCTCACGACCGTGCCCGGCGAGCAGCACGGCATCGGCTTGCTGATGGCCGAAGCGCTCCTCGCCGCCGAGGGCGCGTGCTGCATTTCGCTGGGAACGCAGACCCCGTTCGACGACATCCGCAAGGCCGCGCTCGCGCACAAGGTGCACGTCGTAGTTCTCTCCTTTTCCATGGCATTCCCGTTGCGGCAGATCGGCGACGGCCTCGCCTCTCTGCGGCGCACGTTGCCCGGAGGGGTCGCGCTCTGGGCCGGAGGCGACGCGACGCGACGGCTGCGCAGGACGCCGGCCGGCGTACGGATCGTGCCTGAAATCGGCGACACGCTCTCGGCGCTCGCGAGCTGGCGGGCCGAGACCGCCGGCGCGTCGCGTTAGCGAGGGAATCCCCTGCATGACCGCGTTCCTGCTCATGCTGCTACTCGTGCTCGGCGCCGGATGGTACGTGCAGTGGGCCTTGAGCTGGATCGACAAGGGCGCGTCGGCATGGTGGTTCGTTGTCGGCGCGCCGATCGCTTATTTGGCGCCGGCGCTCGTGCTGGTCTCGTTCTGGTTCATGCTGTCGTGGATCTGGCGCACGCCGCGCCCGCCTGAGGCCCGGCTCGATCTCAAGGGCGCGCTGCGCCTGTACTGGAATGAGCTCTGGGTCGTCGGCGTCTCATGGCCCCTGATGGCGCTTCACGGGCTCTTCAATCGCGATCCGCGGCCGGCGCCTGCCGCGCGGCCGGTGCTCCTCGTTCACGGCGTGCTCGTGAACGACGGCGTATGGATTGCTTTCCGGCGCTACCTGAGCCGACGCGGGATCCGACCGATCTACACGATCAACTATGGGCCGCCGCTCGCCGACATCGAGCTCTTCGCCGAGCAGCTCGAGCGAAAAATCGAGGCGATCCGCGCCGCGACGGGCGCGGAACGCGTCGTGCTGATAGGTCACAGCATGGGCGGTCTCGTCGCGCGAGCGTATTTGCGGCGCTGCGGCGGCGCGCGCGTCGCGCGCCTCATCACGCTGGGCGCGCCGCACCACGGCAGCGTGTTTGCGTTTCTGTTCCCGGGGCGCGATCTCGCGCAGATGCATCCAGGCAACCCGTGGCTCGCCGAGCTCAACCGCGACGAGGCCGCGGCCGCGCCGGCGCCGATCGTTTCGATCTGGTCTCGACACGACAGCATGGTCGCGCCGCAAGCGAGCTCGGAGCTCGCGAATGCGGAGAATGTCGCGCTGATCGGCGTAGCGCATAATGCGTTGCTGGCCGACGCTGAAGTGCGGCGGCGCACCGTGCAGGAGATCGGCAAGGTGCCCGATCGCGTGTAATCCCGCTACACGAGAGAAGCCTCACGCGGACATGAGCCCGATCGAGCAAGAACCTGGTCGCGCGCAAGTCTCCACCGGCGTCACCACGTTCCTCTTCACCGACATCGAGGGCAGCACGCGGCTATGGGAGCAGGAGCCCGAGCGCATGCGACTCGCTCTGGCGCGCCACGACGGCATCGTTCGCGCTGCGGTCGAGCACAATCGCGGCGAAGTCGTGAAGATGAGCGGCGACGGCGTGCACGCGGCTTTCGGCGATCCGGCTGACGCGGTCAGCGCCGCCTTGGAGATTCAGCGGGCGCTCGTGCCGGAGGCGATGCACGGGCTGGAGCTGCGCGTGCGTTGCGGCCTGCACGCGGGAGTCACCGAGCGCCGAGACCGCGATTTCTTCGGCGCGGCCGTCAACCGCGCCGCGCGCATCATGAGCATCGCCCACGGCGGGCAGGTGCTCGTCTCGCACGCCGTGACTGCGCTGATGGGAGAGCGCTTGCCCCGGGACGTCGCGTTGCGCGATCTCGGCTCGGTGCGGCTGCGCGATCTGTCCACACCCGAGCGCGTCTACCAGGTCGTGCATCCGGAGTTGCGGCGGGAATTTCCCGCGCTGCGCTCGCTCGAGGCGATTCCCAACAATCTTCCCCAGCAGGTCACCTCGTTCGTCGGGCGTAAGCGCGAGCTCGCCGAGGTTGTCGAGCTGCTGAAAAGCCATCGGCTGGTGACGCTTACCGGCCCGGGCGGCATCGGCAAGACACGGCTTTCGCTCCAAGCGGCCGCCGATGCGATGGACGACTATCCGGATGGCGTGTGGTTCATCGAGCTCGCTCCGCTCACCGACGCGCGTCTCGTCGCGCAGGCCGTCGCGTCGGTGCTGGGCGTCAAGGAAGAGCCCGGTCGCCCGGTCGTCGAAGCTCTGGTGAAACACACGCGGGACCGGCGTCTGCTTCTCGTTCTCGACAACTGCGAGCACCTGGTCGAGGCGTGCGCCGACTTGGCGCGGCGACTTCTGCGCGAAGGCTCGACCTTGAAGATCATGGCGTCGAGCCGGGAGCTCCTGCGGATCGCCGGGGAAACCACCTATCCCGTGCCCGCGCTTTCGACGCCCGATCCGCGCGGCCGATCGATCCATGCCTCGCTCGCTGAGTACGAGGCGGCGCGGCTCTTTGTCGACCGCGCCATAGCCGTCCAGCCTTTCTTCGCGCTCTCGGAGCGCAACGCCCCGGCGGTCGCCGAGATCTGTCACCGGCTCGACGGCATTCCGCTCGCCATCGAGCTCGCGGCGTCGCGGGCTGGAACGCTGTCGGTCGAAGCCATCGCGGCGCGGCTCGACGATCGATTCCGGCTGCTTTCACGCGGCGATCGCGCCGCGCTGCCGCGGCAGCAGACGCTGCGGGCTCTGATCGATTGGAGCCATGACCTGCTCTCGCACCGCGAGCGAATGCTGTTTCGGCGGGTCGCCGTGTTCGCCGGCAGCTTTACGCTCGACGCCGCGGAAGCCGTGGCCGCGACCGGCGAGCTTGCGGCAAAGGACGTGCTCGAGGTCCTGACCAGCCTCGTCGAGAAGTCGCTCGTCGCCTCGGAGCCCGAAACCGGGCGCTACAGCCTGCTGGAAACCGTGCGTCAATATGCGCAGGAGCAGCTCGTCGCTTCGGGCGAGGAAGATCAGGCACGCGAGCGGCACCTCATCTTCTACCTTGAGCTCGCCGAGTCCGCGCGGGCCAGGCTCGTGGGCGCCGAGCAGGGGCGATGGCTCGAGCGTCTGGACGCCGAGCAGCAGAACCTCCTGGCCGCGCATGGGTGGGGTTGTCGCACCGGCGTCGAGCACGGGTTGAGGCTGGTCGACGCGGTCAAGTCGTACTGGTTCATGCGCGGTCGACCGGAGCTCACGTATCGACTTACCGTCGAGGCGCTTTCAGTTGCGAGCACGCCGAGAAACACGCTGGCCCGCTGCCAGGGCCTCTTCAACGCCGGGCAAGTCTGCTGCTTCATGGGACGATACCAGGAAGCGCAGGCACATCTCCGCGAGAGCCTGGACATCGCGCGACAGATCGGCAGCGCCGAAAGGACGGTCGCGGCGCTGCAACTGCTCGGCATGTCGTTGCTCGGCCTCGGCGACACGGCCGGCGCGCGAGCCTATATGGAGGAAGCGCTTCCCCTGGCGCGAGCGATGGCGCACAAAATCCAGCTCGCGGCGGCGCTCAACGGTCTCGCGCAGATCCATCGACTCGACGGCAGGCCTGATGCCGCGCAGCCGCTCTACGAGGAGTTTCTGGAGCTGGCCCGGGCAATGGAGGATCGGGAAAACATCGCCGTGGCTTTGCTCAATCTGGCGATGGTGGCCGCCGGTCGCGATGACGCCGATCGTGCGCGCCGTTTGCTGGGCGAAGTCATCCGCTTCGTCGATCAAACCGGGTCGAGGCCCGCATGCCAGAGCATGCTCGAAGTGTCCGCGGGTCTCGCTTCGATGGCTCGCAACTGGCCGCGAGCCGCGAGATTCTTCGGGATGGTGGA
>Ga0187779_10002888_pt1 | contig 10463 bp, 7 predicted proteins | sample 1015_Q2_SP10_10__FD_132435 | JGI IMG/M metagenome (GOLD analysis project Ga0187779, IMG submission 132435) | Tropical peat soil microbial communities from peatlands in Department of Meta, Colombia - 1015_Q2_SP10_10_MG | ecosystem: Environmental > Terrestrial > Soil > Wetlands > Peat | place...
ATCAACGAGGCGCTGCTTTCGGTATAGACGGTGCGCCCGCTCTTGTGCCGGCAGCGTTTCTCGAACCTTTGAAAACTGACTTTGGTCTCCAGAGCTTCCCGCAGCTTCGCCGAGAATTGGGGCCAGTCCTCCGGCTGAGTCACATCCTGCACCGTCATCTGGCACAACTCTTCCTCGGTATATCCGAGGTAGTCACAAAATGTCTGGTTCGCAGCGACAAAATGGCCGTCCGGCAAAACGATAATCATGCCGACCCCAGCATCCCGGAAGAGGTCGTGAAACCTCGCTTCGCTCTCCCGGAGTGCCGTCTCCGCCAGCTTCTGTTCCGTGATGTCTTGCAGGGTACCGTGCAGCTGAGCGACCTGACCATCCGACGCACGCTGCGCCTCACGTCGCGCCCGAACCCACCTGGTAGACCCGTCCGGGCGAATCATCTCCAGATCTAAGTCATAGGGTGTTCCTGCTGCCAGTGCTTCTTCGACGGCGCTCTGCAACTGCTTCCAGCTCTCCGCCGTGTACAGCTGCCCCAGTTCCTTGTCCTTGAGGGGTGGCAAGCTGGGATCACGCCCCGCGATTCGATAGAGTTCTTCCGACCAAGTGACCCGGTCCGTGCTAGGTTCCCAGCTCCAACTGCCCATCTGTGCCAAGCGCTGCGCCTCCGTGAGTCTGGCCCGCTCGCCGACCAGTTCCTGTCGCGTGTGCTTCTCTTCCTCTACAATCACCGCGAAAACCGTAAAGGGGATGGCGGCAAAGAACAGAAACAGCTGTAAGGACAGCGTATTGTTGAGAGGCCCTTGGCCGGTGAAGGGGCCGCGATCATGCGCCGCTCCCCAAATTGACAGAAAGGCAATGACGAGCATCGAAAGGGACACGCCCTTCAAACCCAAACGCAAGACGGCCCACAGGAGAACCGGCACCAGCGAATAGAGTAACGCCGGTGAATTCCTCCACCCACTCCCCATAAACGTGAGCCATCCGAAAAGAACCAGCCAAGTCAGCAGCACAGCCAATTCCAGGTAATTCCGATAGTCTCGCGCCCATGCACGCCCCTCTTGAGCCCAGCTTATTATTGCAGGCGTGACAGTCAGGAATCCCAAAGCGTCAGCGAAAAACCAAATCCTCCATTCCAACCAGTAGCTAGCGCTCGCCAGGCCGTTTGCGCCGACAAGCGCAGAAACGCATGGTGCGAGAATCACACAAACCGCCAAGTACTTCGCCAAAGCCCTCAGGTTTCTCAGTTGGGGCGTTCCTTTGAACAGACGGTGAATCGCCCACCCGGCAATGACCACGTCAACTAAATTGCCAAGGGAGTACCACATCTCAGAGACAATGGTTACACCACCCCTGAAATCAGCAGTCGCCGTCGCCACGAGCCCTGCGGCGATGAGCAGTGGCCAAATCTTTCTGGGTGCCAGCAGCAACACCGCGACCAAGAACGGGGTAGCGGACCAAAATGAAGCGATGTGTCCCGGAGGGATTCCCAGTCCGTATGCTATTTCGACGGCGTAATAACACACGACGGCCACGAGGCAGACCAAAACCGCCGTAGGAAGCGCCTTAACAAGCTTCCCCGAATCCGTGAAAACGCTCGTCTTTAGTTTTTGCATCTGAAGTGCCCTGCGAGGGCGTCGGCAGTTTACACTACCGCGTTTGACTAGGGAACTGAGTTCGACGGACCCGAGGGCACTGTGCGGTGAAGCGCGGGGGCAGAAAGTTCGGTGCACCCTGCGACCGTATGACCATCACAACCACAATTTGCAGAGTCAAAAAGTGAGTGCTGGGGCCAACTACGGCTTGAGAAAGGACTTAGCCGCACGGCACATCGCCTCGAGCAGGCGCTGACTGAGCTGCTGCGAGCCTTTGTCAAAGGGAGTCTGTTCGTGATCTACGGCGTTGGTCACGTGCGCGACGATGCCGACCGGTATGCCTTTGGCGGTGGCAAAAGCGAAAAGCGATGCGGCTTGCATCTCGACCGCGAGCACACCCTGCTGTGCGTATTCTGCAAGCTGTTGTCTTGTCTCGCGGTAGGGCGCGTCAGTGGTCCAAACCGATCCACTCAATACAGGCAGGCCGAAACCCTCCAAGCCCCGCAGAAGAGAATCAGCCAGTCGAGCGTGGGCTACGGCAGGGCGACTCGCAGACAGATAGTGGTATGAGGTGCCTTCGTCACGGATGGCTGAAGTCGCCACCACCAAGCTGGGAACAGGGACGGACGCGGCGACGCGCCCAGCCGAGGTCAGTCCCAGTATCACCTCCGCGCGAGACGCTTTCAGCTGCTCCGCAATCAAGGCCGCGTAAGGCCCACCGATTGTCCGAGGCACAACCCCGCAGGGTGTTCCATCCACTTCGAGCCCTTGCATCGTGGTATGAAAGCAGGCCCAGGACTTCCAGGGTTGTGTCGCACCGGTCGAGACCAGCCAATCGGTCAAGTCACCGTCAAAGTCCAGAACGCAAACGGGCGGTACCGAGTCTTCGCGCGGCAGGCCACGGGCGACTCGAACGGCCTCCAGCAACGCTTCCGGAGTAAACGCTGCCGGAGCCTCCAAAGGATGTGCAAGGAGCGGAATGGGCTTGAACGTCATAGCGCAAGTCTATCGCAAACCCGTTTCGCTGCGCGCCCGCTCACACCGAGCGGGATTACTCTCACTTCGCGATCTCTGAATCAGACGGAAAGAGGGCAGGCGACGCGCCCTCTTTCACGATGTGGGCTCAACAAGGCAGGATCCGTCCAGACTCCTCAATTCGCGATCCTCGCAAAGATCACCACGTTGTCGGTGGTTTGGTTCAAGGCCATTTCGGCTTCTGCGCGGCTCTTCGGAAGCTGGCGTCCCTCGGGATAACCCTGGACCTCAATCTGGGACAGGAAATATCGCTTGCCGATGCGGTGGAAAACCAGTTCCGTGTTCTGCGCCGGAGTTCCGCCTCCACAGGCATTCGTGGTAGAGGGGGTCGTTTTCTTGCCTTCCGCACTCTGAATCATCAGAATCTCGTAGCTGGCCCCTCCGGACCGGAGGTCATATGCACCTGCCGGAAGAGTTTGCCTGCCGACGACAAACGGGAACGGGATATCCGCATGCACGCTGACTCCCTGAGCGTCTGCGGCCGCTGCAGCAAACAGTAGACCGAAACCCAATGCGATAGCGTGAAGCGCTTTCATACATCCTCCTCAGTTGTCTCTCTCGTCATCTGCCTTAAAAGCGACAGACACCGAGTGAAAAAGCAGGAGTCATGCCAACACGGGAAATGGGATGGCGAGCCTGGTCGCGGCAGGCGATGCATTGATTCGATGGACGTTAGTTCCGCCCGGGAGGCGTTTGTGCAAATGCAAGTGCTTGACCTGGGGCGCTCGGGCTATCCGAACGGTTAATGCGGCCAACATTTCGGCTAGTTCCAGGATGAGCCCACGAGAGAGGTTAAGCTGCTGATTTGCCCTTCATCGAACCGTAACGTTTCATGCGTATTATGCGTGGCCGAATGGCGTTTCACATCGAGATGCGGCCCTCTCGGGCCAGGAATGCTCTCTACCTGGGTCACGATCTGCGGATTGACGCGCTTCTTAGGAGCGTTCTCAAGTCAGAATCATGGAACTTCCAACACGCGTCCAGTAACGCTTCCGCACTTATCGCAGAACATTACGACCTGATCGTGACGAGCGAACAAACGCCCGGCAAGGAAAGCGTGGCATTCCTGCGGAAAGTTCGGCTTTCAAGCTCGGACACGCGGGTAATCATCCTGAGCAGCAAAAGCACGACAACAGAGGTGATCGCAGCGATGCAAGAGCATGCCTTTAGCTATTTTTCCCAGCCGGTTTCGCCGGATGCCTTGCAAAGGATGATTCGACTCGCGACAGAGAAGCCCTGCTGGGACGACGGCATCGAGGTCGTCTCGGTGGATCAGCAAGGGATTCGGTTTTGCGTGCGATGCGACTTTGAAACCACAGACCGGCTGCTGCAATTCCTTCGAGAGATTCTGGACGTACCCGACCCAGAAAGAGCTCAGCTGGCTACGGCCTCTCACGAGTTGCTTTACAACGCCATCGAATACGGCGGGAAACTTGATCCCGCAAACCATGTTGAGATCGAATGCCTTCGATTTCAGGATAGGGTGACCTGTCGTATCACTGACCATGGCCCTGGATTCAGGTTCAACCAGATTCCCCATGCGGCGATCGCAAACCCTGCCGACGACCCGACTCGCCACATCGAAGTGCGCCAGGAGCAAGGTCTGCGACCCGGAGGCTATGGCATTCTGGTGGCGCGACAATTGGTCGACGAGCTTGTCTACGGAAAGGAGGGAAGGGAGGTCCTCATCGTGAAGTACCTGCGCTCGGCCAATTCTCACCCCCCTAATTCGCAAGCCCTCTTTGACTGGGCTCCGACAAACGATTGATCTTGGCGGTGTTGAAAGATCGATCCCCGCATCCCATTCCTTTTTTCCGCTGCACTGAGCTTTCACCCCGCCAGACCTCTCTCATTTCGGGGTGATTGCCTTGGCGTCGTAGATGACCTTCCCGCCCACGAACGTCAGGATCGATTCTGTCTTTGGCAAATCAGAAAAGGGAACGCTGAAAATATCCTGTGAAAGCACCGCCAGGTCAGCCAATTTCCCGGGTTCTAGGCTGCCCTTCTCTTTTTCCTGGAACTCGGCGTAGGCCGACGTCTGCGTATAGGCGATCACGGCCTGTTCGCGGGTGATCGCTTCTGATGGATTGCTGGGATGCGTACATGCCAGCATGATGTTTAGATACGGATTCATTGGCCCGTCCGAGCCCAGCGCTACGGGAATCCTCGCCGCCAGCAGCGATCGCAGCGGCTGAGCTTGCTGGAACCGCAGCGGCGTGGCACCGAAGAGGACGGCCACGTTGAAGTGGGTCGGATTTTGAACCACGACGATGCCCATTTCCTCAGCGCGGGGTATCAGGTCGGGAAACAGGCCGTCGGCGTGTTCAAACCGCACCCGTTTGTCCGCCCAGACCTGCTCTCCGCCCGTCGCCTGCATTGCGTTCAGCATTGCTGCCACTCCGGGATAGCCGACGATATGAAACAGAGCCGGGTCGTTGTTCGCAAGCGACTCCTTTAGCATCGTTTCCATTTCCTTTCTCGAAAAAGTAAGCCGGAGATGCCGAAACGCGTCGTCGGGAGACTGCCCGGTTGGCAGGGATGGCACTTCGCGCGCAGCAAAGGTATTTTCAAGAGGCACTCCATCCACCATCCATTTCGTGCCGTTGACGATGATTAGCGGGCTCGGACGGCGCGGGACCGAAAGCCCTTCCTCCGTATCACGCCCGGCAGGCATCGTCATCGGCATGCGTATAATGTGAATACGGACCGGCGTCGGGGTCTCTTCAAAAAGGCTTACCGCGCGGCCCGGCTCGATAGTGTTCGACAGGACTTGCAGGGATGTGATGCCAAACTTTGCCGCCAAGGAGAAAAATGCGCGCAGCTGAGGCAGAGCTTCGGTGTCGCTAACCGTCTGCGCGAGTGTCCGTCCCAATTGCATTGAGGCGTACTCACGGAGGACGCCCGTGAGCTTTCCGTTCCCCGATCGCTCGTACCGCCCACCGAGGGGATCTCGCTGATTCTCGCCGATGCCAAACTTTGCCAGGGCAGCGCTATTCAGGATGGCAGCATGCCCCGTGAAGGTTTCAAGAATCACCGGGTGATCGGCAGCAGCCTGATCGAGCGCTTCGCGCGCGACAGACGTATCGTGGAAAACGGTGGGGCCGATCACGGCGTGGAGCAAAGCGCCGTTCGGACCTTTGGCGGCAGCCTCCGCAATGGCTCCCTTCAGCTGGCTCCAACTCGGGTCCTGGGTCTTCCAGTCCAACAAGACTGTTCCCGGCGGATAGAGCGCAATGTGCTGGTGTGCGTCGTTGATGCCGGGAATTGCCGTCCTGCCGCCCAGATCGATCTGCTTCGTCCTGGGTCCCGCGAGCGCTTGGATCTTTGCGGAATCGCCGATCGCGACGATCCGCTCACCGCGGATCGCAAGCCCTTGCACGTAAAGACTCGACGAAGCGCCGGTAAAGATCTTCCCGTCATACAGAATGGTGTCGGGCGCGGGCTCCTGCGCCGCCAGAGAGAGCAAACCCGCAACCAACAAGACGAAACCGATCCGCTTCATTGGCCCTCCCGGTCTTTATGGTTGAGCGCTGCAATGCGATAGTGAGCGCCAAATCCTCTCTTGCCATCCTTACTAACCTACCTCCCCGCCTTTGCGACTAGTGGCATCTCTTGCAGGCCACGGCTGCCACAACTGGTAGTACTGACAGATGTAAACCCTCCTGCCTTCTGCGATAGAGGAGGTCTATTTTGGCTGAGGGCGATTCGAGGAGACTATGGACACAAACAATATAACTCACCTGGCACAACAGGGATACGGACTGCTGCTTGCTCTCGGGATCAAGATTCTAGAGGCGCTTGCCCTGTGGATCGTAGGTCGCTGGCTCATTGGGTTTTCGATTCGTTTGATCGGCCGCTTAATGACGCGGCAGAAGATCGATCCGACCCTGATCCGCTACATCAACAACACGGTTGCCGCGATTTTGAATATCGTGCTGGTGATTGCGATCTTGGGATTCTTTGGGGTCGAGACTACGAGCTTCGCGGCCCTCATCGCCGCCGCCGGCGTAGCCATTGGGATGGCGTGGAGCGGTTTGCTAAGCAATTTCGCCGCGGGAGTCTTTCTCGTTATCCTGCAGCCCTTCAAGGTGGGAGACTTTGTGGTGGCGGGTGGTGTGACGGGCACAGTGGAGGAGGTCGGGCTGTTTGTGACGTCCATCAACACCCTCGACAATATCCGGAACATCGTCGGAAACAGCAAGATCTTCGGCGACGTCATTCAGAACTTTTCGCACAATGCTTTTCGACGCGTCGATTTGACCGCCCAACTGTCGCACGGAGTCGATCCGCACCAGGCAGTGGCCGTGCTTCGGGCCGGACTGAAGAAGATCCCCAACGTGTTGGCCGATCCGGAACCTAGCGTCGAGATCTTGACGTTCAACCTGGCAGGACCGGTGTTGGCCGTTCGTCCGTTCTGCAACAACACGCACTACTGGCAGGTGTATTTCGATACCAACATGCTGATCAAGGACTCTTTTACGACGGCGGGCTTTGCCGTTCCCGAACAGCACTATCTGGTTCGCACGGCCGCCGCAGGAGTGGCGGCGGCGTCGCATTCCTAGTCGCCTCGGGAGTGCGGGAGCGGGGGGTGTTCTCTCGGACCGATGCGGGCGCGCTCGATGTTTCAAAGCAAGAGGCCGGCAAGGATTCCGGCCGATCGCCCCCTAGGCCGCCAGTAGCTTTTCGGGAGACCGAATGATTACCTTCCCGCGGCTTTTCTCCACGACTCCGTGACGGTCCCAGTCCTTCAAAACGCGGGAGGCTGTGAAGAAGCTCACGTCCGCAAGCGAAGCGAGGTCCTCATTCTTGATGCCGATTTCGACCCCCGCCGGAACCGCATGGCCCGTACGAGAGCCTAAGCTGCTCAAAGCGCAGGCGAGTCTTTCCTGAGCGGTATTGGAAACCAGTCCAATGTGCCGCTTGGCATACAAGGCCAGGTATCGCAGAACGGTTCGAAGGGCATTTTCCGAAAGCTGGGGGTAAGTCTTAGCCAGCTGTCGGATGACCCGGTCTTTCCACTCCAGGACCTGAGTTTCCTGGGCCGCCTTCGCAGTCCCAATATATCCAATCGGCTTGGAAAGGAACGAGCCCACACCGAAGACGTCTCCGGCCGTGAGCCGTCGCAATAGAATGTCTCGTCCGGCTTCATTTGCTACGTAGTAGTCCACGCAGCCGGTAACCACGAGGAATAGGCTTGTTGCCGGCTCATTGGCCGTTACGATAATCCGGGATGCATCGAATTTTCTCCGTATCGCCGCAGCTTGGATGGTTTTGATTTCGTTGTCCTGCAAACCTGAAAATAGCTGGACCGAAGCCGGCGAGATCATGATAGGCCCTATTCGACGGTGACCCTGGTAGTTGACGCGTTCATCGGGACTTCGCGACCAAAGCGCCGATCGTTATCGTGAAGCAGTCGACGCGGTTCTGCGGAGGGCAAGTCGGCCAACGGTTTCAATTCTTGCCCAGCGAACGGCTCGGCGCACGCCCTCCTGACACAAGATAAAAAGAACCCCGAAAACAAGTATCGTCCCCATCGAAATGGCCAGGACGAGTAACACTCCGAGGAATTCTTGTATGGTGTAGAGAATCATTCCAGCCGAATTCAAGACAGCGCGCCTTTATATAGCAGTTGGAAGGCGGCGGGAACTGTTAAAACTACCAGCGACATGATGAAGACGAGAGAAGGGAAGCAAGACACCCCCTGCGAAAAAGGAAGCGCGCCAGGCTAAAAACAGTTGACACATTTCAAGTCAAATGGCGTTATGATTGCGAACATGGTTCCGACCGAAGCACCCTCGGAACTGGCTTTCCACGGCTCGCGAGCCCCTCTGCTACGCCGAGCGTACCGTCGAACCAGCGTTGCCCGCATTCCTTATCACGGCCTCGTGGCCTGCCTTGCCGCAACGGTCGCGCTGCTCGCTCCCTGCTTCGCGCAGAAAGCACACAACCCTCCTACGACAGCCAGCGGTGCTCCGCTAACGAGCATGCAACCCGTTCCCCTGGCACCGCTACAGTCGGAGCAGCTGGACCCGTTCCAGACGGCAAACATTTCAACGCCTGGCGTCATCACCGTGACGCCGGATACGGCGCGGACCGTTGAGGCGGAGGCGTGCAATTCTTGGACAGACTCGGGTGTGCACAGCCCTACGGTGAGCGTGGTCCGCCTCGAGGTGCCGGACAAGGCTAGCAGCGAATTCCAAAAGGCTTGCTCGTCATACAAGAGTAAGAAGTACACCGATGCGGAGGGTCACGTCCGAAGGGCTATCGATATTTACCCCGACTACGCCGCCAGCTGGGTCCTCCTCGGCCAAGTGCTAGACGCACAACATCAGTCGGGCCAGGCTGGCCAAGCCTGCTCTAAGGCTGCCACGGTTGATCCAAGATACATCGCACCGTATTTGTGCCTCGCGGAATTTGCCGCCAGGAGCGAGGATTGGAAACAGGTTTCGCAACTATCGGACCTGGCTCTAGCGATTGACCCGACCAGTAACGCCTACGCGTTGTACTATTCAGCCGCGGCAAACTTTCATCTTCAGCACTTACCGGACGCAGAGCAGCATGCTCGCGCGGCCCTGGATCTGGACCCGTGGCACCATCTGCCGCAGGTGCACCTGTTGTTGGCCAATATCTACGCGACGGAGGGCGATCCTCATTCAGAGGTTACGGAGTTGAAGGAGTTTTTGAAGATTGCTTCGAATTCACCGGACGCGCCGGGCGCGCGGTTCCTGCTCAAAGAACTGGAAAACCCTCCCGCGTCTCCCGCGAAATAAGTACTCCTCGCAAAAACCCGGACGCTTAGATTATGGCCGGGTCCCAGCCTCGCGCTCGGCGACAATCTTGCGCGCATTGGCATAGAGCGCTCTGGCTTGCGGAATCGAGACAACCGCCTTTTCGAGCTGAGGGTCATTTTCGAGCGCTACTTTGTACCCTTCATTCAGGCCCAACACGGTGGTGAATATCTCCCGCTTGATCTCCCACTTCAGCCACGGAAGGTTGTCCTGAATCTGCTGATCGGTGAAGGAGAGGCGCTCTTGCGCGAGGTACTTTTTAAGTTGAGCGATGACCGCGTCGTCGACAACGAACTCCCTGGTCACCGTGGGCTTCTGACCGAGATAGAAGCGAACGAAGTCACCGACCCCTTGCTGGCCCGGATAGAAAACGCCCCGACGTTCCAGAAGATCTTCGAACTCGGTCGGCTTGGGCTCAGGAACGATGACATCAGGCGTAATGCCGCCCTGGCCGTATACCTGGCGCCCGGTGTCGGTCAGTTTGACTTCGGGAGCCTGGGGTGGTTTGGGATTGTAGTGATAATCGTACAATGTCACGTTCTTGTAATCGCGCTGGATCAGGCGTCCGCTCGGTGTGTAGTAGCGCGCCGTGGTCAGCAGCAGTGCCGTGTCCTCGCTGATCGGGAACTGCGTCTGCACCAGCCCTTTTCCGAAACTGGTCTCGCCCACAATGAGTCCACGGTCGTGGTCTTGAATCGCCCCAGAAACGATCTCCGAAGCCGACGCGCTTTGCCCATTCACTAGCACGATCAGCGGCACTCCCACTCCCTGGTTGCCTCGCACCGCGTAGTAGGAATGCTCGGCGGACGCCCTCCCTCGATGTGATACGACGAGTTCGCCCTTATCGAGGAACATGTCCGCCATTCCCACGGCCTGATTGAGCAGGCCGCCGCCATTGTTTCGAAGGTCGATGATCAGACCATCGAGTTTCGAAACGTCGAGTTGCTTGAGTGCTTCCGACAGATCCTCGTCCGTTGTTTCATTGAATGTGGACACGCGGACGTACCCAATGCCAGGCTTCACCATCGTCGCAAACTCGACGCCTGGGCGGGGA
>Ga0187779_10002889_pt1 | contig 10462 bp, 10 predicted proteins | sample 1015_Q2_SP10_10__FD_132435 | JGI IMG/M metagenome (GOLD analysis project Ga0187779, IMG submission 132435) | Tropical peat soil microbial communities from peatlands in Department of Meta, Colombia - 1015_Q2_SP10_10_MG | ecosystem: Environmental > Terrestrial > Soil > Wetlands > Peat | place...
GATGCGGCGACACACCAAGGCGCTGGCGGCGGCGCTCGGCGTCGTGGGGCTGATCAACGTCCAGTACGCCATCCGCGACGGCGTCGTCTACTGCCTCGAGGTCAACCCGCGCGGCTCGCGCACGGTGCCGTTCGTGTCCAAGGCGACCGGCGTGTCGCTGGCCAAGCTCGCCGCCGGGGTGATGGCGGGGCGGACCCTCGCCCAGCTCGGCCTGGTCGAAGAAGTCGAGCTGCCGTACGTGGCGGTGAAGGAGGCCGTGCTCCCGTTCAACAAGCTGCCCAACGCCGACACCCTGCTCGGCCCGGAGATGCGCTCGACGGGCGAGGTCATGGGGATCGCGGAATCGTTCGGCTGGGCGTTCGCCAAGGCGCAGATCGGCGCCGACGGCGCGCTGCCCCTCGAGGGCGCGATCATGGTCACCGTCAACGACAGCGACAAGCCGACCGTCACGCCGATCGTGCGGCGGTTTCACGAGCTGGGGTTCCGCCTCATCGCGACGGAGGGGACGGCCCGGTACCTGCAGAAGCGCGGTATCCCGTGCGAGCGCGTTCACAAGGTGTGGGAGGGGAGGCCGAACGCAGTGGACCTGATCATCTCGGGCAAGGTGCAGCTGCTGATCAACACGCCGCTGGGCAAGTACTCCCAGCGGGACGACTACGAGCTGCGGCGGGCGGCGCTGATGCACGGCGTGCCCTACACGACCACGATGTCGGCCGCCTCGGCGGCGTGCGACGCCGTGATCGCGCTCAAGAGCTCGAAGGGCGACGTGATGTCGCTCCAGGAGCGCTACGCGCAGCGCCTCACCTCTTCCGCGCAGGTGGCCTGATGGCCGCGCCCAAGAAGAAGGCCGAGCCGCGGGCCCGGAAGGCCGAGCCCGCGCCCAAGGGACCGCCGAAGGGGATGGCGGCGTTCCCCGAGGGTCTCGGCGGCGCCGTCAAGTACTCGGAGCCGCTGCTGCGGCACACGACCTACCGGATCGGCGGGCCCGCGGCGGTGCACTTCACGCCGGCGACCAACGAGGCCGCGGCCGGCGCGGTGGCCTGGGCCCGGGAGCACAAGATCCCCTACCTGGTGCTCGGCCTCGGCTCCAACGTCCTGATCCGGGACGGCGGGTTCCACGGCCTGGTCATCAAGATCGGCAAGGGCCTCGACGCCGTGTCGCACCGGGCGGGCACCTGGAAGGTCGGGGCCGGCCTCCCGCTCCCGCTGCTCGCCCGCAAGACCGCCGAGGAGGGCTACGCGGGCGTGCACCGGCTCATCGGCGTGCCCGGGTCGGTCGGCGGCGGGGTGTTCATGAACGCTGGGGCCCATGGGCAGGACATCGCCTCGGTCCTGATCTCCGCCACGGTGCTCGACCCGAAGGGGAAGATCGTCGACAAGCCGCGCAAGGAGATCGCGTTCACCTACCGGCGCAGCGGCCTGGAGGGGAACATCGTCCTCGGCTGCGCGCTGCGCCTCGATCAGGAGGAGGCCGAGCGGCTGAAGTCCGAGCAGTCGATGCTGCTCCGCAAGCGCCGCGAGGGCACGCCGTTCGACCAGCCCTGCTGCGGCTCGGTGTTCAAGAACCCGGAGGAGACCACCGCCGGCCGGATGATCGACCGCTGCGGGCTCAAGGGGCGGCGGGTGGGCGGCGCGGAGATCTCGAAGACGCACGCCAACTACATCGTGAACGTGGGGAACGCCTCGGCCGACGACGTGCTGAAGCTCATCGACATCGCGCGGACCGCGGTGTTCAAGGAGTTCGGCATCGAGCTCGAGCTGGAGGTGAAGGTGCTGGGGGAGCCGAAGTGAGCGAGTACTACGCGCACCCGTCGGCCGTGATCGACGCGGGCGCCGTCATCGGCACGGGCACCAAGATCTGGCACTTCTGCCACGTCATGCCCGGCGCGGTGATCGGCGAGCGCTGCAGTCTCGGGCAGAACGTCGTCGTGATGCCCGGCACGAAGATCGGGACCAACGTGAAGATCCAGAACAACGTGTCGATCTACGAGGGCGTGGAGCTGGAGGACGACGTGTTCTGCGGCCCCTCGATGGTGTTCACCAACGTCTCGTTCCCGCGCAGCCACGTGATCCGCAAGGGCGAGTACGAGCGCACCCTGTGCCGCCGCGGCGCCACCATCGGCGCCAACGCGACCGTGGTGTGCGGCACCACGCTGGGCCGGTTCTCGTTCGTCGGCGCGGGCGCGGTGGTGACGAAGGACGTCAAGGACCACGCGCTCGTCGTGGGCAACCCGGCCCGGCAGGTGGGCTGGATGTGCCAGTGCGGCGAGCGGCTCCGGCTGGAGCAGGGCAAGGGCCGCTGCCCGCGCTGCGGCACCGCCTACGCCGAGCGCGGCGGCGAGCTGGTGGCCCCGTGAAGGTGCCCCTGCTGGACCTCAAGGCGCAGCACCGGGCCATCCGCGAGAGCGTGGTGGCCAAGGTGCTCGAGCTGGCCGACGCGCAGCTGTTCATCCTCGGCAAGCCGGTCGAGGAGCTGGAGGCGCAGATCGCCGGGCTGTCGCGGGCCCGCTTCGGCGTCGGCGTCGCGAGCGGCACCGACGCGCTACTGGTGCCCCTCAAGGCGCTCGACCTCAAGCCCGGCGACGAGGTGATCACCAGCCCGTTCACGTTCTTCGCCTCGGCGGGGGCGATCCACAACGCCGGCGGCACGCCGGTGTTCGCCGACATCGACCCCGCGACGTTCAACATCGATCCCGCCGCGGTGGAGGCGGCCATCACGCCGCGCACCCGCGCCATCATGCCGGTGCACCTGTTCGGGCAGATGGCGGCGATGGAGCGGCTGGTCCCGCTGGCGGCGCGGCACGGGCTCCCGCTGCTCGAGGACGCGGCCCAGGCCATCGGCGCGCGCCGCCGCGTGGACGGCGCGTGGCGGATGGCGGGCGAGCTCAGCGCGGCGACGGGCTTCTCGTTCTTCCCGAGCAAGAACCTCGGCGGGTGGGGCGACGGCGGCATGGTGGTCGCCAACGACGAGCGGCTGGCGGCGCGGGTGCGGAGCCTGCGGACGCACGGCGGCGTGCAGATGTACCACCACGACGAGGTGGGCACGAACTCGCGGCTCGACGCGCTGCAGGCGGTGGTGCTGCTGGCCAAGCTGCCGCACCTCGCGGCGTGGAGCGCCGCGCGGCGCGCCAACGCGGCGCGCTACGGCGAGCTGCTCGCGGGCCTCGCGGCCGTGCGCACGCCGGCGACCGACCCCGCCAACGAGCACATCTTCCACCAGTACGTGATCGAGGCGGACCGGCGCGACGACCTGGCGGCGCACCTCAAGGCGAAGGACGTCGGCTGCGCGGTCTACTACCCGCTGGCGCTCCACCTGCAGCCGTGCTTCCAGTACCTGGGCCACCGCGCCGGGGCCTTCCCGGTCTCGGAGGCGGCGACCCGGCGGGTGCTGGCCCTGCCGGTCTACCCGGAGCTGTCGCCGTCCGAGCAGCAGTACGTGGCCGAAACCATTCGCGGGTTCTACGGGACATGACGACCAACTACGAAGCGCAGCTCCTCGAGAAGGCGAAGTCGCGCACCGCGGTGCTCGGCCTGGTGGGCCTGGGGTACGTGGGCCTCCCGCTGGCGGTCGAGCTGGCGGAGGCCGGCTACCGGGTGATCGGCTTCGACCTCAGCCAGCGGGTGGTGGACGGCATCAACGCCGGCCGGTCGCACATCCAGGACATCCCCACCGAGCGGCTGGCGAAGCTGGTGAAGGCGGGCAAGATCTCGGCGACCACCGACCTCGCGCGGCTCGGGGAGCCGGACGGCGTCGCGATCTGCGTGCCCACGCCGCTGTCCAAGACGCGCGACCCGGACATCTCGTTCGTGAGCGCGGCGACCGACAGCGTCGCGAAGACGATCCGCCCCGGCCAGGCGATCATCCTCCAGAGCACGACCTACCCGGGCACGACCCGCGAGCTGATGCTCCCGGCGCTCGAGAAGACCGGGCTCAAGGTCGGCAGCGACTTCTTCCTCGCCTTCAGCCCCGAGCGGGTGGACCCCGGCAACCCGAAGTACAACACGCGCAACACGCCCAAGGTGGTGGGCGGCGTGACGCCGGCGTGCACCCGGGTCACGATGGCGCTGTACCAGCCGGCGATCGAGCGGCTGGTGGAGGTCTCCTCGCCGGAGGCGGCGGAGCTGGTGAAGCTGCTGGAGAACACGTTCCGCTCGGTGAACATCGGGCTGGTGAACGAGATGGCGATCGTGTGCGACAAGCTGGGCGTGGACGTGTGGGAGGTGATCGAGGCGGCGAACACCAAGCCGTTCGGCTTCATGAAGTTCACGCCGGGGCCCGGCGTGGGCGGCCACTGCATCCCGCTCGACCCGCACTACCTCGCGTGGAAGATGCGCACGCTGAACTACCGCACCCGGTTCATCGAGCTGGCCGGCGAGATCAACGCCGAGATGCCGGAGTACTGGGTCGAGAAGGTGGTGGCGGCGCTGAACGACCACCAGAAGTCGGTGCGCGGCTCGACGGTGCTGGTGGTGGGCGTGGCGTACAAGAAGGACATCGACGACCTGCGCGAGAGCCCGGCCCTCGACGTCATCAGGCTCCTCGAGCGCATGGGCGCCGTGGTGCGCTACCACGATCCCTACATCCCGGAGCTGCACGAGGACAGCGTGGCCCTCTCGTCGGTGCCGCTCACGCCGGAGACGGTGCGCGCGGCCGACTGCGTGGTGGTCGTGACCGACCACAGCAAGCTGGACTACGCGATGCTGGCGCGCGAGGCGAAGGCGCTCGTGGACACGCGCCACGTCGTGGCCGCCCGCGCCGCGGCCCGCTAGCGCTTGCGCGTCGGCGTCACGGGAGCCGACGGACTCCTCGGCGCCACCCTGGTGCCGCTGTGGCGGCGTGCCGGGGCCGAGGTGGCGGCGTGGACGCTCGACGCGTTCGACGTGCGCGACGCCGCGGCGACCCGGCGCGCGGTCGTCGCGGACCGGCCCGACGTGGTCGTGCACCTGGCGGCCTGGACGGACGTGGACGGGGCGGAGGCGGACCCGGACGCCGCGCTGGCGGTGAACCGCGACGGCACGGCCCACGTCGCCGCCGCGTGCCGGGAGGCGGGCGCGCGTCTCGTGGTCCTCAGCACCGACTACGTGTTCGACGGTACCGCCCGCCGCCCGATCCCGCCGGACGCGGTGCCCGCGCCGCGCGGCGCGTACGCGCGGAGCAAGGCGGCCGCCGAGGCGGCGGTCGCCTCCTGCGGCGGGCCGTGGACCGTCCTGCGGACCGGGTGGCTGTTCGGGCCCGGCGGGCGCAACTTCGTCGACACGGTCCGCGCGGCGGCCGCCGCGGGGCGCGCGCTCCGGGTCGTGGACGACCAGGTCGGCGCGCCCACGTCGAGCCGGCTCGTGGCCGAGGGCCTGTGGGGACTGGTGCGGGCGGGGAAGACCGGCCGCTGGCACCTGGCGGCGGCGGGAGCGGCCTCGTGGTTCGAGGTGGCGCGGGAGGTGTTCCGCGCCGCCGGCGCCGATCCCCTCCGGGTCACGGCGTGCCGCACGGCGGAGGCGGGGCGCGCGGCGCCGCGGCCGGCCTACTCGGTGCTCGACTGCCGCGCCACGGAGGCGGCGCTGGGGATGGCGCTGCCGCGGTGGGAGGCGCACGTGGCGGCCTACCTCGCGACCGGGCGGGTGCCCGCGCTGGGCCTCATCGAGGGAGACGCGTGACATGAAAGGCGTGGTGCTGGCCGGCGGGCTGGGCACCCGGCTCGCCCCGATGACCCGGGTGACCAACAAGCACCTCCTGCCCGTCTACGATCGGCCGATGATCTACTACCCGATCCAGACGCTGGTGGAGGCGGGCATCACCGAGATCCTCCTGGTGACCGGCGGCAACCACGCCGGCGACTTCCTGCGGCTGCTGGGCAACGGCCGCGACTTCGGCCTCAAGCACCTCAACTACACGTACCAGGAGGGCGAGGGCGGCATCGCCGCCGCGCTCGCCCTGGCCGAGGACTTCGCCGACGGCGCGCCGATCTGCGTGATCCTGGGCGACAACATCCTGGAGCGGTCGATCCGCCCGGCCGTGGAGCGCTACGCCCGCCGGGGGGGGGGACGCGGCGGCCTGGTGCTGCTCAAGGAGGTGCCCGATCCGGAGCGGTTCGGCGTCCCGGTGCTCGAGGGCGAGCGGCTGGTGCGCATCGAGGAGAAGCCGAAGCGGCCCGCCTCGCGCTACGCGGTCATCGGCGTCTACATGTACGACGCGCGGGTGTTCGAGATCATCCGCACCCTGAAGCCGTCGGGCCGCAACGAGCTCGAGATCACCGACGTGAACAACGCGTACCTCGGATGGGGCGAGCTCGACCACGCCTTCGTGGACGGCTGGTGGACCGACGCCGGCGCGATCGAGAGCCTCTACCGGGCCACCAGCCTGATCGCGAAGCAGCGCGCGGAGGCACGATGAAGCGCTTCGAGACGGCGGCCGGCCGTCCGATCGACGGCGTCCGCACCAAGGTGCTGCGGGTCGTCGCGGACGAGCGCGGGCGGTTGATGGAGATGCTGCGCGCCGACGACGAGCTGTTCACCAGGTTCGGTCAGGTCTACCTCACCGCCGCCTACCCCGGCGTGGTGAAGGCGTGGCACTACCACGAGCGGCAGACCGACCACTTCGTGTGCGTCAGCGGGATGATGAAGCTGGTGCTGTACGACGACCGGGAGCAGTCGCCCACCCGCGGCGCGGTCAACGAGTTCTTCGTCGGCGACCACAACCCGCTGCTGGTGCAGATCCCGCCGCTGGTGTTCCACGGCTTCAAGTGCATCTCCGAGCGCGAGGCCCTGGTGGTCAACATTCCCACCGAGCCGTACGACCACCGCAAGCCCGACGAGTTCCGGGTGGACGCGCACGACCCGAAGATCCCCTACGACTGGGCGCGGAAGGACGGCTGACGGTGCGCCTGGTCGTCACCGGGGGGCTGGGCTTCATCGGATCCAACTTCGTGCGGCTGGTGCGGGCCCGGCACCCCGACTGGCCGGTGGTCAACCTGGACCTCGTCACCTACGCCGGGAATCCCGCCAACCTCGCGGACCTCGACGGCGCCGCCGGGTACCGCTTCGTGAAGGGCGACATCGGCGCGCCGGCGGACCTGGCGCGCGCCCTCGCAGGCGGCGCCGACGCGATCGTGAACTTCGCCGCCGAGAGCCACGTGGACCGCTCGATCCTCGCGGCGGAGCCGTTCGTGCGCACCAACGTGCTCGGCGCCGTGCAGGTGCTCGAGGCGGCCCGCGCGCTCGGCGGCTGCCGGGTGGTGCACGTCTCGACCGACGAGGTCTACGGGGCGCTCGGCCCCGGCGACCCCGCGTTCACCGAAGGCACCCCGCTGAACCCGACCAGCCCGTACGCCGCGAGCAAGGCCGCGGCCGACCACCTGGCGCTGGCGTTCGCGCGGACCTACCGCCAGGACGTGGTGATCACGCGCTGCTCCAACAACTACGGGCCCTTCCAGTTCCCCGAGAAGCTCATTCCCCTGATGATCACCAACGCCGTCGAGGGGCGGCCGCTGCCGGTGTACGGGGACGGGCGCCAGGTGCGGGACTGGATCCACGTGGAGGACCACTGCGCCGGCGTGCTCGCGGCGCTGGAGCGCGGGCGCGCGGGGGAGGTCTACAACTTCGGCGCGCGCGCCGAGCGGGCCAACCTCGACATCGTGTCGCGGATCGTGGTGCTCACCGGCGTCGCCCCGTCGCTGGTGCAGCACGTGGCCGACCGGCCCGCCCACGACTGGCGCTACGCGATGGACCCGGGCAAGGCCGAGCGGGAGCTGGGGTGGCGGCCGGCGCGCTCCTTCGAGGAGGGCCTGGCGGACACGGTGCGCTGGTACCTGGAGCACGAGCCGTGGTGGCGCGCGGTGAAGGACGGCTCCTACCGGGCCTTCGAGCGCGCCCTGTACGGCGGGCGGGAGCGGGCGTCATGAACGTCGCGGTGGTGGGGACGGGCTACGTCGGGCTGGTGATGGGCGCCGGCCTGGCGGAAATGGGCAACACCGTGGTCTGCGCCGACGTGGACGCCGCCAAGGTCGAGCGGCTGCGGCGCGGCGAGGTCCCGATCTACGAGCCGGGACTGGAGCCGCTGGTGGTGCGCAACCAGGTGGAGGGCCGGCTCGCGTTCACGACCGACGTGGGCGACGCGGTGGAGCGGAGCGACATCGTCTTCATCGCCGTCGGCACGCCCCCGGACGAGGACGGCTCGGCGGACCTCCGCCACGTGCTCGGGGTGGCGACCACGATCGGGCGGCACATGAACCGGCCCAAGGTCGTGGTGACCAAGAGCACGGTGCCCGTCGGCACGGCCGAGAAGGTGCGCGCCGCGATCGCCCGCGAGACGAAGGTCGCGTTCCACCTCGCCAGCAACCCGGAGTTCCTCAAGGAAGGCGCGGCGGTCCAGGACTTCATGAAGCCGGACCGGATCGTCCTCGGCGTCCACAGCCCGGAGGCCGAGGCGGCGCTGCGCGAGCTGTACGAGCCGTTCGTCCGCTCGGGGAACCCGATCCTGTTCATGGACATCCCCTCCGCCGAGGTCACGAAGTACGCGGCCAACGCCATGCTGGCGGCGCGCATCGCCCTGATGAACCAGCTCGCGGCCCTGTGCGAGCGCGTGGGCGCCGACATCGACGACGTGCGCGCCGGCATCGGGTCCGACGCGCGGCTCGGCAAGGCGTTCCTGTTCCCGGGCCCGGGCTTCGGCGGCTCGTGCTTCCCCAAGGACGTGAAGGCGCTGTGCGCCACCGGCCGCGAGGTGGGCGCGCGCCAGGACATTCTCGAGACGGTGGACGCGTCGAACCAGCGCCAGAAGCGGGTGGCGCTCGAGAAGCTGGAGCGGGCCCTGGACGGGAGCCTGGCGGGCCGCACGGTGGCGGTGTGGGGGCTCGCCTTCAAGGCGCAGACCGACGACATGCGGGAGGCCGCGGCGCTGGTGGTGGTCGAGGGCCTGCTGGCGGGCGGGGCGGCCGTGCGGGTCCACGATCCCAAGGCGCTCGGCGAGGCGCGGCGCCACTTCGGCGACCGGGTCGCGTACGTGGACCACCGCTACGACGCGCTCGAGGGGGCCGACGCGCTGGTGGTGCTCACCGAGTGGCAGGAGTACCGGGTGCTGGACCACGAGCGCGCCCGCGGCCTGATGCGGCGCCCGGTGGTGATCGACGCCCGCAACCTGTACGAGCCGGCCCGGATGCGGCACCACGGCTTCACCTACGACTCCCTGGGCCGGGGCGGGTCCTGATGCGCGTCCTCATCACCGGCGCGGCCGGCTTCCTCGGGTCGCACCTCGCGGACCGGTTCCTCGCGGACGGCTGGGACGTCGTGGGGATGGACAACTTCGTCACCGGCAGCCCCGACAACATCGCGCACCTGACCGGCAACACGCACTTCGCCTTCCACGAGCACAACGTCACCAACTTCATCTACGTGGACGGCCCGCTCGACGGCGTGCTGCACTTCGCCTCGCCCGCGAGCCCGCGCGACTACCTGGAGCTTCCCATCCAGACGCTGAAGGTGGGCTCGCTCGGCACCCACAAGGCGCTGGGGCTCGCCAAGGCCAAGGGGGCGCGGTTCCTGCTGGCGTCCACGTCGGAGGTGTACGGCGACCCGCTGGTGCACCCGCAGCCCGAGGGCTACTGGGGCAACGTCAACCCGGTGGGTCCGCGGGGCGTCTACGACGAGGCGAAGCGGTTCGCCGAGGCGATGACGATGGCCTACCACCGCTTCCACGGCCTCGACACGCGGATCGTGCGGATCTTCAACACCTATGGGCCGCGGATGCGGGTGCGGGACGGGCGCGTGGTGTCGAACTTCGTCGTCCAGGCGCTCAAGGGCGAGCCGCTCACGGTGTACGGCGACGGCGCGCAGACGCGCTCGTTCACGTACGTGGACGACCTGATCGACGGGATCGTCCGGCTGTTCGATCGAGGCGGCAGCGACCCGGTGAACGTCGGCAACCCGCACGAGTTCACCGTGCGACAGCTCGCGGAGGCGGTGATCCGCCTGACCGGGTCGCGCGCGAAGATCGTGCGCGAGCCGTTGCCGGTGGACGACCCCAAGGTCCGGCAGCCGGACATCACGCGCGCGCGCACCGAGCTCGGCTGGGAGCCGAAGGTCGAGCTGGAGGAAGGCCTGCAGCGGACGGTGGAGTGGTTCCGCCGCAGGCTCGCGTGACGCGGGTGGTGGTGACCGGCGCGGCGGGCTTCATCGGCTCCCACGTGGCCGAGCGGCTGGCGGCGCGCGGCGACGAGGTGGTGGGCCTGGACAACTTCGACCCCTTCTACCCGCGCGCGATCAAGGAGGCGAACCTGGCCGGCCTGGCGCGCTCGCCGCGCTTCCGGCTGGTGGAGGGGGACGTGCGCGACGCGGCGCTGGCGTGCCGGCTGCTGGACGGCGACACCGCGGTCGTGCACCTGGCGGCGCGCGCCGGGGTGCGGCCCTCGCTGGAGGACCCGGCCGGCTACGCGTCGGTCAACATCGAGGGCACGGCGGTGCTGCTGGAGGC
>Ga0187779_10002890_pt1 | contig 10459 bp, 10 predicted proteins | sample 1015_Q2_SP10_10__FD_132435 | JGI IMG/M metagenome (GOLD analysis project Ga0187779, IMG submission 132435) | Tropical peat soil microbial communities from peatlands in Department of Meta, Colombia - 1015_Q2_SP10_10_MG | ecosystem: Environmental > Terrestrial > Soil > Wetlands > Peat | place...
ATGTCGGCGGATCAGGATCGGGGGTTCATCAAAAACTTGGGGGCACTTCACCAACCGGAAGAGACCCTGGACTACAGTGAGCGCGCCGACGAAGAACTCGTCAACGCAGCGAAGTGTGGCGACAACCTCGCCATGGAATTCCTGCTCAACAAGTACAAGAACTTCGTCCGCATCAAGGCCAAGAGCTACTTCCTCATCGGTGCCGACCGTGAGGATATCATACAAGAGGGCATGATCGGGCTGTACAAGGCGGTTCGCGATTTCCGCGCGGACAAGCTGTCCTCGTTCCGTGCCTTTGCGGAGCTGTGCATCACGCGTCAGATCATCACCGCGATCAAGACCGCGACGCGTCAGAAGCACATCCCGCTCAACCAGTACATCTCGCTCAACAAGCCGATCTACGATGAGGACAGCGAGCGCACGTTGCTCGACGTCATGGCGAGCGCCAAGATGTCCGATCCCGAGGAACTGGTCATCAACCAGGAGGTCTCGGAAGACATCAAGGAGCGCATCCAGGAGAACCTGAGCGACCTCGAGTCGCAGGTGCTGCTGAGCTATCTCGAGGGCAAGTCGTACCAAGAGATGGCGCGCGATCTCAACCGTCACGTCAAGTCGATCGACAACGCGTTGCAGCGCGTCAAGCGAAAGATCGAGAAGAACCTCAGCGAGGTCGAGCTCTACTAAGCGAGTCGGACAGATAGCATCGGGCCGCAAGGTCCGATCGCCACCAACGGGCCTGCGGGCCCGTTGTCTTTTTTCCCGGTCCATTTCAAAGTGGCCGGGGCCGATAACCCCTAAAAGATGCCATATCTGCGCGTGCGCTATCGCCACGAGGTGAAATGCAAGCAGCCCGAGTGCGGCAAGCTGGTGGTGCCGGAGGGCCGCCTGTCTGACGTCATCCATGGTGACGGCGAGCTGGTCAAGGTGGAACCTGGAGGCGACCAGGACATGCGCAGCGCATTCGTGTTAGCATGCCCTGCCGGCCATGAGATCGACCTATACGCGCCGCGGGACCTCCAGCTCATCCGGTCGGCCTCGGGGAGCGACGCCGACGCGCAGCAGATCAGGCTGCGTAGCGGCCTTCACTGACCTAGCGCGAGTAGGTGGTGAGCACGTCGCGCAGCTCGCGCACGAAGCGCTCGCGCTGGCGCCAGAGCGGGAAGTGGTCGGTGTGCTCCAGCATGCGGACGTCCATCTTGGGGGCGGCGGTCAGCGCGCGTTCGCCGTGCGCTGAGCGGTCCTCATCGCCCAAGATCATGACCGCCGGCACTGAGGCAGGGATGCCGGTCGTCCGCGGATCCCAACGCTTCATCAAATCAACCGTATGGAACAGCGTCCGCAGCCTCGTCTTGGCGACGTTGTGGAGCATCTTGCCGGAGAGCGAGGGCGGCAGGGCTCGCGCCAGGCGCAGCACATAGGCGACCGGCCAGCGCAGGTGGCGCATGACTAGCGCCAGCCAGAGCGGCACGATCATCGGCGACACCGCGCATACCGCCGTGACCCGATCGGGATACAGGCTCGCGTACTTGAGCGCCACGATGCCGCCGAATGAGTAGCCGACCACGAGCCAGCGCTCGACGCCGACCGCCAGGCGAAGGCTGTCGCAGTCCGCTGCCAGTTCGCTCAAGCTGTACTCGGGGTCGTCGACCTCCTCCGACTGGCCGTGTCCGCGCAGGGAGAGTCCGTAGAAGCGGAAAGAGCCGCGCAGGTCGCTGACGGTCGCGTGCCATTGTCGCCGCGCACGGCCGCCCCAACCGTGAATGAGCAACACGGGCGGCCCTTCGCCGGCTTCGAAATACTGCAATCGCAGCCCGTCATGTTCAAAAAACGGCATCCTCTGAGCGCCTAGCCCGCGAGCTCGCCAGGTTTGGCTTGAAGGGCCGCCACCTCGTCCTGCAGTTCTTTTACCTGGCCTTCCAATTCGAGCGCACGCAGGTGGTCGTAGGTTGCTTGCGCCGCCCTGGCCAGATGGTACAAACTCGCGACCTCATCGGGATCAAGATCGCTGCCGTTGGTGTGCGGACCGTAAAGCGTGATACCGAGAAGTTCGCGCCGGAGAACGACAGGCACGGCGAGGATCGGGGCGGCGTCCCCGCCAGGCAGATCGCCACGATGCCAGCCGATCTCCGAAAGGCGCAGCGGCTGCGCCTCGGCGACGAGCTCCAGCGCCAGCGGATCGTCATGCTCGATGACCGAGCATGATGCATCGCTCCAGCCGATGGCCGCAACGCGATGGTACGACCCGTCGCCATTGGTGGGTCGGAAGAGCGCGGCCGACGAGATCTGCAGCGCCTCGACCGGCTCGCGCACCAGGTAGTCAAAAACGGTCGAGATCTTCGATGCGTGATGGACCGCCTCAGCGGCGCGTTCGAGCCGCAGCATGGCCTGGCGGCGCTTGCGGAAGAAGACGGTCGCCACCACGGTCTCCACCCGCTTTTCCAGCGAATTGAGCCAGAAGCTTAGACCGATGGCCATCCCTATCTCGATGTACGAGGCGAGCTGGACGGCCTCGAGCTCGCGCCCGATGAGCCAGTCGATGAGCGCGAACAGGCCCACCACGATGAAGGTGAGGACGCCGTAGATGAGCGCACGGCTCACCACAAAGCTGATCTCAAGGACGCGATGGCGGATGACCGCATAGGCGACCGAGATCGGTAAGAACACGTTGAGGGTGAGCATCGAGCTTTGCAGCCAGCGCGGCGGATTGAACGGCAGCTCCGAGCTGTAGAGCAAAATGACGCCGAGATACGTGCCGAGGATGCCGACCACTAACCCTGTGACCACCCACTGCATGCGCGGCCGGTCCTCGCGGCGCCCGTACCAATAGGTCTGCAGTGCGGCGACGATGCTGAGACCGAACACAGCCCCCTGCAAGAAAAGCATGAACCGTTGCACCGACTCGGCAGGGAGGCCGAGCGCGATGTTGGCGATATCTGGATAACAGATGAGCAAGACGAAAACGGCGATCAGCCAGGGTATCGCGCGCTCCACCGCGCGCCGCCACGGCGACGGGTCGCTGCACAGAAAGCGCAGCGCAAAGACCAGAACCCCAACGGTCCCGAGCGCGCTCAGGCAGTCCACGAAGAGCAAGAAGCTCAGATGGAGCCAACCGGGCGGGAAGCGGGAGAGGCTGTCAAAGGCGATTCCTGGGGCGAAGCCCAGGCAATAGAAGAAGAAACCCCAGGTCATCAGACTCGGCCGTAGATACACTAAGAGGCCGCCGACCACGACGAAAATGAACGTGGTGAGCGCGCGGACGATGAGGTTGAGTTTGGCGTACCACGGGTAGTCGGAGGCGGGTGCGATGAATGTTATCTCTCGTTTGCTTGTGCCCTGAACGACCCACACGTCTACGGAGGTTCCAGCGGCTATGCGCGGAGCAGAGGGCACCACGAGATATCGGCTGTCGAAGGGCGTCTTGCCCAGATCGATACGGTCCCCTGGCTGCAAGCCTGCAAACGCAGCCGCGGAGTCGGGATGCACCGCCTTGATGATGCCGTCGTAGTCGGTGACGAATCCCAACGATCCCTGCGTGCCATAGCTGACGCCGGTGGGATTCCAGACCAGGCTCAGGCCGGGGAGCGTCGAGGCAAGAACGATGATGCTGAGCAGGGCAACGACAATGGTGCGCCCTGTGGAAAGCCTCTCAGCTGCCGAGCTCGCTTGACTGGACACGGTCGTCGCGTCCCTTCGACGGCCGTCCGGCATCGCATGCAGACGACGAAGAAGGCCCGCCATGGCGGGCCTTCGTGAGTCAGGTGCTAACGGCGGCCTCTATCAAGGATCGACGCAGTCACCGGGAGCACAGCTGCCGTCGAACGTGCCGATGGCTTCCGACAAGACCACCGTGGCATCCAACGACGCGATGACCCGTGGTGCAGTGTACATGCCGCTCTCTCCCTTCATCCAGTTGAGGAGGTGCGCCTCATCGCGCCCATATGCCGGCGTGTCCAGCGATGTCATCAGGTTTGTCGAGTAGCTGAGCCATTTCCGTGGTCAAAAAGTACTAACCGAATCGAGAAAGTGCCTCTCTCCAAGGCGGTTGGCCCGACAGGCGATCCCTACTGCTGTCCGCCGAAGTAGGCCATTCGCAGCAGCCGAGCGATGACCAAGCCGACCATGAACGATGTCGCGTACAAAAGGAGCCGGAGAGACTCGCCCGGAGCCGGCACAGGGATCCCCATGAGCCAATCCCCGACGATGCGGACGGAGACGAAGACCATGAGCAAGATCCATAGCCATGACCAAAATCCCCACTTGCGTTCTCGTATCACCCAAGGCGACACCAAGCCAAAAGCAAATCCGAACAAGACGTTCAAGCACGGCTGAACGATGAAGTAGAGGACGAAGTCCGGCTGGCCAACCATCCAGGCGTCTTGGCGTCATGCGCGCCGGCGCCTTCATAGCAAGGAACCTCCAAGATTCATTTTCACCGGTGCCACACTCGCGAACGTATGGGCGAGTGGATCGATGTTGAACACAAGGCCCCCGCGCACAACCATTAGGATATGCTAGACTTAGTGCACGGCGGCAGACGACGTTCGCATCCTGCCGTCGACCGTGTCAAGAAGGGGGCATCTTATGATCAAGAGACGTGCGTGGATCGCTTTCTCGGCGATTCCAGTTTGTTTGACCTTGCTATTGCTCATCAACGCCGAGAAAGTACATTCTGCGAGTGCAGGTAGTGGTATCGTGGACCCGAGCTGCACGAGTTCGAGCCCCTGCATCGAGTACGACAACAACAGCACTGGTCAGGGAATCAAAGGTGTCTCGCGTCAGGGTAACGGCCTGACTGGCTGGACGGACTGGAATAGCACGTCATCCGCAAACTCGAAATACGGCGTTGTCGGCAATGACCAAAGCACAGCTGGAGCGTTTGATGCCGGCGTGCTGGGAAAATCCATCCGCGGTACGGGTGTCACTGGGTCGTCCACCAGTGGTAGCGGCGTCACAGGCAGCTCAACGAGTGGTTTTGGCGTCATCGGTAGCTCAGGTGACTCTACCGGCGCATTCGCCAGTGTGGAAGGTGTGAGCAGTGGCAGCGGGCTAGCGCCCGCAGTGCTCGCACGGGGCTCCGGGGCACTATTCTTGGGCTTGAACGGCGCCGGGACCCAAGAGTTTGAGGTTACCAGCGTTGGCTACGTTAACACACCCGGTGCAATCGTCTCGGGTCAAGGGGTCCTTGGCTACGCTCCCACAGGATCTTTCGCCGGCATCGAAGGACGCTCGCTAACTTCCAGCGCCGAAGCGGTGCTGGGCTACGGAGGTGGGGGCCTCATCTTCGACGGCGTCAATAGTTCTGGCAATCAGGTATTTTTTGTCACCGACGATGGCAACGTTGGCATCACCGGAGGATACTACAAGGACGGTACATGTATAACGGCGTGTTCGGCGGCCACGGCAACTTCGCCCGGTCGGGCGGTGAGGTCTTATTCGACACAAGCGAGCACACCGACCATTGAGGACTTTGGCGAAGCCGCCCTCACAGGTGGTGCAGCATACGTGCGTCTGGACCCCGCATTTGCCAGTGTGATCGAACAGCAAGGCAACTACCTGGTATTTCTCACGCCGGAGGGGGACAACCGAGGCCTCTACGTCACTCAGAAATCTATTAGAGGTTTCGCCGTCCGTGAGAGTCAGGGAGGCCACTCGACGCTCACCTTTAGCTACCGGATCGTCGCAAAACCCCTCGGCGACCATTCACCTCGCCTGCCCATGGTCGCCCTGCATTTGAATATACGACAATCGGAGCGGGGGCATGGAATCCGCTAGCAACGAGGCGTGGGGATACTTGACGATCACGTCATAAGCGCGATCGTTGAAGCGCGGCTTGAAGCTGGCATGTGGCCTCTGGTCGCCTCTGTCAGTGCCGACGCGGCATGGCTCGCTGTGACGGTCTCTCGCTATTCGGGGTGAACCCTCGGGGCACCGATGCCAGTGGTAGCCGTGCTGAGGTGTCGCCAAACGGTTTGGCTACGATGCGGTAGGAAAATGCGATCGAGGATCGTCCTCCTTGTAGCTCTCGCACAATAAAACCCGCTCGAGTCCGTAATGCGACGTACAGCCCTCGACAGTCACCTTCTGGCGTCACGGTTACCAAGTAGCCCGATGTGCGATCAATTGCGTCAGCGAATCGTGGTTCTAAAGACACGTTGGCAATACCATTTACCAACTGCGCTTCCCCATAGTCCTCAAGGGTTGGCTGACTGACCTGATGCGCATATGTATCGAGGCTGCGGCCGGTAGCCGTTTTCTGCAGGGTTCTCGCGGCAAGCCCACCCGAGAATGCTTTCGCGTACACGGTTCCGTCATCCGCCACCTCAAACGTGTAGGCAGCATGGTAGTTGCTGTATCCTCGAACGATCCATGACTCGGGGTTGTCTGTTTCCGAGTATACGCCAGCACCATCAGAGTCGGTGCCCGTCACCTCTGCGCGGACGGCAAATTCTCCACCATAGCCACTAACACCGACGATGTCCGATGTGCCTTCCACGCCGATCCTGTCTGTGGAAGAGCCGTACACCCCAACCCAAAGCTCTGACACGCCAGACACCCCAGTATTAAATTCTGACACACCTGATACCCCAGTACCACGAGATGACTTTCCAAGAACGCCTCCATCAAAATTACCTGCAGTACTTTGGTCATTACCCACAACGCCGTACTTAGAATTCGCACTCGAGGTGCTATTCCAGCCCGTCCAACCAGTCAGCCCATTGCCCTGATGGGAAAAACCCTTGACACCTTGACCAGTACTACTGTTATCGTACTCGATACAGGGGCTCGAACTCGTGCAGGTAGGATCTACTACCCCACCAGCGTTCGCCGGATGCGCGCTATCGGCGCTCGCAAGCAAAACTGCCGCTAGGCAGATTGAGATCGCTACTGCAGCGATCCACCCACGTCTGTTAGTCATAGGTACCTCCCATAAGAGCACGGATGCAACAGTATGCTGACGCCAGATGCCGCCGTGTGGTCTGAGTTTAGCACAACACCCCGGTAGGAATGAACTCAGACGCCGTTTAGTGACGGCTGAATAAACTTTAACGCTAACGTAGAGCCCTTGTGGGTCCTATTTTTCTTGGTCCCCCGGCCCGGATAGGAATGTCAACCATGGGCAATCGAGCCCCTATAGAACCAAACGGCTTGGTGACGATGCGATAGGTGAAGGCGAGCGATGATCTCCCGGCGTGATTCTCTCTTACGACAAACCCGCGGAGCGTCTTCTCGGTCACGTAAAGACCGTTGCTATCGCCCTCCGGGGTAATCGTGACCAAGTAGTCCGCTCGCTGATCGATGACATTCGCGAACGCCGGGTCAAGCCGCACATACCCGGCTCCGCTGATGAGTTGGGCTTCACCGTCATCCTCGATCATTGGCTGGCTGGAACGGGGGGCGTAGGTGCGCACGCGACGCATAGATGTGGCGGACGACGAACAACCTGCGACGCAAGAGCCGTTCTGTAGATACTCACCACCAAAAGTGTTGAAGTCGCCGTTAGCGCTAATGTCGGTTGACGACTCAAGGAAATAAACGTATGCATCGCCTTTGACACTTAGACCGGTGGACCAGGTGGCACCGAACCCATCAACACGAAAGAGGGCACTTGTTGGATTGCATGGAGTCGTACTAAATACGCCGGTACCCTGATGACAAGCGTCGATTGCATCCGTTGTGATGACACTCTCGCCGCCTGGCATGGTACCGATGCTGGTGACGCTAAGTGCTGGCATTGAGCCGCCGGATGGGATAAACGCTCCACCCACGGCTTCAACTCCCACCCAGTTAGATGAGTTGCCCAAAATGCCAACGCCATTCGTTGAGAACCCGGCAACACCGTTGTTGTGATGTCCACCATCTGAAGAGTTATCGTTGCCATAGACGCCTGAGCGAGCCGAGTTTGTTAGGCTTGGATTTGTTGTATAGCCGTCGACGCCGTCGTTGACGGTCGAAGTACCAGCCACACCAGGGCCGTTTGTAGACGTGCCAACTATGCCGGTACCACGAACGGATTTTCCCAGTACACCTCCGTCAAACGACCCTGTGATGCTTTGGTCATTTCCCACGACGCCATACTTGGCATTTGTACTCGAGGTACTATTCCAGCCTGTCCAACCAGTCAAACCGTTTCCTTGATGTGAGAAACCCTTCACCCCTTGCCCCGTGGAGTTGTTGTCATACTCAATGCACGGGCTGGAGCTCGTGCAGGTTGGATCTATAACGCCATTTGCATTTGCCGAATGCAATCTCTCGGCACTCGCCACGAGCACGGATGCAAGACAAATAGAGACCGCCAACAGGGCTATCCCCCATCGCTTCTTGAGCATGATGGCTCCCTTCACAGGCAGGCTGCGAAACGACTAGGCAACGGCACCATATATCGCGCCTATCCGAAGTTTATCACAACCCCGAGCCCAAGCATGGGTCTAGGGGCCCGATATGAGCTTAGACTGAGCCACGACCGCAATTTCCGGGAATGAGTCTCTGCAAAACAGGTGGGCGCAATCGTGCCCGAGGCGGCTCCAAAGGTGGATCAAACCTTGCGCGAGGCGTCAGCCGGCCCATACTTCAGGACTGTAGCAGGGATGCTCAACCGACTCAAATTTCGGTGGCTCGCGGCGCAGATAAGTGCCGAAACGCTTATAACCCTGGTCAGTAGCTGGGCAATGAGCTTGTGGTAGTATCCATACTCACGCTCATGGCGTTTGCACAACCACGCTGGCTCGCGGCCCTGACGATTTTCAAGCGCCAAGGTTCACAGAATCTGTGGACAGTTCAAATCGAATTAGATCCCGGTTCGGATCGCAAACGGCGGCGTGCGTGGTACACAGTGCGCGGAAGTCGTCGCGACGCGCAACGCAGGCGCACCGAGCTTTTGCGGGCACAGCAAACGGGTACGTATTTCGAGCCTAACCGCATGACGGTCGCAACGCTGCTCGAGCGTTGGTTGTCAACCAAGAACGATCTTGCGAACAAGACCCGTGAGCGCTACGCGGAGATCGTGCGCGTTCACTTGACGCCCGCGTTCGGCCAGAATCTGCTGGAGAAGTTGCGGCCGCTCGATATTCAGGACTACTACACGAGGGCGAAGACATCCGGCCGCATCCGCGGCGGCGGGCCGCTGGCGGCACGCACTGTCCTGCACCATCACAGGATTCTGCGTGAAGCTCTGCAGCAGGCAGTGCACTGGCGGTTGCTAAGCGTGAACCCTGCTGACGCAGTGGAGGCTCCACGGGCAGTCCGCGCTGAGATTCACGCCCTCGATGAGGCGGAGGCAGCAAGGCTGATTAAGCGCGGGGCTGGCACTCGACTCGAGGTACCGATCACGCTTGCTGTGACCTGCGGCATGAGAAGGGGCGAGATCCTGGCGGCCCGCTGAAGACCTGGATACGTCGGCGGGCGCACTATCAATCCGTCAGTCGTTGGAGCACACGAAGCAAGCTGGGCTCGTCTTTAAGACATAAGACGGGCAGAGGCCGGCGCATCGACCTTGGTTCAATCACACTGTATGCGCTGCGCCGACACCGACTCACCCAAGAGCAAGAGAAGCGTTGGGGTCAGTCCGCGTATGCAGATCACGACCTCATATGCGCGGAGCCTGACGGCCGACCGTGGCACCCGGATGCGTTCTCGTCCGCGTATCGTAAGTGGCTTGAGGAACACAAGCTGGGGAACATCCGCTTCCACGACCAACGGCATTCGCATGCGATGCCGAGGCCAAGAGTCTTAAGGGTGCGAGTGGCGCGGTTTCTTCACCACGAAGATGCCTGAAGCGAGGAACGGCAGTTAGCGCGCGTCGGTGCGCCGCAGCTAGGCGAGCGCCGATACGATGGCCCCTTCACGCTCCTCTATCGTCTGAGGGCCTCGCGCGAGCGAGGCCCTTCTATTTTGCCGCGCCGGCTACGCGCCTATCATCCCCTTGAGCGAGGACGCGATGTTCGGACTGAGACCTGTGAGGAAGGATGGCACGCTTTGCGCGTATTTGGCGATGGAGTCCCGTAGCGCTGGCGGCGCGAGGGTTGCCGCCCGTTGCACGAGCCCGCTGAGCGCGTCAACGTTGCCCGTGCGCGCGGCTGCCACGTCGACTCCGGCATTTTGGAACGTTTGTGTCGTGTAACCACGATTCGCGAACGTATCCATGATGCTCGACGCGATCCCCATGCGATGCTCAAGTCCGAGCGTCGGGATCAACCCGAGCAGCGCCGTCACGAGTGGATTGCGTGCCGGTTGAACGCCTGGTGCCGCAATGGTCGCCGGCCTGCGCGCAAGCATCCACAGCAACGCCAACAGCGCGACTATGATGAGTGCCCACCCCCACCACGGAAATCCAGTTCGCTGTGGAGCAGACGTGATATCGTATCCGTTCGCCGTTTGAGCGATATGGGCTCCGAAGATGGTCGCAAGGGCGGTGAGCGGGATGTAGACGCGGCCACCCTCTTCGTAGACCGGAGCGTCGAGC
>Ga0187779_10002891_pt1 | contig 10456 bp, 9 predicted proteins | sample 1015_Q2_SP10_10__FD_132435 | JGI IMG/M metagenome (GOLD analysis project Ga0187779, IMG submission 132435) | Tropical peat soil microbial communities from peatlands in Department of Meta, Colombia - 1015_Q2_SP10_10_MG | ecosystem: Environmental > Terrestrial > Soil > Wetlands > Peat | place...
ACTCCCCTGCAATGTTGTGCAGACGAAGGTTAGCGGACAGAGGGCTCTGAACAAAATGCCGTGGCGGTGATATTCAACACGAGGAACAAGAACCGTTTAGCCGATGTAATCATTCTCCTTGTACTCATCGCGATGACTCTTGTGCAGTTGCCAGCCTACGAAACAGCACCCATTGTTCGTGCACAACCGGCTAATTCAGCATCATTACGTCCCAGCAAGTACTGGGGCATGTTCACAGGTACGTCCGGCGATGTGGAGATTGACATTGACCATCCAGGAATCGCCGTGCGGCTCGAAATCCCGAGGGAGTTCCTAGTCGGAGTCGCCTTCGGCGAGAATGATACACATTTCGTTCAGAGTGATATAAGAAACGACTATTACTATTATAATCTCGTGGATGAGGCGAGACATTGGACGTATGGATGGCAAGGCAAACCGAGCGATGGCCCGTGCTTTAAACCGAAGTTTACGATTTACGATCCTAATGCTCCATGGTGTCTTGAAATATGGAATTACCTAAACGGTACGTTCCTCAATTTTACGCCACCTAAGTTTGTACGATTAGTCTCATTGAACGCTCCCAGTATTGCCGGGAAGTACAATTTCACGCTATTCGTTGCTAACCAAACCAATAGTATCGGCTATCCTGATTTTGTGCATGCTTGGAATACGACCATCCAAGTTCCAGTCAGCTTGTCCGATAATCCCGCGAGCATTACTGGGACAATTTGCGACGCAGATAATCCAGCCTTCTATTGCCAAACAATTCTAGCCAAGGGAGTCGTATATGCGGTAAACAATTCCACGGGACAGACTGCCAGAGCGTACGTCAATTCTACAACTGGGACTTTCAACGTCACAGGGTTATCTCCAGGCACCTACTATTTGCAAGGCTCGGCTGGCGTGTGGAATGTTTCCTGTTCGACGGGTACGTGTCCAGTTGCATATTCGCTTTCGGATCCACCTTGGGTCTGTAATAATGATCCATTCCAGCAGGGTTCATGTAATGGTTATGTGGCCGTTCAGAGAGGCTCACAAGTAGCAATGCAAGTAAAACTGCATCGTGCACCTCAAATCTGTGGAATTCTGGATTATTTCAACGGAGGAACCCTGCAGGCTGTTACACATTCGTTGACGGATACATTTCTACCAGCGGCCGGCTTCAAAGTTTTGAACATAACCATTGAGGCATCGACCTCTCCTGACCCGACTAATCCAGGTCGGGTGTTTGGTCGATACCTGAACATTTCGTCCAACACGTCGAGTGATGCGTTTCGCATGATAACTGGAGTTGGAGAGAGGTACGTAGGTGCGGACCCATACGGAACTGAGTTCGCGGGTTTGCCGTCACCGACGAGTATCGATGTGAGTCAAACTTCCGGCGCGTACGTATTGTGGTTGCATGTCTGGATTTCCGGATATTTACAGGGCTCAAGCGCAGCCGTCACAATCGTGTCAATGCCAGGGGTGAGGGATCCAGGAACCGAGTGCGTGTCGGGAGTCGGCTGGGGTAATCATCCTCAACCAAATCCTGTGCAAATGAGTACAGGGGGAGTAATCGGGGGAACAATCCAGTTCTGGAACCTCGTTACTCCTGAAACACCCAACCAAGCTGAGAGAAACATCGGCGTAGGACGATCAGTTAATAACCTGTTCGGCGGGAATGTTGTCGTCGAAGCTTTCGATCATAATGGTATCCTACGCGGCCTTACGGTGCTTAACGGTACACGTCCTGATGGTGGCACGAGTTATGGTAGTTCGTCATCAATTCCATTCTACATTATTGGCTTTAGTGAGTTTTACAATAGAACATGGGCAGGAACTTGGCAGCTTAAAGATAACGGCCTCCCAGGAGACACGTACTCATTGACGGTCTTCATTAGAGGATATGAAGAAGATCTTGTGAATACTCCACTCGTCACAGTGAACCAGGGAGCAAACCAGTCGGCGACAGTGCGGATGGTGCGCGGGGGAGCTGTTCAAATTACTGTTGGTTCTTACGATAATATTCCAGGTACGCGTAACGTGCAAGCCGCAATGCCCTGGAGGTTCCTTAACTTCTCGATTCCTATCAAGGCGAGAGTGTACTATTATGATAACCTGAGCAGGACAATAGGATATTCGGAGGTTGATCTGGTGGAAGGAAAAGACAATGTCACATTGAAGACCTTCTTAGCGACTTTCGCTGGCCAGAATTGGAGCCTGCGAGAAATATGGTTTTACGGCGATCTGCCCACGCATTTTTCGTACGGAAATTACACCATGAATGGATACACATTAGGTTATGTCCAGCAAACACAAATCAGTTTTCAAGAGAGCTTATGTACTATAGCACTTTCGTTCATGATCCTGCTGTACGGAGACGAGATCGATTTAATCGCTCCAATTTTCAGGACGCCCAGCTTGCTAGGTCAGGTACCTGAACACGCGCATTCCATTGGCCAGGCTTACAATGCGGGTTCGGGTGTCCTTTCGGGGGCGCTTGCTGCCAACGTCACAATTGGAACTACCACAATTGATTTTCCTATCTTTGGTTTTGGCGCGACTCTCCTGAACTCAACGGTGACAAAATTCAATTCCACTTTTAACGGTCAGGGCCATTTCTTCTACGTCGCCCCTAATGGTGCACGCTACTATGATTACGGTCTCGAAGGTGACCCCCCAACAGGGGTCACGTACTTCACTCAGGTTCCGGAGTTCGGGTTCTCAGTTGCTCACTTCATCTCGATCTCGCCATTCACGACTATCTTCTTCAAGGACCTGTTCCTCGAATTAGGATCGTCAGCGACGATGGTGTCCATGGGGAAGATAATTCAGGGAACTCCGCTGGCAGTTGTGCAAGGATTCTGCGCCGGCCTCTGTTCGCCGCCTTTCGTTGTTCCTTTGACATGGGTCACAGTTTCAGCTGGTAACAGTAGTTACTCACGTTCAGCCGTGACCGTAGACGGTCAGTTTGATGGAGTTGAAGCACTTTATCTTCCAGCCGGGAATTATAATCTTACATTCTCAGTCACCTGGTTCATCCCGCAATCGCAGTCATCGTTTAATGTTGGTTGGAACAATGTGTATTCCTTCTTGCCGCCTCAGGGACCCTTATGTCCGTTAGCGGATACCTCGGTGTGTAGTAGCAATCCGTCTCCGTCACCGTCGATGCCTCTGCAAGGGACTAATTCGATTTTGAATGTGGGAATAGGATCTCTCGATACTTCCACTATCGAAAACCCGACTATTTCTTCTGCTATCAAAGATCTAGGAACTTAATAGTGACCTGGGTCGATTTTGCTTTCACCTTGCAGCAATTAAGAGTTAGTCGGATATTAGTCACGGACTTGGCGATGCTTCTGGCGGTAAGCTGGGCAATTGCCGTTACGATGATCCTCCCCAAGGGCTTTTATCATTTCCACGAACTGATCATTACTACCTATGCGAACGGAACAATGGACTTCAGCACAGATGCAACGTCGCTCGTTAGGAGTCTAGGCCTTCTAAGCATGCTCACATTGATTCTCGGACTAGTTTCAGGTGTAGTGATGGGTTTGACAGTGCCGAACGTCTCACACTTCAAGCAGAAGGTAATTGAATATGATGACGCGCTCGCCGCCGCACGGTTTGTGAAGATAACATCCACGCCGGACGGAGTCACATATTGCTTGACTGAACACGGTCGACAGTTTCTGAGGGATTATGCATTCCTCGAGCGTCAAACCATTACTATCGACGAATCGAACAGTGTAGCTACTTGAAAATAGTCGGCGTAAGTCAGTAAGTCAGACTCTTACCTTAACGCCCAGAGCGTCTTCAAGAACCTGCTTCTTAGAGTTGGCGATCTCGGCGTGTTTCTGAAGCTCTTGAAAGTCCGTAAGAAAGCGGTCTCCCTTCTGTGTAATGAAGTACATCTTTTCTCCGCCAGGCGTATCCTTCACTTCTACTAGGTTCAGTTGTTCGAGTTGTGAAAGGTATTTTTGGACAAGATCGAAGCTTAAGTTGCCGAGGTACATTATCCGCGTCTTGCGGGATCCGTCCTTTGCGATTTCCAGAATATTGGCTGTTATCTCTATACGATCACGATATTGCCGCTTATGCTTTTCCTGAGTCACATCGATCCCGACAGTTGAACAGTTATCGCTTAGTTGTGCACCTACAAAAAGGCAGTTATGAAGCTTAGTTCTAGAACAACTGTCTAGGATCTGGCCAACATCCCAGCAGGGTTAACATGGGCACGTCATCTTTCTTGACTCGATCAGAGTCGTCTAAGGAAGGTAGCTTGATAGCCGTTGATAGTCCTTGAGGAAGTCGACACCTTTCTGAGTGACATGGAACTTCATGATACCATCCTCATCCAATACTTGCTGGAGCATCCCGCTGGTTTCGAGGAAGCTGAGATATTTCTCTAATTGCCGGTGACTGAGATTTGCGCGATACATTATGTGGGTTTTCAAGGTTCGGCTTGAAGCAACTTGAAGGATGTTTGCTAGAATTTCTACTCGTGTTCTATTTACTTCAGGCTTCTGTTCTAGAGCATACATGTTTAGATCACTGGAAGACATTATCTAATTGTAAGTTCTCTAATATAACCTTACCTTTTCTAGTCAATCGCAACTGAAAATAGTTTTAATAACTGATTTCGGCAGCCCAGCAACAAATGAGTATCAGCGACTGAACTCACTATGCCATATCGCGCTATCAATCACCAGCTGACGTTTTGGACATGTTGAAAATGCGTAAGCAAGCGCAACACGCCTACGACTCCTCTTAGCACTCAACCAGTTGACACATTTGCCAGAATAACGGGGAGAAATTTCGCTTGAATTCCGTTTGGTTAAATCAGCACTTCGTCGACGATCAAAATCTTGTGTATAGTAACCAAGCTACGAGTGCTATTGCAGCTGCGATGCATGCTGTCTCCAGCAAGAGCAAATAGTCCAAAGCTAGCGAGCTGGTCGAAGAGAACTTCAAGATCGCTCCATCCCTTGCAGTCATCGTTATTTGATATCGTCTTCGTCGTGTGCGAGTTTGAAGCCATCCACGAACACTCCAGACCTGTTCAGTATTCTGATATGCGACTTCTTCGACGTGTACGCTCGAGTACGATGGATGAGGAGGTCGTGCGAGGAACGCGAATGCCCTATCTTCAGCTTCAGCCGCTGAATTCACGGCGTTTACTGTTCCATGCCCTTGCATGATTCGCGGTAATGATTCAGCGATCTTGCGCATTACGTCAAATAGCCCTGGCTGGGTGGTGCTTGCGATGAAGAAAGTGCTCTCGTCAATTGGGGACATTAGGACTCCGCCGCCCGCGTATAATATTCCTACGAGTCTGGTAGGTTTGCTGCCTTGGAGGATCTGCCCCGCTGCTCCGAGTATTATTGACGGGCTTAAGGGAGCATTCGTTCCCATTTGATTCATGCCTTCCGCGAGCAATGAGGCGCCACTCTTGCTTGCCTCATCTCTCACGACACTCTGGGTCTCCCTCTCTTCAATGATGTACACTTCGAGAATATCCGGATGTAGCGCTAGGATACTCTCGGCCAGTTTCACGATGCTCGCCACCTGAGCGAACTGGGAGGAATTGCACTCCCGTTCAGAAGAGAGAGTGCACGAAACAAGTCGCATTTCCACCAGCCTATCAATGATTTCAAATGGACCACATTGATCGATAATAATATAGATAAGACTCGTCGAATGTGAGCATAGGACAATGTTCTAGAAGAGTTATCCATCGAGTGCCATACAGAGAATAATCAAACGATGCCGATTGGACTGGCCCTACTGCAGTCATTCCGATTTATGGGGTCATATTGACGCTGGTGGGTTTATTATCTCTATTAACGCGCTAATCGCGAGGACGGCGCATCATATACGGATATCCTCACTTCAGTTCCAATTAACGGAATGCGCTCCAAGACTTTCAATGACTTGTTACTTGAAGCAATAGACGAAACTCTGATTGATCTAGTTGGGGCACGAGCCAAGAACATGATCTTCGATTACCTCGAATGCTCAATACGTCGCGATGAGATTCCGAATCAACCGGCTAAGTTCTCGGCGTTATTAGAAGAGATCTCTGGAAAAGCCGCCAGAGTGATCGGAAGAGCTGCGGTCAGACGGCTTTACGTTAAGTTGGGATGGAAATTCTACGAGGTTCACGGATTCGAACCCGCAGATTACATTGAAGCCGCGAAAAGCAGATTAAAGAGGGAATTGGAGCAGCAGACAACGAGAGCTCTCGTGCGAAACTTCGATTAGACATGGGATTGACTATGGTGAATTTCAGAAAACTTGAGAGAAGTTATACGGGGATCCCGGGCCTTGACGAGATTCTTACCGGAGGCCTCCCACGCGGACGTGTAGTTCTTGCGCTTGGAGAACCTGGTGCGGGCAAGACAATACTATGCACTCAGTTCCTGATAAATGGCATTGAGAAATTTAACGAGAAAGGACTCTACGTCTCCCTAGAAGAGAACAAGGAACAGTATGTTGAGGAGATGAATGCGCTGGGATGGGACATCGAAGGATTCGAGCGTACTGGACAACTCTCTTTCATAGATGCTTCCCCCATTAGGTCTCTTCCCCCTGAGGTTCAAGTCGGAAACGTTTCAATCGGTAAAATCGAATTCTCACTTCTTAGTTTATTGGAAGTTATCAAGAATCGAGCCGTCTCAGTCGGAGCGCAACGAGTTGTAGTGGACCCTGTTTCACACTTGATCTTTCAATACGCTGACCTTACGCTAAGAAGGAAAGCGACACTCGATCTCGTCCAGGCCCTCTCAAAGACTGGCGCCACGTGTCTGCTAGCCTCAGAATTAACAGAGGTCGGTGGCACAACAAGGAAGCTCCAGATCGAGGAATATCTAGCGCACGGCATAATCCTGATGCAAACAACAACGAGCGGAAAGAGTCTTCAGAGAGTAATCCAAGTGGAAAAGATGCGCGGCATGCCTATCGACCGAACCCCCAGACCCTACAACATAGCACAAAACGGAATTGAAGTCTATTCAAAAGAGTCCGTCCTTTAATACCAGCTATCCCGCCGGTCCCATCAGAAAGCACGTCACTCAGGTTAACACCCGACAGTGACGATAGGAATTAGAGACGAATTGCAGCAGCTATAGTTGCTGTAGTGGCGATATTGAGTCAGGTCAAAACCATACAAGTGAGAATGGAAACCAAACGCAGACTAGAGACACTTGGAAGGAAAGGCGACACATTTGACGACATTATCTGTAAGCTAATTGACAGTTACATGAGTCAGAGACGAGTGGAGGTCACACCAGTTAGCTAATCTAGTGACGATGATTAACCTGGTGATTAAGAGTTGAGACGAGCAGTAATCTGTACAATCATTATCGCCGTCATTTGGGTAGTAATTGGTACCTATATGGCCTACTTCGGGATTCTGAGTACAGCAACGCTTGTAGCTCTCCCGTTTGGCACACTTGCATCGTTCTTGGCCCTTTGGCTGATTCGGTCGGGTTCGGATCAATCAGATAGAGATATTGCAATATCCTACGAAAAGCTTCATTCCCTGCTCGACAATCTTCCTGTTGGAGTTTATCGCGCAACTTCAGATGGGAGAATTCTCGAAGCCAATCGCACTTTTGCGGAGCTACTGGGGTATGGTAGTATTGATGAGATTAAGCAAGTGAAGCTCGATGACATTTACGTGAGAGAGACGGATCGAATCAATCACCTTGAAAAATTGCGCAACGCGACCGTATTTGCTGAGTTCGAATTGAAGAGAAAAGACGGTCGAACAATTTGGGTCCGTGATTATCCAAAAGCTACCCTGGGAAGTTCTGGATATGTCGATTACGTGGATGGGGTGCTAGTGCGAACCCAGGGAATCGAAGCCGTAGTACGTGATATCACTGAACGCAGAAGACTGGAGGTGATGAAAGATCATTTCATATCGACAGCAACTCACGAGCTACGAACACCTCTAATCTCGATTAAGGGCTACGCGGACTTTATTTTGGCAGAGAATCCGACCGCTTCAATCGGTAATGTCCGTCCCTTCGTTGAAGTGATGAGGCGAAATGCAGACCGTCTCCTCGAACTCACGAACGATTTGCTCGACGCACAGCGAATGGAGTCTGGAAGTATTCAATTGAAGATACAACAGGTTGATACTCAGAGTCTGGTAAGAGAGTGTATACAGGAACTGCAACCTCTTCTCAGTCAGAAGGGGCACCGTCTCCACATGAAGATTCCATCCGGAGCATTGAGCATCCGAGGTGATCATCTCCGACTTAGTCAGGTTCTATGGAACATTATGAATAATGCGATAAAATTCACTCCCGACGGGGGGGAAATAACAATAAGCATGGATGAAACTCCGACAAAAATCATCATTTCCATTCAGGATACGGGTATCGGTATAGATAAGAAAGATCTAGCGCACGTGTTCGAACCTTTTGCCACTATAGAGAAACCGACCTACTTTCAAGGTACTGGTTTGGGACTCAGTTTGACCAAGCGTCTTGTAGAAGCTCATGGTGGCACTATTACGATCACATCGCCCGGGAAATGGCAGGGAACAACTGTCACACTGGAACTATTGAAAAACGAGGTGCTGGAGGCTGCTAAGTAAAATCCTAGTAGTTGATGATGAACCTGACACGGTGAATCTAACAAAGGTGATATTGGAGAGGGAGGGCTACTGGGTAACCGCAGCATCGAATGGCGAAGAAGCTCTCGCCGCGGTGCAGATAGAACAGCCTGATCTTGTTCTCTTAGATCTTGTGATGCCCGGCAAGAGTGGGCTAGAAGTCTGTAAGATATTGAAGTCGCAACCAAAGACCAGAAACCTGCCAGTCATTATGTTCACTGCACTTGGACGTGATGTTGACAGAAAGTTGACCAGTGCAGTCGGAGCGGACGCGCATTTCATGAAACCGTTTACTCCTCCGCAACTATCAGTTGAAGTCAAACATTGGCTCATGCAAGCTAAGGCCTCAAAGTTCTCGAAGCAACTTGGACTCGACCATGCCAAGTTGAAGGGACGCAAGATTCTGTTCGAAATTGACCCCCGCGCTGACTACGAGAGACCGGTTCGTGACTTTACAATTGAAGCCGCATTCTACGATGAGGCCACTGTAGTGATCACACAGAAGGGCAGTGCTGTTCGTCAAGTTCTCGAAGACGATGAGAATATCAGGTTCATTGATTTGGATCAATTAACATCGTTTTCAGCAATTTTGAACCTGCACTCTGAAGGAGCAGTAAGTCTGGTCTTCGACAGTATAACTGATTTCATTCTTTCGCAGCATAATTCAACTGAGTCAGTCTGTCAGATGGGGTACAAGTTTGCCCAGAACGCCCTTAAGGTTCTAAACGAGTCGCGGATTACGGCCCTTTTTCTACTCAATAATGCCGCGCACGATCCACATGATCTGGCCAGTCTTAGAGGGCTATTCAACAACCAAGCGTCTTACGATCCACAGGGAGTAACAATCGTCAAATTGAGTGACAATAGTTCGAATGGTGGAAACCCTCGTAATCACGAACCAACAATCAACCCTTCAATTGATTACAAAAGGTGCCAACGCGAGTAGCTAGCACTAAATCATGCGACGGCAATTGTCCGTTTCCGAAGACGCCCCCTACTTCCTCGCGGTTTTGACACATAGATCCCAAATACGTTCAAACATTTGATCATGAAGCCCGATTGCGAGTCTATTGCGGTTCCACACGGCTAGGTCAGATCCACGATCAGTGCTTAAGTCATCAGGTTTGACTTCTGAAATGATCAATTCATGCGAGTCCACAGAGGTGAAGTTTACGGACTGTGGTGGGAACGGTTTCTCCATGTTCCTCAACTCCAGCACGCTACCCATCTCGCTTGCTACTGAGGCATTCTCACTAGAAACGGTCGTCAGCATTTTCACAGCAACTCCGCGCTGTTTTGCCTTTGCTAGCGTGTCAGCGTTAGCTTTGTAGGCGCGGATCAAGCCGTTTCCGCCAGTACAGTAGTTGATAGTCTTAGAAGCTTGATTGAATAGCTCGTTCATCTTATTCAAGACATTCGCCCTACCCTCGACGATCCACATCTCCCTAGCCTCTCTCGGAAACTGACTTCTCACAATGATGTTAGATTCATAAGTCATTGATAGACGTTGAACCAGATTCGCAGATTCCTTCACATCTCCCTCAAGCCGCGTGATCAAAGGCATGAGAACTTCGGCGGGCGCTCGTGCAGCATAGATCTCCGGCTTTCCGGGTATTGTAATTAGGAGCCCCTTCCGTTCCAACTCTCGAATCGCACCATAAGACTTGGTTCTTGGAACATGACCATGAAAGCTGACCTCACTGGCTTTGATCGGCCCCATCTTAGCGAGAGCAAGATAAAGCCGCGATTCGTACTCTGTCAAGCCTAGTCTCTGAAGGGCTGTCACATCCTTTTCCTCTACGCTCATTATAACCGCCTATGGAAACTTACGCATGAATACCTTATCAC
>Ga0187779_10002893_pt1 | contig 10453 bp, 9 predicted proteins | sample 1015_Q2_SP10_10__FD_132435 | JGI IMG/M metagenome (GOLD analysis project Ga0187779, IMG submission 132435) | Tropical peat soil microbial communities from peatlands in Department of Meta, Colombia - 1015_Q2_SP10_10_MG | ecosystem: Environmental > Terrestrial > Soil > Wetlands > Peat | place...
ACCGAACAGGATAAAGCCTCCGATACCTTCACGAACGAGTCCATTCACTTGCTCACGGTATGCGGGATCACCCAACCTCGATCCCTCGATCCTCGGCATCACCATCATCGCTACGTCTTCTCTGAGTGAGCGGTTTTTCATGGGCGCATTGTCGCTTTTTCCCTCACGTATTGCAAGCATTTTTTGCAGCGGAAAAAGTCTTTTGACGCTAAGAAAGGCTCCCCTGTGATATACTAAATATACGAACAATGCGATTAAGTGCTGGTGCTCCGGTAGACACCATGAATACCCTCGCAAAGATCAAACAGTATCTCGATAAGAACAACGTCCCCTATCAGGTTATTCTCCATGAGGAGGTGTACACTGCTCAGGAGCTTGCTCAGGCACTGCACGTTCCGGGGAAAGAACTCGTAAAGGTCGTCGTTATAAAAGCTGATGACAGGTACTGTATGGCCGTCCTGCCCTCTGTCCGGAAAATAGACCTCTCGGCGCTGCAACTGCTCTTGAATGCAGCTACGCTGACCATCGCCGCCGAACAGGAGATCAAAGAGCTGTTCCCCGAATCCGAAATAGGCGCCATGCCACCCTTCGGACACCTCGCCGCAATGGAGGTGTGGGTGGACTCAAGCCTCACGAAGGACGAATATATTACCTTCAACGCCGGCACGCACTATGAGGCGATCCGCATGCGTTACACTGATTTCGACAGGCTGACGTTGCCGCACACGGCCTTGTTCAGCACCGGCATCTGAACGAAAATATCCTTTGCGGTTTGCAGTATCTGACGATTATTGACAAATTTCCCCGCTCTTGCCGACTTTCATCTTCTTCTCGCCGATGGTATACTTAGCCGCCGGGTACGAAGAAACGGCATTTCATGCTTCACAGGAGTTGAATGTTGGAAAAGCTTTCGTACGAAAACAACAGATACAGAACGTCTCCTACCCGCATCTCACTGCCGGCAAGAATGTTTCCTTCGCTCGTCTTTTACTATCGAGAACTCATAATTGTCTTGCGGGCAAGCGTCAAGGCAAAGCGCGGTAAGTATGACACTGCTGAATGGGCCAAGAGCAGTCTCGCGGTATTCCATGCCCTTGAACACGTCGGAGTGGACATTGAGATAACGGGCATTGATTCCCTTGATTTGGTGGACGGGCCCTGTGTGTTTATTGCGAACCATATGAGTACACTTGAGACATTCATCCTCCCGACAATTATCGCGCCTGTGAAAGACGCCACGTTCGTGGTCAAGCAAGGTCTCGTCAATTATCCCATATTCAAACACGTAATGCGTTCACGGAACCCCATAACCGTCGGACGACAAAACCCCCGCGACGACCTGAAAGCGGTCCTGGAGGGGGGGCCAGAGCGGCTAAAAGCTGGGGTTTCGATCATAATTTTCCCCCAGACCACACGCACGCCAGTCTTCGACCCCCTCCACTTCAACACGATTGGGATAAAACTGGCGAAAAAAGCGGGGGTTCCGGTGATACCCATAGCGCTCAAGACCGATGCGTGGGGTAACGGTAAATACCTGAAGGATTACGGAAGGATTATGCCATCAAAGCGCGTGCACTTTGCATTCGGAAAGCCGCTCACAATCAGCGACCGCGGCACTGCAGAGCACAATGAGGTTGTACGATTCATCAGAGAAAGGCTCGATGATTGGGAACGGGAAGCGCAACGCGAGATTGAAGATGAACGGCACCCCTGAAGTAGGGCCTCGCGCCCTGGTGTGGTTGACCCATGGACGGCCGTCACCGTCTATGTAGATCATCATAAGGAAACAGGCCGGTCTGCGAAGACCGGCCTGTCTGTAAATGATTACTTAATCGAAATCAACTCGACCTCAAAAATCAAGACCGCGTTCGGCCCGATGGGCCCTCCCGTTCCCCGCTCGCCATAGGCAAGATCCGGAGGGATGAACAGCTGCCACTTTGAGCCTGGCTTCATCAGCTGCAGCGCCTCTGTCCAGCCGGGAATAATCCTGTTCACAACGAACGTCTCTGGCTGACCCCGTTTGTATGAGCTGTCGAACTCGGTCCCGTCGATCAGCATGCCCCGGTAATTAACAGAAACCGCATCAGTTGCCTTGGGAGATTTCCCCTTTCCGTCTGCAAGTATCTTATACTGCAGTCCGCTCGGCATGGTGATCACTCCCTGTTTGTTCTTGTTCTCCGCGAGGAAGGCCTCCCCTTCTTTTTTATTCTTTTCAGCGATTGCCTTTGTCAGCTCCTGCTGTTTGGCCTGAAGTTCATTCTGCAAAGCGACGATTGTTTCCTTCCTTTCCTGTTCGGTCATGAGCGGTTTCGCTCCGGATAGAGCGTCCTTGACCCCCCTTACGAGGGTCTCAACGTCCAAATCTATCATGTTTTTCTTCAGGTTGTTTGCCATTTCCAGCCCGACGACATAGCTGATTCTTTCCTTCTGCGTTTTCAGCTCCTGCTCCTCTGCCGCCGCGACCTGGGTAGTCACGAGTACAGCGCACAGCACAATCCCCATCCTTAATTTCATGGCATCTCCTTTTGAGTTTCGACAGGATCGATGTCGTGAAGCGCCACTGCTTTGCTGCATTGCATGCACTCAATCCTGAAAAATAATTTACCGTAGACTATCAACGTTCAGCGTCTTTGTCAATAAGCAATTCCACAATATTACAAATGCTTGACTTTCCAATCCCCTGTGATATTCTTTTACCATGACAGATTACGCCACAACTGGTGCGTCGCTCTGGCCTCTGGCCGCATACTTCACCGCTGTCGTCATTCTCGTCTCAGTAATGATAACTCTGTCATACGTCCTGGGGGAGAGGCACCGGGAGAAACAGACGGCTGAACCCTATGAGTCGGGGATAGTGTCCACGGGTACAGCCCGGATGAGGTTCGATATAAAGTTCTACCTTATTGCCATGTTCTTCGTCATCTTCGATCTTGAGGCTGTCTTCATCTTTGCTTGGGCCGTCTCCATACGCGAGACCGGTTGGGTTGGGTACGCCGAAATGCTGGTCTTTATCGGCATCCTTGCCGCGGCGCTGGCCTATCTCTGGCGGCTCGGTGCCTTGGAATGGGGCGCGTTCATCCGGACAAAAACAAAGCAATAATGCACAACCCATAATGGCCGTACATTCTCAATTTGTACTTTGAACTCAGTCTCCCGAACTTGCTTGAAAGGTCTCTATCATGCTCTGGACGTTCACGAAAGCTACAGGCCCTTCTCTCGACCCGGTCGAGGACGCTGTGCGCAAAAGCCTCCTCTTCACCCGTCTTCAGGACATGCTCGCCTGGGGAAGGAAAAATTCCATCTGGCCCTTTAATTTTGGGCTTTCCTGCTGCTATGTCGAAATGGCAGCAAGCCTTACGAGCAAGTATGACATCGCTCGCTTCGGCGCCGAGGTGATCCGCGGCACGCCGCGCGAAGCTGACATGATGATCATCGCCGGGACTGTCTTCATCAAGATGGCTCCGGTCATAAAGCGGCTCTACGAGCAGATGATGCAGCCGCGGTGGGTCATTTCGATGGGTTCCTGCGCGAACTCCGGCGGCATGTACGACATTTACAGCGTGGTGCAGGGCGTGGATAAGTTCCTTCCGGTTGATGTCTATGTGCCCGGCTGTCCGCCCCGGCCTGACGCGTTCATGGAAGGCCTCCTGATGCTCCGCGACCTCGTCGGCAAAGAGCGGCGGCCCCTAAGCTGGACCGCAGGGCCGCAGGGCGTGGTGCGGCCGGATATGCCGTGCATGCGAGACCTGAAGCGCGAGGAGCGGAAAAAGACGACGTTCCTGCGTTCGCCTGATGAAGTGTAGTGGAAGCAGTTTAAAGCTCAAAATACAATGTCCATAACAGGCTTAAAGGACAGAATGCCGCATGACATTTTTTATCGTCTCGTTACGGCTTTCCTTCTATCGTTGAGCTTCGTCATTTGCCATTCGCTATCTCTATGACTCACGATCATCCCATCACCGATGATTTGAAATCAACCTTCGGCGAGGCAGTGCTCGCCCAACAGGTCGCTCGTGACAATATCCCTACGATCTGGATAGATCGCAGCAGAGCCCGCGACGTCCTCCATCATCTCAAAACCGCTGTCGATCATCCCTTCAAAATGCTATATGATCTCACGGCCATCGATGAACGTGTACGTTCGCATCGACAGGGGCAGCCCGAATGTGACTTCACCATTGTGTATCATCTCCTTTCCTATGGCCGCAACGAAGATATCAGGATCAAAGTCCCGCTCAGAGGCGAATACCCGTCCCTTCCCTCGATAACTGCTCTCTGGCAATCGGCAGACTGGTATGAGCGCGAGGCATGGGACATGTTCGGCATAAAATTCGACGGCCATCCGCATCTGAAGAGGATCCTGATGCCTCCGACCTGGAAAGGCCATCCGCTGCGAAAAGACCATCCTGCGCGCGCCACTGAGATGGGGCCGTTCCGGCTGCCCGACGAGAAAGAGGAGGCTGAGCAGACAGCGCTCCAGTTCAGGCCCGAGGACTGGGGCATGCTGCGCGAGACAGAGGACACTGACTTTATGTTCCTTAATCTGGGGCCCCAGCACCCCGGCACGCACGGGCTCATTCGATTCATTCTCCAGCTCGACGGCGAGGAGATCACGAATGCTGTGCTTGACATCGGCTATCACCACCGCGGAGCCGAAAAGATGGGTGAACGTCAGTCCTGGCACACCTACATTCCCTATACCGACCGCGTCGACTATCTGGGAGGCGTGATGAACAACCTCGCCTATGTCCTTGCCGTAGAAAAGCTAGCTGGCATCGAAGTCCCGGAGCGGGCGCAAACTATACGCGTCATGCTTGCCGAGCTTTTTCGCATTGCAAGCCATCTTGTATGGTACGGCACCTTTGCCCAGGACGTTGGCGCGCTTTCTCCCGTGTTCTATATGTTCACCGACCGAGAGAGAGTGTTCGATATCATTGAGGCAATATGCGGCGGCCGCATGCACCCCGAATGGTTCCGGATCGGCGGCGTGGCTCAGGACTTGCCCAAAGGGTGGGACGGGCTTATAAGGCAGTTCCTTGTATACCTTCCTCCGAGGCTCAAACAATACGACACCATTGTTATGCAGAACGGGATCTTTAAAGCGCGCACCAAGGGCGTTGGGGAATACACGCTGCACGATGCAATCGAATGGGGCGTGACGGGTCCTGGACTTCGGGCCTGCGGGTTTGAATGGGACTTCCGCAAGAAACGGCCATACTCCGGCTATGAGAACTTCGAGTTCGATATTCCCACGGCTGATCACGGTGACTGCTACGACCGTGGAGTGGTCCGCGTGGAAGAGATCCGGCAGAGCCTCCGCATCATTGAACAGTGCGTGAATAACATGCCCTCGGGTGCATACAAGTCAGCTCATCCTCTGGCTACGCCTCCGCTCAAGGAGCGCACCGTGCACGACATCGAGACGCTCATAAATCACTTCCTGAGCGTAAGTTGGGGCCCGGTCATACCGCCAGGCGAGGCATTCATCGGGATTGAGGCGACCAAGGGCAATAATGGGTATTATCTGATCAGTGACGGGAGCACTTTCTCGTACCGCACGCGCATAAGGACGCCTTCGTTCCCGCATTTGCAGATGGTGCCGAAGATAAGCAAAGGACTGATGATCGCCGATCTTCTGGCTATCCTGGGAAGCATTGACTTCATATTGGCGGATCTTGACAGGTAAAGGCAGGCGCCGAGACGGAGAAGGAGGAAGACACCGCTATTGTACCGTTCTTTGCGGCTCCGTTCCCGATTGGTAGAAATTAATTATGCTGACCGAAAAAGAAATGCGGGAAATTAGCAGCGAATTGGCTCATTGCGAGACAAAGGAGTCTGCTTCAGTCGAAGCGCTGAACATCGTTCAGCGCAATCGCGGCTGGGTTTCTGACGATGCTTTAAAGGGCGTTGCGGCAATGCTCGACATGACGCCCGACGAACTGGATGCCGTGGCCACATTCTACAGCTTTATCTTTCGGAAGCCTGTTGGACGGCATGTGATCCTGATATGCGATAGTATCAGCTGCTGGGTCATGGGATACCATCCCCTCCTTGACCTTCTGGAGGCGAGACTGGGCGTCACGTTCGGTGGTACGACCGAGGACAAACGTTTTACCCTGCTCCCCGTCTCCTGCCTCGGTTCCTGCGACAAGGCACCGGCAATGATGGTGGACGATGACCTATACGGGCCGGTGTCACCGGAGACGATGAATGAAATACTGGGTAAATACGTGTAAAGACATCTCTCGCAGAAACGCAAGGTACGCCAAGGGACATTTCCTTGCACTTGCCGCCTCCACGAGCATCGCGTGAAATAGAGCGTATATTATGGAGCAACCGCTCACAAAGAACATACAGGCTGGTCAAATGCCCCTTCCCTTGAGGGAATACGAGAAGGCTGGAGGCTATCAGGCCATGCGTAAAGCACTGGCTATGTCGCCTCCGGACGTACAAAACATCATCAAGGCGTCGAACCTGCGTGGCCGCGGAGGTGCCGGTTTCCCAACAGGCATGAAATGGAGCTTCGTGCCGATGGGCGATAAATCACCGCGACCAAAATATCTTGTCATAAATGCTGACGAGATGGAGCCAGGCACGTTCAAAGACCGGCTGCTTCTCGAGGGCGACCCGCATCAGATCATAGAAGGTATGATCATAAGCGCCTTTGCCATCGAGGCTGAGAGGGCATTCATTTTTATCCGATGGGCCTACAAGCTCGCGGCGAAGCGGCTGGAACGAGCAATTGCCGAGGCGTATCAAAATAATTATCTCGGCAAGAATATCCTCGGTTCGGGATACAATCTTGATCTTCGTATTCACGGGAGCGCAGGTCGCTACATCTGCGGAGAAGAAACGGCGCTACTAAACGCCCTTGAGGGCAAGCGTGCGACGCCGCGCGCGAAGCCGCCATTTCCTCAGGTCTGCGGCCTCTTCGGCAAACCTACGATCGTGAACAACGTCGAGACTATTGCGAACGTACCGCATATTATGAATAACGGCGCGGAATGGTTCAAGGGCCTAAGCAGGAGCACCGACAGTGGAACCAAGCTCTTTGGCGTCAGCGGCAAGGTGAAAAAGCCGGGGCTCTGGGAGCTGCCTATGGGAGTGACGATGCGAGAGCTTATCGAAGATCACGCAGGAGGAATGCTTGACGGCTATCAATTCCGCGGCGTGATTCCCGGAGGTGCGTCCACCGACTTTCTCGTGCAGGACCATCTTGATATGAAGATGGACTTTGACTCAGTAATGAAGGCCGGAAGCCGCCTCGGCACCGCCACGATGATCGTCCTTGATGACAAGACCTGCCCGGTCGGATTCTCGCTTAACCTTATTAAATTCTTTGCTCGTGAGTCCTGCGGATGGTGTACACCCTGCCGCGAAGGCCTTCCGTGGACTGTGAAAATGCTGCATGCGATCGAAAGCGGTCACGGTGAGTTTGACGACATAGATATCCTGGCGCAGCAGTGTAAATTGCTTGGGCCAGGAAATACCTATTGTGCGCTCGCACCGGGCGCGGTTGAGCCGCTCCAAAGTGCGCTCAAATATTTCCGTGAGGATTTTGAGAAGCATGTACGAGAGAAGAGATGTCCCTGGAAACATTGATATTTTATAAAAAAGGCGCAAAAGACGTGAAGAGGAGCCTCACTGTACACTTGACGCTAAGATTCTCTTCCGAATGCTGCGCCGTAGCGGCACTCTTTGCTTTTTCTTTCATTTAGGATATTTTATGATCACAATCTTCATCGACAAAAAGCCCTATCAAGTGCAAGAAGGACAAAACCTCCTGCGCGCCTGTCTTTCTCTCGGCTTCGACCTCCCCTATTTCTGCTGGCACCCGGTCATGCACTCTGTGGGCGCTTGCCGCCAGTGCGCGGTAAAGCAGTTCAAGGACGAGACGGACACCCGCGGCAGGATTGTGATGGCCTGCATGACCCCGGTCGCGGAGGGGATGCGCGTATCTGTGGACGATCCTGAGGCCCGGGCCTTCCGTTCGAGCGTTATAGAGTGGCTCATGCTGAACCATCCGCATGACTGCCCCGTCTGCGATGAAGGCGGAGAATGCCACCTTCAGGACATGACGGTCATGGCCGGCCATGGCTACCGGAGGGCTCGATTCAAGAAACGGACGCACCGCAATCAGACCATGGGTCCCTTCATTAACCACGAGATGAACCGCTGCATCCAGTGCTACCGCTGTATTCGTTTCTATCGCGACTACGCAGGCGGGCGTGACTTAGATGTTTTCGCGTGTCATGACCAGGTGTATTTCGGCCGCCATGAAGATGGCGCACTCGAAAGCGAGTTCAGCGGAAACCTCGTTGAGATCTGCCCAACCGGCGTATTCACGGACAAAACACTGAAGCACCACTACACGCGCAAGTGGGATCTCCAGACCGCACCATCAATCTGCGTTCATTGCGGTCTCGGTTGCAACACAATTCCCGGAGAACGATACGGATCCCTCCGCAGGATTTTGGGCCGCTACAATCATAACGTCAACGGCTATTTTCTTTGCGACAGGGGGAGGTTCGGATATGCGTTCGTTAACAGCGGGACCAGGATAAGAAAGGCACTTTTGAAGGAGACCGGGCAGACACGGCAGACGCCAGTGAGGAAAGATGTTGCGGTCAGTCACGTTGTTGACATCCTGTCAAAGAGCAAAAGCGTGATAGGTATCGGTTCGCCCAGGGCGTCGCTTGAGGCCAATTTCGCGCTCCGCACGCTCGTAGGACCGAAAAACTTCTACTCGGGCGTGTCGACCAAGCAGGACATGCTTCTGTCGAGGATAATCGAAATCCTCACGAAAGGCCCAGCCCGCGCACCTTCCCTGCAGGAGGTCGAGATGGCAGACGCCGTGCTTGTCCTCGGTGAAGATGTCACGAACACTGCGCCTATGCTCGCCCTTGCGCTCCGGCAGTCAGTGCGACGAAAGTCGTTTGAAATAGCCGAACAGATGAACATCCCGCATTGGAACGAAAGCGCCGTCCGAAACGCAGCCCAGGACGAGAAAAGTCCTCTCTTCATCGCCGCGGTTGTCAGCACAAAGCTAGATGATATAGCAACAAGATCATACCATGCTGCACCTGATGACATTGCCAGGCTTGGCTTTTCTATAGCACATGAATTGAACCGCCATGCTCCGGCTGTTGCGGGGATTTCCGAGGATATCCTGACCCTTGCCAGAGAAATCGTCCAAGCGCTCAAGAGAGCCAAGCGCCCTCTCATCGTCTCCGGAACGAGCCTCGGCAGTGAGACAATTATCCAGGCCGCAGCCAATATTGCCTGGGCGCTCAATGAAGGCGGCAATCCGGCGGATCTCTGTTACACGGTGCCAGAGTGCAACAGCATTGGCATAGGGCTCATGGATGGCAGAAAGCTCGACGGGGTTTTCGCTGCGGCTCTGAACGGGAATATCGAAACGGTTATTATTCTGGAAAACGACCTTTACCGCAGAACGGATGAAGAAACAGTGAATGGGTTCCTCAGCCGCGCCGGACATGTCATCGTTATAGACCATTTGCTCAACCCTACGTCGGGCAAAGCGGAGATCGTTCTTCCTGCGGGCACATTTGCGGAGTCCGATGGTACAATCGTGAACAACGAAGGCCGTGCGCAGCGTTTTTACCAGGTCTTTTCACCTGATCTTGACATCCAGGAAAGCTGGAAATGGGTTCGTGATATAATCACAGCATCCGGGCACAAAGAAGCTGGAACATGGTCGAATCTTGATGAAATAACAAAAGACATGACCTCAACGCTGCCCATTTTCAAACCTGTCCAGGACCTAGCACCTCATTCAGATTTCCGCATCGCGGGGTTGAAGATTCCGCGCCAACCGCACCGCTACAGCGGACGAACAGCCATGCTTGCGAATATCACTGTGCACGAGTCCATGCCCCCCGGAGACCCCGATTCTCCCTTATCGTTCTCGATGGAAGGATACGAAGGCCAGCCGCCTGCTCCGTTCATATCTCGCTACTGGTCGCCGGGATGGAATTCAGTCCAGGCATTGAACAAGTTCCAGCAGGAAGTTGCTGGTCCGACTCGTGGCGGTGATCCCGGCAAGAGATTGATCGACCCGGTGGAAGGCGCAGGATCGTATTTCCATAATATTCCCCAGGCCTTTCAAGCAGAAGAAGACAAGTTGCTTGTCGTACTTCTCTACCACATCTTCGGCTCTGAGGAATTGAGTGTTCTCGCACCCGGGATCGCGGAGCGCAAGCCCAGGCCTTATCTTGCGCTCAATCCCGAAGATGCAAAGCGAATTAAGGTACAGGAAGGGGAGATGGTAGAGCTATCACTGGGCGCTTTCGGACATCAACTCCATGTAAATGTTCTATCAGGACTGCCTGTCGGCGTAGCCGGCTTGGGCGCAAGCTTATCCGGCGCATTAGAATATGTTTCTCCTGTTTCTGGCACCATAAGAAAGAAACAATAATGTCCATCACCATGG
>Ga0187779_10002896_pt1 | contig 10442 bp, 7 predicted proteins | sample 1015_Q2_SP10_10__FD_132435 | JGI IMG/M metagenome (GOLD analysis project Ga0187779, IMG submission 132435) | Tropical peat soil microbial communities from peatlands in Department of Meta, Colombia - 1015_Q2_SP10_10_MG | ecosystem: Environmental > Terrestrial > Soil > Wetlands > Peat | place...
CGCCGCCTACTACCTCCTCGGCTACTGCCTGGAGAAGCAGAACGACTTCGAGAACGGCCAGGTGGCCTACAAGACGCTCATCGGCCGCTACCCGAAGTCCAAGTTCGTCACCGAGGCCTGGGTCCGCATCGGCGAGTACTACTTCGACGCCTACAGCGACCCGGGCGCGCTGGCCAAGGCGGCCGAGGCCTACGAGAAGGCGCTCTCCGACAAGGACAGCCCGCTCTACGACAAGGCGCTCTACAAGCTGGGGTGGACCTACTACAAGATGGACCGCTTCGACGACGCGGTGGGCCGCTTCCTCGCCCTGGCCGACTACTACGAGGGGCAGCGCGAAAAGGGCGTCGAGGGCGGCGGCGACCTGCGCAGCGAGGCGCTCCAGTACGCGGCCATCAGCCTGGCCGACGAGAAGTGGGGCTCGCTGGACCGGGCCAAGGCCGTCTTCGCCAAGTCCGGGAGCCGCCCCTACGAGGGCGAGGTCTACAAGAAGATGGGCGACGTCTTCTTCGACCAGACCCGGCACGGCGAGGCGGTGGCCGCCTACCAGCTCGCCCTGGCCAAGGACCCGCTGCGGGACGACGCCCCCATGATCCAGCAGCGCATCGTCGAGGCCTACGAGCGGGACAGGAAGCTGGACGACGCGTTCAAGGAGTCGGAAAAGCTGGCCACCGCCTACGGGCCGGGGACCCCCTGGTACGAGAAGCACAAGCGCGATCCGGACTTCATCGCCGAGGTGCAGACGCTGGCCGAGAAGAGCCTCTACGCCAGCGCCGTCTACCACCACCAGCAGGCGCTGGCCCTGAAGAACCAGGGCAAGCTCGACCAGGCCAAGTCCGCCTTCGAGATCGCCGCCCGGGCCTACGGCGCCTACCTCCAGAAGTACCCGCGGAGCAAGAACGCCTACGAGGTCCAGTTCTTCGCCGCCGAGACCCAGTACAACTCGCTCCAGTTCGCCGAGGCGGCCAAGAACTACGACGCCATCCGCGACTCCACCGCCGACACCCGCTACACCAAGGACGCCGCCTTCAACGCCGTGCTCGCCTGGCAGAAGCTGATGGAGCAGCTCCAGCGCGAGCAGAAGCTGGCCAGCTACCCGGTGCTGCGCAGCAAGGACCGCCCGGAGGGCGAGCAGGTCAAGCCCATCCCGCTGGCCGAGGTGGAGAAGAAGTTCCTGGCCGCCTCCGACGCCTACGTCGCCGCCTACGGCCAGGAGGAGAAGGCGCCCGGGGTGGCCTACAAGGCCGGCGAGCTGGTCTACGCCCACAACGATTTCCCCGAGGCCCGGCGCCGCTTCGAGGCCGTCATCCAGACCTACCCGAAGAACGAGGTGGCCAAGTTCTCCACCAACCTCATCGTGGAGAGCTACCTGGTGGACAAGGACTGGAAGAGCGTGGAGGAGGTCTCCGCGCGCCTGGCCCAGAACTCGAACGTCATCGACCCGAAGAGCGACCTCTACAAGGACCTGAACAAGTTCAAGCTCGCCGGCCGCTTCAAGCTGGCCGACGAGATGATGGCCCGGGGCGACTACGAGGCGGCGGCCAAGAAGTACATCGAGCTGGTCGACGAGGACCCGAAGAACGAGTTCGCCGACAAGGCGCTGAACAACGCCGCCGTCTGCTACGAGAACACCCGCCGCTTCGAGTCCGCCCTCAAGCTCTACGAGCGCATCTTCCGCGAGTACCCGAACAGCAAGCTGGCCGACGCGGCCCTCTTCCGCGTGGCGGTCAACGCCGAGAACAGCTACGACTTCGACAAGGCGGTGGAGAACTACCAGCGCCTGGTGAAGGACTACCCGGCGAGCAAGAATCGCGAGGCGGCCCTGTTCAACGCCGGCCGGCTCCTCGAGGGCCAGCAGCGTTACCGCGAGGCCGCCCAGACCTTCACCCGCTACGTCGAGCTCTTCCCCACCGCCGACGATGCGCCCAAGAACCAGTACCGGGCGGCGCTGCTCTACGAGAAGCAGGGCGACCCGAAGGGCGAGATCAAGGCCCTCGAGGCGTTCATCAAGAAGTTCTCCACCAAGCCCCAGCAGGCGGAGCTGGTGGTCGATGCCCAGAAGCGCATCGGGGAGGCCTACCAGAAGCTGGGCGCGGACCGGGACGCGCGGCGGGCCTTCGAGACCGCCTCGCGCGAGTTCGACCGGCGCGGGCTGAAGCCGGAGGACGCGCCCCTGGCCGCCGAGGCCGCCGCCCAGGCCCGCTTCCAGCTCGCCGAGTACGAGTTCAAGGACTTCGACAAGCTGAAGATCGGCGGCCGGGGCAAGGTCCTGGAAAAGAGCTTCGCCGTGAAGCGCGCGGCGGTGAAGAAGGTCAACGACGCCTACGGCGAGGTGTTCAAGTACAAGCGCCTGGAGTGGACGCTGGCCTCCCTCTACCGGAAGGGCTTCGCCCTGGAGCGCTTCGGCCAGACCATCCTCGAGACGCCGGTGCCGCCGGAGGTGAAGCGGCTCGGGGAAGAGGCGGTGGCCTCCTACCAGGACCAGCTCCAGCAGCAGACCGCCGCGCTCGAGGACAAGGCGGTGGAGAGCTACGTGGCCACCCTCACCGAGGCGCGCAAGAACCGCATCAACAACGACTGGACCAAGCGCACCCTGGAGGCGCTCAACCGCTACCGGCCCAAGGAGTACCCGGTCCTCAAGGATCCCAAGTCGAGCATCGCCCTGGACGTCACCCATCCCGACGGGATGGTGGCCTCGCTCGACGGGCGCACCCCGCCCCGGGAGGCCTCGGCCGCGCAGAAGATTCCCACCGGGGGCGACAAGTGACGCTGCGCCGGACCGCGCCGCTGCTCCTCGTGCTCGGCGCCTGCGCCTCGGCGCCCAAGCCCGCGCCCGAGGCGCCGGGACAGCCGGCCGCCGCCGCTCCCGGGACGGCCGCCGCCCCGGCGCCCGCGCCGGCCGCGCCCCAGGCCACCGGCCTTCCGCCTCCGGTGGTCTCCCAGCCGGTGGCCGGTGACGCCGCCTCGCGCGAGAGCTTCGCCCGGGCGGTGCAGCTCGCCCAGGCGGGCGACCTGGCCGGAGCGGAGCGCGCCCTCCGCCAGGTCCTCGACCACGACCCGCGCCTCGACCACGCCTGGACCGACCTCGGCGTCCTGGCCGAGCGCAAGGGGGACCTGGCCGGAGCGGAGCGCGACTACCGGCAGGCCCTGGCCATCGCCCCGGACCAGGAGGCGGCCTGGGATTTCCTGGCCCGCCTTCTCTGCCGGCAGGGCCGCTCGGCCGAGGTGTCCCAGGCCGCCCGCGCCCGGAGCGCGGCCGCGCCGGACGCCTCCGGTCCGCACATCGCGCTGGCGGTGACCCTGCTCGCCGCCGGCCAGCCGGACGGGGTCGAGGCTGAGGCGAAGAAGGTCCTCAAGCAGGACGAGCGCAACGTCCGCGCCATGCAGCTCCTCGCCCAGGCCTACTTTCGCCAGGGCAAGTACGAGCTGGCCAAGCTGGTGCTGGAGAACGCCCGGGCGGTGGACGGCACCGACGCCGGCACCCGCAACCTGCTCGGCACCACCCTTCTCCGGCTCAAGCAGAAGCCGCTCGCCGTGGAGGAGTTCCGGGCGGCCGCCGGCGCCCGGCCCGACTTTGCCGAGGCGCGGAACAACTACGGGGTGATGCTCGTCGAGGCCGGCGACTACGAGGGGGCGGTGCACGAGCTCGAGGCGGCGGTGGCCATCGCCCCGGACCTGGTCCCGGCCCAGCTCAACCTGGGCAACGCCTACCGCGGCAAGCTGGATCTGGTCCGGGCCGAGCAACAGTACCGGAAGGTGGCCCAGCTCCAGCCGGCGCTGGCCGACACCTACTTCAACCTCGCCGTGCTCAACCTCGACTCGGACCTGCCCGGCGTCGACACCATCGACCGGATGAACCGGGCCATCGCCTACTTCCGGACCTACCGCGAGAAGGGCGGCACCGACGACCGGGTGGACCAGTACCTCCAGGACGCGGCCAAGGGAATCGACCGCGAGCAGCGGCGCCGCGAGCGCGAGAAGAAGGACCAGCTGCGCAAGGCGGAGAAGGACCGCGAGGCAGCCGCGGCGGCGAGCAAGCCGGCGCCCAAGCCGGCACCCGCCCCGGCCGCGACCGGCTCGGCCAAGCCCGCCTCCAAGCTCTCCGACACCGCGCCGCCGGCCGCTTCGGCCAAGCCCGCCTCCAAGCTCTCCGACACCCCTCCCGCGCAGGCGCCTGGTAAGCTGGGAGGCGACGACAAGTGATGTTCCGTCTCCCCTCCCGCGTCGCTCTCCTCGCCCTGCTCCTCCCGGCGCTGCCGCTGCACGCCCAGGACACCGGAGCCGCCACCCCGGCCCCGCCGCCGCCCAAGGTCTCCAAGGAGGCGCGGGGCAAGGGCGGGAGGAAGGTGATCAAGCTCGAGGCGATCACCATCGAAGGCCGGATCCAGAAGCCGCAGGCCTTCTACATCCTCCAGCGCTCGAGCCTGAACTTCGAGGAGCTCAACCGCACGGAGAGCTTCCTCTTCAAGGTGACGACCAGCGTCGAGCGCGACCCGTTCTAGTGCCCCCCATGACCCGCACCTCGGCCGCGACGAAGATCCTCCGCGTCGGCATCATCCAGGGAGGAAAGATCATCGAGGAGCGCCACATCCGGCGCCCGGACAGCGTGTCGGTGGGTCAGGACGCGAAGAACACCTTCGTCATCCCGGCCTCCAACCTGCCACCCAGCTTCCCGGTGTTCGACTTCCGGGGCACGCACTACTACCTGCTCTTCACCGAGCGGATGGAGGGGCGGGTGCGCATCGGCGACCGCGACCTCGATTTCGCGGCGCTGAAGAGCCAGGGGGTGGCCCTGAGGCGCGGGTCGGTGTACGCGCTCCGGCTCGACGACTCGGCCAAGGGGAAGGTGGCGCTGGGCGAGATCACCCTCCTCTTCCAGTTCGTGCCGCCCCCGCCGGCACCGACGCGCATCGCGCTCCCGCCCGAGTTCCGCGGCACGGTCTGGTCCTCGCTCGACCATCTCTTCTTCGGCATCCTCGCCCTCTCGCTCCTGCTCAACTTCTCCGGGGCCACCTGCATCGCCCTCTCGCCCAAGCCGCCCGACGCCGACCTGACCCTGGACGACCTCCCGGATCGCTTCGCCAAGGTCCTCGTCCCGCCCAAGCCGCCCGAGCCGGAGAAGCCCAAGGAGGAGCAGAAGGGCGACGAGAAGGCGGACAAGAAGGAGCCCCCGAAGAAGAGGCAGCTCTCCGACGAGCAGCGGAAGGCGGCCATCGCCCAGAAGGTGCAAAGCAAGGGCATTCTCAAGATCCTCGGCGCCGCCGGAGGGCAGGGGGCGCTCAAGGACCTGCTCGGCGAGGGCACCGGTACCCAGGACGTCGCCTCCGCCCTGCGGGGCGCCCAGGGCGGCGTGGTGGTGGCCACCACCGGCGGGGTGGGCGGACCGCGCGGCGGCGGGGCCGGCTCGGCGGCCGGCATCGGCGACGTGGGGACCTCCGGCGGCGGCAACGTCTCGCTCGGAGCCAAGGGCGATGCCCGGGTCAGCGGCCGGGTGGCGGCCGCGGCGCCGGAGGTGGACAGCGCGGACGTGGACCGCGATGCGCTCGCCCGGTACATCAAGGCGCGGCTGACCGCCATCCGGGGCTGCTACGAGAAGGAGCTCAAGCGCAACCCCACGCTCAAGGGGAAGGTGGTGGTGCGATTCACCATCACCCCGGCGGGCCGGGCGGGCGACATCCGCATCGAGGAGAACTCGCTGGGCAGCCCGGAAGTGGCGAGCTGCATCGCCGGGCTGATGCGTTCCTGGGTCTTCCCCTTCAAGCCGCCGGACGAGGTGCCGGTCCAGTATCCGTTCCTCTTCACTGCCTCGCAGTGAGTGGGCGAAGGACCCACCTCTCCCCTCGTTTGACACCCCGCCGACCCGTCCCTAACCTGTTCTGCCAAGGTCCGATGCGCCTCCGTCCGCCGCTGCTCCTCTGTCTGCTCGCCGCGTCGGCCGCGCTCGGCCAGACGTCGGGCGCTCAGACTCCGGCCGGACTGCCCCCGAGCATGTCCCAGGAGAAGGCCTCCGACGTCCCGGACTCCCAGAAGATCAACCGGAGCGCGGCCGCCGTGACCCAGATGCGCGGCACGCTCAAGGTGGTGCTGGCCAAGCTGGAGGAGGCCCGCAACACCAAGGACGTGGTGAAGCTGAACTGCGTGAACGAGAAGCTGACCCAGGTGAAGGGTCTGCTGCGCATCTCCGAGCAGTCCGACGTCGCGCTCCAGGAGGCGGTGGCGAAGAAGGACGACCCGACCGCCGACCACGAGTACACCAAGGTGATGATCGCCCAGTCCAAGGTCGAAACGCTCCGCGCCGAGGCGGAGCAGTGCATCGGCCAGCTCGCGTTCCGCACCGACGAGAACATGAGCGTCGAGGTGCTCGTGCCCAGCGACCTCCCCGGCGGCGACCCGACCAATCCGCCTCCGCCCGCGCCGGCGACCATCGCACCGCCGCCGGCGAGTCCAGTCCTGTAACCGTTCACCCCGGCTGCACTGACGGCCGGCGGACGCTTCTTCCAATTGTTGGAACGCGCGGTTGGCCGCGTGCTATGTCGTGACTACGCGCTGCGCCGTGACCTTGGAGCCCTAGGGATTCGCGGGAGGAATGAGGCGTCCGCACGAAATCGCCGCCGGGGTCCTCGCCGCGAGCGTGCTTGCCCTGGTACCTCTGCAAGCGGACGCGCAGGACGCGCCCGACGCGCTCTCCGGTGAGAAGCCTCAGCCCAACGGATTCAAGATCGGCCCGGGCCGGCTCCACCTCTTTCTCACCGAGGGGCTGAGCTACAACTCCCAGGCGGTGGCGGTGCCCGTCTCGCCGGGGAGCCAGAACTTCACCCTCGGGGGGGCGTTCCTCATCGACACGCGGCCCGGCCTCAATCTGGAGATCGACGGGGGGAACAACACCTTCGGGCTCAACGGCTACATCGACTACGTCTACTACACGAACTGGATCACCGCCGGCGCCAGCGATGCCAGCCGCTTCGACGCCGCCGCCACGCTGCACGGCGAGTTCAACCGCGACGGCGCGGTGGGCTTCAACGTGGCCGACACCTTCAGCCGGTCGAACAACACCTACACCCCGTCCATCGCCGTGGGCGTCATCTCGCTCTACAACCAGCTGGCGGTGAGCGTCCCCATCCGCCCGGGGGGCAAGGCGCTGGAGATCCTCCCCCACGTCGCCTACGGGGTGGAGCTCTTCAGCCAGTACTCGGGAGCGACGCCGGGGAACTGCCCGACCTGCAATCCCAACACCCTCTCGCAGAACAACTACCAGGACCTGCAGGGGGGCATCGACGTCCGGCTCAAGTTCCTGCCCGAGACGGCGGCCATCTTCACCAGCACCTACGACGCCCGCTTCTACAACGACACCAATCCGGCGGTGAATCCGAACGCCTCCGAGCTGAAGCTGCAGATCGGCCTGGCCGGCCTGATCACCACCAAGCTCTCGGCGGTGATCAAGGCCGGATGGGCGCAGGGCTTCGGGACGGGATCGATCTCCACCGTCATCGGACAGGCCGAGGTCACCTGGCTGGCCACCGAGCTGGCCAATCTCACCGTCGGCTTCCTGCGCGACGTGTACCCGGTCTCCGGTTACGGGAGCTACATCGATGACCGGCCCTACCTGTCGGGGAAGATCTTCATCGGCGGAAGGCTCTCGGTGAGCCTCACCGCCGCCTACGACTTCTTCGACTACGCCACCTCCCCGGTCAATCCCAGCGGCCGCAACGACAGCCAGCTCACCTTCAACGCCACCGCCGAGTACCAGGCGCTTCGCTGGCTCATCGTCGGGGGCGGCGTCCTGTTCACCTACCACACGAGCTCGCTGAACTTTAACTCCTACAACTACACCCAGTGGGTTCCCTACGTGCAGGTGACGTTCACGTACTAGAGTGTGCGTCGTTGGTGACGCCCCGCCCCGGTTCCTGCGCTCTTCTCGTCCTCGTCGCCCTGGCCTGCGTCCAGCCGCGTGGCTCCTCCGTCCCCACGGCGCAGTCGTCCGAGCTACCCGCCCCGGCGCCTTCTCCGGCGACCTCGAGCACGCTCGGGGCCGGCGACCTGCTCGAGGTGCGCGTCTTCGAGGAGGCGGACCTCTCCGGCCCTTACCGGGTCAGCGCCGGGGGGACCATCGACTTCCCCCTGTGCGGCAAGGTGAAGGTGGAGGGGTTGAACGGGAGCAGCGCCGCCGACGTGCTCACCAAGTGCCTGGGCGAGAAGTATCTCAAGCGGCCCCAGGTGTCGGTGCTCGTCCGCGAGTACAACAGCAAGAAGGTGTTCGTCTTCGGCGAGGTCCAGAAGCCCGGGACCTTCCCCTACGAGGACGAGATGTCCATCATCCAGGCGATCACCGTGGCCGGCGGTTTCAGCAAGCTGGCGAGCAAGAACGACGTGGCGGTGACGCGCATCATCGACGGCAAGGAGACCCGGATCCGCGTGCGGGTGGCGGACATCGGGACCGGCCGCGAGAAGAACCTCAAGCTCCTCCCCGGGGACATCGTCTTCGTGCCGGAGAGCCTGTTCTGAACCGGGCCCTCGGGCGCCCGGCCACCCGGCTACGCCGATGGACGGCGCCTCGCCGGACGGTGTAGGAGCGCCCTCCTGGGGTCGGCAAAGGCGGGGCCATGAACGAACTGTCTCGGTGTCTCCGGGCAGGGGCGCTCTCTGTCGCCCTGGCACTCTCGGGAGCGGCGGCCGCCCAGGGCTCCACGGGCGCTCAGGGCAGCGCGCCGCTCAAGCCGGAGCAGCTCGACGCGCTGCTGGCGCCCATCGCCCTCTACCCGGATCCGGTCCTGGCCCAGGTGCTGATGGCCTCCACCTACCCGCTCGAGGTGGTGGAGGCGGCGCGCTGGTCCAAGGCCAACCCCAAGGTGACCGGGAAGGACCTCGAGGACGCGATGCTCAAGCAGTCCTGGGACCCGAGCGTCAAGTCGCTCTGCTCCTTCCCGGACACGCTGGCGATGATGAACGAGCAGCTGGACTGGACCCAGAAGCTGGGTGATGCCTTCCTCGCCGACCAGGACGGGGTGATGGACGCCGTCCAGCGCCTCCGCCACAAGGCGCAGGAGGCGGGGAATCTCCAGTCCACCAAGGAGATGACGGTCACCAGCGAGAAGCCACAGCCGCCTCCCGCGGACGCGGGCGTGGTCGTCCAGGCCGCCGCCCCGCAGCAGCAGGTCATCGTCATCCAGCCGGCGAGCCCGACGGTGGTCTACGTGCCCCAGTACAACCCGACGGTGGTCTACGGCGCCTGGCCCTACCCGGCCTACCCGCCCTACCCCGTCTACCCACCTGGCTACGTGGCGGCCACGGCGGCCATCTCCTTCGGCATCGGGATGGCCGTGGGCGCGGCGATGTGGGGCGGCTGCAGCTGGGGGTACCACGGCTACAGCTCGGTGAACATCAACGTCAACAACTACAACCGCTACAACCACACGAACATCAACGTGAACAACCGCAGCAACACCGCGAACTGGAACCACAGCAGCGCCCACCGCCAGGGCGTGCCCTACCGGGACTCGGCGAGCCAGCAGCGGTACGGACGGGGCTCGAGCTCGGCCAGCGCCGCCGCGTCCAGGGAGCAGTTCCGCGGGCGTGCCGAGCAGGGTCGCCAGCAGATCGCCCAGGGCGGGGCGGAGAGCTTCCGGCCTCCGTCCGGGGGGCAGCGGCCGGGAGCCGGCGGCGCGGGCACGGCGGGCAATGTCGGGGCGAGCCAGCGCCCCGCGGGCGGCGGAGCAGGTGCGGGCAACCCCGGGGCGAGCCAGCGCCCGGGCGGGGGAACGGCCGCGGGCAGCCCCGTGGCGAGCCAGCGCCCCGCCGGCGGAGGCGGAGCAGGAGCGGGCTCCCCGGGCGTCAGTCAGCGTCCCGCGGCGGGCGGCGGCTCCGGCGGGGGAGGCGGGGGCCGCGCCGGCGGGAGCGCCTACCAGGGAATGAGCAACGGTGGGCAGGCGCGGGCCGCCAGCACGCGGGGCCACGCCAGCATGGGCGGCGGCGGGGGTGGCGGGAGGCGACGGTGATGCGTCCATTTCTCAGGGCCGGAGTGGCGGTCATCGCCGTGTGCACCGTGTCCGCGCCGGCGTGGGCGGCAAACCCCCAGGTCTTTCCCACGCCCGAGGCGGCGGTCGAGGCTCTGGTGGCCGCGTCGCGGAGCGGAGAGAGCGGCAACATCGTCGTGGTGATGGGCAGCGGCGCCACCAAGCTCGTCGAGTCGGGCGATGCGGTGGCGGATCGCAACGCCCACGAGAGGTTCGTGGGCCTCTACGACGAGGCCCACACCCTGGTGCCCGAGGGCGACGCCCGGCAAGTCTTGGAGATCGGCGCAACCGAGTGGCCGTTCCCCATCCCCCTGGTCAAGGGCAAGGACGGCTGGTCGTTCGACACCACGGCAGGCGTGGAGGAGCTCCTGGCCCGGCGCATCGGCCAGAACGAGCTCAACGCCATCCAGGTGTGCCTGGCCATCGCCGATGCCG
>Ga0187779_10002897_pt1 | contig 10442 bp, 8 predicted proteins | sample 1015_Q2_SP10_10__FD_132435 | JGI IMG/M metagenome (GOLD analysis project Ga0187779, IMG submission 132435) | Tropical peat soil microbial communities from peatlands in Department of Meta, Colombia - 1015_Q2_SP10_10_MG | ecosystem: Environmental > Terrestrial > Soil > Wetlands > Peat | place...
ATCTCGCCGACGTTCCCGATGGTCGAGGTCCCCTCCGCGCACAGGCTCGCGATCAGCATCGCCATCCCCGCGCGGATGTCGGGGCTCGCCATCTGCTGGCCGAAGAGCCTGGCCGGACCGGTGACGACCGCGCGATGCGGATCGCAGAGAACGATGCGCGCGCCCATCGAGACGAGCTTGTCGACGAAGAACAGGCGGTTCTCGAACATCTTCTCGAAGATGAGGATCGTCCCGTGCGCCTGCGTCGCGACCGCAAGTGCGATCGCCGTCAGGTCTGCCGGGAACGCGGGCCACGGCCCGTCCTCGATCTTGGAGATCTGGTTGCCGACGTCGTCCTGGATGACGAGCACTTGGCTCGGCGGCACGCGCAGCGTCGAGCCGTCGAGCTCGACGTGGATACCGAGCCGGGCAAACGCCGGCAGGATCGGCGCGAGGTCGGCGGGCACGACGTCCTCGATCGTGACGTCGCCGCCGGTGACGGCCGCCAGGCCGATGAAGCTCCCGACCTCGATGTGCTCGGAGGCGATCCGCCACTCGCCGCCGCGCAACCGCTCGACGCCGTTGATCCTCAGGACGTTCGAGCCGATGCCCTCGACCTCGGCGCCGAGCGAGACGAGGAAGCGGCAGAGATCCTGGATGTGCGGCTCGCACGCTGCGTTTCCGATCACCGTCTCGCCGAGCGCGAGCGACGCGGCCATCACGGCGTTCTCGGTTGCCATCACGCTCGCCTCGTCCAGGAAGATGTGCGTGCCGTTGAGGCCGTCCGTGTGCATGTCGAAGCGGCTGTTGATCTTGATCGAGACGCCGAGCTCGGCGAACGCGTGGAGATGGGGATCGAGCCGACGCCGTCCGATCACGTCGCCGCCCGGCGGGGGCACGCTCGCACGGCCGAGCCGCGCGAGCAACGGGCCGGCGAGGAGGAACGACGCCCGGATGCGGCTCGCGAGCTCCGCGTCGAGCGCGTACGAGTCGATCTGTGCGGCGTGGACCCGCACCTCGTTCGGCGCGACCCAGTCGACGTCGGCCCCGAGATTGGCGACCAGCTCGAGCATCGTCTCGACGTCGCGGATCTGCGGCACGTTCGTCAAGATCACCGGTTCGTCGGTCAGCAGACACGCGGCGAGGATCGGGAGCGCGCCGTTCTTGTTGCCCGCAGCACGGATCGTCCCGTTCAACGGGCGTCCTCCCTCGATGACGAAAGACTCCATTGCGCGGCTGGCGACGGTCGGCATCGCGGTAGCCTACCCCTGGCGATGGACCCCACCCGCGAGCAAGCTTGGGAAACGCTCACGCGCTACACGAAGAACGAGGCGCTGCTCCGCCACGCGCTGGCCGTCGAGGCCTCGGTCGGCTGGTACGCCCGGTACTTCGACGAGGACGAAGAGGGGTGGCGCGTCGTCGCCCTGCTCCACGACTTCGACTACGAGATCCACCCCACGCTCGAGCAGCATCCGCAGGACGGCGCGGCGATCCTCCGCGAGGAGGGCTACCCCGACGAGGTCGTCGACTCCGTGCTCTCCCACGCGGAGCACCTGAACATGCCCCGGGACACGCTGCTCAAGCGCACGCTGTTCGCGTGCGACGAGCTGTCGGGCTTCGTCCATGCCTGCGGGCTCGTTCGCCCGACCGGGCTCGACGGGCTCGAGCCGAAGTCCGTCCGCAAGAAGCTGAAGCAGCCGTCGTTCGCGGCTGGCGTGCACCGCGACGAGGTCTACGCGGGTGCAGAGGGTCTCGGGATCGAGCTCGACGACCACATCCGCAACGTCGTCGCCGCACTGCAGCCGATCGCGCCGCAGCTCGGCCTGCGGACCGCGGACACGGCGAGCGCCCAGTGACGCCGCGGCTCGACCTCTGGGGAATCGTCGTCTCCGACATGCGCCGCTCGGTCGCGTTCTACCGGCGGCTCGGACTGGAGTTCGCCGAGGGCGCGGAGCAGCAGCCGCACGTCGAGGCGACTCTGCCGGGCGGGCTGCGCTACGCGCTCGACACCGAGGAGGTGATGAGGAGCTTCGACGCGAGCTGGACGAGACCGATCGGAGGCCACGCGTCGGCGGGCGCATTCAGGTGCGACTCTCCCGACGAGGTCGACCGCGTCTACGCGGAGCTGCTCGACGCCGGCGGCTCCGCGCACAGAGAGCCGTGGGACGCGTTCTGGGGTCAGCGCTACGCGCAGCTCGCGGATCCCGACGGGAACGTCCTCGACCTCTTCGCAGCGCTGCCCGGCCGGGACTAGAGCGCCGACACCAGCCGGTCGAGATCGTCGTCGCTCGTCCACCAGCCGCAACTCGCACGCAGGTGATTCGTGTCGGGCAGGCTGCGGACGACCACGCCCGCGTCGTAGAGCCGGGCGGCATCCTCGGCCGCGTCCTCGCCGGGGCCGACGAACGGGACGAGCGTCGCGTCGCCGTCGCCCACCAGCTCGACGTGGCGCTCAGCGAGTACGGCCCGGCACCGCGCCGCCATCTCGGCCGCGCGGTCGAATCCCCACTCAGGACGTGAGTCGAGCGCGGACTCGAGCCCGGCGAGAGCGGCCGTCGCCAGCCAGCCTGCATCGAAGGGGAGCGCGCCGTCCTTCGGCACGAACGTCCCGTCCCGCTCGATCGACTGGTGCGAGAAGCCGCGCGGAATGGCGACGCGGAGGCTCTCCGGGTCGCGGACGTAGAGCGCGCCGCTCGCCTCTGGCCCGCAGATCCACTTCTGGCACGAGACCGTGTAGAAGTCCAGCTCGCCGACGTCCACGGGGATCGCGCCCGCCGACTGCGCCCCGTCGACGAGGATCGGGAGACCGGTCGCACGTCGCAGCTCCTGCACCGGCATCACCTGCCCGGTCGTCCAGAGCACGTGCGAGAGCGCGAGCAGCCGCGTCCGCGGCGTCACCTGCGCGACGATCTCGTCGAGCGCGGCCGCCGTCGGCTTCGTCGACACCTCCGCGACGCGAACGGTCGCGCGCGATGCGTGCAGCGGCGCGAGCAGACCGGGATGCTCGGCGTCGGTGGTGATCACCTCGTCGGTCGGCCGCAGCCCGAACCCGGCCAGCACGATGTTGCAGCCGTCCGTCGTCGAGCTCGTCAGCGCGACGCACTCCGTGTCGGCGCCGAGGAGCACGGCGATTCGCTCGCGCACGTTGTGGCGGAGGGCGAGCACGCTTTCGAACCACGCGCGCCCGCCACGACCCTGCTCGAGATCGAACGCCTCGCGCTCGTGCATCGCCGTGAGCGTCGCGCGCGAGAGCGGTCCGAGCGTGCCTGCGTTCAGGTACGCGAAGCGCTCGAGCACCGGGAACTGCGCGCGTGCTTCCTCCGGAGTCACGATGCGTAGGCTTTACCAGATGAAGGTCGTGGTCGCCGACCCACCCGCGTTCACGCCCGCGTACGACCACGAGCTCGCCGCAGGACTCGCGCGCGCAGGCGCCGAGGTCGAGCTCGTCACGTCGCGGTTCCGCTTCGGCGATGCACCGAGCCCGTCCGGATACCGCAAGAGCGAGCCGTTCTACCCCGTCTCGTCGCGCGTCTTCCAGCGCTCGCCGCTCCGGATTCCGGTCAAGATCGCAGAGCATGTCCCCGGCACGGCGGCCCTGCTCCGGCGCCGGCCCGACGTGCTGCACGTACAGTGGCTCTCCGCTCCCGAGCTCGACGCGTACGTCTTCAGGCCGCAGGTTCCGTCCGTGTTCACCGCCCATGACCTGCTGCCTCGGCGCACCGCCTCCAAGCGGGACATGTGGCGACGCCTCCTGCATCGCTTCGACGGCGTGGTCGTGCACAGCGAGCACGGACGCGAGCGCCTGCTCGAGCTCGGCGTCGCCGCTCGCGTGATCCCGCATCCGGTCTTTCCGAGCGATCCGCCACGGCGCGACAACGGGAGGACGCTTCTCTGCTTCGGGCTGATCCGTCCGTACAAAGGCCTCGGCGATGCGATCGAGGCAGCCGCGCGCGTCGACGACGCCCGGCTTGTTGTCGCGGGAGAGGCGCTCGAGCCGATCGACGAGTACCGCGCACGCGCCGACGACCGTGTGGAGTGGCGGCTCGGCTACCTCCCGCCGGCGGAGGTGGAGCGCGCGTTCGGCGAGGCGACGCTCGCGCTCTTCCCGTACAAGCCGGAGCTCGACCAGAGCGGCGCGCTCCTGCAGGCGCTCGGCGCCGGCGTGCCCGCGGTCGCGTACGACGTCGGCGGGATCGCCGAGCCGATCCGGACGTTCGGTGCCGGTCGCGCCGTCCCGCCTGGGGACGTCGACGCGCTCGCCGACGCGATCCGCGAGCTCCTCGGCGACCCTGCTGCGCTCGCCGAGGCGCGCGCCGGTGCTGTGCGTGCGCGCGAGACGCTGACCTGGGACGCTTGCGCGAGCCAGCACCTCGACTTCTACAGGGAGCTCGTCTGATCCTCCGGCGCCGGCGTTTCGCGGATCTGATCCAGCGGCAGCTCGACCTGTTCGAGCGTGAGCAACGCGGCTTGATAGAGGACTGCATCTCGGCCGAGCGCGCGTACAACCGTGCGGATCGCGACGATGCCGAAGCGCGCTACGGCGACTACGTCGACCTCGTCGAGACCGGCACCGAGATCCTGGCGGACGTGCGCGACAACTTCGCGCGCACCCTCGACGACGAAACAGCGGAGGAGTACGAGTACGAGTTCAACCGTGCGGTCGTGAAGCGTCTTCCCCGGTTCGCGCTCGAGATCGAGGATCGCTAGTGGCGGCTCGGATCGAGGACTACGCTCTCATCGGCGACCTGCAGACGGCGTGTCTCGTCAGCCGCGAGGGCTCGATCGACTGGCTCTGCTTCCCGCGCTTCGACTCAGGAGCGTGCTTTGCGGCGCTGCTCGGCGACGAGGAGAACGGTCACTGGGTGATCGAGCCGTGCGTGTCGCCGACTCGCATCGCCCGGTGCTACCGCCACGAGACGCTCGTGCTCGAGACCGAATGGGAGACGAAGGACGGAGCAGTTCGCGTGATCGACTTCATGCCGCCTCGGGAGACGTCGCCGGACGTCGTGCGGATCGTCGAAGGGATCCGGGGGCGCGTCGAGATGCGAACGGAGCTCGTGATCAGGTTCGACTACGGCTCGATCGTCCCGTGGGTTCGACGGATGGACGGCAACGCGCGGCTCGCGGTCGGGGGCCCCGACGGTCTCTGCCTGCGCACGCCCGTGGAGGTCCACGGCGAGGACATGCGCACGATCGCGGAGTTCACGGTCGGCGAGGGCGACCGCGTGCCGTTCACGCTGACCTGGTTCCCGTCCCACACCAAGTGGCCGGACGAGATCGATCCGGAGGCGGCGCTGCAGGACACCGAGGAGTACTGGCGGGAGTTCTGCGGGCGCTGCACGTTCGAAGGCGATTGGCACGACGACGTGCACCGGTCGCTGATCGTGCTGAAGGCGCTCACGTACGCGCCGACCGGAGGCATCGTCGCGGCCGCGACGACGTCGCTTCCAGAGCACGTCGGCGGCGAGCGCAACTGGGACTACCGATACTGCTGGCTGCGCGACGCGACGTTGACCCTGCTCGCCTTCCTCCACAGCGGCTACGTCGACGAGGCGAGGGACTGGCGCACGTGGTTGTTGCGCGCAGCGGCCGGTGATCCTGCCGCCCTCCAGATCATGTACGGCGTCGCGGGCGAGCGCCGCCTGACGGAGCTCGAGCTCCCATGGCTGGCCGGCTACGAGCACTCACGGCCGGTTCGGATCGGGAACGGCGCGAGCGAGCAGCTGCAGCTCGACGTCTACGGCGAGCTTCTCGACGCGCTGTATCAGGCGCGCGTCTACGGGCTGGCGAAGGAGCCGTCTGCGTGGGCGCTCCAGCTGAAGCTGCTCGAGCACCTCGAGGGCGTCTGGCGCAACCCGGACCAGGGCATCTGGGAGATCAGAGGGCCGCGCAGGCACTTCACGCACTCGAGGGTGATGTGCTGGGTCGCGTTCGACCGAGCGATCCGAACCGTCGAGGAGCAGGACCTCGATGGGCCGGTCGAGCGGTGGCGGCACCTCCGCGACGAGATCCACGCCGAGGTGTGCAGGAAGGGCTACAACACCTCGCTCGCCTCGTTCACCCAGACGTACGAGGGCACCGAGCTCGACGCCAGCCTCCTCCTGATCCCGCTCGTCGGCTTCCTGCCGGCCGCCGACGAGCGGGTCGCCGGCACGATCGACGCGATCCAACGCACGCTGATGCGCGACGGCCTCGTGCTGCGGTACCTGACCCAGGAGGACGGAGTCGACGGGCTCCCGCCCGGCGAGGGCGTGTTCCTCCCGTGCTCGTTCTGGCTCGTCGACTGCCTCGAGTTGCTCGGCCGGCACGACGAGGCACACGCGCTGTTCGAACGGCTCGTCGGACTGACGAACGACCTCGGTCTCATCTCCGAGGAGTACGACCCGGCGGCAGGGCGGCTGCTCGGCAACTTCCCGCAGGCGTTCACGCATCTCACGCTGATCAACAGCGCCTTCAACCTCTCGCAGGCGCATCCGCCGATGAAGCGGCGGCACGCGCGCTAGCGGTGCCCGAAGTGGTGCGCGGGTGGCAACGACCCTCGCACGTCCTCCTCGTCGGCGATCCTGCGCGCGAGCGGGCCGAGTGACTCGAGCCCGCGGACGAGCACGTTCTCGTTTCTGCCGACCTTCTCGAACCGGCCGTGCGCAAGGACGAGCGGCTCGCCGCGCACGATCGCGCGGAACCGCTCGTAGACCTTCGGCGGCACGATCAGGTTCATCTGCCCGAACTCGTCCTCGAGCAGCATGAAGACGACGCCGTTCGCGGTTGACGGCCGCTGCCTCGCGATCGCCATTCCCGCAATCACGACCGACGAGCGATCGGCCGCGTGATGCAGTTCCTCGCTCGAGAGCACACGCTCGGAAAGATGTGGCCGCAGCAGCTCCAGCGGATGCACTCCGACCGACAGGCTGGTCGTCCGGTAGTCGGCGAGCATCCGCTCCCACGTCGTCGGCTCCGGGAGCTCGGGCGTCGTCGTGGTCGGATCGAGCGGAAGCGCGAGCTGTCGCTCGGTGCCGCCCGAGCCCGCGACGTTCTGCGTGCGCGGCACCAGGCCGAGCTCCCAGAGGAGCGAGCGCCGCGGCGCACCGAAGCAGTCGCAGGCGCCGGCGACGATCAGGGTCTCGAGGGCGTGCTCCGACAGCTGCGTTCGCTGCGCGAGCTCGCGCACGCCGGAGAACGACCCCTCCCGCTCTCGCTCGCCGACGAGCGCCTTCGCCTCCTCGCCGGCCACACCGTTGACGTACTCGATCCCGATCCGGACTGCGCCCTCCTCGACTACGCACTTCGCAGAGCTCACGTTCACGTCGGGAGGCCGCGTGTCGACACCGCGTCGCTGGCCGTCGCGCACGAGCGTCGCTGGCGGATAGAAACCCATCGGCTGTGCGTTCAGGAGCGCGCACAGGAACTCCGCCGCATAGTGATGGCGCAACCACGCCGACTGGTACGCGAGCAGGCCGAACGCCGCGGCGTGCGACTTCGGGAAGCCGAAGCCCGAGAAGCCGACGAGCTTGTCGTACACGGCGTCCGCGGTCTCCCGTGAGACCTCCTTCCGCAGCGCTCCCTCCACGAACCGGTCGCGGTACGCCTCGAGCGCGTCGTGCGACCGCTTGCGGCTCATCGCCCGCCGCAACCCCTCCGCCTCCCCCACGCTGAATCCCGCCAGCGCGATCGCGACGTCGAGCACCTGGTCCTGGAAGACGACGACGCCGAGCGTCGAGCGCAGGCAGTCGGCCAGCAGCGGGTGGTCGACGGGCGCGACGAACTTGGGATCGCGGCGAAGCTCCTCACGGTGCGCGACGTACGGGTGCACGGCCTTGCCCTGGATCGGGCCCGGCCGCACGAGTGCCACCTGTACGGTCAGGTCGTCGAGGTTCTCCGGCCTCGTCCGCAGCAGCGACTGCATCTGCGCGCGGCTCTCGATCTGGAAGTCGCCGATCGTGTCCGCTTGCTGGATCTCCTCGTACACGGCCACGTCGTCGAGCGGGATCCGCGAGAGGTCGATCGACGTGCCGTGCAGCAGTGCGATCTGCTCGACGCAGTCCTCGACCGCGGAGAGCATGCCGAGCCCGAGCAGGTCGATCTTGAGGAAGCCCGCGTCGGAGCACGAGTCCTTGTCCCACTGGCACATCTGACGCCCCGCCATCGCCGCCGGTTGCACGGGGACGAGCTCGACGAGCGGACGCGTCGAGATCACCATCCCACCGGGGTGCTGCGAGATGTGGCGCGGCAATCCGGCGATCTCGTGACAGAGCTCTGCGAACGCCTGCCAGCGCGGCGACAGCAGCTTTCGTTGCGCGTCGGGGAGCAGCCACAGCTCCTCCGCGACGCGCTTCGCGTTCCATCCCTCGGTCGTCCTCGCCAGCCGCTCGAGCTCGGCGTGCGGCAGGCCCAGCGCCTTGCCCACGTCGCGGATCGCGCCGCGCGAGCGATACGTCGCGAACGAGGCGACGAGAGCAGCGTGCTCGCGACCGTATCTGTCGGTGACTGCGACGATCAGCTTCTCGCGGATGTCGCGCGGAAAGTCGAGGTCGATGTCCGGGACGGACTCGAGCTCGCGGTTCAGGAAACGGCCGAGCGACAGCTCGGCGTCGAGCGGATCGACGTGCGAGAGGCCTGTGAGGTAGCAGACGAGCGATCCGACCGACGAGCCGCGGCCGCGACCGGGCGGGAGGACGTGCCGCGGCGATCCACGTCCGCGCACCTCGAGCGCGCACTCCCGTGCCAGCTCGAGCACCTCCCAGTGCAGCAGGAAGAAGCCGGCGAGCCCGAGCTCCTCGATCAGCTTCAGCTCGTCGTCCAGTCGGGCTTGTGCCTGCACGCGCAGCCTTCGCTTGTGCGCGGGATAGCGCTCCTCGAACGCCCGGTTGCAGACACGCGCGAGCTGGACGATCGCCGGCTCGTCACCGTCCGAGAAGTCGGGGTAGCGATAGCCGAGCTCCTTCGTCAGGTCGAACGTGAGCCGCTGCGCGAGCTCGGCCGTCCGCGCGACCGCGTCCCGGTCCTCCGGAAAGCGTTCGACTGCCTCCTCGGGCGCGAGGAGGACGTCCTCGTGGTTGCCGCGCCGCTCGGCCTCGCACCCGTCGAGCGACGTGCGGTGACGGATCGCGACGAGCGCGTCCTGCAGCGGCGCCCGCCGCGGATGGTGCGCATGGACGTCGCCTGTCGCAACGGTCGCGACATCGAGGTGCTCGGCGAGCTCTCGAAGCGCCTTCCGGCGCCGAGCGTCGCCTCGCTCGTACGGCCGCTGGAGCTCGACGAAGAAGCGCTCCGGTCCGAACGCGGCGGCGAGTCGTGCCACGGCATGCGGATCGCGCAGCGCGAGCCCGTGGCGGGCGCAGCCCGACAGACAGACCAGGCCGTCGTTCAGCTCCTCGAGCAGCGCCTGGTCGAGCGCGGGATCGCCGCGCGGCCGCGTCTCGTGTCCCGCCGGTCTCGTCCCCGCGTGTGCGGCCGTGATCAGCCGGCAGAGGTTCGCGTAGCCCGTCGACGTCTCGACCAGGAGCGTGACGTGCGACCGGTCGGCGAGCGTGACTTCTGCACCGGTGATCGCGCGCACACCGAAGTGCTTCGCAGCGTGCGCGAACTCGAGCGAGCCGTACAAGCCGTCGTGGTCGGTGAGCGCGAGCGCCTCGTAACCGAGCTCCGCTGCACGCACGGCGAGCTCCTCCGGGAGCGATGCCCCGTCGAGGAACGAGTACGACGAGTGCGCGTGCAGCTCGACGTACAGGTCGCTACCCACGACCGTCGGAAGAACTGCCGCAGACCCCGCGTCCTGTGGGCATGGCCGTCGCCGCCCACCACCCGATCTCGACCGGCACGCTGGTCGCCGCAGTCGCGGTCCTCCTGTTCCTCGCCGGACTGACACTCGCTCGCGGCACCATGAGCGGAACCCAGCCAGTGACGCCGCTCATGCCCCACGTTGCGTCAACCAGCAGCCTCTCGTCTCGTCCCTGAAGACGACGGCGTTCTCTCCCGACTCGAGCACCACGTCGAAGTACCGCCGGCTGATCGGCGCCTCGGTCCACCAGCGGTCGACGATGCGCCACTCCTCGCGGACGACCGTCACCGCCTGACGGTTCACGTGCGACGGCGTGCCGTCGAAGCGCGCCTCGACGACCGCGGCCCTCGGTGCATTCAGTCGTCCCGCGGAACGAACAGCGCTCGTGCCTCCGGGATCCGGGACCACGGTGCCACCTCGACGACCTGGTTGACAGAGCCGGTGCCGGTGCTCGCGCGGACCTGGCGGAGACCTTCCCGGAGACGGACGTCGTGCTCGCCTCCCGCCGCGGGCAGGAGCTCGAGTTGTTGGCCGTCGTGCTCCGTCAGCTCGACCAGCTCGAGGCGAAGCTCGAGGACGGGCGCGGGCAGCTCGGAAAGCTTGGGCGCGAGCGCGGCCTTCAGGCGGTCCGGCTCCGCGCATGGATCGCGCAGCGTCACGGCTCGGCGCCACGAGCCGCCGCCGA
>Ga0187779_10002898_pt1 | contig 10440 bp, 4 predicted proteins | sample 1015_Q2_SP10_10__FD_132435 | JGI IMG/M metagenome (GOLD analysis project Ga0187779, IMG submission 132435) | Tropical peat soil microbial communities from peatlands in Department of Meta, Colombia - 1015_Q2_SP10_10_MG | ecosystem: Environmental > Terrestrial > Soil > Wetlands > Peat | place...
AGACGCTGCCCCAAAAGTTTTAAAAGAGAGCTGTTCAAAGGCTGAAGCGGATGAGATCGCTAAGAAGGTCGCTGCAGCTGGAGGAAAAGTGACTCTGACCGGCCTCTAGGATTTTTTTAAGTTTAATGGCGAGCAGAAGGAGAGTATATCCTTCTGCTCGCATGTTTTGTTAAAGTTGATAAGACCAAAAAGCACTTATATTTAGGAGCAGATTCGATGCTTAAAAAGCCACCACATCGGGTGAGTTTTCGAGAAAGAGAAGAGATCATAGATCTTCCCAATCTCATTGAAATTCAGATCAAATCATATCGACAATTTTTGCAGGAACATAAACTTCCGCACGAGAGAGAAAACGTCGGGCTGCAAGAAGTCTTTAGTGAGATCTTTCCGATAAAATCGTATGATGAGAAGACTATTCTTGAATACATTTCCTATAGTTTAGGCGTTCCCAAATATTCCCCTGAAGAATGTATCCGAAGAGGGATCACTTACAATGTCACCTTGAAAGTGAAATTCCGCCTCACCGATGAAACAGGGATTAAAGAGGAAGAGGTCTATATGGGAACCATTCCCATCATGACCGACAAGGGAACCTTTATCATCAACGGGGCTGAAAGAGTCATCGTTTCCCAATTGCATCGCTCTCCAGGAATTTCTTTTGAGCAGGAAAGACATCCACGCGGCTCTATTTTATATTCATTCAGGATGATCCCTTATAGAGGAAGTTGGCTAGAAGGGGCGTTTGATATGAACGACCTCATCTACATCTACATCGATCGCAAAAAAAGAAGACGAAAAATCCTGGCGACGTCATTTATTAGAACACTCGGGTATTCTACTGATGCTGATATCATAGAAGAATTTTTTAATACCCATAGAGTAAAGATCAAATCGGATAAAGACTTCACTAAGCTGGCAGGAAAGATCCTTGCCGAAGATGTTGTCGATGAGGAAAACGGCGTCATTTATGGAAAAGCATCGGAAAAATTGACGACAGCGATGTTGAAAAAGATGCTCGATAGCGGCATCAGCACAGTGCGTATCGCTGAAGATGCGGATGAGTCTAGTCCTATCATCAAGATGCTTGCCAAAGATCCTACAGATTCTTATGAGTCGGCGCTCAAAGATTTTTATAGAAAAATCCGCCCGGGCGAGCCAGCAACGCTTTCCAACGCGCGCTCTGCCATTATCCGTCTTTTCTTCGACCCCAAACGTTACAATCTGGGAAGAGTTGGCCGCTATAAACTCAATCGCAAGTTAGGCCTCGACATGAGCGATGAGTCGCTACAGACAGTGACATTGAAAAAAGAAGATGTGATCGCAGCGATCAAATACCTCATTCGATTGAAGAAAGGCGATGAGACCGCTTTCGTCGATGACATCGATCATCTAGGCAATAGACGTGTGAGATCTGTAGGCGAGCTGATTCAAAATCAGTGTCGAATCGGTCTTGCAAGGATGGAGAAAATCATTAAGGAGAGAATGAACCTCTTCGATTTTTCTTCAGACACTCTCACTCCAGGAAAAATTGTATCGGCAAAAGGCTTAGCAGGTGTTTTAAAAGATTTCTTCGGCAGGTCTCAACTTTCTCAATTTATGGATCAGACGAACCCTGTCGCGGAAGTGACACACAAACGACGACTTTCTTCTCTCGGACCAGGCGGACTCAATAGAGAAAGAGCAGGCTTTGAAGTGCGCGACGTACACCATAGTCACTATGGTCGAATCTGTCCAATCGAGACTCCCGAAGGTCCTAATATCGGATTGATCACCTCTCTCTCTGCCTTTGCTAAAATCAATGAATTTGGCTTTATCGAGACGCCCTATCGCATCGTACGAGATGGAGTGGTGACAGATGAAATCGAGTATATGACAGCGGATGCAGAAGAAAATTGTGTCATCGCACAGGCCTCAGTCGTGCTGGATGATCACAATATGTTCGTTGAGCCACTCGTCTGGGCAAGGCACAAAGGGGAGTCCTTAAAGATCGAGACGCCTTTCATCACGCATATGGACGTTTCGTCTAAGCAGCTGGTATCGATCGTCACAGGCCTTATCCCTTTCTTAGAGCATGACGATGCTAACCGAGCTTTAATGGGCTCGAACATGCAAAGACAGGCCGTGCCCCTTCTAAAAACCGAAGCCCCTTTTGTGGGTACCGGATTAGAAGCGAGAAGCGCACGAGACTCTGGTGCTGTTGTCGTAGCAGAAGAGGATGGAAAAGTCGAGTACGTCGATGGCCTCAAGATCGTTGTCGCATCAAAGGCAAATCCTCTCAACAAAAAAGTTTATCATCTCAATAAATTCTTACGTTCTAACCAAGGGACCTGCATCAACCAGACTCCTCTTTGTATGATAGGCGATGAGATCCGCGCAGGCGATGTGATCGCAGATGGACCATCTACAGAGAAAGGAGAAATCGGTCTTGGGAAAAATGTCCTCGTAGCGTTCATGCCATGGGGTGGATACAATTATGAAGATGCGATTATCATTTCTGAGAAACTGGTGAAGGAAGATTCTTATACTTCCAATTACTTGGAAGAGTTTGAATTGACAGCTCGAGATACCAAACTGGGAAAAGAAGAGATCACTCGAGATATTCCAAATGTTTCGGAAGAAGCCCTCGCTAACCTTGGTGAAGATGGGATCATACGCATTGGAGCAGAGGTTAAGCCAGGCGACATTTTAGTTGGAAAAATTACTCCCAAATCTGAGACAGAGCTTGCACCGGAAGAGAGACTCTTACGAGCGATCTTCGGCGAGAAAGCTGCAGATGTTAAAGATGCCTCTTTGACAGCACCGCCCGGCACCGAAGGGGTCGTGATGGATGTAAAAGTCTTCAGCCGAAGAGATCGTCTATCCAAGACAGACGACGAACTTGTCGAAGAAGCGTCTCGTATCAAAGACATCCATAAAGAGTATAAGACAAAAGAAGCCGAGCTCACGATCGCGCTCCATGAGAAATTGGGAGCGTTGTTACTCGGAGAAAAGGCGCCAGGCTCCATTATGCACCGCAAGACCGGGGATATAATCATCAGAGATGGCGACGATATCACACAGGATATGCTCGAGCTGTTAGAGATGGAGAAAGCAGAAGATCTCCTCATGCCTGTCAATGAAGTGTATAAAGCGCTCAAAGATATTTTGATTGAGCATGAAATTGCGATGCAGACTTTGGAGACACAGCACAAGAGCGAAGTCGAGTTTATGCGTAAGGGAGATACGGAGTTAGATCCCGGTGTCATCAGACAGGTAAAAGTGTATGTCGCGACGAAGAGAAAGCTCCAGGTGGGAGATAAGATGTCGGGAAGACACGGTAATAAAGGGGTCGTTTCGAAGATCGTCCCAGAAGCCGATATGCCTTATCTCAAAGATGGACAGACCATCGAGATTATCCTCAACCCATTAGGCGTGCCCTCTCGAATGAATATGGGCCAGCTATTGGAAACTCATCTCGGTCTCATTGCTAAGAAGGCGGGCATCTACTTTAAGACACCTGTCTTTGAAGGATTTCCAGAGTCGCGCATCTGGTCGATGATGAAAGAACTCGGATTCCCTGACGATGGTAAAATGCACCTTTATGATGGACGTACAGGCGAGCGCTTTGATGGAAGGGTCGTCGTCGGATACATCTATATGCTTAAACTGTCACACCTCGTGGCAGACAAGATCCATGCGAGATCGATCGGACCTTATTCCCTTGTCACCCAGCAGCCTCTCGGAGGAAAAGCTCAGATGGGAGGACAGCGCTTTGGTGAAATGGAAGTGTGGGCATTAGAAGCCTATGGGGCAGCCCATCTTCTCCAAGAGATGCTCACAGTCAAGTCGGACGATGTAGCGGGTCGAACACGCATTTATGAATCGATCGTCAAAGGAGAAAATACGTTGACAGCTGGAACACCCGAATCGTTCAACGTTTTAGTAAAAGAAATGCAAGCGCTTTGCCTCGATGTACGCGCTGAACGTGTTGAAACACGTTAAAGAACTTTTAGGAGAAAAGTTTCATGTTAGAAGAAGATGCAGGTCCTCAGTTTGATAAGTTAACTATCAAGATTGCCTCAGATGATATCATTCGAAATGAATGGTCTCGAGGGGAGATTAAGAAGCCTGAGACAATCAATTACCGCACATTCAAGCCTGAAAAGGGGGGACTTTTTTGTGAAAAGATCTTTGGCCCTATGCGAGATTGGGAATGTGCCTGTGGTAAATATAAAAAGATCAAACATAAAGGGATCGTTTGCGACCGCTGTGGCGTCGAGGTCACCTTGGCGAAAGTCAGACGTGAAAGGATGGCGCATATCGAACTCGCTGTCCCGGTCGTCCACATCTGGTTTTTTAAGACCATGCCCTCTCGCATTGGAAATATTTTGGGCATGTCGACTGCAGATCTGGAAAGGATTATCTATTACGAAGAATATGTGGTCACGGACCCAGGACGCACTACTTTAGAGAAAAAGCAACTGCTCAACGATAATGAGTATCGCGAAGCTCAAGAAAAGTGGGGCTCCGATGCTTTTAGTGTTAAAATGGGTGGAGAAGCTATCCGTGAGCTTTTAGAGAAAGAAGATCTCATGGTCCAGGTTCTCGAGCTGAAAGATAAGCTGCGCAAGACCAAGTCTATGCAAGCTAGAATGAAGTTGGCAAAACGGCTTAAGATCATCGAAGGCTTTGCCGCTTCCCCCAATAAGCCCGACTGGATGGTGATCTCCTGTCTGCCGGTCAGCCCGCCTGACTTAAGACCTCTCGTTCCTCTTGATGGCGGCAGATTCGCCACCTCTGACCTCAACGATCTGTATCGCAGGGTGATCAATCGAAATAATCGCTTAAAGGCGATCCTAAAATTAAAAACGCCTGACGTGATCGTTCGCAATGAGAAGAGAATGCTTCAAGAGGCCGTCGATGCTCTTTTTGACAATGGTCGCCATGGACATCCAGTAATGGGAGCAGGAAATAGGCCACTTAAATCTCTCTCTGAAATGCTTAAGGGTAAACAGGGACGTTTTCGCCAAAACCTTCTCGGTAAGCGCGTCGACTATTCCGGTCGCTCTGTCATTATCGTCGGACCTGAACTGCGTTTTAACCAGTGCGGCTTGCCTAAGCAGATGGCCCTCGAACTTTTTGAGCCTTTCATCGTGAAACGCCTCAAGGATCTCGGTCATGTCTACACCATCCGCTCTGCGAAGAAAATGATTCAGAAACAAGAGACAATCGTTTGGGATGTGCTCGAGGAGATCATTAAAGGTCATCCCGTCCTTTTAAACCGAGCACCAACACTGCACCGCCTCGGTATCCAGGCTTTTGAACCTGTCCTCATCGAAGGTAAAGCGATACGTATTCATCCACTCGTCTGCTCGGCCTTTAACGCAGACTTCGACGGAGACCAGATGGCCGTTCACGTGCCACTGTCCGTGGAAGCGCAGATAGAAGCTAAGACGCTGATGATGGCACCAGATAATATCTTCCTCCCTTCTTCTGGAAAGCCTGTCTCCGTCCCGGCTAAGGATATGATTCTTGGCCTCTATTACCTGATGTGCGACCCGATCTACATCCCAGAGGAGTATCATAAGAAGACGAAGATCTTTAGAAATGCCGAAGAAGTGCTGCTCGCTCTCACGGCTGGTGGAAGCTATAACTGGGATAAAGAGTTCAAAGAAGGCGAAAGACTCGATGATCTCGGAAGAGGACTTCATCTCCATGAGAAGATTAAGCTGCAAGTCGACCACGGCCTCATCGAGACAACCCCGGGAAGAGTGATCTTTAACACCATCGTGCCTAAAGAACTAGGATTTCAAAACTACGCCTTAAGAAAAAATAAAATCAGCGAACTGGTCTTGGAAGCCTATAAAAAAGTAGGGCTTGAGGCGACGGTGCGCTTTTTAGACAACCTTAAGAACTTAGGCTTTTCCGAGGCGACCAAGTCAGCTATCTCTATGGGAATTTGCGATGTGAAGATCCCAGAGAATAAAGCCAAGATCTTAGAGGATGCTTATAAGAAGATCGCCGTTGTGAAAAAGCAGTATGAAGACGGTATTATCACCGATGGTGAGCGCAAATCCAAGATCATCAGTATTTGGACAGCCGCCACGGATACCGTCTCCGAAGAGCTTTTCAAGTTGATTACCGAAGTGAAAAATTTAGAGTTCAACCCCATCTTCTTGATGATGGATTCAGGAGCTCGAGGTAATAAGTCGCAGGTAAAACAGCTCGGAGCACTTCGCGGTTTGATGGCCAAGCCTTCCGGAGAGATCATCGAGTCTCCTATTACTTCCAATTTCCGCGAAGGATTGAGTGTGCTAGAATACTTCATCTCCTCGCACGGTGCGCGTAAAGGACTTTCTGATACCGCCTTAAAGACGGCGGATTCAGGTTACCTCACACGTCGCCTCGTCGACGTGGCTCAAGAAGTCATCGTGACAGAAGAAGATTGCGGAACGTTGAACGGCATCGAGGTATCATCCGTCAAACAGGGACAGGAAGAGCTTCTCGCGTTGCGCGATCGCATTTTTGGACGTACTGTCTGCGATGACCTTTTCCAGCCAGGTGATCATACTAAGATCCTCGCAAGGACAGGAGATGTGCTGACGTTCCCTCAGGCCGCAGCAATCGATGACGCAGGTATCGACAGCGTCAGAATACGCTCTCCGCTCACTTGTGAGGCAAGACGTGGCATCTGTTCTAAGTGTTATGGAGTTAACTTAGCGATCGGTCGTCTAGTAGGACAAGGAGAAGCGGTGGGAACTATCGCGGCCCAGTCCATCGGTGAACCCGGAACTCAGCTGACGATGAGAACCTTCCACCTCGGAGGAATCGCCTCTGCCAGCATCACTCCTGAACTCTTGGCAGACGAAGAAGGCATTCTCGTCTACATGGACCTTCGTACCGTCCAAAATGAAGAGGGGATCTGGATTGCTCTCAATAAGAGTGGACTCCTACACATCGTCCGCGATGAAGGAAGGTCGCTGGAAGAATATAAAAAACTTCTCTCGACAAAGTCGATCGAACCGCTTCAGACTTTCACCATAGAGCTAGGGACTCGTATCCTGCTCAAGGATGGCTTTAAGGTTAAGAAGAAGACCAAGATCGCTCAATGGGAACAGCACAATATTCCCATCATCTGCGAACGTCCAGGCTATGTTAAATATGAAGACCTCGTTGAAGGGATTTCGACCCAGAAAGAGATCAATAAACAGACCGGACAGCCCGAACTCTTTGTCAAGCAACATCGCGGTGAACTTCATCCCCAGATCGTCATCTATGCCGATCCCGATTATAAGGAACTCATCGGAACTTATGCGATCTCCTCCGGAGCGTTTATTTCCGTACAGGAGGGACAATACGTCGCAGCCGGTGGTGTTTTAGCAAGACTTCCTCGAGGAGCTATTAAAACCAAAGACATCACGGGTGGTCTGCCAAGGGTGGCGGAACTTTTCGAAGCTCGCAGACCTAAAGATGCCGCTGAGATCGCTAAGATCGACGGTATCGTCGACTTTAGAGGAGGAGTCCAGAAGAATAAACGTCCCGTAGTCGTTCGCGATGAGGCGACAGGGATGGAGGAAGAACATTTCATTCCTTTGACCAAGCACCTCATCGTTCAGCGTGGAGATAGCGTGGTGAAAGGACAGCAGCTCACTGACGGGCTCGTCGTCCCACAAGAGATCCTTGAGATCTGCGGCGTGCGAGAACTTCAAAAATACCTGGTCAACCAGGTCCAAGAAGTGTATCGCTTGCAAGGGGTAGATATCAACGATAAGCATATCGAGATCATCGTCAGACAGATGCTTCAAAAGGTTCGCGTCACTGATCCAGGTGATACCACCTTCTTATACGGCGAAGATGTGGATAAGAAAGTGTTCCATCAGATCAATAAAAAAGTGATCGAGGAAGGAGGCAAGCCAGCACAGGCAGCTCCGGTTCTTTTAGGGATCACCAAAGCATCGTTAGGGACAGAGTCTTTCGTCTCTGCGGCTTCTTTCCAAGAGACGACTCGCGTTCTCACTGATGCGGCCTGCGAAGGGAAGACAGACTATCTGCTCGACTTTAAGGCAAATCTCATCATGGGTCATGTCATCCCAGGAGGGACAGGCTTCGCCGATTTTGCCAAGAAGATCAGAATGCACGTCGATGCCGACTATTTGGAAGATCTCGAATTCCTTTTCGTTTAACTTTAAGATGGCTGCAAGAAAAACCTTGCAGCCCTTATTAAAATGAATATTCTTTCCGTTCGCAATCTACAAAAAATCTATCCAGGGAAAAGACGTTTTGTTGCGGTCGACAATATCTCTTTTGATCTCAAAAAAGGAGAGATCTTGGGGCTCTTAGGACCTAACGGAGCTGGCAAGACGACTACCATCCAGATGCTGCTAGGTACGCTTAAAGCGACAGCTGGCGAGATCACCTATTTTGGCAAATCTTTTAAAAAACATCGCTCGGAGATCCTCAAGCATGTCGTCTTCGCTAGCACCTATGTAAGCCTACCGTGGCCTTTGACCGTGAAGCAAAATCTCGAAATCTTTGGGAGACTCTATGGTTTAAAGTCCGACGAGATCAAACTGAGGATGGACGATCTTTTAGATCGATTTGGTATCCTGAGTAAAAAAGAGAGCGAAGTATCTCGCCTATCGGCTGGGCAAATCAGCAGGCTCGTTCTCGTGAAAGCATTTATGGTGAAGCCGAAGATTGTTCTCTTAGATGAGCCAACCGCTTCCTTAGATCCCGATATGGCAAAGGAGGTGTGTGATTTTGTTCTGCAAAGGCGCGATGAAGAAGGTATCTCCATCCTTTTCACCTCTCATAATATGGCAGAGGTGGCCTCCATCTGTGATCGAGTATTATTCATTCAACATGGGAAGATCATCGCAGATGATATCCCTGAAAATTTAGCTAAGAGCGTATCTACCTCAAAAGTGCAACTCATCCTCGGCGATGGCCTGAAAAGAACCATTTCCATCGCAGAAAAACTCAAATACCAATACCGTGTAGATCATCGAACCATAGAGCTGGAACTCGATGAGAAAGAGATTGCAAAGTTCCTCTCGGCCCTTGCCGCAGCCAATGTCATTTATACGGATATTAACATTCAGAAGCCTACACTCGAAGATTTTTTCCTTCATATCGTGGAAAAAACTCGAGCCCAGAGACGTTAGTTTGTCCTTTCTTTAAGCCCAAAGTTTCTTGACAGCGTCGTAAAGGTCAGCGATCCATTGACAAAGGAAAACATATTTGATGCCAGAGAATATTTTATTAAAAACACCAGGCGTTGAATTTCTTGTCAGAGGAGGGATTTTTTTCCCCTCCGTAGAAGGTGTAGGCTCATGCGGGGGAACAGTAGGGATGCTAGCCGGGGTAGATGCAAAAGTATCTCTCGGTGTCAATGCTGGTAAATTTTTTACCTTGTCCCATATTTTGTCACTAAGAAGTTGAGAATAAATAGTTTTATCTTCACAAATACATTTAAAACTTCCTACGAAGTTTGGAATGGGGTGATTAGTTCGTATAGCTTCTGCGAGAGAGAATTTAAATTCATCACTGGTTTTTTCATGAAAAGTCCATCCGTTCCTCAAAAGATTTCGGATTAAGTTTTTTGCTTCGTCATCTTCTCTGTTTGATCCATCAATGAGAATAGTTGCACGACCTGCAAGACTGTTCTTGGCATGATATTCTTTTATTAACTCGCGAGCGAGAAGATAAGTATCTTTTATAGATTCAAGTGGTGTTTCCTTATCATGATTTTCATAAATAAGATACCTGATTTTGGTTTTTCCATTTTTTTGCGTCTCTATAACTTTTACGGTTGCTTTCCAGGGATATTTATCACCATCTTTTTGGCAAATTCTCAACCGTCTTTCATTTTTGGAGATATTGTCATTCTTAATCGTTATGGTATAATCTTGATCGCGGTATTTTAAAGAACTGCTTATAATAGGCGGGATTGACATAATAATCTCTATGTTAGTTAATACTTTGGAAGTATTTTATATTAACAACAAAATAATGTCAAAAAATTAAAAGAAATTTGTAATTAAAATTAAATTTAACAAACTGATGCTTCTTTTTTGAAAAAACGATCTCAGAAGCCTGCGCTCGAAGATTTTTCCCTTCATATCGTGGAAAAAACTCGAGCGTAGAGATTTGAATTTATTCTTCGTGGCTTACCCAATTCTTGATAGTACGGTAAATAGCGGACAAGAATTCTAAACAGAAAATATAACGAATAGCAGAGCCTATTTTACTTAAAATACCAGGCTTAGGATTTTCTTCTCCATTTCTTCTAAGAACAGGTATTTTTTTGTCAGTCTCAGGAAGAGTAACTGTGTCTTTCTCAGTCTCGTCGCTAGCAGGGATATACGGAGGGATATCGAGAGTTATCGGTTCAGGGGTAGGCGCAGTAGGGTTGCTAGCTGGTATAAATTCAGGTGCTTTTTCTGGTTTCAAAGCAGGTAG
>Ga0187779_10002899_pt1 | contig 10439 bp, 4 predicted proteins | sample 1015_Q2_SP10_10__FD_132435 | JGI IMG/M metagenome (GOLD analysis project Ga0187779, IMG submission 132435) | Tropical peat soil microbial communities from peatlands in Department of Meta, Colombia - 1015_Q2_SP10_10_MG | ecosystem: Environmental > Terrestrial > Soil > Wetlands > Peat | place...
CTCGTCGGCGAGCGCTCGGCGATTGCGCATGCCGGTCAGCGGGTCCCGACGGGAATCCTCCATCAGCCGCTCGTTGAGTCGCGCGAGCTCGGCCTCGCGGTCGGCCAGGCTCGCCAGCGCCGAGCGCTCGCGACTCAGCAGCCCGCGCAGCCGGCGCTCGAGCAGCCCGCTGCGCACGACCAGCGAGACCCCGCAGAACAGCAGTCCCGCGTAGAGGATGAACGCCTCGGCGTTGGGAGCGTGCTCCAAGCGCGCCCGCAGGAGCGCCCCGAGCAGCATGACGAACAGGCCCGCCGGCAGGATCCCACCGCGCAAGCCGGGCTCCACGGCTGCCGCGATCGGGTCCGGACACCGCGCGGCGAGCGCCCCGCCGGCGCCGATCGCCACCAGGCCGAGGACCCACAGGGGATCGAGCAGGCTCTCGCCCGAGACGTAGCTCTGGTCGAGCAGCTGCGCGCTCCATGGGATGAACGCGAGCGCCTCGAGGATGACGCCGGCGAGCACCAGGCGTGCCCCGACCGAACGAACGGTGGTGAGCGCACCCCCGATCAGCGCCTGCAGCGCCAGCACGGCGGCCGATACGTAGAGCGCGGGGTACACGAGCGCGGACAACCGTTCCGACACCGGCAGCATCGAGGCGCCGGCGGCGCGCCACAACAGTGCGAACGTCAGCGACGCCGCGGCGGCGGTCACGGGGAGGATCTCGGCGGCACCGACGATCAGTAGCGCCCGAGACCGGGTGCGCATCCGCACCAGGCTCAGCATCACGAACACCGCGAACCCCCACCAGCCGAAGTCGGCGATGTTCGGCGAGGAGGGCACGTTGGCCGGACTCGTGGCGCTGAACAGGTCCCAGCCCAGCTGTCCGACCAGCCAGCACCCGGAAGCGACTGTCCAAGAGAGCCAATGATCCCGGCTGGCGGGCGCGGCCGCCCGGCACGCGAGCAGCGTCCCGGTCACAGCGCTGACCGCCCCCGCCGTCCAGGCGGTGTCCCACCAGAGCGCCCCGGAGGAGGTGAGATGGCCGAGGACCATCGCCGCCAACGCCAGCGCGGCCGGCGCCGCCACGAGCAATAGCCCGGGACGCGAGCCGCCTGCTGATCGAACGTTTTTCATCCCATCGGTGATCGGCCGGCGACCGGTTCTGCTGAACGCGGACCCCGGCCGAGTCGACCGATCTTCGGGCCAGTGACGGATTGCGCGTCGCTGCTGTACAGAATCCGTCAAGTCGCAGCCGAACGCCCCCGAACGGCGGAATATGCATGGTGGCCGCGGGGTCGGACCGCGACCGACGGGACCGCCGCAGTACCGGCCCCCGGCCCCGCCGGGCAGGATCGGGCCTCGCGCGGTGTTGCGCGGCCGACAACCGGTCGGCTCGCGCGAGCCGGGTGCCTCTCAGCCGTGCGAAGGCGCGATCGCCGCCTGCGCCGCAGCGATCCGGGCGATCGGCACCCGGAACGGCGAGCACGACACGTAGTCGAGCCCGGCCACATGGAAGAACGCGATCGAGTCGGGGTCGCCGCCGTGCTCGCCGCAGATCCCGAGCTTCAGCCCCGGATGCTCCTCGCGGCCGACCCATGCGGCCAATCGCACCAGCCACCCCACGCCGGGGGCGTCGATCGTCTCGAACGGCGAGCGGTCGATGATCTTGTCCTCGATGTAGGTCGGGATGAACTTCGACTCGACGTCGTCGCGGGAAAAGCCGAGCGCGGTCTGGGTCAGGTCGTTGGTGCCGAATGAGAAGAAGTCGGCATGGCGCGCGATCAGGTTGGCGGTGAAGCACGCGCGCGGCAGCTCGATCATCGTCCCGACGGTGTAGTCCTCGCGCTCGCGCATGCCGTGCTCGTTCCCGACCGCCACGACGAGGTCGCGGGCGATCTCGAGCTCGTGCTCGTAGGCGACGAGCGGGATCATGATCTCGGGATGAGGCGGCTCATCGACTGCCTTGGCCGCCTGCATGATCGCGTGCACCTGCATCTCGTAGATCTCGGGGTAGAGGATCCCGAGCCGGACTCCGCGCGTGCCGAGCATCGGGTTGCCCTCGTGAATCTGCTCGACCCGCGCCAGCAGTTTCTCGAGCTCGTCGAGGTCGTCGGTCACCTCGATCCGGGCGCGCTCGACGTAGGCGCGGAGCTCGGGCAGGTTCGGGAGGAACTCGTGCAGCGGCGGATCGAGCAGGCGAATCGTCACCGGCAGCCCCTTCATCGCCTCGAAGATCCCGATGAAGTCCTCCTGCTGGAGCGGCAGCAGTTCGGCGAGCGCCTTGCGCCGGCCCTCGCGGTCGTCGGCCATGATCATGGCGCGCATCTTCGGCTGGCGATCCTCGGCCATGAACATGTGCTCGGTCCGGCACAGGCCGATCCCCTCCGCACCCAGCTCGCGCGCCCGCAGCGCATCGGGCGGGGTGTCGGCGTTCACGCGCACCCCGAGCCGGCGGATCCCGTCGGCCCACTCGAGCACGCGCTCGAAGTTCTCGTCGATCTCGGGCTGGATCAGCCTCGCGCCGTGCTCCACCACCGCGCCCTCGGAGCCGTCGATCCCGATCATGTCGCCGGCCTTGAAATCGCGGCCGTCGATCGTCAGCTTGCCCGCGTTGAGGTCGATCGCGACCGCCGCGCCGGTGACCGCCGGCACCCCCATCCCGCGCGCGACCAGCGCCGCATGCGACGCCTTGCCGCCCTCCGAGGTCAAGATCCCGCGCGCGGCGTGGAAGCCGGCGACGTCGTCGGCCTCGGTGAACGGCCTGACCAGGATCACGTCCTTGCCCGCCCCCGCCTCGGCAACCGCATCCGCCGCGGTGAACACGATCTCGCCCGCGGCCGCCCCCGGCGACGCCGCAACCCCGCGCGCCAGCACCCGATACCCGTCGCCGCGATCGAATGTCGGATGCAACAGCGCATCCAGCGCATAGGCATCGATCGTCGCCAGCGCCTGCTCGCGCGTGAGCAGGCCCTCGGTGACCGCGTCCACCGCGAACCGCACCGCCGCCTGCGCGGGCCGCTTGGCGCTGCGGGTCTGGAGCATGTACAGCAGCCCCGACTCGACCGTGAACTCGACGTCCTGCATGTCCTCGTACTCGGACTCGAGCGTCCGCATGATCTCCATCAGCTGGGCATGCGCCTCGGGCATCACCTCGGCGAGCTCGGAGATGTCGCGCGGGGTCCGGACGCCCGATACGACATCCTCGCCCTGGGCGTTCACGAGGAAGTCGCCACTCGGTTCAGGCGCTCCGGTCACCTCGTCGCGGCTGAAGGCGACCCCGGTGGCCGAGTCCTCGCCCTTGTTGCCGAACACCATCTGCTGGACGTTGACCGCGGTTCCCCAGCTGTCGGGAATCCGGTTGATCCGCCGGTAGGCCACCGCCCGCTCGCCGGTCCAGGAGTCGAACACGGCCCGGATCGCGCGCCGGAGCTGCTCCTGCGGATCCTGGGGGAAGTCGTAGAACCCCTTGAACGCCTCGACCAGCCGCTGCAGCGCGTCCGCCGACAGCTCCGCGTCGGACTGAACCCCGGCGTCCTGCTTGGCGACCGCCAGAGCGTCCTCGAACCGAGCGCCCGGCACCCCCTCGACGACGTTGCCGAACATCTGCACGAGCCGGCGATAGGAGTCCCACGCGAACCGGTCGTTGTCCGTGACGCTCGCCAGCCCGACCACCGACCGGTCGTTCAAGCCGACGTTCAGGATCGAGTCGAGCATCCCCGGCATCGACTCGCGCGCGCCGCTCCGGACGGAGACCAGCAGCGGGTCCTGGGGATCGCCGAACCGCTTCCCAGCCGTCTCCTCGAGCCGCGCCAGCGCGTCGGCGACCTGCGAATCGAGCCCTTCCGGCTCGGCCCCCGAGCGCATGTACGCGACGCACGCCTCGGTCGTGATCGTGAACCCCGCCGGTACGCGATCCGCGCCGAGCACGCGCGTCATCTCGGCGACGTTCGCGCCCTTGCCGCCGAGCAGATCGCGCATGTCCTTCGAGCCCTCGGCGAAGTCGTAGACCCACTTGTGCTCTGTCATCGTTGCGGTCGCGACCTTAGTGGGTTTCGCCTCAACGTTCCACCCCGAAACGCCGCCACCCCCTTGATAGCTTGAAACCCATGCCCTCGATCGGTGTCTCAACTCCCCGCCGCGACTCCGAGCGCAAGGTTCGGGGCGCCACCCATTACGCGGCCGACCTCAACGTGCCCGGCCTCCTCCACGCCCGGCTGCTGCTCGCCACCGACGCCCATGCCCTGATCAGGTCGATCGACACGACCGCCGCCCGTGCGCTCCCCGGCGTCGTCGCGGTGCTGACCGCCGACGATCTGCCGATCGTGGCCGCCGGCCCCGGCCGGTCCAAGAACCCGCTCGCCCGCGAGGAGATCCTGTACGCCGGACAGCCGATCGCGATCGCGGTGGCCGAGACCGAGGCGCTCGCCACCGACGCGATCGAGCTGATCGAGGTCGAGCTCGAGCCCGTCGAGGCGGTCATCGACGTCGAAGGGGCGGTCCTGCCCGGCGCTGCGCGGGCCCGCCTCCACACCGCCGACGAAGGTGACGACGGCGACCTCGGCGATGCTCACGCCGCAGTTGCGGCCGGCGGCGTCGGCGACGAGGAGGAGCTGTCCGACAACGTGCTCGGCACCGCCCGCCTGGCGGGTGGCGACGTCGACGCCGCGCTCGCCGCGAGCGAGGTCGTGGTCCGCGGCCGCTTCCACACGCCGTGGGTGTACCAGGGCTACATCGAGCCCCAGACCGCGAACGCCTGGTTCGACGTCGACGACGAGCTCATCGTCAGCACCTCGACGCAGGCGCCGTTCATGACCCGCGACGAGGTAGCGTCGCTGTTCGGCCTGCCCGTCGACAAGGTCCGCGTCCGCTCTGCTCCCTTGGGGGGCGGGTTCGGCGGCAAGATGATGATCCCAGAGCCGCTGGTGGTCTCGGCGGCGCTGGCCACGCGCCGGCCGGTCCGGTTGGCGATGACCCGCAGCGAGGATTTCGCGGCCGCTAACCCGGCGGGCGCCGAAGTGCTCGAGGTCGAGCTCGGCGCTGACCGGGAGGGGAACTTCACCGGCATTCGAACCCGCATCTGGTGCGACCGCGGCGCAACCGACAGCATGGGCGTCGAATCGATCGCGGCGATGCTCAGCGCCGGCCCGTACCGGTGGCAGGCCCACCACCTGACCTGCTACGGGGTCTGCACCAACCGCGTGACGTTCGGCGCTTACCGCGCCCCGACCGCGCCGCCGGCCGCGTTTGCCGTCGAGTCGCTCGTCGACGAGCTCGCTGGGCGCCTGAACATCGATCCCCTCGAGCTGCGCCTGCGCAACGTGCTCGTTCCCGGCGACAACACCGTCGCGGGCCAGGAGCTCAAGGTGTTCGGCGCGCGCGAGTGCCTCGAGCGGCTGCGCGAGCAGCCATTGTGGTCGGGGCGCCACTCGCTGCCCGAGGACGAGGGCGTCGGCCTCGCGATCGGCTGGTGGCCGGGAGGGTACGAACCGGCGGCCGCGGCCTGCCGGCTCGACTCCGACGGACACGTCACGGTCATCACCGGCGTGTCCGACATGACCGGCGTCCAGACCACGTTCGCGGCGATCGCCGCCGAGGCGTTCGGCGTCAGCATGGACCGCGTCCGCGTCGTCAATGCCGACACCTCCAGCGCACCGTACTCCGGGGTCAGCGGCGGCAGCAAGATCACCTACACGGTCGGCCGCGCGGTCGAGATGGCGGCGCGCCAGGCGCGCGAGCGGCTGCTCGACGTCGCCGCCGAGGAGCTCGAGATCGCCCCCGAGGACCTCGAGATCGTCGACGGCTCGGTGCAGCCGGTCGGGGTGCCGGCCAAGGCGATGGCGATCGAGCAACTCGCGCAGAAGGTGCTCACGTTCGGAAGCCCGTATGCGCCGGTCGAAGGACAGGGCCTGGTGTCGCTGCCGCAGGTCCCGCAGTCCGCCGCCCATCTTTCGCACGTGCGGGTCGATCGCGAGACCGGTCAGGTCACCGTGGTCGGGCATGTGATCGCCCAGGACGTCGGCCGCGCTTTGAATCCGGCGCTGGTAACCGGGCAGATGCACGGAGGGACGGCTCAGGGGCTCGGCTGGGCGCTGCTCGAGGAGATCGCCTACGACGAGCACGGACAGCCCGTCGCCGGTTCGTTCGTCGACTACGCGATGCCGACCGCCGGCGTGGTCCCCGCGATCGACACTGAGGTCGTCGAGGTGCCCGCGCCCGAGGGGCCGTTCGGCGCCAAGGGCGTCGGCGAAGCGCCGGTGATCGGCGTCGCCGGCGCCGTCGCGAACGCGGTCTCGGCCGCGACCGGCGGGGTGCGCATGCGCCGGCTGCCGATGACCCCCGAGCGGGTGTGGCGCGCGATCGATGGGAATGGCGACGGCCGGGCTCGCTGACGCGCTCGCGCGCTGGGCGACCGAGCTCGAACCAGCTGAAGACGACCTGACGCTTGCGCGCCGCTCGTTACTCGACACGGTCGGCGTGACGTTCGCGGCCCGCGCAAACCCGCTGCGGGACGTGTTCTCGACGCTGGGCGAGGCCGGACGGTGGTCGGCGCTTGCGCACGTGCTCGACTACGACGACCTGCACCTGCCGTCGACCACGCACATCAGCGCGGTGTGCGTCCCGGTGGCGCTGTCGTGCGGCGGCGACCCGGGCGCGGACCCGACGCGCGCCTACCTCGCTGGTGCCGGCGTGATGGCCAGGCTCGGCACTGCGCTCGGCTGGCGCCACTACAGCGCGGGCTGGCACGCGACCTGCACCGCCGGCGCGCCGGCGGCCGCGGTCACCGCCGCGGTCGCGCGCGGGCTCGATGCCGACGCGACCGCCCGGGCGATCGCGCTGGCGGTCCCCGCCGCCGGTGGCGTCCAGCGCGCGTTCGGGACCGCGGCCAAGTCGCTCCAGGTCGCGTTCGCGGCCGAGGCCGGGATCCGTGCGGCGGCGCTCGCCGGCGCGGGCGCCACCGCCGACCGATCAGCGCTCGAGCAGTGGATGACGCTCGTCGGCGGAGACCCGGCCGCGCTCGCCGCCGACGGTGCCGCCGTTCCCGATGGTCTCGCGGTCAAGCCGTTCCCGTGCTGCTACGCGCTCCAGCGACCGATCGCGGCGGTACTGGAGCTCGAGCGCGTAGCAACCGACCGCATCCGCCGCATCGGCGTCCGGACGCCGGGCGCGTCACTCGCCCCGCTCATCCACCACTCGCCCAAGACCGGGCTCGAGGGGAAGTTCAGCCTCGAGTACGGGATCGCGGCGGCACTCCTCGACGGCCGCCCCGGGTTCGACAGCTTTTCCGACGCGGCCGTCCGGCGCCCCGAGGCCGCGCGGCTGATGCAGATGGTCGAGGTCGCCGCCACCGACGGGGGCGATCACCTGCTGACGGGCGAGATCGAGATCGAGGTCGAGGTCGACGACGGCGCCGGCGTGCGCGCCGCGCTGGCGCTGCCGCCGGGAGCGCCGGGGCGACCGGTGACCGACGCCGAGCTCAGGGCCAAGCTCGAGCTCTGCGGAGCCGGTGATCTCGCCGAGCTCTCGTGGGAGTCTGCCGCCCGGCGCCTGCGTCAGATCTGACGTGCGGATGGTCGGCGGCGCCTGACGGCGGCGCCTTAGTGGGAGGGTCGGCGGCGCCTGACGGCGGCGCCTCAGTGCGCCACGGCCGCGAGCTGGGCCCGCCACTTGGCCAGCTGGGCGCGCTGGCATGCGGAGCACGTGCCCACATGGGCGGCGTGTCCGCAGGCCTTGGCGGCCTGACCAAGCTGGACGCGAGCGGAGGCAGCAATGACGGGAGAAGCTGGAGTTCGAAGCATTGGTGATGTCCCGGTCTCGGTTGGGCTCGGAGTCCGTCTGAGCCCTTTATCGGCCGCATTTGCCTCGGGTGTAGAGCGGCGGTCACGTACTACCCGCAAAGCGCCGCGACATTGGGAAAGAAATGCAGATTTGATTGCCCCTCACCGTCGCAGCCGTCCTGTAGCGTTTCGTAAGAGATCGGGCCACGATGAGCCGGCAACCCACTACCGAATCGACAGCCGGATCTCGGCGGTACACGGTGCTGCAGACGCCCGCCGAGCTCAAGGAGGTGATCGCCGCCGAGCGGACCGGCTTTCCGTTCCTGGTATGGCGAGGCGAGGACGGCGAGCAGCGGCTGCTGCTGCTCAACCAGGCGAACTGGCGGGTGACGATCGGCCGCGATGGCACCGCCGACGTCGCCCTGCCGTGGGACGCCGAGGTGTCGCGCACGCACGCGCTGCTCGAGCAGGTCGGCCGCGGCTGGATGCTGGTCGATGACGGCCTGTCGCGCAACGGGTCGTTCGTCAACGGCACCCGCATCGTCGGGCGCAAGCGCCTGGCCGACAAGGACCGCCTCGTGTTCGGCGCCACCCTGGTCACCTACCGAGAGACCTCGGGCGCCGTCACCCAGACCGCCTCGGCGATCGACGCTCCGTCGGCGATCCCGCTCTCGCCGATGCAGCGCAAGGTGCTGATCGCCCTGTGCCGCCCCGTGCACGAGTCCGCCTCGGCGACGCCCGCCACCAACCGCCAGATCGCCGAAGAGGTGTACCTGACCGTCGACGGCGTCAAGGCGCACCTGCGGGTGCTGTTCGAGCGCTACGGACTGAGCCAGCTTCCCCAGAACGAGAAGCGCGCCCGCCTGGTCGCGATCGTGCTCGACGCCGGCGTGCTGGTGCCCCGCGACTTCTGAAGCCGGCCCAAACAGGTGTGAGACGCGCACCCTAGGGGGGCCTGTGGTACCGCCCCGGCGGCCGTACCTTTTCGCCTATGACGAAGAGCCAATCACAACACACCGGACACGGTGGCGAATGGACAGGGGCAGGGATTGGCTCCTCGCCTAGGGGGCCTGGCGAAGATCGGGGGATCGAACGCCAGCACTACGGGCTGGGGGCCTTTTACGGGGGCTGCAGTGCAGCGGACGATGCCCTTCCGGAGCGGGGTTACACGATTCACGTCGCGTCTCTCCAGGAGCTATCGGAGATGCTCCTTCCGGAAGGGCATAACCGCCCGCGGTAGCGCGGACTGCCTGCGAATCGTGGCAATGGACGCCACCGGGACGGACCGTGACGCGTCGAGCATTTAGGTTTAGGGGAATGCGAAGCGCGGCACGGTCCCGCCCTGCTTCAGGTGCCCGCCGGCGCGTTGGCGCGGAGCGCCGCGGTAGCCGCGTCTTCGCTGGGGTGCGCTGCGCTCGTCGCGTCGGCAGCGTCAGTGCACGCGGAAACCACTGAACGTCGCGATCGTGGTCCACGTCGACAGCCCCGAGGCGTGGAACACGCCCACGTCCTGCCCTCCGAGCGACGCCGAGGCCGCCACCGTGACGGTGTCGACCGTGTTCCAGGTCTGGCCGCCGTCGGTCGAGTAGTAGCCGGTGTACGTCGTGCCCCGGCGCACGAGCGCCAGCCCGACCGGCCCCTGGACCGTGAGCGACGGAACCGCGTACCGCTGGTCGACGTTGGTGCCACCCGAGGCGTTCCAGGCCATCACGATCGTCGCGTTGGCGCTCACGAACAGCATCACGCCCGCGGGCGACTGGTTGTGCGCGCTGGTCATGTCGTCGCGATCGATCAGCCCGGCGCCCCCCGCCTTGCCGCCGGCCGGGTCTGAGGTGACCGTGACCTCGGCGGTCGAGTCGACGCCGGCTCGGGCGTGCTCGTAGATCGCCGCGTACGAATCGGTCCGCGACGCCGCTAACGACAGGATGAACACGCCCTCCCCCCGGGAGCTGATCGCGAGGTCCGGGCCGGACGCGCCGAACAAGGCTGGGTGCGTGGTCACGTCGGCGGTCGACAGCGGCGCGCGGACCGGGGATGAGACCAGCTCGCCGAGCCTCGCCGATGACGCGCGCCGGCCGCCGAGTGGGTTGTATGAGGCGCGGGCGGTGAAGATCGAGAAGCCGAGTGGTGGACCGGTGCGTGGCGCTCTCACGCGGTAGTCGACCGTGATGCGCTTCCCGGGGCCGAGCACCGGGATCGTCGTCTGACCCACCGGCTTGACCTGCCAGCCGGGCGACACCGCCAGCGACAGCTGGAGCTTCTTGACGGCGGTCACCCCGTTGTCGGTGAACGACGCGGACAGGGTGGTCGAATGGCCGACGCGGAGCTCGGGCAAGGCGGCGTGGAGCGACAGCACGGTGTGCGGCGCCAGCGTGCGCGCGCGCTGTGTCCCCACCGCGGCGACGGTGAACATCGCAACCCCGTGCCCGGGCACGAACGCGCTGATCGCGCCGCCGGTCTGGGAGACCGCGTTCGTCCACAGGTCGTGCATGCTGTAGACGCGCCGCCGCGGAAGCCCGACGGCGGTGGCGGTCGTCGCGATCGTCGCGGCGGAGTCGGTGGAGTTGAACAGCAACACGGCCCGGCCGCCGTCGCTCAGCCGCTTGGTCAGGACCCACAGCCCGTTCGCGCTCGAGACCGGGACGCCGGGCCGTCCCAGCGGATCCTGATCGACCGCGATCA
>Ga0187779_10002900_pt1 | contig 10438 bp, 11 predicted proteins | sample 1015_Q2_SP10_10__FD_132435 | JGI IMG/M metagenome (GOLD analysis project Ga0187779, IMG submission 132435) | Tropical peat soil microbial communities from peatlands in Department of Meta, Colombia - 1015_Q2_SP10_10_MG | ecosystem: Environmental > Terrestrial > Soil > Wetlands > Peat | place...
AGGCGCGGCCCGAGCGATTCGGGTCTGCAGCCGGTGCGACCGATCGCGATGCGGCCGAGGCGGGACGGCACGAGATCCCGGACGGCGAGAGCGCGGCGACCGTGTCACAGCAGATCAAGATCGACAACGAGCTCTATGTCCGCGACTACTCGAAGTGCATCCTCTGCTACAAGTGCGTCGAGGCCTGCGGCGAAGACCACCAGAACACGTTCGCGATCGCGGTCGCCGGACGCGGTTTCGACGCGCGCATCTCGACAGAGTTCGCGACGCCGCTGCCGGAGTCCGCGTGCGTCTACTGCGGCAACTGCATCGCCGTGTGCCCCACCGGAGCGCTCATGTTCACGAGCGAGCACGAGCTGCGAGAGGCCGGCGAGTGGGACGAGTCGCGCCAGAGCCAGGTGGACACCGTCTGCCCGTACTGCGGCGTCGGCTGCAACCTCACGCTGCACGTGCAGGACGGCGACATCGTCAAGGTGACGTCGCCCGACGACCACGACGTCACGCGTGGCAACCTCTGCGTGAAGGGGCGCTTCGGCTTCCAGTTCGTGCAGAACCGAGACGAGCCGTAGGCCGTGTCAGAACCAGGGGCTCGGCTTGGTCTGCTGCTGGACCGGCGGCTTGGTCGGCTGACCATCGAAGCCGAAGTGCCGGAAGCCTCGGAACGAGTGCGTCCCCTTGAACGACGGTCTCTTCCCGTTGACGAGAGCCGTGATGCGTTGCTTGAGGTTCGCCAGAGCCGCCTGCTCCTGCGACTTCGTGATGCGGCCCGCCGACACGGCGGCGTCGAGCGTCTTCTGCGCGGAGGCGACCATCGCCGACACCAGGCCGTCGACCGACTTGCCCTGATCCTTCGCGACCTGGGCGAGCGACTTGCCACCGACGAGGTCGGATGCAAGCGCGGCCGGCGTCAGGCCGAGGTACGACGCGGCCGCGGACAGCTGCCCGAAGCGCCCGGGACCAGGACCGCCGAAGTGGCCGCGGAGACCGCCGAGGCCTCCGGGACGTCCGAAACCGAAGAGCGGATAGTCGCCCGACTCGATCCTCTGCTTGATCGCGTCGCCCTGCGCCTTCGTGATCCGTCCGGCCGCGACCGCGGCGTCGACACGATCCATCAGCGCCTTCTTCAGCGCGCCGCTGAGCGCGCTCGGCTGCACCCCGAGCTGCTTCGCGGCGTCGCTCACGACGGCCTGGCTCTCCTGGCTGGGCGAGTCGATCTGCGTGGCCGCGAGCGCGGCGCCGCCGCCGAGGAGGCCGACGGCGACCCCGGCGATCACGATGCCCTTGGTGCTGACCCGAAACGTGATGAGCGCCCCTCCTTTGAAGGCTCGTCACGTCGAAGCGAACCAGATCGGTGCGCCGTGCGACTAAGAACGAGCTAAGAAGTTCGGGACGGGAGCGTCTCTACTGGGGGCCGTAGTTCTTGGCCATCGCCTGGAGGAGCTTCCAGGCGATCGAACCGTGCGTCTCCACGAACGGCTTGAACTCCCACGACGTCAGCCCGTAGCAGCGCAGGTCGGACTCGGCCACGATCGTGGCCGTGCGTGGGCTGTCGGTGAGGAGCGCGACCTCGCCGAAGTAGTCGCCGGGTCCGAGCATGCGCCGATCCTCGCCCGCCACCGAGACCCTCGCCTGCCCCGACTCGATCACGAAGAAGCCGACGCCGCCTTGGCCCTCGGCCGTCACCGTGTCGCCGTTCTTGAAGGTACGCTGCTTCATCGAGGTCGCGATCCGCTCGACCTCCTTGTTGTCGAGGCCCTGGAAGATCGGTACCCGCTTGAGCAGCTCTGCTGCCTTCTCCGCCACGGGGGGATTCTAAGCGGTCATGCTTAGCGAATGAAGGTCACCGTCGTCGGCTGCTCCCCCGCCTGGCCCAATCCAGGCGGAGCTCAGTCCGGCTACCTGGTCGAGGGCTCGGGGAGGCTACTGCTCGACTGCGGGCCAGGTGTCCTGCCGAGACTGCGCAACGACGAGCCGTGGCCCAACATCGACGCGATCGCGATCACGCACTTCCACCTCGACCATTGGGGCGATCTCGTCCCGTGGACGTGGGGCTCACAGTTCGGACCCGGGCGGGGCCTCCCGCAAGTCGAGCTCTGGCTTCCCCCGGCTGGAAGGGCGCACCTTCGGCACTTCGGCACCCACTTCGGCAACGAGGAGATGTTCGAGCGCGCGTTCACGCTGCGCGAGTACGAGGACGGCGTCGCGTTCGAGGCCGCTGGTCTTCGAGTCACGCCCGTGCGCGTGCCGCACTACGAGATCGAGACATACGGTTTCCGCGTCACCGACGGCAGTCGGCTCCTCTCGTACTCGGGCGACTCCGCTCCGAGCGCCGCTCTCGTTGACGTCGCGCGCGACGCGGATCTCTTCCTCTGCGAGGCCACGCTCGGCCAGCCCTTCGAGGGGAACGGCTTGCGCGGACACCTCGCCGTCGAGGAAGCCGTCGACGCGTTCGAGCAGTCGGGCGCGAGGCGGCTCGTGATCGTGCACCGGCCTCACGAGCTGCCGGTCGACGCGTCGTACGAGCGCGCCAGCGACGGCGACGTGTTCGAGGTCTAGCTAGAGCAGACGAGCCGCAGCTTCGCCGAGTCGTCGGTAGCCGGCGACCGACGGGTGATCGCCGTCCGCATGCGTCCACTCTTCCCGCATGCGCCTCGGGTCGCGCTCGTCGACGAGCGTGTCGTGGAACGGCAGAAGCGGCACCGACTCGCCACGTGCGATCGCCGAGATCGCGACGTTCAGCCGCTGGATCGCCCTCAGGTGCTCCGGCCGGCCGTTGTTCCAAGGCAGGACGTCGGCGAGCGCGACGCGAAGCCCGAGCTCCTTGCCGCGCACGACCATCGCGCGCAGATTCGCCACAGGCTCGTCGACGAGACGACCCTGGGCGATGTCGTTGATCCCGCCTTGTACGACCAGCGCATCCGCACCGGTTACGCAACCGTCGAGCCGCGCGCGGATCTCGTCGGTCCGTTCGCCGTAGACGCCGCAGTTGCGAAAGGAGAGACGCGGATCGGCACGCGCTGCCCAGAACTCCCACTGACTCGTCTCGTCCCCGCCGCGGCTCGGGTCGTACTCGGGCGAGCCCGCAGAGATCGAGTCGCCGAGCGCTGTCACGAGCACGTGAGGCACACGCCCGCGCGCGGGCACTATCCGCGAGGGCGCAGCTCGACCGAGAGGTCGCAGTCGAGCGCGTCCGCAATCCGCAGGAGCGTGTCGATCCGGGGCGGCCGTCCGCCGCGCTCGAGCCGCGCGATCGCGGACTGCGTTGTGCCGACGAGCTCGGCGAGCTCCCGTTGCGACAGCCCGCGCTGCTGTCGGCGCTCGGCGACGTCGTGCGCGATCGCGGCGAAGAACCAGCCGCGGTCTGCTGTCCTGATTCGCTCGGAGAGCCGGTCGAGCGCGCTCTTCTCGGTGCGACGTGCGCGGGCGCCCATCGCAGAAATGCTATACGGCTCGTCGGCTACGCGAGCAGCCGACTGCTCCGCCGCAGCGCGTCGAGGACCGTGTCGACGTCCTCGACCGTGTTGTAACAGTGCGCCGAGATCCGGAGGCTCGAGTCCCGCTCCGAGGTGACGATCCCCTCGCGGTCGAGGACCGCGGCGAGCTCCTTGGAGTCCGTGGACTTCACGCAGATCAGCGCCCCCCGGCGTTCCGGCGCGCGCGGCGTCACGATCGTCGCACCGAGCTCGTCGAGCCCTTCGATCAGATGCGCGTTCAAGTCGAGGACGTGCGCGCGGGTCTCCGCGATGCCGATCTCCTTCATCAGCTCCATGCCCGCGATGCCTGCGTAGATCGCCGGGACGGGTGGCGTGCCCGACTGAAACCGCGTGGCCGTGGTCGACGGCGAGTAGTCGCGGTGGTCCATCTCGAAGATGTTGCGGTCCGCGAACCAGCCGGTTGCCGTCGGCCAGACCTTCTCGACCAGCTCGCGTCGGCAGTAGAAGAAGCCGAGGCCCGCCGACCCGAGTAGGTACTTGAGCACGCCTGCACCGAGGAAGTCCACACCGAGTTCCTCCACCTCGACCGGCAGCGAGCCGATCGTCTGGTACGCGTCGAGCAGCACGTACGCGCCGCGCTCGTGAGCGAGGTCGGCGACCTTCCTCACGTCGACCATCGCGCCGTTGCGGTAGCAGACGTGCGTGATCGAGACGAGCAGCGTGTCGTCGTCGATCGCCGCCTCGAAGTGCTCGAGCGGAAGCGTGCCGTCCTCCGCCTCTGGCACGTGCACGACGCGGGCGCCACGCGACTCCTGCGCGTGCCAGATCTGGCCGATGGTCGGGAACTCCCAGTCCGTGAGCACGATCTTCGAACGGCGCGCGTAGCGGAGGCCGCTCGCGAGCGACGCAACGCCCGCGGAGAGCGAGGTCGTGACTGCGACCTCGTCGTCTCCTGCCCCGACGAGGTCCGCGAACGAGGCACGGGCGGACTCCTGGCGCTCGACCCAGTACTCCCACGGCGCTCCCTTGTCGTCCCAGTCGGCGAGGTACTGCTCGTACGACGCCCGCACGGCGTCCGAGAGCGCGCCCTGCGAGCACGAGTTGATGTACAGGCGATGCTCGAAGATCGGGAAGCGGTGGCGACAGCTCGCCGCGAGCGAGGACGTCTCAACGGCCAAGGTAGGCCTTCTTGAGGTCCTCGTGCTCGAGCAGCTCCTTCGCCGGCCCCTGGAGCACGAGCCTCCCGGTCGAGAGGACGTAGCCTCTGTCGGCGATCGAGAGCGCCATGTTCGCATTCTGCTCGACGACGAGCATCGCGACGCCGGACTCGTGGACCTGCTGGATGATCTCGAAGCTGCGCTCGACGAGGATCGGGGCGAGGCCCATCGAGGGCTCGTCCATGAGCAGGAGCTTCGGACGGGACATCAGCGCCCGCGCCATCGCCACCATCTGCTGCTCGCCGCCCGACATCGTCCCCGCGAGCTGGCGCCGCCGCTCGTGCAGGAGCGGGAACAGCTCGTAGACCCGGTCGAAGTCCTCCTTGCGCCCCTTCCCGTCCTTGTTGAGGTAGGCGCCCATCTCGAGGTTCTCGAGCACCGTCATCGGGCCGAACAGCCGCCGGTTCTCGGGCACGATCGCCATGCCGTGCGCAATGCGGTAGCTCGTCGTCTTCCCGGTGACGTCCTCCCCGTCGAACTCGACCGTGCCGGTGCGAGGGCTGACGAGGCCGAGGACGGTCTTCAGCGTCGTCGACTTCCCCGACGCGTTGCCCCCGAGCAGCGACACGAGCTCTCCCTCGCCGACCTCGATGTCGATGCCCTGGAGGATGTGGATCAGCCCGTAGTAGGTGTTGATCCCGGTGAGGCGCAGCAAGCTCATTTCGTCTCCGCCAGGCGCAGCCCGAGGTACGCCTCGATCACGCGCTCGTCGGTCGCGACCTGCTCGAACGATCCCTCCGCGATCTTGATCCCGTGGTCGAGCGCGACCACGCGGTCGGAGATGCCCTCGACGACGTGCATGTCGTGTTCGATCACGAGCACGGTGTAGCCGCCCTCGCTCCGGAGCTCTCCGATGAGCTCGGTGATCTCGTGCGTCTCCGACGGGTTCATCCCGGCTGCGGGCTCGTCGAGCAGGAGAATCCGCGGCTGCGTCGCCATCGCACGCGCGATCTCGAGCCGGCGGCGGTTCGCGTACGAGAGGCTGTAGGCGAACTGGTTCCACCGATAGCCCATCAGGCGCTCGCCGAAGAACGAGAGCTTCTCTTCGGCGACCCGGTGGATCTCCTTCTCCTCGCGCCGCGCCGCCGGCGTGCGCACCATCGACCGGAGAAGGCCGACCTTCGTCCGGCCGTACTCCGCGGCCATGACGTTCTCCTTGACAGTCATGTTGAGGAACAGCCGAAGCGTCTGGAAGGTGCGGGCGACGCCGAGCCTCGTGATCTTGTGCGGCGCGAGCCCGACGAGGTCCTTGCCGTCGAGTCGGATCTGCCCCGTGTCGGGCCGGTAGAGGCCGGTGATCAGGTTGAACAGCGTCGTCTTCCCCGCGCCGTTCGGCCCGATCACGCTCACGACCTCGTGCTCGTTGACGACGAGGTCGAGGTCGTCGATCACGTGCAGACCGCCGAACGCCTTCCCGACGCCTTCGAGCTCGAGCAGCGGTTTCTTCGCCTCGTCGTTCACACGATCTCCACGTACGCCTCACCGGCCAGGCCCTGCGGGCGCGCGATCATCAGCGCGACGAGCATCGCGCCGAGGAGGATCAGCTTCGTCGCACCGGTGATCTGCTCGATCATCAGGTTCTCCCACACGAAGATCACGAGGTACAGGAGCGGCACCAGGAGGATCGTGCGCCAGAGTCTCGGCAGCTGCGGGACGATCACGATCGCCGCCACCATGAAGATGTAGAGGACCTGGGCCATGGTGGTGACATGTGTCGGGAAGAGCATCCAGTGGTTGAGGAAGTCGGCGAACCAGCCCGACCCCTGCGCCTTTCCCTCGACCAGGCGTGGGTACCAGGCGGACGCGATCGCGTGGACGACGAAACCGAAGGCGATCAGGCCTCCGAGCACTGCGGCGAGGCGCTTCCAGGGCCGGATCGTCATCACGAGCGCGATCAGGATGACGCCGTAGAAGATTGGACGGGCGTTCGCGGTCGAGCGCAGCAGCTCCGGGACGCTCGTGACGACGATCGCGCCGAACACGATCCCGGTGATGCTGCCGAAGCCGCCGAGGATCATGATCGCGTAGATCAGGATCAGCAGGCCGACGTCGTAGTCGCCCGGCAACGCCGCGGTTGCGATCGTGACGTAGATGGCGCCGGTGAAGCCCGCGACGGCGGCACCGGACGAGAACGCGAGCAGCCGCAGCCGGTTTACGGGCATGCTCATCGCCTCCGCCGCGAGCGGGTCCTCGCGCAGCGCCCGCCAGGCCCGCCCGGTCCGCGAGTCGCGGATCATGTAGAGCATGACGATGACGAGGACGATCGCGATCAGCAGCAGGTAGTACTGCTGTCTCGTGTCGCCGAGCTTGTAACCGAAGAAGTTGAGCGGATCGACGTTCGGCAGGCCGTTCGAGCCGCCCGTCAGGTCGGTGTAGCCGACGAAGGGGAACTTGATGCGGTTCGCGTTGTTGACGAACAACACGAATGCCTGACCGAAGAAGAGCGTCATGATCGCCAGGTAGTCGCCGATGAGTCGCCGCGACGGCAGGCCGACGAGGAACCCGACCAGAGCGCACACCACGACGACGACGGGCAACGCCGCCTCCGCCTGCCAGTGGAGGTTGTAGTGCGGCGAGGCGAGGATCGCGTACGTGTAGGCGCCGAACCCGAAGAACGCCACGTACCCGAGGTCGAGCAGTCCGGCGAAGCCGACGACCATGTTCAGGCCTAGCGCCAGCAGGGCGTAAACCATCGTGAAGAGGCCGTAACGGAAGACGTTTCCCTCCGCCGTGATCAGCGGGAAGATCGCAGCCGGAATGATCAGCGCCGTGAGCTTGCCCGCCCGCGGGAGGCGGTCCCAGGCTTCCCGGATCGGCCGCATGATCCCGTGGTATCCCTCGCGTCGGCCCTCGACACGGGCGACCCACTCGTCGCGGCCGATCTGCGGGCCGTCCTGGCCGTCGGGCGGCGTCGGGGGCTCGGGATTCACGGGTCCGTCGGTCATCAGGCCTTCGTGATCGCCGCCTGCCCGAACAGGCCGCTCGGCTTGATCAGGATGACGAGGATCAGCAGGGCGAACACGTAGAGGTTCGCGAAGATCGAGCCCTGCGGCAGGTAGCCGGTCGAGTACGCCTCGGCGAGGCCGACGATGAAACCTCCGACCATCGCACCGGGGATGCTCCCGATCCCGCCGACGACGGCCGCCGTGAAGGCCTTCAGCCCCACGATGAATCCCATGTAGTTGTAGATCTGGCCGAAGACGAGCCCCCACATCACGCCGGCCGCGCCGGCCAGGGCCGAGCCGATGAAGAAGGTGATGGCGATCACGCGGTCGACGTCGATCCCCATCATCGAGGCCGCCTCGCGGTCATACGATGTCGAGCGCATCGCCTTGCCGGTACGCGATCGGTCGACGAACAGCGTCAGCGCGATCATCAGCCCGATCGCCGCGCCGATCGTCAGCAGCTCCGGACCCGAGATGAAGAGGTTCCCGACCTGGAAGGTCTTCACGCCCACGAAGTGATACGTGTCGTAGTCGCGGAAGGCCGCGCCGAAGATCAGCAGCGCACTGTTCTGGAGGAAGATCGAGACTCCGAGTGCGCTGATCAGCGGCGCGATCCGCGGCGCCTTCCTGAGCGGCCGGTACGCGAACCGCTCGATCCCCACCCCGAGGACGCCGCACCCGAGCATCGCTCCCACGAACATGAGCAGGAGCACGAGATCGGGAGCGATGTCGGTGCCCAACGGCCCGCCGAGCCCGTGCAGGACGAACCAGCCGATGTACGCGCCGACCATGAACACGTCGCCGTGCGCGAAGTTCAGGAGCTTGAGGATCCCGTAGACCATCGAGTAGCCGAGCGCGATCAGCGCGTACATCGCTCCGAGCGTCAGCCCGCTCACCGTCAGGTTGAGGAAGAGGCTCCAGTCCACGGGACCGGCCTACATTCGCACAGACGAGTACGGCCCGTCATGAGACGGGCCGTACTCGCAGTTCATGGTTCTCGAAGAGCTACGCGACCGGGACGAAGACCGACCCGTTCGACTTGTAGACGCCGAACTTCTTCAGCGTCGACATGTCGCCGTTCTTGTTGAACCTGATCGGAACGCCGAGCAGCGACTGGTTGACCGGGATGTTGGTCGCGCGGATCGCCGCACGGACCTTGGCCCGCGTCGTCGTGCCCTTGGCGCACGCCTTCGTGACGGCCGTCGCGACGACCTGCGTCGCGGCGTAGGTCGGCGCGCCGAAGTACTGGCCGTCGCCGTCGTGCGCCTTGGCGAAGGCCTTGATGATCGGCGACTTCGGGTTCAGCGGGAAGTTCGTGTCGTACACGTTCTTCCCGACGCTTGCGAACGCCGAGTCGTAGAGGCCGTCAGAGCCCATCAGCTTGATGCTGCCCTTGCCGGCCGCCTGCATCTGCTGGCCGAAGGCCTGGCCCTTGGGCACGAGCTGCCACGGCATGTAGACGAGCTGCGTGTTGGACGGGATCTTCGCGATCAGCGCCGAGAAGTCGGACTGCTGCTGGCTGACGCCCGTGCGAGTGACGGTGTCCCCGGCCGCCTTCAGCCGAGCCTGGACCGTGTCCGCGAGACCCGTGCTGTAGACCTCTTCGTCGTCGATGATGTAGACGCGCGTGGCCTTCAGGGTCTTCTGGATGTAGTTCGCGGCCGTGACGCCCTGAACCGCGTCCGGCGGAACGGTGCGGAACATGTAGCCGGTCCGCGTCCCGTCGGTCGTCAGCGTCGTGTTCGTCGACGAGCCGGACACCCATGCGAGGCCGGCGTCCTTCAGCGTCTTCGTGACACCGACGATCTCGTTGCTGCCGGCGGGGCCGACAACGCCGAGCACGTTCGGGTTCGAGGCGAGCGCCTGGGCACCCTGGAGCGCCTGGGCGGTGCCGTTCGCGGCGCCGAGCTGCGTGTCCTCGAGCACCAGCTTGATCTTGTGCGCCTTGTGCGTCTTGTTGTACTGCGAGACGTAGTAGTTCGCCCAGTGGATCTGCTGAACGCCGATCGACGCCGCCGGACCCGTCGCCGGGACCATGAAGCCGATCTGCAACGTCTTGCCGCACTTGACGAGCGCACTGCCGGCGCTCGAGCGCGCCGCCACGCGGGTCGGCGTCGCCGTGGCGGTCGATGCCACGAAGGCGACTGTTGCCGCAATGGCAACAGCAAGCCCGGCGAACGCGATTGTCCTTCTCCTCATTCGGTTCCTCCTCCTTGGGTTTTCCGAAGCCCCCGGTTTCCTCTTGGACGACAGAAGCCGCTAGTTGTTGTCCTGTTACGTGCGGCTCGCTGGGCTGCCGGACGGATGGAACACCCCGAGGATCCGCATCGGCGCGGATCCGGAGTTCTCGATGCAGTGCACCTGCTCCGGCGCGAGGTGGAAGCACGAGCCCGCACGGAGCGGCGTCTCCCGCCCATCGATGTGGGCGACCCCTTCGCCCTCGATGATGTAGCCGACCTCGTCGTACGGATGGCTGTGGAGCGGCGCCTTGCTCGGCTGCACGATGCCGACGAACTGCGTGACGTCGAAGCAACCCGCGTCCTCGTTGACGAGGTAGCGAAAGGTGCGCTCGCTCGAAGCCTCGAGCTCCGGCTGGTCCTCGAACCGGACCGTGACCTTCCGCGCGCTCCCGGCCGTCTCACGGTCCTCGGGCGCGAGTACGGATACGAGCTCGAGCTCGTTCTCGGCCGCAATCGTGTACGCCTCGCCCGGAGCGACGAACACCCCGGTCCCGGCCGCCAGCTCGTGCCTCGTCCCCTCGAGGTCGAGCTCGCCCCGGCCTGAGACGACGTAGAGGACCTCCTGGCGGGGATCGGCGCGGCGGACGGCCGGCGCCCCGCTC
>Ga0187779_10002901_pt1 | contig 10437 bp, 7 predicted proteins | sample 1015_Q2_SP10_10__FD_132435 | JGI IMG/M metagenome (GOLD analysis project Ga0187779, IMG submission 132435) | Tropical peat soil microbial communities from peatlands in Department of Meta, Colombia - 1015_Q2_SP10_10_MG | ecosystem: Environmental > Terrestrial > Soil > Wetlands > Peat | place...
AGCGGATAAGGTCTCAATCAACACAACCGCGGTCCATGATCCCGAGTTCATCAAGGCAGCATCCATGCGCTTTGGCAGCCAGTGCATCGTTGTCGCTATAGACGCCAAACGCGTCGTGAAACATGACAGGGACTTCAAGCCTCCGCTCAGATGGGCCGATGACCCGAAGTACAGGGTTCTATTTCTAAGTAGCACGGATCTCCACACTCCTCACCCAACGCTCAAATGGGAAGTCTACACTCACGGCGGCAGGAAACCTATGGGCATAGACGCAGTTGCATGGGCACGGAAGATGGAAGAGTACGGGGCCGGCGAGATACTCCTCACAAGCATGAACCAGGACGGTCAGAAAACGGGTTATGATCTGGAGCTAACCCGCGCGGTGGCGGAAGCGGTCTCGATCCCGGTCATCGCCTCGGGCGGTGTCGGGAACCTGGAGCATATTTATGATGGATTCACGCAAGGCAAGGCTGACGCTGCTCTCGCAGCCTCTATCTTTCACTTCCGCGAATTTACTATCAGGCAAGCAAAGGAATATCTTAAAGAACGAGGTGTCCCGGTGAGGTTATAGCGATGCAATTCAGATACCGTCTGTAGAATTAAGTCACTTAACAGAAGAACTTTGCTCGCACCAAAGCATGCATTATGTTATCGCCTGTTTGCTTTCTGAACCTAGCCAGCCGGGGTGGGTCCCAGAGGGATGGTACATGACCAGTTTAAGGCCGATGACCAGCAAGGAGCGCCAAGCTCTTATTGCCAAGGCAAAGAATCCGGTCACCTTGACCAGGGCTTTGCTTATAGCGGCATTTCTGTCAACCATCTGCATTGGTATCATTCTTGTTGTCAGCCGCTTCCTCGGTTTTTTGCGTCCAAATTTCCCCGTCCTCTTTTCAAGCATCATAACCGCTTGTCTTGTTTATAGCATTCACTCTTACAATAAATTGCGTTTCAGGATTTCACTCACCCTTTATGAGAAGGATCTGGCTGACGGCGTTGCCGAGGTGACTCGCTTCCGTGTTACTCGTGCGATCAGGGTTAAAGAATTCGAAGGTGAAGACGGCGGCTATTACCTGCATTTAGAGGACGGACGCACGCTTTTTCTGCGGGGCGGGTATTTGTGCGATCTGGAAGAAGCAGAGAAGTTCCCCTGTTCCGAATTTGATATAGTTCGTGGCCCAAAGTCTGGCTTGATCCTTGATCTTGTTTGCAGTGGTCCTTATCTCCCTTCGCAAAGGACAATCGTCCTTTTCGGACAACCTGAACTGAAAGAGCTTCTCACGGACGGAGACATCGTTGCAATCCCCTGGGAAAAGATCGACAGGTTGCCTGCGTCCGCCAAGATGTGCCCGCCAAAAACTTAATTAACAACCGGCTATCAAGTGCTTATGGTCGATTAGTGAAAACGTTGGCACAAACTTTTGAGACAAAGGGACATTTAATATGGAAGTCATCCATAGGCATTCTTCAGGAACCTCGTGAAATATTTTGGTGTGGATAAAACGGAGCACTTTAGTAAGATGCAAGAAAATGAAACGAGAATGATAGTATTGATTCAGCGATGACGGCAACCTGTGTTTTAAAAACTGCTATAATAAAAATGCAGATGACGATCGTGACAATAAGACTAACGATTCGCTCGCAACATTATAATCCGGGACTCGTTGTTTTATAAAGACATAAGAAATGAAAATATTGCTTGCAACAGATGGCTCCGAATACTCGGAAAGTACGGCTAAATTCCTGACGCGAATAGATTGGTCCCGGGATGACTCTATTACCGTTTTTCATGCCATATACGCGATCCCTTTTCGATATGATGAGCAATTTTATTTCAATACACTCAAAACGATTAAAAAAGATATCGCACCAAAGATTCTTGATTCAGCCTTGACGATTCTAAAACCCGTCCAAGCGATCATCAGCGTCGAAATTGACGAATTTTCACCAAGCCAATGTACTCCGGATCAATGCATCATTAACATCGCCGAATCATCGGGTATGGATCTCATCGCTTTAGGTGCCAGAGGCATAAAAGGAATTGCGTCCGTCTTTCTCGGTAGCGTGACGAGGTCGGTTGCCATTAATTCGCCTAAGCCGGTTCTTATTGTAAAACCAACAGTGAGAGCAAATCCCGATCGGATAAAGATCCTCTTTGCCACGGACGGTTCAAGTTATTCCGTGGCGACGGGTGAATTCCTGTCGTCCATTCCCTTTCCCGACAGCACCGAGGTAACAATATTGAACGTAATATCGTCCGGCTTCTCCGACATCCCTGAACGGTTTGTTTTGGAAATAAATGAACGAATCAAGGATGTTGTCGCCAGCAACAGAGCAATTGAATTTACGCAATCTCAAAATATTATTGAACAGGCCAGAGATGCTTTAAGCAAAAGATTTAAGAATATTGATGTACTGTCAAAAGTAGGAGATCCCTCGACGGAAATATTAAAAACAGAGGAAACCACGGAGGCAGACCTGGTAGCTCTTGGTTGCAGGGGCTTGAGGGGAATTAAAGGAATAATGGGAAGCGTATCAAGAAATATCCTTACCCATTCGAAGTGTTCCGTCTTGATCGGCAAAACGTGCAAAGAGTAACAGAATCGGCCTTGAGAACAGCGGTTCCGCAGGTGTGCACAGCCGCCTGAAATTACAAGTGTAAATAAGAAGAGACGGGATGTTTTTATCCCGCCTCTTCTTCTTCTAGACCTGAATCAGGAGTTATTTCTTCGCTATCTGTTTCTTGATGGCATTCACGACACCGTCGCTGCTCGTATCTCGTATGGTCAGGAGCATCCCCTTCTTTTCATAGTAGCCGATGAGCGGAGCCGTTTTCTCATTGTAGACATCCAGCCGCTTGGATATAGCCTCTACGGTTTCATCGGCACGCTGCACCACGGGACTGCCGCACTTCTTGCACTTGCCGCCGGCTGCCGGCGGATTGCTCTTCACGTTGTAGATCTCCTGACACGATGGATTCGAGCAGGTCCGCCTCGTAGTCAGGCGGTCAAGGATAACGTCGCGCGGGACATCGATGTTCGCCACCAGATCGAGCTTGATGTTGAGTCTCTTGAGAAGAGCATCCAGCGCTTCTGCCTGCGGGATAGTCCGCGGGAACCCATCAAGCAGAAATCCTTTTTTCATATCCGGTTCTTGAAGCCGCTGTTCCATGATGCCCATGATGAGTGAGTCGGGGACAAGGTCGCCCCGGTCCATATATCCTTGGGCCTCTTTGCCTAGCGGCGTGCCTGCTTTGACCGCACCCCGGAGGATATCCCCGGTCGATATCTGCACCGAACCGTCCAGCGCCGTTAACAGCTTCGCTACCGTGCCCTTGCCTGCGCCCGGCGCTCCTAATAATATAATACGCATGTGATCAACCTCCTAAAAAATATTGTAATTGTTTCAAAGGGGCAATTATCATACGAACTGCCGAAAAAATCAAGACAAAAAAGTCCTGCCTATCTTCACATCCGACTCAAACATCTTTGATATCCGAAGGAAAAGCCGGAATCATGACGGCACTGTTATTACCTGAAGATGATCGTACTTGGACGAATGACAATAATGTCATCTGGTGGCATCTTCAACGACAAAAAACCGGGACCTCTAGTATAGAGGTCCCGGTCTGGACTGATAAATAACATGAATTGCTTAGAGATCGTAGTAGAGGAAAAACTCATACGGATGGGGCCGCAGACGGAGAGCATCCACTTCCTTGCTCCGCTTGTAACTGATCCAAGTCTCGATGGCGTCTTTTGTGAACACGTCGCCCTTCATGAGGAAGCTGTGATCAGCCTCCAGATTGTCCAGTGCCTCGTCCAATGAGCCGGGCATGGACGGTACGCTCGCCAGATCTTCGGGCTCCATATCATAGATGTCCTTGTCAAGGGGTTGGCCCGGGTCGATCTTGTTCTCGATACCATCCAAGCCAGCCATAAGCATGGCTGCGAACGCGAGATAGGGGTTGCAGGACGGGTCAGGGAACCTCACCTCGACGCGCTTAGCCTTTGGGCTCGCGCTATACATGGGGATGCGAATGCCTGCCGAGCGGTTGCGGCTTGAGTAGGCCAGGTTTACCGGCGCCTCAAAGCCCGGGGTCAGTCTCTTATATGAGTTCGTCGTCGGATTGGTGAAAGCTGCGATTACCTTGGCATGCTTTAGGACCCCGCCTATGTAGTTCAGGGCAAGCTGGGACATGCCCGCGTAACCGTCGCCCGCAAAGAGCGGTTTGCCGTTCTTCCAGATGGACTGGTGCGTGTGCATGCCCGATCCGTTGTCTCCAAAGAGCGGCTTGGGCATGAAGGTCACGGTCTTGTTATGCCGCTTGGCTACGTTCTTAATGATGTACTTGTAGTACATGAGCTGGTCAGCCATTTTGACCAGTGGGTTGAACCGCATATCGATCTCGGCCTGGCCTGCAGTGGCCACTTCATGGTGCTGCTTCTCAACGTAGATACCGACCTTCTGCATCTCCTCCACCATCTCGGTACGGATGTCCTCCTGACTGTCGATGGGCGGCACCGGGAAATAGCCTTCCTTGTGGCGCGGTTTGTATCCCAGGTTTGGCTTCTCGTCCCTGCCGCTGTTCCAGATGCCTTCCACGCTGTCGAGAAAGTAGTATCCGGAATGGGAGTCCTGATCAAAGCGGATGTCGTCGAAGATGAAGAATTCCGGCTCGGGGCCCATATAGCAGGTATCTCCAATGCCGGATGATTTGAGGTACGCCTCGGCCTTCTGCGCGATGTAGCGCGGGTCGCGGGAATAGCGCTCCTTGGTAATCGGATCTACGATGTTGCAAATGAGCGAGAGCGTCGGATACTTGGTGAAGGGGTCCATAACCGCCGTCTCCGCGTCGGGCACGACGAGCATATCGCTCGTGTGAATCGCCTGCCATCCGCGAATACTCGATCCGTCGAACCCGAGGCCTTCTTCGAAGATGCTCTCAGTAAGTTCGTCGACCGGAACGGAGAAATGCTGCCACAATCCCGGAAAATCCAGAAACTTCATATCTACCATCATTGCCTTGTTCTCTTTTGCCATCTTCAGCACGTCTTTTGGTGTCATTCTATCCTCCTGTTCAGAAAGTCGTATTGAAACTGATCTTTTCTTCTGTTTGTTTGCTGCTCCTGCCTGTCCGGCGATCGCGAGGTCCTTATTTATCAATGATTTCTTGGGTGATTTATCGGTTGTTGCTTTCGCTGCTTTTTCACTGCTACTGCTCTTTTTCCCCGCTTTTTTCATTCCCCTCTTCATATCGCCGATTCTCCCCTCTCGCCAGTGCGGATCCTGATCACCTCTTCTATGGGCGTTACAAAAATCTTCCCATCCCCGATTCGCCCTGTCTTCGCCGTGGTCTCGATGGTCTCGATAATCTTGGCCACCAGGTTATCGGCAGCGATTATCTCAATCTTCACTTTTGGGAGGAAATCCACCACATACTCCGCTCCCCGGTAAAGCTCGGTATGGCCCTTCTGCCTGCCGAACCCTTTCACCTCGGTCACGGTAATGCCCTGGACACCTATCGCATTAAGGGCATCCTTTACCTCATCGAGCTTAAAAGGCTTGATAACCGCCTCTATCTTCTTCATGCAGTAACCTCCTGTCTATTAAATTAGCAATTTCAATGCTAAAATGAAAATATAGTAATTTCAGAAGGTTAGTAATTGTTAAATGGCTGGTTTCTGCCTGATATTTAATCAGAAGCCTAAAAAATAGGCATGTTAGCTGCGGACTCTTTCGTTTTTCCTGGTCTTTTCTTCGCGCTCGATCCTCTCGCCCTCTTCAAAAAATTTTGCGGATATCTCTTTTTCAATATCATCTTTTAGCTGCTTGATAGAAATAAATGACCCCTGTTTAAGCTCTTTGAGTTTAGCAGAAGTATCCCGATAGCCTGGATTCGTGTCATGGACCATCTGGAATTGAGCAAGCGCATTTTCTGTGTTCCCCTCTCCCTGGTACGCGAGTCCAAGGTCATATTGCATTTCTATACGCTCCTTAAGGCTTCCACCCGTACTTTCTGAATAATTTAGTGCATTTTGTATCTCGGCAATGGCGTTATGATAATCACCTTTTTCCATATAACACAGCCCGAGCATGTACCGGCTCTGGACAAACTTCGGCTCCCCTTCGGGTGTCAGGAGAAACTCTCCGACGGCATCATCCAAGAGCCCCATCTCTTTATACGCCACACCGAGATTGTAGTGGGTATCCGCGTCCTCTTTGACCGCTTGCTGGTCCACGCCTTTCTTGAACTCCTCGAAGATATCATCCAGGCTCTTTTCTTCCTCGGCAGATGTGGCGGGCTGCGCTGAAATCGAAATACTGCTAAGCTCATCCCTGAGCTCAGATGCAAGGTCAAAAAAATCATCTGGTTTTTCCTGTTGCGCCGGTGAGATATCAGCCGGACTTTCTTGCCGGAGTTCCTGTCCCAAGTCAAAAAAACTCTCTTCCCCGACCTGCCCTCCCGGTTCTTCCTGCTCCCAGCCATCATACTGTTCGTCTTTGTGTATATCTCGATCGCCGGAATTTTCCTTCATCTCCGCGGAAGGAACGGGTGTGGTTGACTGATCACTGGGGGGAGAAGGTTCAGGTTTCTGCACCTGTCTGAGCTTCTGAATCTCAGACATTAACGATCGGACAGCTTCCTCGTCCGAAGCAGTCAAGGCCATCTCTCCCTCGGTAGCGTCGCCCGATGCCATCCCCTCCAGCCCCTCAACTGCTTCAGCGAGCTTGGAAAATTCCTGTACCTCGTCCTCTTCGCGAGATATCTCGGAAAGCCTTTCGATGGCCCGTTTGTCACCGGGGGTCTGTTCAATGATCTTCGCGTAGTATTTCTTTGCCTCATCGAACAACCCTTGCTGATAATAGAATTCCGCTTCGGCCCAGATCTCGCTGATATCGGTTTCAACTGTAGCCGACTCCCTGGCAGGCAATTTCTGCTCTGGTTCAGCTAGCGGCTCTGGTTGCTTCAGCAGAGGCTCCGACAACGTAGCTTCATGAACTGTCAACGGCGGCTCTTCTGCAGGCACCTGGGAGACGGGGGCGGCTTTTTCGACCTCATCATGCTCTTCAGGGCCATGCTGTAAAGATTGAGATTCCTCCAAAACAGTATCTTCAGCGAGAGGTGCCGTCGATAACTGCCCATCCTCGGGCTCGAAGGTGTTCATCTCAAGATCGCCTAATGAAATCTCGCCGGGAGACGGATGAACTTCCGGAGGCGTGGTCTCCTCTGCAGCATGCCCTCCCTCAGAAGCGAATGCATCGATTGACGGTTCTGGTATTCCTATAGACTCTGCAGCAGCCGAAGGCGGCTCCTCCGAAACGGCCGGAGCCACTCCCAGCCTTTCAGCGATCGCCCTGTTTCCCGGGTCCATTTCAAGAGCAGCCTGCAACAGTGGCTCAACCTGGTCCTGCGAGCCTTTCTTCACATAAATATCTGCCAGGGCTAGAACATGCTCAGCGGCCTTCTGCACATCCCCCTGATCCCGGTACAAATCCCTCAGCCTGATGCGGATTTGCGGACTTTCGGGGAACCTTCCGGCCAGCCCTTCAAGTTGCTCTACGGCCTTGGCAGCAAGACCGTACTTAACGAGCACTTCCACTTCCATGAGCGCTTCTGCAATGGCAGGGTCTTCATCGGTAATTGGCGATGCCGCAGGCGCAGCCGTTGGCATAAGGGGCACAGCTGCCTCTGGTTGCGTACTTGTAGAATTAGCGGTCACAGCTGCGGCTTCAGCCGGCGACGCTTGCAGGCTTTCGAGCCGCTGCCGTGCCTCTTTCATATCAGGTGAAATCACTAGCGCCCGTTCGAGTACGTCCCGTGCCCTGTCCCCTGCTCCGTCCTCTATCAGGATCTCCGCGGCCATCAAAAGTTCCTTTGCCGCATCGCCCCTTCTGGCCGTGCTAATATAATAGTCGCTCAGACTGCAATGCCCGTCAGCGCTCCGCGGGACCTCGGAGACGAAGCCCTTGAGAAAGGCCTCGGCCGCATCGAATTCCTTGTTCTCTGTCATCACGTTCGCTATGGCCACACCCTCGGTGAGAGCCCTATCATATTCTTTTTGCGAGAGATAGTGGTGGTAGAGTTTTTTGCGAATGTCTATCCTGCCGGCCTCCTGGGATAGCTGTTTCTTATACACGTCCTCTTCTTCGGCATTACGGCCAGCCTTTGCCAGAACATCGAGGTAGGTATCGACAAGCTCCTGATTGAACGGGTCATCCTCAAAGGCCGGTTTGAGGGCCTTGCACGCCTCTGCGAACTTCCCTTCCTTAAAATAGACGATGCCCGCCTTGTGGTACACTTTTTTGTTGTTCGGATCCAGGGCGAGGACTTTCTCGAAGACCTGCCGGGCGTCATTGAAAGCATCTTTGGATATATGTACGTCTGCGGCCTGCAGGTAGGTTTCGATCGCCTCCGTTTTCATCCCTTCCTTCGCGTACATGTCCCCGAGTTTGAGCCTGAAGGTAACGTTGGAGGGGTTCAGGTCCGCCATCTTCTGGTAGATGCCCAGGGCATTGATGGTGTCTTTATTTCTCGTGTAGTGGTCGGCGACGAGCTTGTAGGATTCGAGTGCGTTCCCCGTGAGTCCCTTCTCCACATTCAGGTCTCCGAGGGCGAGATGTACTTCAATCTTCTTTGGGTTTATATTGAGGACTTTTTTGTAGAGCGCGATGGCCTTCGAGGTGAATCCGTCGGATGCCAGTATGTCTGCGGCCTTCACGTACGCATCGACAGCATCGGTTTTCGCATCTTTCTTAAGACACAGGTCGCCGATTGTATTGAAGGCATTGGCATCGTTCGGAAATTCCTTGACCAGCTTTTTCCACTCGGCGATTGCCTTGTCGATTTGGCCTTTAACGGCAAATTTCTGGGCTTCTTTAATAACGGTATTTTTATCAATAGCCATTTTTTTTAAAATACCATAAATTCAACCAAAGTGTCAACACCATCTGCTGCATCTTATGCCTTGATTTTGCAAATAAATCATGTTAAATATAACATCCATGGCTATACGTGAGATACGAAAATATCCAGACCCTGTGCTCCGGAAGCAAACCGACCCTGTCAGAACCATCGACGGCACGATACAACGGCTTATCGATGACTTGGTCGAGACCATGCATGACGCTCCCGGCGTCGGTCTTGCTGCTAACCAGGTTGGCGTACCGCTTCAGGTCGCGGTAATCGACTTGAGCACGCGGGAGGACCCGGCGCGGCGCCACCCACTACTCGTCATCATCAATCCAGAGATCCTGTCTATGGAGGGTGCCGTCATTGAGGAGGAGGGCTGCCTCAGTATCCCTGAGTATACGGAGACGGTAAAGCGAGCACAAAAGGTGAAAGTACGTGCGCTTGACCGCGACGGGAAATCCTTCGAGGTCGAGGCGGAAGGACTCATGGCAAAAGCCCTGCAACATGAAATCGACCATCTCAACGGCCTGCTGTTCGTAGACAGGCTGAGCGTGCTCAAGAAAAACATCTTTAAGCGAAGGCATCGAAAGGCCGTGGCAGAAAAACAGTAGGATAACAGTCCAAGTTTCAAGCCCAAAATCTCAAATAATATCTATAACAAAATTGTCGAGCCGTCATGAGGATTTCTTGTCATCGGGCGATGGACATTCATTAGAACAGGTAATTTAGATCTGGAATTTCAACCATGAGACTGGTATTCATGGGCACACCGCACTTTTCGGTGCCGCCGCTTCGGGCTCTGGCAAAAGCGGGCCACGACATCGCCGGGGTGGTAACAAGGATCGATAAACCAGCGGGACGGGGCCGTACCCTGTCCCCGCCGGCGGTCAAGATAGCCGCGCTCGAACTGGGGCTGGAAGTGTACCAGCCGAAACGCGTGCGGGATCCTGAGGCCATCGAGGGCATTCTCCGACTAGCCCCTGAAGTCATCGTCGTGGCAGCGTACGGGCAGATACTCCCGAAGGAGATCCTCATGTTTCCGAGGTACGGCTGCATCAATATACACGCATCGCTCCTGCCGCTCTACCGCGGAGCCGCGCCCATCAACTGGGCGATCATCAGGGGCGAGACGCGGACCGGCAATACCATCATGCAGATGGACGAAGGGCTGGATACGGGAGCGATCCTCTTGCAGGAGGCCATTCCCGTCGATCCGAAAGACACGGCAGGAACACTGACGGAGAAGCTTTCGGTACTCGGCGCGAAGCTTATCACGGAAGCCCTCCCGCTCATCGAGGCGGAAAAGCTGGCGCCAGTGCAGCAGGACGATTCGAAAGCGACGCTGGCGCCTTTGCTGAAGAAAGAAGACGGACTCATCAATTGGGCGCTTTCGGCATCGGAGATTCACAACCGCGTGAGGGGTTTGACTCCTTGGCCGGGGGCGTACACGTTCGTTCGAGGAACCATGGTCAAAATCCTCGAGACTGAGGTACTTCGCGGAAGCGGAGATCCGGGCAGAATTTATC
>Ga0187779_10002902_pt1 | contig 10436 bp, 8 predicted proteins | sample 1015_Q2_SP10_10__FD_132435 | JGI IMG/M metagenome (GOLD analysis project Ga0187779, IMG submission 132435) | Tropical peat soil microbial communities from peatlands in Department of Meta, Colombia - 1015_Q2_SP10_10_MG | ecosystem: Environmental > Terrestrial > Soil > Wetlands > Peat | place...
CCGAGCTGAGCAAGGCCGCTCGCGAAGCCGAAGCCGTGCAGCAAACCGAATGCGAACGCGACCACCCACGGGTGACGGATCGTGAAGCTAGTCTGGCCGCGCCAGCAGCGCACGATCTCCGGCCCGAGGAACAGGATCGAGAGCGCGATCGAGGCGTTGAGCGCAGCCGCGGGGACCTGCGCGACGCCGAGCGTCGCGACGGCCAGCGTGATGCTGTGGGCGAGCGTGAAGGCGGTGACCGTTTTCACGAGCATCCAGCGGTCGCGCATGATGAGCAGCAGCCCAAGCACGAAAAGCAGGTGATCGACGCCCAACAATATGTGCTCGACGCCGAGGTAAAGATAGGCGCTCGCGCCGCGCCGCTTGTCGCCGGCGCTCTGCAGTATCACGGCGGGTTGCACCGGCTTGAGCACATGCGTCTCGACTGCGCCGCCGGCGTGCTGCACTCGCACCAGCACGTCAGTGGCAAACGCTTCGAGCCCCTCGATGGCGATCGTTTCGCCCGCCAAACTACCTGTGCACTCGATACGCGCGGAGTAGATCCACGCCGTGCCGGCGCGGTCGCTGCGCGCGCTGCCCAGTTGCCGGCAGCGCTCGGGAAACACCGGCACGATGGGCATGCGTACGTCGGTGCTGCCGAGCGATGGCAGCTTCCAAAGAACCTCATAGACCCCGGGCGCGCTCTCGCGCAGCTCGAGAAACCCCGGTTGCAGCTCGTGCGCCACGAGCGGCGATGCAACAAGCGCGGCGAACGCAGCCAACAGCGAGCGCAGCACGCGTACGAAGCTGGTCATGGTTTGGCGGGCTCGGGCGTCTGCACCTTGATCGTGTACTTGGCGCGCAGCTTCTCGTAGAGTGCCTGGCTGAGCGCCTCGCGCTTCGCGTTGGCCCATTCGCGTTCCACCAGCGGCCTGACGTCGTCCAGCGTGCGTGCGCCGCCGGGTGTCAGCGTCTCCAACCGCACCAGGTGGACGCCGTAGCCGGACGGAATCGGCCCGCCCCACTTGCCCACTGGCTGCTTCATCAGCGCCTCGGCGAACTCCGCCCCGAAGATCCGTGCGACCTCGGCTTGCGACGCATCCTCGTATCGCGGCTCGACCAGCAGCAGGCGATCGCCCGCGTTCGCGGGACCGACTGATCCTTCCGCGCGGTTCAGCGTGTCGAGGAGGCGCTTTGCGTCCGTCGCGAGGGTCGCCTGCCGTTTGTGCGGATCCAGGTAAACCTGGGAGAAAGTCGCGCGCGGTTCCGAGCGAAACGTGTCGGCGTGCGCCTTCAGATAAGCATTCAGCTCCTCGTCCGTCGGCTTGGCGAGCGCGGTTGCTTCCTCCGAGACGAATTGCATCTTCTGCTGCAGGCGCCGGCGGACGATTGCGTCATCGCGGTCGAAGCCGAGCGCGAGGGCTTCACGAACCATGACTTCCTCGCGCACGTAGGACTCGATCAGGCCGGCGAGCTCCTCGCGCGTGGGCGGCCGCTGCCAGGTGCGGGTGAAATTCTGGGCAAGATTGCGGACGCGCGCCGTGCTCACGACGATCTCGCTCGTCGCCGCGGGGCCGGCCGGCCGCAGCGCGTCGAGGACGAAGAGTGCCGCACCGAGCAGCAGGAAATGTACTAGTGGCTCGCGCAGCAGCGACTTCAGCTTCGTGAAGCGTGTTGTGCCGGGATCGACAGGTCTACCCCAGTGTCAGCCGCAGCCCCGTTACCTCACGACGGCGAATACCAGATCGGCGAAGTCCAGGCGCGCTCCTGTACCTTCATGGGCACTTCCTTGGACATCTTCACGCCGAAGCGCACTTGATCGTACGCGGTCCACCGTGGGGTGGGAATCTCGATCACGCGGGCGTAGTAGAAGGCGCGCTGCGACGGTTTGAACGCCGGGTCCTTCCATACCGTTGCCAGCTCCGGCGCGCCGATCGTGTTGGTCCACGTCGCGGTCGCGACGTTGACGGTATCGCCGACCGGCGGGAGCTTGCCGTCCTTGCGGGGCTTGCGCTTGCCCGACCAGGCGACGTCGTAGATCTTTTCCTGTGCCTTGCCAGAGGCGTCGACCCAGCCCTTGATGATCTGGATGCGGTCGAGGTTCGCGCCCATCGGGTCTCTCAGCGCTGCGACGAGGAATGTCGGCGATTTGCCGGCCGGCGCGGCCTTGAGGTCGCCGCCCATCGGCACGCCCTTGGCGTAGCCGGCATCGGCCAGCGCGCGCGACTTCGCATCCGCCGCGGTGTAGCCGTAGCCGCCGAAGAAACGCACGATCATGCGCGTCCCCGAAGTCGCGTAAGTCTCCTTGCGCATGAAGGCTTCCCAGATCGCCTCGCGGGTGTTCTCGGTCGACCAGACCGCCGCATAGCCCGCCGCGAGGTCCTGCCAGGTATAACGTGTCCCCTTACCCGTGTCCTTGCCGAGGGACGACACCTGTTTCCAGCGATCCGGACTGGGTTCCTGACTCGGAAACTTGCCGAAGAAGTTGGCTTGCTCGACCGACGGAAAAGCGTTGTGCACGTCCGAGCTGCCGATCACGCCGAACTTGAACGGGTTGACGCCGAGCGCGCCCTGCTGCTCGATGCCGCGCTTCAGTCCCTCGCGCACGTAATTGGTCGGCATCATCTCCTTCGAGAGCGGCTTGCCGTCGAGCGTCAGGTTGCCCAAATCCCAGCCCGCGATGCCATAGGCGATGAATTCGTCGTTGGGCGCGATCAGCGGATGGCTCTCGGAGGCGCCCTTGATCTGGACGAGCTCGTGGATGGGCTCCCAGCGCGAGCGGCGCTCAGCGTAGCTGCGCGTCAACGGACCACCGGTGAACGTCTTGAGCTCGAACATGCGGCCGTTCGACAGGTTCGCGTTGTGCGGGATCGCGAGGATCTTGCCGCCGGTGTTGTTCTCGTAGCTCTCCATCCAGGCCCAGAGCTTCTCCGGGTCGTCGCTGTTCCACGAGGAGAACGGCAGCACCTGGTCGGCCCGACCCTTCCCGTCGCGGAACAGCACGTTGCGGTGCAGGTTGTCGCCTCCGGGCGCCGGCGTCCATTCATAGCCGATGATCGTCGTGAACTTGCCCGGTTCGTTGTACTGGTCGGCGGTCGCCGTGTACTGCTCCCACACCGATTTCATGATCGGACCGATGATCTTCGGGTCCTTGATCACTGCCGGCAGGTTGTTATTGGATTGGCCGGAGATCATCTCGTTCATCGCATCGCGAGCCTGGCTGCCCCCCGCCCTTATCATCCGGCTCCAGCGTGCCAAAGTAGGGTCCGACACGAGCGCGGGATTGCCAGCGTAGACCTGCGCGATCAGGCCGAGCGCCTCGGAGTGGTCGGAGATGACGATGAAATCCAGCGGCCGCGAGAGCTTGGCGGGCAGGCCGGTCGACGAGATGAACTCCTCCCCGAGCGCGATGCGGTAGGTCTCCTCCGGCGTGAAGCGGTTGCCGCCGGAAAAGGCATCGGGCGAATTCGAGGTGTGCACGTGCGTGTCGCCCCACAGGACGCGCGTCGGGTACTTGCGGCCGGCGTACGGCGAGTAGCGCTTGGCTTGCGGTGTCGGTTCGCCTACTCTCATTTCAGTGAGATCGCCGTAATTCTCGACGATTGCGCCGCGTGCCGGGACGTCATCGTCCGCCGCGGCAGCCCCGGGCACAGGCGAGTGAGAGAAGATCGAGGCGACGGCGACCGCGGTGACTGCCAGGGAAAGGGGCTTCGGAGACATGGCGAGATTCCTCAGCTCGGGGTGTACCAGATCGGGGAGGTGTAGGCGCGATCCTGGATGCTCGCCGGCACGTCGGTCGGCAGCTTGACGCCGAAGAACTTGGCGTCGTACGTAGTCCAGCGCGGCGTCGGGATCTCGATCACGCGGACATAGTAGAACGCGCGCTGCTTCGCGTCGAACGCCGGATCCTTCCAGTAAGCCTCCAGCGCTGGGGCACCAATCGCGTTGGTATAAGTAGCCTCGGCTACGTTGACGGTGTTGCCCACCGGCGGCAGCTTGCCGTTCTTGCCGGGCTTGCGCTTGCCGGACCACGCCACGTCGTAGATCTTCTCGTGAGTCTTGCCTTGCGCGTCGAGCCATCCCTTGATGACCTGCACGCGGTCGAGGTTCGCGCCGTCGACGTCGCGCACCGCGCGGATCAAGAACTTGGGCGTCTTGCCTCGTGGCGCAGCGTGCAGGTCGCCGCCCATCGGCACGCCCTTCGCATAGCCGTTCTGCGCGAAGTTGGAGCGGTACAGATCGGCTGCCGAAAAGTCGAATCCGCCGAACACCCGCACGATCAGGCGGGTGCCCGTCGTGGCGAACACCTCCTTGCGCGCGAGCGCGTCCCAGATGGCCTCGCGGGTGTTCTCCCGCGCCCACACGCCCGCAAGCCCCGATGCGCTCGTCTGCCTCGCGGTGATCTGATAACCCTTCGGCGCGGCGCGCCCGACGATGACCTCGTCGAAGCGCACCGGATCCGCGCTGGGCTCGAGCAGCACGGCCTTGCCGAAGAAGTTATTCTCGTCGCTGGTGGCGAGCGAGGTATGCGAGTCGATCGCGCCGATCATACCGAACTTGAACGGATTCGCGCCGAGCTTCGCCTCGTACGCCAGCCCCTTCTTGTAGGCAGCGCGCGCGTACTCGCGCGGCAGCATGTCCCTGGTCTTGGGCTGCGGCCCGAAGCTACCCTTGTCCCAGCGTTCGAAATTGGCAAACTCGTCGGTCGGCGAGAGCACGGGATGGGTCTCACCGTCGCCTTTCATCTGCGTGACCTCGTATACCGGCTCCCAGCGCATGCGCAGCTCGGCGTAGCTGCGGTCGAGAGGCTTTTTCGTGAAGGTCACATCGTCGAACATCAGGCCGTTCGAAATGTTGCCGTTGTGCGCGATCGCTATCGCTCGTCCGCCGGTCTTCTTCTCGTAGGCGTCCAGCCACGCCCACAGCTGCTGCGGATCCTGGCCGTCGTACACGGAGAACGGCACGATCTGGTCGGCTTGCGTTTTGCCGCCGCGGAAGATGACGTTGCGGTGCAGGTTGTTGCCGTTGGGCTGGCTAGTCCATTCGAAGCCCATCAGCGTCGTGAAGCGGCCCGGCTCGTTGTATTTCTCGGCCGCACTGGTGATCTTTTCCCACATCGTCCGCCCGAGCTCTGGCACATCCCGCGTGGGATCGTCGTTTGCGCTCACACGAGTGAGCCAGTTGTCGAAGGCCTGTGCGATCGCCGCGACCGTACCCTGCTTGACCAGCTCGTACTGCATCCGGCCCCACTCGCTCTGCAGTATCAAGGGATTTCCTTCCCTCAGCGCTGGCGCGAGGCCGAGGTTCTCGGCATGGTCCGTGATCACCACGAAATCGAGCGGCCGCCGCAGGCGGGCCGGCAGGCCGGTGCTCGATATGACCGTCTCGCCGCGCGCGAAGCGATACGCCTCTTCGGGACCGAGCGTATTGCCCAGCATGCCGGCATCGGTCGAATACGAGGTGTGCAGATGGGCGTCGCCGAAGAACACCGTGTTGGGGAAGTTCTGCTCGGGATACGGCGAGTAGTGGCGATTGCCCGGTGGGGTCGGCGGCACGTCCTGAGCCTGTGCGCCCACGAGGACAAACAGCGATGCAGCGCTAAGAAGTTTCGCAGTGCGACTTGTAGACGTCACGCTTCTTCTCCCCCTCTGTGCAAGAAATCAGTCCACCTCGACGAGCTCGCGCACCTCGAACGGTTTCGGCGCGTTCGAATGTTTCTTCGCCGCGGTGCCCGGCAGAATCTCGAAGTCAGGCGTGAACCGGACAAGGCTGGACCTTAGCCGATCGAACCCCGACCGGTCGCCCTCGAACTTTGCCTTGCCCGCTTTGATCAGATCGTCGAACGACGCCAGCCCCATCATCACCTGGTTCAGATCTGCGCGATTCACGGTTACCGTGAGGTCCGGCTTCTTTGCCTGGTAGCCCTTGACGCTGGTGAGCGTCGCGTTGCTCATCTCCACGGCGTATTCCTCGCCGTTGTCGGGCGTCACCAGGTTGATGGTGAACTTGATCCCCTCGGCCTTCTTGGGGTCCAGGCTGATGGCGACGAAATCCAGCCACTGCTCGGTCGACATCGCGCGAACGACGTCCGGGCCGGTCGACTGGATCGGCACCCCGCCGGGCAGGCCGTTGCGCAGCTCGAAGGCACCCTGCAGGAAGCTGTTGCGCACGCTCGTGCTCTCGGCGCGGTAGCCGAGCTGCTCGTACGCATCGGCGAGCAGCCGCCGGGCCGCCTGGTTCTTCGGCTGGGCGAACACCAAGCGGTTGAGGATCTCCGTCGCGTGCAGATACTTGCCCTCGGCGATGAGTTGTTTTCCCTTCGCGAGGATCTTACGCGAGCCGCCCATCATCTCGACATAGAGCGGCGCCGAATCCTTCGGTGACAGCGGGATGAGGTTGACCGGATTGCCGTCGTAATGCCCGAGGAAGCGGTTGATCACGCCGCGCGCGTTGTTCTGCACGTCGCCGTGGTAGCTGCGCGCCGCCCACTGCTCGCGCAGGCTCTTCGGTACCTTATAGACGTTGTGGATTTCGTTGATGGTCACGCCGAGGTTGGCGTAGTGAAGCACCTGATTGTTCAGGTTGGCGTACGCATCGCGTTGCGCACGCAGCGCCTCCTGGATGCGGGCGTTGCCCCAGCGCGGCCAGCTGTGCGAGGCGAACATCACCTCGGCTTCCTGGCCGAACTCGTAGAGCGCGACGTTGATCTCCTTCGACCAGTTGAGCGCATTACGCACCCGAGCGCCGCGCAGGGTGTAGATGTTGTGGATCGTGCCGGTCACGTTCTCGGCCGCCCAGAACGCCTTGAACTGCGGGAACCAGGTGTGCATCTCCACCGGTGCCTCGGTGTCCGGCGTGTTCTGGAACACCATCTGCACGCCGTCGAGCGTGATCTCTTCGAACTTTTGGGTGATCAACCGGTTCGGTGCGATCAACCCGACACTGCCGCTGGCGACATTCTTGCCAATCGCCTGGTCGACGTGACCGAAGGGGTTGCGTTGCAGCAACACGGCGTATTGCCATTGCAAGCGCCGGGACATCGCGTTGCCCGCGAACACGTTCTCGGCAATCGCCGCCTCCAGGAAACCTTGCGGAGCGATGACCATCACCTTGCCGCTGGCGACGTCGGCCTCGTCCACCACGCCGCGCACCCCTCCGAAGTGGTCGCCGTGCGAATGCGAGTAGACCACACCGACCACCGGGCGCTTGCCGAGCTTGTCGTTGATGAACTCGAGCGCCGCACGCGCGGTCTCCGTGGCGGTCAGCGGATCGAAGATGATCCAGCCGGTGTCGCCCTTGATGAAGCTGATGTTGGCGAGGTCGAAGCCGCGGACTTGATAGATGCGGCCCGGGACGACTTCGTAGAGGCCGTAGGCCATGTTCAACACGGCTTGCCGCTGCAGCGAGGGATGGATGCTGCCGAAGTCGCGCCCCGTGAGGAGCCAGCCGTAGCTTCCCATGTCCCACGCGACATGGCCGGCATCGGCCATGATCTTCGTATAGGGCGGCTCGGCGATGAACCCGCGTTTGGCCTCGTCGAAATCGCGTTTGTCGGCGAACGGCAGCTCGGCCTTGAGGCCGTTGCGCAACTCGAGCGTGAACTTGGACGGCGGCTTGCCGAGCGGATCGAAATGCCGGGTGGCGCTCTCACCTTTGTCCGCCGGGATCAGCGACGCGCCTGGGGCTTGGCCCAAGGCCTCAGCCGACACGACGCCGACCAGCAGCGAGAAGATCAACGCGCGCGCCAGAGCAATATGCTTCATATGCCTCCCCCGTCGTTTGTTTTGGCCGATGCGGCGCGCAGTGTAGCAGCGCCTGTGTAAGGGCTACAAGGCGGGCGAAGCATCTGCCTGGACGACGTACGTGAGCGGGAATCAGCTGCTCACCATGGATCTGTATTCGCGAAAATTTCCTTGTTCATGCGTTTGGCACAGCGGTTTGCACGGGACGAGGTGGTCGCGAGGGTTCTGCAAATTATTCAACCGATGGGTTGACAATACCCGAAGTGTGCGGGTAATATTCAACCGTATGGTTGAATTACAGATCGCCCGGCTGAATGCCGTCTTTCACGCTCTCGGCGATGCGACGCGCCGCCAGATGCTGCGCGAGCTCGCGAACGGCGAGCGAACGGTTGGCGAGCTCGCGGAACCTTTCGCGATCTCGCTCGCTGCGGCCTCGAAGCACATCAAGGCGCTGGAGAGTGCGGGGCTGATTCGCCGGGAGGTGCGCGGCCGCACCCATCTGTGCCGTCTCGATCCCGGACCGCTCGCCAGCGCGCAAGAGTGGCTGAGCTACTACGAGCGATTCTGGACCGAGCGTCTTGATGTGCTCGAGAGGCTGCTCCGCAAAGCAGGCGCAACTAAATCCCCCGTTCCCAAGAAAAGGAGATAACGAGTGAACCAACAGATGACCCCAGACGCTTACGGCGTGCTGACAGAACCTGCCACGTTGACGATCCAGCGCCTTCTGCCGGGTCCCATCGAACGAGTGTGGGCCTATCTGACCGAGGGCGACCTGCGCCGCCAGTGGCTCGCTGCCGGCGAGATGGAGATGAAGGTCGGAACGGCCTTCGAACTCGTTTGGCGAAACAACGAACTGACCAAACCGCCCGGACAACGGCCGACCGGGTTCGGGGACGAGCACCGCATGCAGAGCCGAATCACCGAGCTCACGCCACCTCGCAAGATCGCCTTCACTTGGGCGGGCACCGGTGATGTTTCCTTCGAGCTCGAGCCAAAGGGCGACAAGGTCCTGCTCACGGTGATCCATCGTCGCGTCGCGGATCGCGCACTTCTGCACCGCGTTGGACCCGGCTGGCACATGCATCTCGACGTTCTGGTCGCTCGCGCAACGGGCCGGGAGCCAGAGCCATTCTGGGATGGTTGGAGGCGCTTGCAGACGGAATACGACCGGCGGCTGCCGGCGTGACGAAACGAACTGGAGATTATCCATGCGGAAACTGATCGCGGCATTCAAGTCTTCTCTTGACGGCAAGGTCGAAGGCGCCGAGGGCTACGCGGATTGGGTGGAAGCCTGGTCGGAGGACTATGGGCTGACACAGCAGATCGACGCGTGCGTGCTCGGCGCCGGCATGTACCCCAACTACGAGCAGTATTGGACTGCCATACAGAAAGAGCCGAGCAAGCTTCACCCGATGTCGAACAAGCTGCCGACGCGCGGTGAAGTGGAATGGGCTCGTTTCGCAGAGCGGACCGCGCACTATGTGCTGTCGCGCACGCTGACTTCGGCTCTATGGCCGAAAACGAGGTTTCTTAGAGGAATCGAAGACGTCGCTGCCCTCAAGCGGCAACCCGGCAAGGATATCTATCTCATGGGCGGCGCACGGGTTACAGCGAGCCTCATCGACGCCGGACTGGTGGATGAGCTCAGGTTACTGGTTTGCCCGCTGATCGCAGGCGGAGGGAAGGCACTCTTCGCGACGACGGAGCGCCGCCGAAAGCTCGAACTGCGGCAGGCTCGTCCGCTTCCGGATGGGCGCGCCAACCTCATCTATGGAATCGTCTAACGGAATCAGGAGAGTCGAGATGGACAAGCATCGCGTCGTATCGAGGAAAGAGTGGGTTGCAGCCCGGCTTGGGTTGCTCAAGGACGAGAAAGAGCACACGCGGCGCAGCGACGAGTTGGCGCGGCGGCGGCAGGAGCTGCCGTGGGTCCGGATCGACAAGGCGTACCGATTCGAGACCGATGAAGGGAGCGCCTCGCTATCCGACCTGTTCCGAGGGCGCTCGCAGCTCCTCGTTTACCACTTCATGTTCGGGCCCGACTATGCGGCGGGCTGCCCGTCCTGTTCTGCGATTGCGGACGGATTCGATGGCGTCGGCGTCCATCTGGCGAACCACGACGTCATGCTCTGGGCGGTGTCGCGCGCGCCGCTCGCGAAGCTTCAGGCCTACAAGCGGCGACTGGGGTGGAAGTTTCCCTGGGCGTCCTCGTTCGGCGGCGACTTTAACCCCGACTTCAACGTGTGGTTCAGCGAGGAGCAACAGCGCGAGGGTGGCATCGAATACAACTACCGGCGCGAGGCGGCGATGCCGGCGTCGCGGCGAGAACCGGGCGGGGAGGGGCCTGTTGGCGAAATGGCGGCGATGAGCGGAACCGATGTGCCAACCTACCTCCGCGAGCGGCCGGGCATGAGCGCGTTCGTGCTCGAAGACGGCGTCGTCTACCACGCCTACTCGGCGTATGCGCGCGGGCTGGACGGACTGTGGGGCATGTACCAGTGGCTCGACCGCTCGCCCAAGGGCCGCAACGAGACCGGCATTTGGTGGCGCCGCCACGACGAGTACGCCAAGGGTTGAACGCTATGTGCCCTCTCTGCGTGACAACGGTGGCATTGGTTGCCACGGGCGGCGCTTCGGCCGGTGGCGTCGCCCTACTGGTACGGAAGCTGGTGAAGGGGATCCGGATTGTCAGGATCCGCGCGGAGTCGCCACCTC
>Ga0187779_10002903_pt1 | contig 10436 bp, 8 predicted proteins | sample 1015_Q2_SP10_10__FD_132435 | JGI IMG/M metagenome (GOLD analysis project Ga0187779, IMG submission 132435) | Tropical peat soil microbial communities from peatlands in Department of Meta, Colombia - 1015_Q2_SP10_10_MG | ecosystem: Environmental > Terrestrial > Soil > Wetlands > Peat | place...
CGCGAGGTCGGCGAATTGATCGCTCGCGAGGCGGGCAAACCTTACGTCGAAGCCTTGCTCACTGAAGTCATCGTCGCTCTTGATGCCGCAAAGTTCTGCGTCCGTGAAGCTCACAGCTTTTTGCGCCCCCAGCCCGTTCCGCACAGCAATCTGTTGATGCGGTCCAAGCACGGCTATTTGCTGCGCCAGCCCTATGGCGTCGTCGGCATCATCGCGCCTTGGAACTATCCCTTCTCGATTCCCGCAGTGCAGGCTCTGGCTGCACTGGTCACCGGCAATGCCGTTGTTCTCAAGCCCTCGGAGTTCACGCCGCTCATCGCCCTAAAGCTTCAGAAACTCTTCGAGGAATCCGGCTTGCCGCCGGATCTGTTTCAGGTGGTCGCTGGTGAAGCCCAGACCGGTTCCGCGCTGATCACCTCCGGAGTCAACAAACTCGTATTCACCGGCAGCGTCGCCACCGGCAAGCGTGTGGCCGAGGCCGCGGCCGCGCGCCTGCTTCCCGTCGTGCTTGAGCTGGGCGGTAAAGACCCCATGCTCGTCCTCGCCGATGCTGATGTCGACGTTGCCTCGAGCGCAGCCATCTGGGGGGCCTTCGTCAATGCCGGCCAGACCTGTCTCTCCGTCGAACGCTGCTATGTGTATCGCTCGCTCTACGAGAGCTTTCTGGTTGCCTGCGTCGAGAAGGCTAGGCGCCTCAAGGTCGGCAACGGCATGGATCCTGAAACCGAAGTCGGGCCCATGATTCATCAGCGCCAACTGCATATCGTCGAGGAGCACGTCAATGACGCTCTCTCCCGGGGCGCTCGCCTGCTGGTTGGCGGAAGCACTCTGCCCGAGCTGGGAGAAAATTTCTACGCGCCTACCGTGCTCGCAGATGTCGACCAGCAAATGCGCATCATGCAGGAGGAAACCTTCGGCCCCGTGCTGCCTGTGATGCCATTCGACTCTGAGGAAGAAGCTCTGCGCCTGGCCAACGACTCGCAGTTCGGTCTCTCCGCCAGTATATGGACGCGCGACCGCACTCGCGGCGAGTCTCTGGCAAGCCGCATCGAGGCCGGGACCGTCATGGTGAACGACGTGGTCGCGTGCTTTGGCATCAGCGAGGCGCCTCACGGTGGTGTCAAATCAAGCGGCCTGGGACGTATGCACGGCCGAACCGGCTTGGAGGAGATGACTCGCCTCAAGTATGTGGATTCCGACCTGGTTCCTTCCATGAAGAAGGTCTGGTGGTATGGCTATGGCAGCGCCTTCGGCCTCCAGATCGAAGGATTCACCGACTTCCTCTTTGGCCGCAGCCCGGCGCGGCGCCTGGCTGGCGGGCTTTCTTCTGCCCGAGCGTTCTTCCGGCGAGGGCGCCTGTAAGATCCGCGCCGCCCAGCGCCGCGTTCCATACAATTACGGCAACAACCGCGATTCTCAGGTATCCTGATTCAAGAACCTTCACTTGGGAGTGGCCGGCTTCGTCGAATGAGGTGAAATGCAGAGCCTTTCCTTTGCCGTCGAGTATGCCTGGCGGACCGCCGCCGAAGAGGCGTTACAGGCCGGGGCCGAGTCCATTGCGCCCATGCACCTGCTCATCGGCGTGTGCAGCATCGAGAAGTTTTTCTACCAGGAAAAACCCACGCAGCTCTCCGGCTACGCGCTGGCGGCGCTGCGATTTGAGTGGCAGGAATTCGTTACCCGTCTGACCGCGGCCGGCTCCAGCCCCAGCGCCTTGCGCCGCGCTGGCAGGGAAGCGCTGCACTTCAAGCCCGGCGTCAAAGCCACGAAGAATGTGAAGATGAGCCGCTCCAAGGAGAGCAAAGCCCTTTTCGACCGCGCCGATGCCATCGCCAAGGCCGCCGGTTCCACCGTCCTCGGGTTGGTTTATCTTTTTCAGGCGATGATCGAAAAAGATGGCCCTATTTCTGAGCTGCTCTCGGCGCAGAACGTGAATCTGGAAAAACTCCGCGAATCTACGCTCGAAGCCTCCAAGCGCCCCCTGCAGCCGCCGAACCTGAAAGACCTGCAGTCGGCCAGCGCCGAAGTCTCTTTCCCACCGCCGGGCTCGCGCTAGGATTCGCAGAATCGTTCCCGGTAAAATAGCCTTGTGCCGCTGAAGCACTCCAATCTCATCCACGACTGGAACAACGTGTCCGGTGCCGCGTTCAAGCCAGCCGGACGCGTCTTGCTCAACGATGAGTCGCTGCGCGACGGCCTGCAGTCGCCCTCAGTGAAAGATCCCCCTATCGGAAAGAAGATCGAGATCCTTCACCTGATGGAGTCGCTCGGCATTAACATGCTCGATCTTGGCCTGCCCGGCGCCGGCCCGCGCGCCGTGGCCGATGTCGAGCGGCTGGCCCGCGAGATCCGCGATTCCAGACTGAGGATCAAACCGAATTGCGCTGCCCGCACCCACGAGAATGACATTCGCCCCGTGGCTGAGATTCAGCAACGCACCGGCGTCGCCATCGAGTGCGCGACCTTCATCGGCTCCAGCCCCATCCGCCGCTTCACCGAAGACTGGACTGATGACTTCCTGCTCAAGACCAGCGAGGAAGCGGTGAGATTCGCCCGCTCGCTCGGGCTGGAAGTGATGTACGTGACTGAAGACACCTCGCGCTGCGATCCGGAGACGGTCAGGCGGCTGTATAAGGCTGCCATCGAGTGTGGCGCGCGCGCCATCGTGATCTGCGATACCTGCGGCCACGCCACGCCCAGCGGCGTCACCGCGCTGGTCAGGTTCGTGATGGATGAGGTCGTCAGACCCTCTGGCGAAAAGATTCGTGTCGATTGGCACGGTCACTGTGACCGCGGGCTGGCGGTGCCGAACTCGCTCGCGGCGCTGGCTGCCGGCGCCGAATGCGTCCATGCCACCGCTCTCGGCATCGGCGAGCGCGTCGGCAACACGCAGATGGACCAGATGCTGGTGAACCTCAAGCTGATGGGGATCCCGCCCTGGGATGAGCAGGACCTTACCAAGCTGAAGGATTACTGCCGCACCATCTCTGAAGCCACCGGCGTGCCCATCCCTAGGAATTACCCCGTGCTGGGTGACGATGCCTTCCGCACCGCCACCGGTGTCCACGCTGCCGCTGTCATCAAGGCCTTTCGCAAGAACGATGTCGAGCTGGCCAATGCCGTGTACTCCGGCGTGCCTGCGCAATATTTTGGCCTGGAGCAGATCATCGAGATCGGCCCCATGTCGGGCAAATCCAACGTGCTCTTCTGGCTGGAGCGCAAAGGCATGAAGCCCGAGGAGGCGGTGGTGGAGCGCATCTACCAGCGCGCGAAATCCTCCAACCGCTGCCTCACCGAGGCCGAGATTCTGGAGTGCTGCGCGGCGAACTCGTAACGGGCTATTGGCTAACAGGCTCTCGCTGCGTCAGTAAGATTTTCTTCACTTGGTTTCTGCCAAAGCTCTGGGGCTTTCCTCCAATCGTCACGATTACCTCTGTTGGTGACATGGATTGCAAGTCGCCACTGACTACAGTGCCGTCGCGCAATTCAAGAGTGTCGTGACCGGAAGAGCCGAGCTCATAGGTCACGGCACCACCGACGCCTTCTTCGCCAGTAATCTGAATCGGGTAAGTGCCGGGAGCAAAGCCTTCCTTAGTGAACAACAGCTTGTGAGCTCCGGTTGCGAGCTGCACAACGACTGGGGTTGTGCCGGCGGGCTTGCCATCCGCGGCAACAGCCGCGCCTGCGGGGACTGAATAAACCGTAATAGAGACCGTCTTGGGTGGCGCATAGGCTTGAAGCTCTGTTGGCAACTGCTTGGGAACCAGTCTCACGAGCACAGGAGTACCCAACGCTGCGAAATTCATAGTGAAACGCGTGGATTGTCCCGCAGGAAGATCGGATAAATCAATGTACCCGTCGCCAATTCTTACTTGGTTCTTGTCGAACATGTAGACAGAAAATGAAGCGCGGTCGATGGACTTTCCCCAGAGGTTCTCAGCAACAATGTCCACTTTGAAATTTCGTTGTCCGGAGAGTGCTGACAACTCTTGAAACTTTCCGAAGGTGAGTCTAACTGCGGGCTGGGTCTCAGACGGCCACGTGAGTACAAGCCCGGGCTTATCTTTGCTCCAACCGCCGGAAATCAGAAGCAGCAGGAGTGCAACGCAAGCGACTGTCTTTAGGGTGAGCCTCATGGAGACTATCTAACATGGGCATGTTCATACAAGCAACCTAAGCATGAAGTGTCCCTGAGTTCCGCCGCAATCACTGCGATCCACTGCCCGCCTCGCTTCTTCTCGAAGACGATCTGTCCGCCTAGTAACTGCGCTGCTTCCGCCGGCGAAACATCTTTGTGATACCCGAAGAACCGTACCTGTGCACGCTTCCAGAACTGCGGAGTCCACAGCCGCCGCGGCGGCTCGTATTTGGTCGAGAAGACCAGCGCTACATCGAAGTTCGCGTTCTGCGCCGCCGCTTGCAGCTCTGTGGCTGAAAAATTCTCCGTCTGCATTACTCGCAGCGGCTTCTGCACGTAACCCAGCCACGGCTTGCTCAACTCGTCAGTGGCCGGCCACGCGGTCAGCACGCGCGCGCCAGCGTCGCGAGCCGTGAGAAAATCGGCCGCGCCCTGCTGCAACTCGACAAAATCGCGGTACGCAAGGTTGTCCTCGGGCGCAAAGATGTATGGAGGGTTGACCACCAGCCCCACCACAAACGCCGCGCAGATGAGGGCAAGGGCCATCGGCCACTGCTGCACACGCCTGCGAATGGTGGATACGGAGATGATGATGATTAACGGCAGCACCGGCAGCAGGTAGCGGCTCAGTTCCGCTCCGCCAATAAGCGAAAGTGCCAGCCAGTACGCAAGAATGAGTGCGCCGAACGCCAGCTGCGCTGGGATCGCGATGCGCGGCAGCACCCGCCCTTGCTTATCGCGCTGCGGTGGGAAGAACATCGCCACCGCCGCCGCCACCGTGAGCACGAACATCTGCATGTGGCCGAAAAGCTGCCAGCCCCGCTGCAAGAATGCCAGTGCTGCGCGGTAAAGATTCAATGTCGCTCCCACGTTGTAGCGCAGGAACTCAGGATTGCCGAAGAAGAATCCCGTGCGTGCATGGTGATAGGCGTACCAGCCCGCGAGCGGCGCTGCTGAAATCGGCAGCCAAAGCGAGCCCGCAGGCCTTCGCAAGCTGACCAGGAACCGTTGCGGCGCGCACATCTCCCAAAGCCAGAGCGCTGCCGGGGCCAGGATCGCCGTCTCTTTTGCCAGTGCGGCGAGCGCGAACCACAGCGCCGCCCACGCGAATCTGCGGCGCAGGTAGTAGAGGACCCCCCAGAGAGTGCCAGCGGCCGCCGCCATATCCAGGTGCGCCAACGAACTTTGCGCAAAAAAGACCGGATACACCGCCGTGCAAGCCATCGCGGCCAGTGCGACCTGTGCGCCGGCAATCTCTCGCATCAACTCAAATACCGCCATCAGCGCTAGCGACGCAATCATGAGCATCGCGACCCGCGTCACCAGCGGCGAATGGCCGAAGAGCTTCCAGGCCAGCGCCAGGTAAGCAATGACGAGCGGTGGGTGCGCGTTGCTCAGCGTGGACTGCGGAATCAGGCTGCCGGTCAGATACAGGTCGTGCGCGGCGGGAATGTAGTAGCCGGCCTCATCCCAGAAATATGGCAGCCGCAGTACCGGCCAATGGCTGGCGATGAGCGCTACAGCCAGTGCGCTGAAAAGCAGCCGCCGTGTTCGCCACGCAGGCGCAGTCATCTGGAGAATCGTAACTGATTTGCATGACGCTGCAGAGCGTCGCAAGAGTCTTCAGTGGATAGGCCCCGGCGCTGCCATGCGCGCATCCAGTTTGATCTCGCCAAAGGTCTTCTCGTAGTTGGTCACATTCTGCTCTAGGATGGTGAGTAACGCCTTGGCCTGCTGCGGGCTCAGGTAGATTCCCTGAAAATTCGTGACCTCCATCTCCGTGGGCTGGGTCTGCTGCAGCGTGCCGAAGACCAGGAAGAAATCCCAGACATTCACCCGCACCTGCACGCTGTTGGCGTAGTTTTCGCGGTACTCCCGGCTGACGATGAGTTTGATGTTGGGCTGTGATGCAGTGGTCATAAAGTGTTCTCGCCCCACAAGTGTACAGCATGGAATTCGGGAATCCGTGGTGCTAATGCTTGCGATTGGCACGCCCTGCGGCGCAGCTGCGGGAAACGCGCTATCATCCGCTCAAGCCATGAAGTATTGCGACCAATGCCACAGTACCTTTCCCTCTGAGTTCAATACCTGCCCCAGGGACCAGAACCGACTGCGCTCCATCACCGAGCTCTCTCCCGGCGTGGAGTTACGCGGGAAATACCGCATCGAGGAGAAAGTCGGCGAAGGCGGCATGGCCACCGTGTATCGCGCTTCGCACCTGCACTTCAAGGAAGAGCTGGCCATCAAGGTGGTGAGCGGTAGCCTGAGTGGAAACCAGGAATTCCTCGACCGCTTCAAGCGCGAGGCGGTGATCACGCGCCGGCTGCGCCATCCCAACGCCGTGCGCCTCGATGATTTCGATTTCACCGAAGATGGCCGTCCTTTCATCGCCATGGAGTACGTGCGCGGCAAGACTCTGCGCCAGGTGCTGCAGGAAACTGGCGTGCTTCCGGTCGCGCGCGCCTTCAACATCGGCCGCCAGACGGCGTGGGCGCTCTATGCGGCGCACACGCTGGGCATCGTCCACCGCGACATCAAGCCCGACAACATCGTGCTGGTCACGCAACCCGATGGCACCGACCTGGTGAAAGTGCTTGATTTCGGCATCGCCAAGGCCACCGGTGAGGCTTTGGACGCCAGCTCGGGCGTGAAGCCCACCTCCACCGGGATGGTGCTGGGCACGCCGCACTACCTCTCCCCCGAGCAGGCGCGCGGAAAGAAGAGCATCGAGATCGACGGCCGCTCCGATCTCTACGCGCTCGGCGTGATGCTCTATGAGATGCTGACCGGCGAGCTGCCGTTCAAATCTGAAACCGCGCTGGAGATGCTGCTGCACCACATTCAAACCGCGCCTACGCCGCCGCATCTGCATAAGCCGGAGTTGCAGATTCCCGAGGCTGCATCGCTGCTGGTGATGAAGGCGATGGAAAAGGATCCCTCGCTGCGCTTCCAGACCGGCGAAGAGATGGCTGAAGAATTGGCGCACTTCATCAACGCTGCTCCTGCCGCTGCCTCGGGCGTCGCGGCCTCAGCCACCACCGAGTTGAAGACGCCAGGTGGTTCCAGAGTCGCATCTTTCGGCACTGCTGCACTCGCCGCCGCCGCCGAGACTCGCGTGCTGGGCTCGCAGGCCATGACGGTGCAGGCGAAGACCCCGGTTGCGCAGCCAGAGGCTGAGACTCGCGTGCTCGGTTCGCAGGGCGTGACCGTGCAAGCCAGAACACCCTCGCCTGAGCAGTTTGGATTCAGCAAGCCGACTCCGTCCGCGAAGAAGAGCAGGAAGGTTCTGTGGATCGCGGGCGCCATCGCCGCTCTGCTCATCGCGGCGTGGCTGGGACGGCTGAGCCTGGGAAGCCAGCCATCACAAGCCAGGCCGGCGACCAATCCTGATTACAACCGGCCCGAAACCCAGACACAGCCCGTGCATCATCCGCCGCGTCGTGCACAACAGCAGCAGTCAGAGCCAGTGCAGGCCCAGCTGCCGCATAACCGTTATCCGCAACAGACACAGAGCAATCCCTCGAATACCGGTGTCAATAACCCGGCGAACGATCCGAAGGCTGCCATGGCCCAGCAGATGGTGGCGCAGGCCAACAACAGAATGACGCAACGCGACTTCAACGGCGCAGCAGCGCTTTATCAATCAGCGCTGGAACTGGATCCCAACAACACCGCTGCACAGAAAGGATTGCGTGCCGCCCAGGCAGGCGAGGCTCTGCGCACCATCCTTCACCGCTGAGTCAGCGCTTGCGGTCTTTCACCCGGATCACGAATTTCAATCCCGACCACGTTTCGTCCACGGCGCAGACTTTGATATCCACCAGCCCGGCCTCAAGGCCGATGCCGCGCACCACGTTCTCGTTCAGGTCTGTGATCATCTTGGCCGCTTGCTTAGGCCAGGATATCCATATCATCCCATCTTGGCGGATGCTTTTTCTCGCAGCCGGCAGGTAACGCTCTAGATCAGCCCGGCTGGTCACAAACATCTGCACCACATTGAGGTTGCTGCCAAGCCGTGATGAGACCTTTACGCCCTCCGGCAGCGTGCCCAGAGTCTTCGCGTAATTTTTCGGCGGATTGATGAAAGCGATGGCGTCTCCCGGCTTGATGCCTAGTTTCTGTGTCAGCGGTGTTCCTGAGTATCCAACCATGTTCATTGCTCCAGCGCCGCCTCGATCTCATCGATGATTTCCGGATGCCGCGCTCGCAGATACGCGAACCAGAGTGTGCCCGGCAGCAGGAGTGCCAGAAAGACAAAGGGAAGGAAGCGCGCAGCGCCAGCTGGTGGCGGATACACGCTCCCTGCGATGGGGAAGCTGAGCGCGGCCAGCGCCAGCAATGCCATCAGCACGGGCACTGCTCCGAATCCTGCAATCCTGCGCATAAACCGCGGCGCAGCGAGTGAAACCAGCACATACGAAGCCAGAAATCCGAAGGTAGCGACGGAGCCCAGGTATCCGAAGATCTCCATCGGCGCCATCCGCTGCGTAAGCATCGCAAAGGGAACCAGCAGCATGAACAGCGCAGAAATCGCGACTGCAATATGCGGAGTTGCATGCGTGTCATGCGCTCGCGCCGCCGAAGAGTGCACGAGCCCGTGCCTCGCCATGGCAAACAGCACGCGCGCCCCCGCATTCAGGCTGGCCAGCGCACAGGCAAAGAAGCTGATGATCGCGCCCAGTGCGATTAGCGGCCCGAAAAAGGAAAGGTGATCCAGACTGGCAAGCACGCTCAACGGCGCATTGGACTCATTGAACGCTACCGGCTGCCCGTGAAAGGCCATCACCAGAATGTAGGACATGAAGGTGAAAAACGCGCCCACCGCCACCACCGTCAAGAGCACTGAGCGCGGGATCGAGCGCAGCGGATCGCGCGCCTCATGCCCAAGCGCGGTTGCGCTCTCGAAGCCGACAAAGCTGAAAACAGCCAGCACCAGCCCGCGGCGCACGCCTTCGCCGGAGCCTCCGCTCAAAGTCAGTTGGCTGGCATCGAGCATCTGCCTATGCCGTAGCAGAAACACTGCCGCCAGCGTCAGAATGAGCGCGATGGAAACAAACTCCAGCAGCAGCATGGCTCGTGTGGAGAGGCGTATGTCCTTGTAAGCGATGGCCCCGGTGCCCAGAGCAGCAGCCAGCACCGCCAGGGCAGCGACTATGAGATCCCCCCGCGTGCCGCTAGCGGTCCCGGCCAGCACGGTGGCGTAGTTTGCCGCGCCGGCCAGCGTCGCTGAGCCTGTGAGCAGATACGCGATGATCAGGCACCATCCGCAGATCACGCCCCACGTCGCTCCCAGCCCGTGCGCCACAAAGGTGTAGAGCGCGCCCGGCGAGGCCGAGCGGCGCGCGAAACAGTTGATGTGATAGGTCACCAGCAGCAGCGCGATCGTGGCGATGACGTACGCCAGCCACGTCCCGTTGCCCGCATCCGCGAATACCAGCGGTGCGATGAGCGCGGGCGTGGCCGAAGGCGCGATGTTCGCCACCGATTGGGCAACGACTTCTGAGAGCGAGAGGCACTCGCGGCGTAGCCCAGAGGATGGATTGAAGGTCGTGCCTGATGCCGGCATAAGGAACAAGATTTATATCGTGCGCGCCTGCCATCGAGAAAACTTTTTCTTGGGAAACTCATGCGCCGCCCTTTACAATCAGGCGGATTTTATGAGGTTCTCATGAGTGAAGCGAAAGATCTGCTGCAGATTCCTGAGCCCCGCGATCCAGCCCGGCGTCGCACCATCAAGTATCTGATTGGTGGCGCCATCGCCGCTACCTGCCCCATGCCTGTGCTGGCCTCAGCAGCCTCGCCGGCTGAGCATCTGGGCGGAGAAGAAAACAAGCTGTGCCATCAGGTGCGCGATGGCGTGACCTTCAGATTTCCCGCGCCTTCGGCCGAACACGAGATCGCGATCGTCGGCGGCGGTCCCAGCGGATTGTGCTCTGCTTACCGTCTGCGCGGGCGCGACTTCATCTTGCTGGAAAAAGAGCCTCGCCTTGGCGGCAACGCCATCAGTGAGCAATGGCGCGGAGTGTGGTACTCCACCGGCGCGGCCTACCAGATGGATGACGATATCCAGGCTCTGTGCAAAGAGATTGGCATGCCCATCAATCACATCCGTAGCGTGGATGCTGCCATCATTCACGACCAGGTCGTCCCCGAATTCTGGACCGGCGGCTTCGAGAAAGCCCCCTATACGGAGGAAGCCAAGAAGGGCTGGCGCCAGTTCTTTGCCGATATGAAAGCGCTGAAGATGGATGAAGAGAAGTTCGACAACCTGACCTTCGATGAGTTGCTCGAGCCTTAC
>Ga0187779_10002905_pt1 | contig 10434 bp, 8 predicted proteins | sample 1015_Q2_SP10_10__FD_132435 | JGI IMG/M metagenome (GOLD analysis project Ga0187779, IMG submission 132435) | Tropical peat soil microbial communities from peatlands in Department of Meta, Colombia - 1015_Q2_SP10_10_MG | ecosystem: Environmental > Terrestrial > Soil > Wetlands > Peat | place...
CACCGCCATCTGGTTCCATTGTGGAAGGCTTTGCAGGAAATTCAGAGTATTGGCAAGGAATACCTGCTCATCCAAGGGCGAGGAATTGCCGGGATGCCCGTCCTGCGCCCGATTGGCCTTGAGGTAGCTGACCGCCGGAAGATCCCCGGCGAGGGCCGCCGTCGCAAACCAGCTCAAGTCGTAGTTGTGGTTCGCCTGACCGTCGTGTCCGATTTCGGCGACCGAACTTGGCGGCATGTGATGCACATTGGATGTGGCTTGATAGTATTGAAACGGATTGTGATGGGGGCTATAGGCCGTTTCCAGGGTTCCGTCAATGCGATTGGTCTTCGTCGCGCAGGCCGCGACGCCATTGGTGACAGAAGAGGGTGTGAAACCGCCCTGAAACCATCCCCAGCTAACTCCCGCCGCTGTCAGCAGGGTTCCGATATTCTGGTTTGTGTTGAGCATTCCGATACGCTCGCTGCTGCTGCAATCGTCATAGTAGGGATCTGCGTCGCCAATCACGGTCAACTGACCGTTCGTTTCGACCACATCTCCGTCGGCGAGGGCATTGAGATCTGCATTCGGGTCAGCGCCACCGGTCATTCCGGAAACCACGTTGATAGCCCCCGGCGTCGAAGGTCCAAAAGTTGTGCCGAAGAAGTTGTCGTTTAGAGCAAAATATTGGGCGTAATTCCATAGGCCTGTGACCGTATTCCCGTCGTAATAGCCCATGACGATTCCCGCGCCGAGTCGAGACACATCCGAATAAGGATTATCCGAACAAGCGGTGGCAGTGAACTCGGGAAACTTGTCCATCAGCCCGCTATCGACCGCTGCTTGTTCGGGCGTATAGTCATGATTCTGGTCGCAAGTGTAGTTCTGTGTGGGATCCAGGCGAACCGGTGCGTAGAAGTTGCCGCCCTTGTCGGTATTGTTATTGTTCTCGATCAGACCTTCGGTCAACCCGTTCACAGAAGGAGTATTGGGCTTCGGGATGAACCTCACTACCTCTCCGCCTTTATTCAATGCCTTGGGGTATGTGGCAAAATAATGGTCGAAAGAAACGTTCTCCTGAAAGATCACAACGACATACCGGATCGGCGTGGGCGGGCCTCCAAAACCGTTTTCCGATCCTCCGGCAAGTGTGGAACGGGGCGTTGCTATCGCGAGGTTCGTAGCAACAAATAGGGCCGCCATCCAGCGAAGGTTCTTTCGAATCATGTCATCTCCTTGAGGAAATTTCGCGCCTGAAAACCACCATTGCCCTTACGAGCCCATCGCCTACTGCGCGCGTACGCGATCGAATCTGACGCGCGTAGACGGTGAATACACGAGAGTCATTATCGCGATGTGACAATCGCATTAAATCTGTCCACATTCCTGCGGATTCAAAGTCCGTCGCGAGCGAAATGGAAGCACGCTTCGAAAACTCGTTGCGGAGCGAAAACAATAAAGCGAAATGCAACCGCAGCATGCCGGCTAGGGGGAAGCTGACGCGACCGGCTGACGTCGCTTGAAAGAGAGAGCCGTCTTGCCCGGCGACCCGCAAAGTTTGAGCTGCCTCTCCCCCGCTCCGACGTGCGCTGGGAGTTCTTGGTGTTGCCCTTCTTCTGGAGGATCGACGCGAATCAGACCCATCATTCCTCCATCCTCATGCTCGAGGAGATGGCAGTGGTAGACAAACGTGCCAACAGAATTCGGGTCGCGGAAGTCCATTCGCAGCTTCACGATTGGATATACCGACGTTGTACCGTTCCAGAACGGCACATTAATGGTGTCCCTCAGGAAAGGCTCATTCACCGGGAGGCCGAAAAAACTCAAGAGCATGAAATGAACTTGATGAATATGAAAGGCGTGCACTTCCCGGGTTCGATTTTCGATGATCCAGTCCTCGACGTCGCCTTGGTGCGTGATGATGTTGGGAATGTTCGAATTGGGCTCGAACGCCTTGGGAGTTTGGCCGTCTACGGTGAGGTAGTACGTCGTGGGGCTGTTGGGATCGTTGGGATCCTGCAAGGTCTCGGAGAAATAAAGTCTGCGAACACGGACGGGAGCAACATTGCCGAGCCAGGCCTGGCGGGGAAGCGGCAAGGCAGTCGGAGACTCCGCGAGCCTAGAACGCGGCTCAGGAGCGTCCGGTTTCGCCACGATGGTCGCCAGCGGTCGTGTCGGATCGTTTTCACCCGCCCAGCCCGTGTTAACGCTTCGCGTGATGAGATTTGCCTGGGCCCCCAGCGGGGGACCCTTGGCGATGAACTCGATGCGCCCGCCGGGCGGCAAGGCGAGGTGGTTCTGCCAGATGACTCGGTTTGCAGCCACGCCGTTCTCGTTAATCGGGACGCCATCGAGAGCCACCACACCCAGCGGCTGCGCCACCCCGTTGCATACGAGCTGGAGGTTCAAATAGGTGATCGCACTGGCGTTCAAGACGCGCCAAAGTTGCCGTTCGCCTGGCCTCATCTCAACGACGCCCGGTGGATAGTTGGGATAGGGAACGGGAACGAAGTTCAGAGAAAGATCTTTCGCAGGCCTTCCGGTACCTGTGCCGGTGTTTACGGCATCCCCATCGTGATCGAGAATCACCGGAGGTGGCTGAATCTGGCCGGAGGCAGAAGGCACTGCGTTGGGATTCAGCAAATCTTGGTCGCGGACAATCAGCACCCTCTCCGGCAAGCCTGCTAAATCCGTGTTCGCGCGCTCGATGCCCTCGACAATCAAAGCTCCCGATGCACCGCCGAGGACTTGCTCCTTTGTCAAGCCGTGAACGTGCGGGTGATACCAGTACAAGCCCGGCGGTTGGTTGTCCGGGATGCGCAAGCGGTATTCGAAAGGCGGATCACTGGGCTGGATGATGGTGTTGAGAACGTCGTCTTGGTGGCAGACAGGAGGCACGGCTAGACCGTGGAAATGAACGTTCGTCGATTCCCGAGTCATTTTGCTTCCGCTACAGGCGCCCAGCATTTCCGAACCGTGATCGCCAGGGTGGTCCCTACCGGGCCCGGGTGCCTGAATGCTGTTTTTCAGGGTGAAGATCAAAAGATCGCCGGGACCTAGCCGTAGGTTGGGAGCTTCGCGGCCATCCTTAGAGAGGTAGCAATAGCGCGTGATTCCGTGCCGATCAACGACCTTACGATACGTGAGCTCCACTTTCAGCACACCGTTCTCGGCACGAAGATCCTCCGGTTCCGCGACGGTGCTCCCGGCCGCGGGCCGGGGGCATATCTCGGAGACGACAGTTTGGGCAAACACGCGCGGTTGGCAGGCAAGCATCCATAGGGCGAGTAGGAGAGATACGCGCGACAAAGACGCCGCTCCCGAAGGGCACGTCTACATAAGCTATAAGCGCAAATTGTTAATGCGAGATAAACCGGCCATGAAACAAGGGGCCGTACCGACAGTCGTCGTATGCCCTTATCCTCTGCGGCAGAGCTCCGGATAGGGATGGACCTGTGGAGTTGTTGCCTGGTGTCGGGCCTATGCTAGAATATGGCGGCAAGAGCCGGATCGCTGCTCCTGCTACACTTCCCGTAAAAGGTCTGTTCCATGTCAGGACACTCGAAATGGGCCACAATCAAGCATAAGAAGGCGGCTACCGACGCCCGCCGAGGCAAGGTTTTCACCAAGCTCATTCGAGAATTAACGATTGCGGCCCGCGTGGGCGGTTCTGACCCCAACTCGAATCCCCGTCTGCGTACGGCCATTCTCGCGGCCAAAGGCGAAAACATGCCCAATGACAATATCGAGCGGGCCATTCAGCGCGGCACGGGCCAGCTCGAAGGCGAAACGCTCGAAGAGGTGATGTTCGAGGGTTACGGCCCGGGCGGTGTGGGCGTCTTGATCCAGGTGGTTACCAGTAACCGCAATCGGATCGTCAGCGAAATTCGTCATCTGATGTCAAAGAATGGAGGGAACTTAGCCGAGACGGGCGCGGTCGGCTGGATGTTCCATCGCAAAGGGGACATTGTGGTTCCGAAAGAGCAGGCCGACGAAGAAAAAATGATGGGCATCGTCCTGGACGCAGGCGCGGAAGATCTGCGCGACGATGGGTCATCTTGGGAGGTCATTACCCCTTCCGAAGCGATGGAAAAGGTTCGCGAAGCGCTCACGGCAGCCGGAATCAAGCCTGCTTCGGCCGAAATCGGTTGGCTGCCGCAGAATTATGTCAAGTTGAGTGGGGCACCGGCGCAGCAGATGTTGCGGTTGGTCGAGTCGCTGGAAGATCATGACGATGTGCAGCACGTCTACGCGAATTTCGACATCGACGAAAAAGAGATCCAGGCTGCCGTCGCTGGATAGTTCCGAGCTCGCCACGCCGCATCGAAAAAACACTTCCTCCCCTTCCGTTACGCACGTACACTTGTCTCCGCTCCGATGCCCGTCCGTCCCGCACATTCCGATTCGCAACCGCGCAAATTGCGCATCCTGGGTGTGGATCCGGCCGTTGCTGGCGCGACAGGATATGGCGTTATCGAAGTCGAAGGGTCGATCGCAAAGCCCATGCGTTTCGGAGCACTCCGATTACCCGAAAGCATCACGTTTGCCGTTCGCCTGCGCGAAATTCATTTCCTGATCTCCGGGCTGGTCGAGCAGTTCTCGCCCGATGCGGTTGCCGTGGAGTCTGTCTTCGCAGCTCTGAATGTGCGAACCGCTCTCAAGCTCGCAGAGATGCGCGGCGTAGTCTTGCTTGCCGCAGCGCAGGCACAGATTCCGGCACACAGCTATTCCCCGCGCGAGGTGAAGGAGAGCGTGGCGGGTTTCGGGGGTGCCTCCAAGCAACAGATCCAGCAGATGGTGCGGTCGCTCCTCGGGCTGCCGGACGCCCCGCAACCAGCCGACGCTGCCGATGCCCTTGCCGTCGCGTTGTGCCACGCCTGGGCATCGCGGGCGCGCGAACGCATGGCCCTGCAGAGTCAGAACAGGTGGGCCTCTCGGGCAGGCGCGGGAACCACCCGAGCAGCAGGCGCTTCTGTATCACGCGGGCGGTGAGTTCGTGAACGCTGGCCGCCGGCTTCTCGCATTTGCCGTCCTGATGCTGCTGGTCTGCCGAGCAAGCCCCGCCGTGGGGGGTGCGACGATCACCTTCCGTAAGGTGTTCAAGTCGAGCTACCCCGAGTTTGTCGAAATCAAGGTGGACGAATCCGGCGCGGGCAGTTACGACATCCGCCAGCTTGCCGACGACCCCAGCCCGCAGCCGATGAAGGTCGGTGCCGCGCTGGCGCAGAAGATTTTCGATTTGGCAGCCAAACTTCACAACTTCAATGGGGTCGACCTCGAAATGCATCGGCGCATTGCCAATCTCGGTGAAAAGACCTTTCGCTACGATCGTGGTGCGGAAACACATTCGGTCAGCTTCAACTACACGACGGACCGTTCCGCCGAACAATTGCTTGACATCTTCGAAGGGCTCTCGCGCCAACAGACCGATCTTTCCGATCTGATTCGCACCATGCGCTACGACCGACTGGGCGTGAACGACGTGCTCTTGCAGATTGAGCGGGATTACGACCACAAATTGCTTCCCGAGCCCCAAACACTTCTGCCATCGCTCGATCAGCTGGCCGCCGACAGTCATTACATCGACATCGCCCGTGAACGGGCGCGCACACTCGCCGCTCAGATTCGTTCTCTGCGCTGACGGCTCTGCGCCGCGCTGGCTGGCGAGTGTGTCTTTTGTTGGAACTTTTGAGCGTTTAACGGGAATTGAATACGACCATGCCCGCCGATCTCGTGTGTCCGTTCTTCACGCATGCCACTCGCTTGTCCACAAGGCCAGCACCCTGTCCCGAAGGACAAATCCGTTACAATTTTGGCGACATGCTCATCCATCCCGACGGGCTCCTGCTAGCATCTCAATTGTCCATTACGTACTCATACTGCAAGTGAAAGGCTTCGGAACGATGCGCACAGGTACCAACCCGATAGGCAAGCTCGCGTTACTTTCCGCCTTTTCTTTGTGGGCGGCTCTTCCCGTGTGGTCGCAGGCAAATGTCCGATCGCAGATAACGCAGCCAGTCGATGAAAGCAAACTCACCGTACTGCACGGCAATACACACCCGTTGGCTCGTTTGCAATTTGACAAGGGAGCCGCTCCAGCGGCTCTCCCTATGAATCATATGCAGCTCGTGCTGAGGCGGAGTTCTGAGCAACAAGCCGAGCTGGATCAGTTAGTGGCCGAGCAGCAGGACAAGTCCTCACCGAATTACCACAAATGGCTTACGCCGGCTGAATTCGGCGAGCGGTTCGGCCCTTCCGATCAAGACGTTTTGGCGGCCACGGCATGGCTTCAGTCGCATGGCTTCACGATCGGAGCTTTGCCGAAGGGCAAGATGGCCATCGATTTTTCGGGCAGCGCCAGCCAGGTGGAGCAGGCGTTTCACACGGGTATTCATAAATTCGTCGTCCACGGGGAGGAGCACTGGGCGAATGTGTCCGATCCGGCGATCCCAACCGCTCTGGCCCCCGCAGTCGTCGGTGTGGCCTCTCTTCACAATTTCTTCCCCAAGCCGCAGAGTACGGTGAGAGCCACGAGACAAATGCCTCGACCGCTGTACACCTTCCCAACAGGCTGCAGCCAATCGACGTCGTCGTCCAACACCAACCCCTGCAGCTATGGCGTTTCGCCGGCCGACTGCGACAAGATCTACAACGTGCCGGCTTCGCTTACAGGAGCCGGTGAAACGATTGCGATCGTCAGCGACAGCGACATCGCCCTGTCGAACAATGACCCGACCCAGCCAAGCGATGTGAATGCATTCCGGTCAATCTTCGGTTTGCCCCCGATCAACTTCCAGCAGATTGAGACCGATCCCGCCAACGATCCTGGCATTTCTGGACCGAGTGGGGATGAGGTGGAAGCCGTTCTCGATGTGGAGTGGTCCGGTGCGATTGCGCCCAACGCCAAGATCGACTTGGTGGTTTCCCCGAACACGACCACGACGGCTGGCATCGACACCGCGGCTTCCTACATTATCAACACCCTCACGCCGACGCCTCCCATTCTGAGCGTTAGCTACGGCCTGTGCGAGCTGGAACTGGGTACGGCCGGAAATCAGATGCACAACGCCATGTGGCAGCAGGCGGTCGCCGAAGGCATCACGGTGCTGGTCTCGGCAGGAGACAACGGCTCGGCCGGCTGCGACATCGATGAGGTTTTCGCCTTCTCTCAGGTCCAGCCGGCGAAATTTGGACTCGAGGTGAACGGTCTCGCCTCTACACCCTACGACACGGCCATGGGTGGAACGGATTTCAATGATCCCAATCCGGCCACGTATTGGGGCACTGCCAATGGCGGCAATCAGCAATCCGTACTGGGCTATGTTCCTGAAATGACTTGGAATGACACCTGCACGAGTTTCGTTGTCATCCAGGTCTTTCAAGGGGATGGATTCGATACGGGAACGGCTGCATCAACCTGCAACGATCCGCAGGTGGAGAACGCCACCGATGGGAACGGCAACCCGTTGAATCTGGTAGCAACGAACGGGGCGTCCGGCGGGATCAGCAACTGCACGACTTCGAACCAATCGACTCCGTCCAGTTGCTCGGGCGGCTACCCCAAGCCCACATGGCAGGTGGGTCCCGGCATTCCGAGTGACGGGGTGCGAGACCTTCCCGATCTCTCCTTGTTTGCTGCCGACGGCCTCATTTCGGGCAGCTTCTACATTGATTGCGAGGAAGACTTTGTGCAGGCTCCGTGCAATTTGAGCACAGGGGACTTTCTCGCGGTAGGCGGAACCTCCGTCTCGACTCAGGTGATGGCGGGAATTGTGGCCCTGCTCGACCAAAAGATGGGCGCGACCCAGGGCAATCTGAACCCGACGCTTTACGCTCTGGCGACGCAGCAATCTGCCGCAAACTGCAATGCCTCGACGCCCGCATCTTCCTGCGTGTTCAACAATGTGACCGTCGGGACGATCGAGATGCCGTGCGCGAGCGGTTCTCCGAATTGCACGGTGACCGGCAACAATTTGATTGGCGTGCTGACGGGCTACAACGCGGGAACCGGCTATAACCTGGCCACGGGCCTTGGGTCGGTCAACGTCACGAACCTAACCAAGTCTTGGGGGCCGACCTTCTCCATTTCCTCGTCGAATCCCGCGGTGACGGTGGCCAGCGCCGGGGCCTCAGGCAATTTCTCCGTGACCGTCACCTCCGTCAACGGATTCACGGGCAGCGTCAGTTTGGCGTGTAGCGGTCTTCCTTCGGGAGACACGTGCACGTTCTCTCCCGGGTCTCCGGTTGCAATAGCGAGCAACGCCAGCGTTTCGGTGATGGTAACGGTCCAGACCGCCATGGCTCAACTGAGACCAGGGCAACGTCTATGGAAACAGGGACCGAACGCGCCCACCGCCAACATGATGACCTTTGGTCTCTTGATTTCCGTGGGTCTGTGGGTATTGTTGGTGGCCGGCTCGGATAAACGCTGGGTCAAGACCGCATTGGCCGTGGCCGCACTCTCGACGTGGATGGTGGTGGCGGGATGCGGTGGGGGCTCAGGCGGAAGCGGCGGAGGCGGCGGAGGCTTCACGGCAAATGCCGCTGTCACGGGAACCAGCGGCAACGTTACGTCTTCGGTGCCATTCGTGTTAACGGTGCAGTAGAGCACGGCCGTTAGACGACCACGATCCCGGCATACCCGACCACACGGTCGAGCTCGCCGGTAACATCCCCCGAAGTGGCGTAGGAAACCAGTGCCGCTTCGCTCGCACCCAATTCGCGCGCCGCGATGAGCATCGCGACCGTCGCCGCGTACCCACACATCGTGATGCCCTCCTGCCGTACGGTGTCATAGAGACCGCGCGAATCAAGGGCTAGGATCCGCGCAATCGCCCGTTGGTCCTTTGCACGCGTGATTGCATCGCCCTCGTAATGATTCATATCGGAGCTGGCGATCATAAGTACCGGCTCGTTCTCTGCCTTCACAACCCGCGCGACGGCGTATCCGAGCTCTTCGATTGCGCCGTAACGATCCGTGCCCAGAACGACCGGCACGATCTGGAGATCGGCCCGGAGTTTTTGCAAAAACGGAAGCTGTACCTCGAGCGAATGTTCTCGGGCATGCGCCACTGGGTCCTCGCGAAGCAGCGGACAGGCGCGCGCCAGCTCCGCTGCAAGTGTCTTGTCGATGGTTGCTTCGCCCAGTGGCGTAGCAAAGGCCCCGTCGGTGAGGATCGCCAGCGGTTGGCCGGCCGGGAAATGTCGCGGTCCGAGCAAGATGCACTTTCGCGGGATTTCGACCGAGGAATACACGGCTCCCGCCACCCTGCCGGAGTACACATAGCCAGCATGAGGAACCATACATGCCAAAGCGCGCGATTTCGTCTTGCCGGGATCGCAGACGGCTTCGATCTGGCGCGCGAGTTCGCGCGGCTCGGAAGGATAGAACAGTCCGGCAACCGCAGGAGGGCGAACCATCACCAGAGTTGTATCACAAACGGACGGAAACAAATTCCACCGCAGGGCCAGAGGGACGCCAACACGATGAGGAAGACTCAGTTCGTCTTGGAAGGTTTGCCAGAAATCTTGAGCGCGACGGTTTGTCCGTGCTCGTGCAGGATCTTCACCTTATCGCCGTACTGATATCCGCCGCGGTCGGCAATCGCCTGCATTTGGTCTTTCAGTGTCGGCGAAACACTAAACGTGTGGATCATCCTTTCGTTGTCCTGTTCGGAAACGATGATGGATTGCGCGTCGGCATGAATCACTGCGCCCTTGAGCCATTCGCCCTTGGCGTTTGCGCTTCGTTTCGATGCGATCGCGTCAATCGTTTTGACGATGATGGGGGCGGCGATCGCCGGGCCCACCTGCGCACGCGCCGGGGTGGCGCACACCACCAGGGCCGCGGCGAGCGCTGCACAAATCAGGGCGATCCTAGAGCTCTTCATCGAAGGAAATCTTCAGCGACTTCAAGAATTTGATGTCTTGCGGAGTGATTTCTACCTTCGGCTCCGTGCTGTCTTCTTCCAGCACTTCATCATCGACACGAATGTGCAGCGATTCCAAAAAACGGCGGTCCTGCGAAGTCATCCGCGAATCATGTGACGGCCGTCGCGCCAACCCGATCGTGGCGTCGAGTTTTAACACGATGTCGAAGCCGGCCGCGCGAACGCCTGAAATCGCCTCGGCGATCCGCTCGGAATCCGACACGCTATCATTGATCGCATGTCCCAGTTCACGCAGCAGCTGCTTCATGTGGTCGTCGAGTTGCAAGGGCGTCTGACCTCCTGGGACGTTCCTACCGTAATTCTAGGACTGTGGCAAGCCCGAAACAAGTTCTCTCGCAAGCAACGATTCTCGGAGGTAACCAGTCCGGGCGACCCCCCGGTGGAGGGCGGAACGAGTACGCCGACCGCGCCAACCGCAGCGCCCTGTAATAGAATCCAGGCATGCCCTCGAACCTGTTTTCGGTGCTGTGGCGTTCGATCCTGGTGACCTTGCGGACGTTTTGGC
>Ga0187779_10002906_pt1 | contig 10433 bp, 9 predicted proteins | sample 1015_Q2_SP10_10__FD_132435 | JGI IMG/M metagenome (GOLD analysis project Ga0187779, IMG submission 132435) | Tropical peat soil microbial communities from peatlands in Department of Meta, Colombia - 1015_Q2_SP10_10_MG | ecosystem: Environmental > Terrestrial > Soil > Wetlands > Peat | place...
GCCTTGTGGCGGCCGAACCGCGAGGTGAACTCCGAAGCGACTGCCTCGATCAGTCCTCTCGCGCCGTCCATCGCGTCTGCGACGCGCCGCTGGAAGGCGACGTAGTCGTCGGGCTCGGTCATGGCCGAGTAGTTCCGCGGCAGCTCGGGGTCGAGCAGCCACTCGTCCGGCGCGCAGAACGCCGGCAGGAAGGCGTCCACCATGCTCTGCTCGGGGACGTCGACGACTTCCGACGTGTGCGAGAGCAGGAAGCCCTCGGCGCACACCAGCACCGGAAGCATCGCCCACTCGGCGATCCAGTAGGCGCAGAGGATGCTGTCCATCACCTCCTGCGCCGTCGCGCAGTACAGCTGGATCCAGCCGGTGTCGCGCTGGCTCATGCTGTCCGAGAGATCGGGCTGGATGCTCCACGGTGCGAGCACCGCCCTGTTGATGTCGACCGCGACCAGCGGGACGCGCTCGCGCGACGCTCGATGAAGCTGCTCGTGCGCGTACAGCAGCCCCTGCGACGACGTGGCCGTGAAGGTTCGAACGCCGGCTCGCGAGGCGGCGATGACGTAGCCGAACATGGAATGCTCGCTCTCGAGGTTCGCGAACTCGACGTCGTCCCGGCCCGCCACGAGACCAGCCAGGCGCTCCACGATGATCGTCTGCGGCGTGATCGGGTAGCAGCCGACGGCGCGCACCCGCGCCAGCATGGCCGCGTAGGCAGCAGCCTCGTCGGAGGTCAACACCATGCGACCATGCGGCAGAGTCGCGCTCATGTCCGGACCTCCTCCATCCTGAGCGCGTCGCGCACCGGGCACACGACCTCACAGATCCCACAGCCCTTGCAGTAGAGCTCGTCGATCGCCATCGCACCGCCCCTGCGGGTGATCGCGCCCTCCGGGCAGAAGAGCGCGCACACGCCGCACGCGGTGCAGCCGTCCGTGAGCACGGGCCGCTCGAGCGACCACGAGCCCGTGTGGTTGCCGACCGAGTCGACGGTGCTGCCCGGGAAGAGCGCAGTGCTCGGCCGCGGTTCCCGAGCCCGACCGCGGTCTGGCACAGGTTCGAGCCGGGCATCGCCCGGCCGCCGTCGCTGTCTCGTGCACCGCGCGTAGCCGTCCCCGGCGGCAACGACGTTCATCTCACCGGCGGCGCCCAGCCTGGCCGCGATCGCCTGCTCGAGGAAGCCCAGGCCGTCCGGGAGGAGCAGTCTCACGCACGCACCGAGCACGGCGACGTTGCCCATCGGCCGACCTTCGGACGAGACGACGTGATCCTCGCGCGCGATACGGGAGGCGGGAACCCGGGCGATGTCGAAAGGTCCCGCAAGAGGGAAGCGCCCATCGCGATTCAGGATCACCAGCCCACCCGGCTTGACGGTCTGGAGGGTCTGCGGCGAGGGCGGAGAGGGAGAGACATCGACGAGCACGTCGCACTCCCGCACCCTGTAGCGGCGGTGGATCGGCGACGTCTCGTCCCAGCGGAGGAAGGCCGAGATCGGCGCCCCGCGTCGCTCCGCTTTGAATTCGGGGAAGCTCTGCACCCAGAACCCCGCGCGCGAGAAGGCATCGGCCAGAAGCTGGGACGCGACGACGACTCCCTCGCCCCCCCGACCGATGAAGAGCATCTCTCTCACCCAATTGCTCCCTCGAGAAGACAACCGAGCTGCTCCAACATTCGGCGAAGTCGGTGGACGCGACATCGGTGGTTTCACGCACCCCCATGCACCCAAGCCGCAAACAGCTATTCGAGCGATACGGCCTCAGCTCGGGGCCGGGTCGTCCCGCCGGGCGGGCGTGCATAGAGTCCCGCGTGTCGATGGTCACCCTCGCCTCGGGTCTGACACTGTCGTATGCGGACCAGGGTGTCGGGCCCGATCCCGCCGTCGTGCTGCTTCCCGGACCGACCGACTCGTGGCGCTCCTACGAGCCCGTCCTCGAGCTCTTGCCCGGCGACGTGCGCGCCGTCGCCGCTTCGTTGCGCGGGCACGGGGATTCCGACAAGCCCGCCACGGGATACGCGGTCCAGGACTTCGCCGCCGACATCGACCAGCTGCTCGATGAGCTCAGAATCGAACGGGCAGTGCTGGCAGGCCATTCGGGCTCCTGCCTCGTTGCCCGGAGGTTCGCTCTCGATCATCCGGGGCGGGTCGCGGGACTCTTGCTGGAGGCGTCTCCGGCAACGCTGTATGACGATCCGCGACTGCTCGGCTTCGTCGAATCCGTTCTCTCCGGCCTGGACGATCCGATCAGCCCGGACTTCGCGCGGTCCTTCGTCGCCGACACCTCGTCCGAGAACGTCCCGCCCGATGTGGTCGACGTGCTCGCGGCGGAGGTCCTCAAGGTCCCGGCACGTGTCTGGAAGGAGACGTTCGCCGGGCTCCTTCGCTACGACGACCTAGCCGAGCTGCCGTTCCTCGAGGCGCCGACGCGCCTGGTCTGGGGCGACGCCGATACCCTGGTCACCCGGGAAGAGCAAGACCACCTCGCGAGCTCGATTCCTCGAGCCGACCTGGTCGTCTGTCCCGGCGCCGGACACACCCCGCGCTGGGACGACCCGGTCAGCTTCAGCCGCGACCTCGCTGCCTTCGTGCGTCGGATAGGCCGCATGTGAGGCAATGCAGGCGTCGGCCGGAACAGACCGCGGTTGCTTCCGAGTGAGATCAGGCACAACGCCGCCTGCATGCGGCATTCGCGCTGCAGACATCGTCACACCGACGGTGGCCACGACGACACTCCCTGGGTCGTGAACGCATCTCGCACTCACGAACGCGAGAGTGCGCGGGGAAAGCTCGACCGCTGTAACCCCCCGCGACACCCAGCACCGCGGGCCTTCGTTCAGGACGGCGCGACCGGGGAAGAGGCGAAGAGGAGCTCGAGATAGGCGCGGAGCTGATCGAGCTGGCCGCGGACGAGACCCGGGTCGCCGAGCGCTCTCACCATGACGTACGAGCCTTCGATCGTGGTCGCCGCCTGGTCCGCGATCGCGTCGAGATCGACCGGACGGCGGGGCGGGTAACGCTCGGCTACCCGTTCGAGCCTGGTCCGGATCGTGCTCCCCCAGAGGCGGAGAGCCTCGGCGATCAGCTCCTGCGTCGCGTCGTCGACGAGCTCGCGTTCGTAGCAGAACGACGCGAGGAGACAACCGGGGGTCGTCCGCATCCCCTCCTCGGCCTCGTCCGCGAGCAACCCGAGAAAGAGCAAGAGCTGCTGCAGCGGGTCGTCGCTGAGACGCTCCGAGCGTGCAAGGAGGGAAGCAAGCAAGGCGGCGTCCTCGGCTGCGTAGCGCTGGACGAGCGCCCGGGCGAGCGCCTGCTTGGTCGGGAAGTGGTTGAAGAAGGCTCCCTTGGTGGTGTGCGATCCAGCTATGACCTCGTCGACGGTCGTCGCCGAGAAGCCGCGCGCGATCACCAGCATCTGGGCGGCGTCGAGGATCCTCGTCCGGGTCGCTGTACCGTCACGCGCCACGACTCCATAATACCTACCGTACGGTCTGTTTCTTGCGCTCCGTCCCTCGAATAACCCTCGCGTAGGGATCTTGCAACAGACTATGTGGTCTGTTATGAATCAGACCGCGTGGTCTGTTATGTCGAGCGAGGAGGCTGGCGTGGCTTCGAGGCAAGTTCGGTCGGGCAACGCAAGTGGTTTCGCGAACGTCGTCCACGAGTCCGGTGACGATGCCTACGCCGACACCTGCACGCTCTTCAACAGCGCGATCGAGCGCCACCCCGCCTACGTCGTTCGCTGTCGAGACGCAGCGGACGTCGTTGCCGGGATCCGCTTTGCGCGCGAGCCGGGATTGCCGCTCGCGGTCAGGAGCGGCGGGCACTCCGTCTCGGGCGCGTCGCTCTGCGACGACGGCGTCGTGCTGGACGTCCGCGGGCTCGACTCGGTGGAGGTCGACCCGGACGCCCGGACGGCGACGGCCGGTGGCGGTGCCCAGACCGGTGCGGTCGACCAGGCGCTCCAGGCGCACGGCCTCGCGACGACGCTCGGCCGCGTCTCGACGACGGGCGTCGCCGGCTTCACGCTCGGCGGTGGGTCGGGCTGGCTGGAGCGGCACTTCGGCTTCTCGATCGACAACCTGCTCTCGGCAGAGCTCGTGACCGCCGACGGGGACCTCGTCACAGCGGACGAGGAAAGCAACGGCGAGCTGTTCTGGGCGCTCCGCGGGGGCGGCGGCAACTACGGCGTGGTGACGTCGATGACGTTCCGCGCGTATCCGCTCGGCCTCGCCACGTCGGGCCTCGTGCTCTATCCCGCGGCCGACGGCGCCGAGGTCCTCCGGGGCGTCCGCGACTTCATGCTCGAGGCGCCCGACCACATCTCGATCGCGTTCGCCTACCTCTACGGGCCCGACGACCCGTCGGTCCCCGAGACCCTCCGCGGGCGGCTGATGGCGGCATCCTGGATGTGGCACGTCGGCGACTCCGAGGACGCCGAGTCGGAGCTGCGGGAGGTCCGGTCGCTCGGCACTCCACTCGCCGACTTCGTCGAGCAAGGCCCGTACGCCGATCTGAACTGCGCCATGGACGACCCGCCCGGCTATCGCAACTACTTCAGCGCCGACCACCTTGGCCAGTTGACCGACGCCGCGATCGACGTCATCCACGAGCACGCCCACGGGCTCCCCGAAGGGCCAGGCTGGACGTTCCTCGTGCCCTGGGGCGGGGCGGTCTCGCGGCCCAACCGGCCGAGCCCGCTCGCCAGTCGCGACGCCGCCTGGGTCATCCACCCGGGCGCCTTCTGGAGCGACCCGGCCCGCGACGACGAGGCCGCTGCCTGGGTGAGGGGCTACAAGGAGAAGCTGCGGCCGTTCACGACGGGAGGCGTGTGGCTGAACTGGATCGGAGACGAGGGCGACGCGCGCGTGCGCTCCGCGTTCGGAGACGAGAACTACCGCCGGCTCCGCGAGGTCAAGAGCGCCTACGACCCCGACAACGTGTTCCGCTCCAACCACAACGTCCCGCCGCTCGAGTAGCGGCACGCCCGGGCTCGACGGGTCAGAAGAGCGTCGGCGCCGCGGGCGGTGGCTCGATCCCGCCCGCCGCCGGGATCCCGGCGTCGTCCAGCAGCCGCCGGAGGGTCGCCGCGCTCCTCGGGGCGAAGTCGTCCTTGTTGTTGTTGAAGAGCGCGTACACCTCGTCGGCCTGCTCGGTAAGCCGGCCGATCGGCTCGACCCATTCGGCGAGCTCCTCCGGCTCGTACATCCAGTCGAAGCGATCCGACGACTTGCCGCCGCGGATGTTCCACGTCCTCCAGTTGCGGCCGTGGAAGCGGACGTACGCGACCGAGTGGGTCGCAGCTGCGACGCGCGGGACGACGTTCGAGGCGCGCGTCGCCGGGGCGTCGACCGAGACGTACGCGAGCCCGTGGCGCTCGAGGAACGAGAGCGTGTCCTCCTGCTCCCACGGCTCGAGCCACGAGCGGTGGCGGAACTCGATCAGTGGCACGAGCGGGTCGAGCAGGTCGCGAACGTGGCTCAGCTCCTCGAGCGCCGCCTGCGACTTGACGAAGCGCGGATGGTACTGGAGGAGCACGCCTCGGAGCTTCCCCGAGAGCTCGAGCGGCTCGACGGCGGCCCGGAAGGCGGCGAACGCAGGCGCCTGCTCCGCCGGCTCGTGCCCGGTCATCGAGGCGTGCGCCTTGAGGTGGAAGACGAACCCGTCGGGCGTGCGCTGCGCCCAGCGCCCGGTCACCGCCGGGTCGGGCAGGGCGTAGAACGGCGAGTCGACCTCGACCGTGTCGAAGCGTCCGGCGTAGTAGCCGAGGCGCCCTGCGGGCGTCGAGACGCCGCGCGGATACCAGTGCTTGAGCAGACCTTCGTCGGCGAAGCTGCAGGTGCCGAGGCGAACCGTGGCGGCCATTGGCCGCGAGCATAGGCGAGCGGACTTTGTGGCTCAGAGCCACAAAGTCGGACAGGCCCGAAGCGGACGGACCACGAGAGAGGGGCGCCGTTCGGGCGCCCCTCTCGTTGACGTTCCTGGGGCTCGAGCCTACTTCTTGTGCGCGAGCCCGCTCTTCGCCGTGAACCCGTTGGCGGTCGGGTTCACGCACGGGATGCCGTTCAGCTGCGGCGTGAGCAACTGGCAGAGCGGCGGCGCGGCGATCGGGGCGCCGGTCGCGATCGCCTGGAACGAGTCAGCGCTCTTCGCCTTGTAGGAGAAGGTGCCCTTCGCGGTCGTCCTCACGGTGGCGAGCTTGCGGAGCTTCGCCTTGCCCTTCGCGCCCCAGATCTGGACGACGGCGGCCGGCCTGGGCTGTCCACCCTGCGTCACCACGCCGGTGACGAGGGCGCCTGCCCCGGACTTCTTCGCCTTCACCGTCACCTTGCCCTGCGCCACGGCCGCCGGCGAGGCGACGGTGCCGGCCGGGTTGGGAGCGCTGTTGTCGGCGAGCCAGGGCGTCCAGAACGCGACCCAAGCGCCCTCCGGGACGGCCCCGAAGACGCCGGTGATCGAGAGCGCGGCGCTGAGGAACTTGGCGCCGAACGTGTTCGCTGCGCTGACGACCGGCGCGGCGAGGCAGAAGACGAGCTTCGCCGGGCCGAGCGCCGTCTCGGCGCCCGCCGTCGGGATCAGGTACGCCGGCAGGTTGATCGTCTGGCCGGCGGCGGCGAGCTGCAGCAGCCAGACCGCGGTCGGGGTCGCTCCCTGCGTGCACGCCGCCTGGATGTCTGCGGTGACGGCGCCGGGTGGTGCGACGATGATCTTGCCGTCGAGCGGGAGCAGCGCGCCGCCGAGCGCGACCGCCTGCACCTGCGCCTTGACGGTGCCGATCTGCGTGCCCGGCACCTGGTTCGCGGTGATCGTCGTGCCGGCGGGCACGTAGATCGACGCGACCGCGGTCGCGTCGTCGCTCGGGCTCGCGGAAGCGGTGATGTTCGTCACCGCGCCGGCGTACGAGACTCGCAGCGTCGGCGAGGTGTACGCGGCGAAGGCCGCGGCGACCGCGACGAGCGCGACGACGGCTCCGATCGCGAGCACCGCGAGGCGGATGCTCCGGTTCATGTGAGGTGTCCTCCTGTCGATGTCGGGACTCCTTGTGTGTTCGACGTGTCCTGTCGTGCTGCGGTTGCCAATCCTTACAAAGCGTCGCCGTCAGGAGCGAGCCGCGACGAGCGGTCCCGCCTTGACCCACTGCTTGTTGTCGTAGCGGTAGAGGTAGACGTTCGCGAGCGGGAAGTACTGCGTCGGCGTCGTCCGGATGACGATGCCCGGGAGCAGGAACGGGTTGTTCGGCAGGTCGAGGTGCTGCGCCGCGTGGAGCAGGCTCGCCCGGGTGAGGTTCTTCCCGGCGGCCTTCAGCGTCGCGACCATCGTCCAGGCGACGGTCATCCCGTACCAGTTGTAGACGTCGCTGACACGCCCGGACCGGTCGTACGTCTTCATGATCGTGCGGTAGAGCGCGAGGGCCGGATCCCTGGCCCAGATCGGGTCGTCCGGGTTCTTGACGAACGCGATCGACAGGGCGCCCTTCGTCAGCTCCGGCGCGTTCGACTGCGCGATCGCCATGATCCCCGGCTCGATCGAGATCGACGCGATGTAGAGCTGCGGCTTCCAGCCCAGCCGGTGCGCCGCGACGATCGCCTGGATCATGAACTTCGGCGTCGCGAAGAGCATCAGCGTGTCCGCCCCCGACGCCTTCAGCTGCGCGATCTGCGACGAGACGTCGGTCGCCGTGTACTCGTACGACTGCGAGGCGACCACCTTCGGCCCCTTGCCGGCGATCGCCCGCGAGAGCCCGCGTGTCATGTCCTTGCCGAGGTCGGTGTTCTCGAGCAGCACCGCGATCTTCGCCCTCGGGTTGCGCTTCACGATGTCGCGCCCGTAGACCGCGCCCTCGCCCCGGTAGCTCTGGAGGAAGCCCATCGTCCACGGGTAGCGCGCATAGCTGCGGCCGATCGCGTCCGAGCCGTCGCCGACGAAGAGCTGCGGCACCTTCAGCGCGTTCAGGTAATCGCGGATCGCGAGGTTGTTCGCCGTGCCGACCGAGTTGAAGATCGCGAAGACGTGGTCCTGCTCGACGAGCTTCCGCGTCAGCTGTACGGTCTGCGCGGGGTTGTACCCGTCGTCGTAGTAGATGTAGGTGATCTTCCGCCCGTCGACGCCGCCGTGGGCGTTGACGTAGTCGAAGTACGCCTTCGCGCCCGGGCCGACGGAGCCGAACGCCGCAGCCTCGCCCGAGAGCGGGACCGTGCCGCCCAGGACGATCGAGGTCGGGGTGACGCCAGGGTCGGAAGTGCGTGCGGCGAGAGCTGCGCCTGAGACGAGCGCGAGCGCAGCGGCGCCCGCGACCAGATGGAGCTTCATCGTGTCACCGGTGCCCGCAGCACGGGGACCCGCAGCCTGAGGTCGTTGTCGCGCGTGAGGCGTGCACCGCTCGGCAGGGGAAGTCCAGGTACAGCAGGTCGGCGGGATCCTGGGCGAGGGACCGGCTGCCGATCGTTACCGAGACGCGAGAGCGTGAGAGGGTCGCCGACGCGTGTCCCGCGTAGCCGGCGAGCGCCGACAGCCACGACGAGCCCGAGCAAGCCGCGGACTGCACGGAGAGGCACGGGGCCGAAGGGTAGAGGAAAGGCGGCCAGGTTGTGAAGCCGCGACCAGGCCGTGAAGCCGCGGCGCTGCCATGACGGAGATAGGGACAGACTGAAGTCTGTCCCTATCACTGCTAAGAATCCGCGGGTGGACGGACGGCCGATCGGTGTGTTCGACTCCGGCGTCGGCGGGTTGACCGTCCTCCACGAATGCCTCGTCACGCTGCCGCACGAGGACGTCGTCTACCTCGGTGACAACGCCCGCTTGCCCTACGGGCCGCGCCCGCTCGACGAGATCCGCCGCTTCGCGCTCGAGATCGGCCGCTACCTCGAGCAGCAGGGCGTCAAGCTCGTCGTCGCCGCCTGCAACTCGGCGACGGCCGCCGCCCTCCCCGACCTCCAGGTCGAGCTGCGCGTCCCCGTGGTCGGCGTGCTCGCGCCGGAGGCGCACGCGGCGGTGCTCGCCTCGCGCAACCGGCGGATCGGTCTGCTCGCGACGGAGGCGACCGTCTCGAGCGGTCGCTACGACGCGCTCGTCCGTTCACTCGACGCGGGCGCAGAGGTCTTCGCCGTCGCCTGTCCGCGGCTCGTGCCGCTGATCGAGAGCGACGACCCGTACGGGGAGGAGACCGCCGACGCGGTCCGCGAGTACGCGGCGCCGCTCAAGGACGCCGGCGTCGACACGGTCATCCTCGGCTGCACCCACTACCCACTCGTCAGGCCGGTGCTCCAGCGCGTCTTCGGCCGTGACGTCACGCTCGTCTTCTCGGCGGAGGAGACGGCACGCGAGGTCGCCGAGACGCTCGCGCGCAAGCGCATCGAGCACGCCGCCGGGCGGGAGGGCTCCTACCGGTTCCTGACGACCGGCGACCCGGAGGGTTTCCGGGAGATGGGCCGGCGGTTCCTGCAGCTGCCGATCGTCGACGTCGCGCACGTCGAGGTCGCCGCGCTCGAGCGGGCGGCCGCCTGACGTGACGATCTCGGCACGATCGCGTCCGATTTCCGTATGGGTGACTGTCCCCCGACTGTCCCCCGACTGTCCCGGGAGAGCCGAGCGGGGTCGGGAGGCCGCATGAGCCGCGCCGACGGGCGCACCCGCGCCGACGAGCTGCGCGCACTGGATCTCCAGCCCGACTTCCTCGAGCAGCCGCACGGCTCGATCCTCTACGCGCAGGGACGCACGGTCGTCCTCTGCACCGCGACCGTCGAGGAGGGCGTCCCGCCGTGGCTGCGGGGGAAGGGCCGGGGCTGGATGACCGCCGAGTACGCGCTCCTTCCCGCATCCACCGGCGAGCGGACCGCCCGCGCGTCGTCACGAGGCCGCCCGGACGGCCGCACGGTCGAGATCCAGCGGCTGATCGGTCGCGCGCTCCGCTCCGTCTGCGACTTCACGGCGCTCGGCGAGCGGACGCTCTGGCTCGACTGCGACGTCCTGCAGGCGGACGGTGGCACGCGGTGCGCCTCGATCACGGGCGCGTACATCGCGGCACACCGCGCGCTCGACCGCTTCGGCCTCGCGAAGGCGCTCGGGGGCGCGGTCGCGGCGGTCTCGGTCGGGGTCGTCGACGGCGAGGCGCTGCTCGATCTCGACTACAGCGAGGACTCGCGGGCCGAGACGGACATGAACGTCGTCATGACCGGCGACGGGCGGCTCGTCGAGGTACAGGCGACGGCCGAGCGCGATCCCTTCTCTCGGGAGCTGCTCGACCAGTTGCTCGACCTCGCGGCCGGCGGGATCGGCGAGCTCCGCGCGGTCCAGGACGAAGCAATCGCCTGGCAGCCGTGAGCTCCCGGCCGCGCCTGCTGATCGCGACCTCGAACCCCCACAAGCTCGCCGAGCTCAGGCTGCTCCTCCCCGGGTTCGCCGTCGACGGCTTCGTCGCGGCGGGTCAGCCGCCCGAGGACGGCGA
>Ga0187779_10002907_pt1 | contig 10431 bp, 13 predicted proteins | sample 1015_Q2_SP10_10__FD_132435 | JGI IMG/M metagenome (GOLD analysis project Ga0187779, IMG submission 132435) | Tropical peat soil microbial communities from peatlands in Department of Meta, Colombia - 1015_Q2_SP10_10_MG | ecosystem: Environmental > Terrestrial > Soil > Wetlands > Peat | place...
AATCTCTGCTCTATCCCTATTCCCATTGGAGTCACCCCAAGCAACCGCGATGCTGATCCCGATCTCGCAAAGTCGATACTACTTTGTCGAGGAACGAACCAAATCGGGGAGCGATTCGAATCTGCCAACCGAAGGAATCTTGGTTTACATGGCTGACGAAAGCCTAGACACAGGCCAAGGAATCCTTCAGTTAATCGACCCTAAGACTGGCATACCCTTCCCACCCCAAGAGCATTCAGAGAATCTCGATGCAGCGCCTTTCAGCACATCCGACCACATGTATGATCCGAATCATAGCATATTTCTCAACTTCATAGACGAAACGGAGGGAGCTATGGTACTGTACACCACGGCACCACTTACAGGATCACTTGTCTCGACACAGATGCATGCCTCAACCAGTGAGGTGACCGCGGCTTACAATGATGCGCTGACAGCGACGGTTGTTCTGATCGATCAGACTGGCACACCGGTTACGTCCCAACTAGTTCAGATTGACGCTCGAAACGCCCTGGGTGATTGGGAGCAGGTGGGCTCCGCTACTACAGACCAAGGGGGTGGGGCTCTTATCGAGTTAGCGCTCAAATACGATGTAGGAGCATACAATTTCCGAGTCTACTATCCAGGAGGAGAAGCAGCTGGAAAATGGTATCTTCCATCGTCCGTGTTGGTCGCCGTGACAATTGTCCCCGCCAAGATGGTTGTCACCCTACCTCAAACTCCGATGACAGTGACATCGTCCCCAGCGGTTGTAACAGTAACAGACAGCCATGGAAATCCGCTGACCGGTGCCTCGGTCACGCCGTATCTGGGCGGAATTCAAATGCGAACGATCACGACGGATTCGACGGGCAGAGCGAGCTTCATGATCCCAGCTTCTCAAATTGGCACCCAACAAATCATGGTGAAGGTTTCGTTAGCCAATTATGAAGCTGCAACTGCAACGAGTTCGACATTCATATTCCCGATCTGGCTGATCCTAACGATCGTGGGTATTGCAATCGTGGTCAGCACACTCATGATTCTAATGTTAAGGAAGCGGAGTCGTCAGACCCAAGCAAACTGATAACGACCGGATGAAAATCAAAAATTATCTCCCACGGACGAATAAGACAGAAACCTCTCCTTAGCGCAAGAAAGTCTGAATAACAGACGAAGTTGAGGATAGCGGGAGGACTGTTGGCCAAGACACAGGACCACGGCACTGATCAGGACGCTCGATTGTGGTCCACCCTCTTCTTGATCATGATATGTTTCGCAGCCAATAGTGTGATTACACGATACCTAGTGCTAGTAAGTCGAGTTTCACCATTCCTAGTCACCTTGATCAGGTTCGTAAGCGGACTAGCGGTGCTGCTCGTTCTTCCACTTCTCTTTCCCACAATCCTCCATCGTTCCAAACCGACCCTTACTAGCCTGCCTGGTGCAGTCTTTCTGGGAGCTTATGCGTTCTCGATATCTTACGGGTACGTTTTCATCTCAGTCGCAGCTGGAACATTTGTCTTCTACACCTTCGTCATAGTAACCATGATGTTGTACTCCGTCATAATCGAGAAAACCCGGTTTACGGCAAAGATGGGCTTAGCGCAGATTCTTGGAATTGCTGGCGTGCTGGTCATAACCTTCGGCCGCATAAGCTCCGTCACGTTCCCAGGAATCGCTCTGATGGCAATCACTGGAGCATCCTGGGGGTCATACTCAGCGTACGGGAAGAGGTTCAAAGAAGCGTTCGACTACACTTACAACAGTTTTCTCCTCTTAGGAGTATTCGCGGCTGCCGCGGCCTTAGCCATCCCGCTGACCGGACAAGTGGTTCCTACAAGAATCTCCGTTGCCGATCTTGGGTTGGCGCTCTACATGGGAATGATAAGCACGGCTCTCAGCTACGTTCTGTGGAATAGAACAATGAAGAAGATCTCAGCACACATAGGCGGTTTAGTGCAGGTCACTGTCCCGATACTAGGTGCAACCATGGGGATCATCCTCCTTCGAGAACAACTAACAGCTTCACTGATCTTCGGGGGAGCCCTTGTGGTCCTTGGAATCTACTTGAGCCAGTATAATCGTCCCTCATAGAATAGAATCGATACGCCATCAGCGAATTCTGCCTCTAACTTACGTTTAGCAATCTTATGCATTAATGAAATCAACTTACGCCGTTGCCTCACGTCGAGGTGTCAAGATTACCTAATGGTATCCCATGCACTATACAATCCGAATTCTCTTACGAATAATTTGGAGGAGAAACGAAACTGCTAGAGATGCGACGGGCTCTAGTCCTAGCGACAATTGCACTAGTAGTACTAGGTCAAGTCAGATATGCGTATGCTAAAGCGATCCCTGAATTACCTCCAGGCTTCGTTCAAGTCAAGGGACCTCGCGGGATAACTGTACTGGTCGGCCCCCTACAAATCTCTCCTACTGGAGGTTACGAAAGAGAGGTAATCCTTCCGGGTCAGGCACCATTCATGATAAGCACTGAACCTGGCGTGACCCCTCAGGAAATCGCTAACATCTACGGCTAGAGAACCCGATTATGCAGAGATACTCATCTATGGTGCACACCGAAAGTGCCGACCGCTTAAATCAAGGAGAATTCCCAAAAACCAGCGTGAAACTCATGCAACATGAACCGGAGGATCGCCACGAATATCATCACGCAATGCCATTAGGCGTAATGATCTGCGTTCATTGTGGAAAGTATAAAAATATCCAAGTGAACCAACTACTGTATAATGCTTCTGCGCCTAGAACCTAGGACAGTACATTACTATCCACGAGGGAAGATTGTTGGACGTTGAAAAATTCGCTGACGAAGTTTTCAGGAACGATCCGAGAATCCGTTACATCGGGATCGTGGACAGCGGACTCCATGTTTTGCTATCTAGGATGCGCGAGGGCGCTGCGCGCCTTACGAGTGAAGCCGCTGATCATAACTATTTGCAGGTTGCCCCGAACATTCTAATCGATGTCGCTGAAAAACTCTCACCCGCACTCGGAGCCGTTGAGTCGGTTACCATTCGGTATGAGAAACTGTTCATGGTCTACTTCAGGTTAGAGGGCCTAACGATCGTTCTATCGTTTGAACCAACCATAGTTAGACCCTTCATGACCGCGCTTTCAAACTCTATGCAAGATCTTGCATCGCGCTATCTCAGGTAGTGTGCGTTCTAAGCTGCCGGGAGAACTGTCGGGTGACGTGTGAATAGATTAGTTCGAGTTATGAGCTCTCGTTGTCTATCTAGCTCGGTTTCTCTTGCGTGCCAATATAGATCGGGTCACTTTGGCCGTGCGCGGACATCTTTCGGTAGTGTATGCTTTCATCGCTCACTATCTTTCTAGCGTGTGATCTCAATGCTTCCTCGTTCGGAAAACTTGCGCCGCATGCACCACATTTGAATTCCACCATCCATACACCTCCCTGCGGTTAATGTGCCGAATAGCCGTTCAACGTAAATAACGTCCACGTACGCGTCTGACCAATGTCCAAGAACATCATTTCATCTGCAACCAGGACGCTTGCTAATGCAATCGTCGCTCGCTTGGTCAGATCAATAGACCTCAATCACGCCTTCCGAACCATACGATGGAGCTAAACGGTATGTCAGATGCTATGTAACGATTCGGTTCCTTTTCGCGTGCCACAGATACAAAGCGGCGATTGAGCAGTACGGGTGCCAGTTGACTGCAATCTTCTCAATCTTCTCAGCTTTCGGAAGCTTTCGTAGTAAGTAGACTCTCTTGATTGCCAGTTGGATTCCTAGGTCGTCGACGGGAAGAATATCCGATCTTCCCAGTACGAAGAGGAGAAACATTTGCGCAGTCCATGAACCTATCCCCTTTACCTCGTCCAACACTCGGATTACTTCATCGTCCGGCTTACCCCTAAGCGTTTTGAGTTCCAACTGGCCGTTAAGGACTCGTGAACTCAGATCCCTGAGATACAGTATCTTCTGTGGCGATATTCCTATCTTTCTTAGTTCTGAATCTGTGAGATTAATCAGCGACTGAGCATCGATGACTTTTGTGTTGAGTACGATCTTCAACTTTCGAAAGATTGCCGTTGCCGATTGCCAGCTTAATTGCTGGGAGATTATAGATTCGACTAGTGACTCGAACGGATCCGCGTCGATTGTGAATCTAATTGGGCCTATTTTCTTTATCAGTTTACGAATCTTTGGGTCAGCACCAGTAACATGCCTCGTGCCTTGTCGAAATGTTTGCGGGTTGCTGATATCACGATAGTTCATGGATGATTTGCAGACTCCGAACACAAGTGGGATATAATGAGAGCAGTGCTCTGCGATCCGTATGCTAGAAAATTAAGGCGACGTGCAACTGATGACAGGATTGCAGTAAATCGCCAGAAGAGTGCGTTCAATGCGACCGTTATCGGGAAAGGGACATCACCACTGGTGCACACCAATAGTGCCGTCTGTTTAAGTACGCAAGGGATCATGTGCGCGTCAATGAAAATGGTTGCGAGGTGAGAAATGTTGAGTGTACTCGATACGGTTTTGCAGACCGGCAGTCCTGGTCAGCCGATGCGCGGCATGTGGTTCGGCGGATCATTCATCTTCGGAGCGATCAGTGCAGTCTCAGTTCTGCTGATCACCGTCGGAGTCTTCTATGTGCTGATAAAGCTCGGAAGTCTTCTCGACGCTTTGAAAGAGAAAACGGAAGCTGTCTCGGCAAAGAAATAAACTGAACCTGGGCTTGATCCTAGCTAGTCCATGCCCCCACCTTTCCCCAATTCGGTAAAGAAACGAGACCTGTTTACAGGATCTTCAAATGCCGCTGGAAGAACTTAACCATGGAACCTTGAAGTTATCCGCTTAAGAATTAGCCTCAGACGACTAGATCGCTTCCAAGAAGGCACAGCTACGCTCTCTTCGATACTCTCGACCTGCCTACGTTTCACGAAAGTATCCATAGGTTCCGCGGACGAGCGCAAAGACTTCATCAATTACATAATTTTGACTTGTTCATATAAATCCATTATGACGAACACAAAAGTATACCCTAAGAGATTCAAATAATGCTGTCAAAAACCTACCCGTTCTAGCGTTAATAGAGCGTAAGAATCCGTCCAACGGGGCGTTGTAGCCGTATAGGCAAAGGTAAGCTCAGCCAACATTTTCGTGATTTATGAATGAGAGCGTAGTAGCGTGTGTAAGTGCGCTTGCAAGGATCGCCGATCCGAAGGCAATTTCCACTCCCCAGTGAGCGATTGTACCCGCGATTATCAGAAAGAATGTTGCGAACGTGAAGGACCCTGTAACGACGCCTCTCAGGAGCCGCACCGATTGGGGCCAACCTTCAGCTCGATGCGTGAAGACGGCGAGAATAGTTGCGTAAATCGGGAATGGGGTAAGGAGTCCAGTTAATTGCGGTCCAAGCCGATTAGCAACACCCGTTATAACGATCACTAGGATCGTAGCGGAAACCATTCGCGCTGGGATCTCCCAGAGGCCTATTTGAGACGATGCCTTCGTTGCTGCGACGTGTGGCATAAGTCGCAAAGTTATCAGAAGTGCTGCGAGGACCACAACAAACCCCACGATTAGAGGCAAGGAAATCCTCTCGAGGATTAGAGTAGTTATGAAGTAGGCGCTCAAACCTGCGGTGAGACTTAGGCCCCACTTAGAACGCGAAGCCCCCCACGTGTAAGCTAACGCAAACATGAAGACCGAGATGATTCCCATCATGATCTCTTTGGAGGCTGCAGAAATGAAAGCATCTCCTTGTTCTAGCGCAAGGAAGAAGGCCACTGGACCGGATGTCAATGGCAGCCCTATGAGCCAACCACCAATGAGCGCTCCCCACTTACGGCTTGAGATACTTACAAGACCTATGAGAACAGGAACGAGCACCAGCTTCATGAGAAGAATCCAATCTGCGGAGATCAATCGTAACACAGATTCCGTTTGTTTCTACTTTGCAGATGTTGATTTTGGTCTGTGGATTTCGTCGAATTTTCGATATTTCCAGATGGCGACGGATACTAACCAGGATATGAGAAAGATAACTATGATACCGAACCCTATAGTCTCGAAGTCCAGACCACCGAGCCAATTCCAGAATGGTCCCGTGGGATTTAGTTCGTTCCCTACGGCTTGAAGAAGTTCAGCTGTGCCAACTGCGAGAGCCACTAGAACGGAGATAATTGTCACTGTCAAATTGTAGTATATCTTGCGAATTGGATTCACAAAAGCCCACGCATATGCGAGGGACATCGTGACTCCATCGGATGTGTCAATTAGGACCATCCCGCATGTGAACATGTATGGAAGAACGAGGATCATCCACATTGGAATCAATGAGGCTACGCCAACCCCCACAGTGATGGCAATTAGTGCAACTTCGGTCGCTGTATCAAATCCTAGTCCGAATAGGACTCCGATCGGGTATATCTGCGACGGTCGCTTCACAATCTTGAATAGGGGACGGAAGTAGCGGTTCATAAATCCGCGATTATCGAGCAGACTTTCGAGTTCATGCTCATCTAATTTACCGCGTTTTAATTCTTTGAATATACCGTAGATGTTGCGTACGATTACTAAATTGACTAGTCCCATCATCCAGAGAAACGCTCCCGAGACTGTCGTGCCGATTATCGCTCCTCCACTCTCCAATGCAGGAATTTGTGCAACTACAGTTCGAGTCGCTATGATCAGCACCACAATAAGCCCGACAACAATCGTGGAATGCCCCAGCGAAAACCACAGGCCGACCGTAAGAGGGCGCTGATTGTCGTGCATCAGCTTCCTCGTGGTATTATCAATAGCAGCAATATGATCTGCATCAACGCCGTGGCGCAATCCGAACACATAAGCAATTACACCGAGACCAGCAAGTAACACTGATATTTTGCCGACTACGACAGAAGCAACAAATCCGCCAATCGTCGCTATTCCGATGAGTGAATAAACGATACTAATCTTCACTTTGTCGCTTCGTGACGGACCTCTCGAACCAGTGACGCTCATCTCACTCACTTTACCGGGAACACTCCTTGTGAGGCCAGCCAGCCAAATTCAAAGTATTACCCATTTCACGGATCGTAATAATCATATTAAAGAGTACTGAGCCATTCCCAAACACGTGGGGTCTTAATTTGAATGTCGATGCGATACGCTCCGCAACTCTTCCCCGGATTCGGAGAGCGATTATGACAGACGCCGCTGACATTTGTGCGGTCTACAATCAGGCGATAGCAGAAAGCACATCCACCTTCGAAACCGAACAGCGTACAGAATCCGAACGCCGCACGTGGATGCAAGAACATGACGTGTCCCATCCCATCTTGGTAGCGGTCATGGAAGGGAGAACTGGAGAAAAGGTCGTAGCGTGGGCCTCAATCCAGCCTTATCGTCCTAGAGCATGCTATTCGGGCGTTGGGGAAATCTCGCTCTATGTTCACGAGGGGTATAGGGGCAGAGGAGTAGGGACACACTTGATGATGGCACTCATTGAAGAAGCCAAGAGCTTAGGATACTGGAAGCTTCTTTCTCGAACATTCTCTTTCAATGTTGCGAGTCGAGCCCTATGCAAGAGTTGCGGATTCAGAGAAGTTGGCGTATACCTGAAGCACGGCAAACTGAATGAGAGATGGATTGACGCAGTGATTGTTGAACTGTTGATTCCCGAGAACCTGACCTAATCGGATGCACACCTAGCACCGACTCAAATCCCCAATCGATCCTCAGATCATCAAAAGCAGACTATCGAGCACGGCTACCTCGTTTATTTACGCGGTAACAAATAGAAACTTCGACATTGTCATGGACCAAAATGACGAAATCGAATTCCATCGCAAAACCGCGAAGTGCTGCTTCAACGAAGCGTGGGATTACCTGGATAAGAAGAACAGGGATTCAAACGACGAACAGCAAATGTTACATCTAGCTCATGCATCGCGTTATCATTGGGCATTTGTCGAAAGTGATCAAACCAAACTGGCGAAACAGCTCGCTACTGGCGACTGGCAGATCTCGCGAATATACGCAACGCTTCATGAACCACAACTCGCACTTCACTTTGCCAAGTCTGCACTCAGAATAATGCAAGAGAACAGCCTGTTTGAGATATTGCATTCTGGATACGAGGGAATGGCTCGAGCCTTTGCGATAGGTAAGGACAGTGAATCCGCGAGCGAATACATCAAGAAGGCGCGAGAGCAATTGAGCAGAGCAGTTGGACTCGATAACGAAGATAGAGCGATATATTTGGAACAGATCCGAGAAACTGAACTTCTTATGAATCGTTAGAAGATAGAAAAAAAGTATTCTTCGATAATTTGTCACGTAGAAGTTGGTAATTCGCCCTCGGTGAATTACGGGAATCAAGTTTGGCTCTCAAATTCGATCACTACGGGGACAGAACCATCGAGCGGTATCCGCATCAGGAATTTGCTCAGCTCAGCGCATAACATCAGGACATTGTACTTCCTCCAGTAGAGCAGGCGAAGCCGATCCTTGATGTCGGAGTCTGCAGCGATGCTTGCAATTCCATTCATGGTGACTCCTCCTATCGTAACCTCGACACATGGAGATTTCTTAATGTTCTTGACCCAGTCGGACTTTTCTCCACGTCCTGAGGAAACATAGAGGTTCTTATCCAAAATACCGAACCATATTGTGGTGACATGTTTACGCCCCGTCCGTCGACCCCTCGTCGCTAGCTTTAGCGTGAGTTTATCCTTGACTGGGTCAAGCCAACGTTGCATCTACCTTCCCCTTGTCAAGAATGACATAAGGCTCAATGAAAGCATAGGCAACCGCTTGATCAATGGCCGAGCATTTATATGCTGTAGATTCTATAAAACAGGAAGCGTGAATGAGATGGCATTAGTCGTTAAGTCAGCAGTTCGTGAACGGTTAAAGGATATGAGAGCGTCTGGCGACTTCTTCGAGGCTTTGGACAAACACGTTGCAGAAGAATTGACCAGGGCAGTTGCAAGAGCTAAAGCGAACGGCAGGAAGACTTTGAGGCCCGAAGATCTCTAAGACTCCTCCGTTGAAGCGCAGTGGTGAACGACCAGCCGAATCCGTTCACCCGAGCACCTTACTATCCGAGAGCCTACGCAGTATCGAAGATAGTCTCCTTAAGGGAATGATCAGCGATCGCGAGCGGACTTATTTTACTGGCAGATCATAAGACAATTGCCCACTCGGTGTTCTCCACGCGCATGAACGACGAGGTGTTGCAATGCTGGGGGCTCAGAGTATGCATATGGATAGTATTGGTTAGGGGGGATGTTCACGGGCTTTGTCGACTGGTAAGACTCGAGCGTAAGATAATAGCGCGTGTGACAATATTGGTCTGGAAAGCAATACGGGAAAGCAGGGTAAACTGGGTAGCCACATTGGCACATTTTGAAACACAGTTTCGAGAATGACGATCGTCCTGCAAATAAGTGTGGTCGAGCCGTTGCAAAGGCATGTCATTTGATATGCGAATTTCAGGAAATTGTAATCCACACTTTACCTCCATCATGAGAACCTGGATCTAGGACAATGCTAGTGTAGAATGGGCAAAGTTGTGAGCTATGGATTAATCGCAACGCGCGGTTTGGCAGATCAATGAAGTAGCTTTGAACGACCCTTCAATCTCGATTCTGGCATGAGCCAGACCCAATGTGTTAGGCTGAGAGCATCTGCTTGTATCTCTTTGCGAACTTAAGCACGTATTTGCCGACGTAGTCAGCTTCGATATTTACCAGATCTGATTTCTTCTTCAAGCCGAGTGTTGTTGTTTTGAGTGTGTAAGGTATTAGACAGATTGAAAAACAGGAATTTGAGACGTCAACTATGGTTAAGCTAACGCCGTCTAGGGCGACCGCCCCTTTCTCTACCATCAATTCGACTATCTTCCTTTTTGCAGTCACTGCCATTCTAGTTGAGCCGTCATCTTGAGGTTGAAGGGCTACGATCTTGCCTGTTCCATCAATATGACCTGTGACTAGGTGTCCTGAGATTCTTTGGTTAAGTGCTAGGCTTCGTTCGATGTTGACTCTCGATCCCTTTCTGAGCTGCCCTAGATTTGTGCGGTTCAAGGTTTCTCTGATTACCTGGAAGTTTCCGTAGTTCCGCGTCTTTCCTACTAAGGTTAGGCAGACCCCGTTCACGGCTATGCTCTCTCCGCGCCGCAAGTCACGCGTTGTTCCTTTCAGGTCGATGAGCAGCGAGTAGGTCTTGCCTCGCAAATGGTTTGTTGCGATTACGGTTGCAAGATTCTCAACGATGCCTGTGAACATGCTGTCAGTCGCCTATCACTGATGCGATCGTTTGCACGACATAATCTAGTAGAAGTTTTCCTGTTTCAGGATTGGCATAAGTTGGGTCGCCTATGATTCCCGACTTACTGATTTCGATTGTTTTCCATCCATATGAAACAATCTCAAGATCCTCAGCCTCCAGAGAAACCATT
>Ga0187779_10002908_pt1 | contig 10431 bp, 6 predicted proteins | sample 1015_Q2_SP10_10__FD_132435 | JGI IMG/M metagenome (GOLD analysis project Ga0187779, IMG submission 132435) | Tropical peat soil microbial communities from peatlands in Department of Meta, Colombia - 1015_Q2_SP10_10_MG | ecosystem: Environmental > Terrestrial > Soil > Wetlands > Peat | place...
GATTGGAACGGAGCTTGTCCGGAAGCAATTTGACACGCTCTCGTCGCTCGCCCCGATCAGTTCCAGTCTCTCCTCCCACATGGATGCCATCGAATCTTTCAGCGATCAGGTGCTCCGCTTGACCGCGCAGGAAGTGGAGCAGGTTCGCTTTGGCAATGCGGATTCCGCCAGAGAAATCGTTCGCTCGGGCCAGGCCAACCACGCGATGGACGGCGTTGATGACGTCATCAGGCAGGTCGAGGAAACGGAGTCGCGTATGCTTTCCGAACGGCAGTCGGAGGCGGAAGCAAATCTCCGCGGCTCCCTCCTGTTCCTCGCCCTGGGAGGAGGATTTGCTGCGGCGCTGATTGCGGGGTGCTTCGTCCTGATGACGCGCCAACTCCGCACGCGCGAGGCCATGACCGATGCGATGAAACGAAACGAACAGCGCCTGCAGACGGTTATCAACTCCATTCACGAGGGACTCACCTTCAGCAACGCCGAAGGCGGATTTGAGATATTCAACCACCGGATGAGGGAGATCACCGGCTATTCGATCGAGGAGGCCAACCGGTCCGGAGACTTTTCGCAGCTCATTTACCCCAACCCTACAGATCGCCAGCATGCGCTGGACGGGATTCAGCAGATCATCGAGCGACCGGGGCCTCAGACCTCAGAGACGGTAATCGCCACCAAATCGGGAGGGAAGCGGCTCCTGCGCGTCACCTCGCAAATGCTCGGTCGGCTCGAGCGGCGCATGTTCCTGACAACGTATGAGGACATCACCGAGGCCCGCAGAATCGAAGATGCGGTTAAAGAGTCTCAAGAACGATATCGCGTCCTCTTCGAGACGAGCCCGATCCCCACGATGATCTGCGACTCCGAATCGCTTGCATTCCTGGAGGTGAACCCGGCCGCGATCGCGCATTACGGCTACACCCGTGAAGAGTTTCTCAAGATGACCGAGCATGAACTGCTCGCCGCCGGAAATCCGGGGGAAGCGGCAGCGCCACCCGTTGCTGAAGCGCCCGAATGGGCTGGACTTCTCTGCCACCGGAAGAAGGACGGAAAGGTGATCCAGGTAGCCGTCAAGTCACATCCGCTTCTTTGGCAGAAGCATCAGGCGAAACTTGTTCTCGTCCACGACATCACGGACATGCTTGAGACCCAGGAAGAGCTGCGGATCCAGAAGGCCTATTTCGAGCGACTCTTTGAGGCGGCGCCCGAGGGGATCGCACTGCTGGACGCGACGTCGCGGGTGCTCAACGTCAACAAGGCGTTCGAGCAGATGTTCGGCTTTGCCAAGCAGGAGGTCGTACGCTGGGATCTGCTGAAGACGACGATTCCGCCCGAAGGCGCCGAGGAGGCCCGAGAAGCGCTTGGCGCGGTAATGAACGGCGTGCCCATCCACATGGAAGCGCCGCGCAGGCGGAAGGACGGACAGCTTATCGACGTCTCGATCATTGCCGTACCGCTTGATCTTGGCCGGGGACAGAAGATGGCCTATGTGATCTACCGCGACGTCACGCAGAGGAAAAAAGGGGAGAAGGAGCGGGAGGAGCTCATCGATCAGCTGCAGAAGGCTCTCGCCGACGTCAATACGCTGAGCGGCTTGCTCCCGGTCTGTGCATGGTGCCGGAAGGTTCGCGACGATCAGGGATACTACCACCAGCTTGAAGCATATATCGCCGCGCACTCAGCGGCAAAATTCACGCATGGAATCTGTCCGGAGTGTCTGGAGAAATTCACGGAAGAGGCCGAGCATGAGAGAAGCACGCGTGGCGAGACGCCCGCCTAGGCCTTGACGCACTCCGCGAACAGGTTGACCCCTTCGGACTCGAACTGGATTTTCGTACACGCACGACGGAACGGCGAGGCGGTAAAAAGCCGGTTCATATCCTCCTCCGTCCGGTGGATCAGGTTCCACTCCAGCACGTAGTCCATGAACTCCTTGGCGGGATTGCGGGGGTGGAAGGTTCCAAGAATCACCCGGCCCTGCGGCGCGAGATTCTCATAGACGTATTGCAGGAGCTTCCCCACCAGCTTGTCATTCAGATAGTCGATAAGTCCGATGCTGTAGATGAGGTCCTGCGGCGGGACCTTGGTCTTGCTCCGGCCGAGGTAGAGCGCGATCAGGTTTTCATTGACGAGATGAATGTTTGACGTCAGCTTCTGCTTCGTCCGGATCTCGTCCACAAAAGCCAGCGACTGCAGGTCGATATCCATCAGCGTCGCCTTCAGCCGGCTTTTATCGTCCAGCATGTTGAAGGCGTCGAAGACTTCCGTGGCAGGCCCGCTTGCCATGCACATCACGCTGACGGGACCTTCCTTCTTCGCGTTCACGGTGGAGACGATTTCGTTCGCCAGGAGCGTGCGCCGGTTGCGCACCGCGAGCGACGGAGGTGTTTCCAGGAACATCCGGTCCACCAGCGGGCCCAGCCGACCGGTTCCCCCGGGCACATTGTCATAGATCTTGTGGATCGCCAGGTAGTCGCCGGCGTATCCGCGCGGTTTGGAGTAGAACCGGTCTGCGGTCTCGGTCGTCAGGATGTAGGGGAGCATCTCATGCTGCAGGCGGGCCCCGATCTGATTTTTGACCCCTTCGCTGAGAGGCGAATTCGCCCCGAGGACCTCATGGCAGGTCATCATTACCCTGTGGGCATGGGTGGCAAATTTCTGATAGCTTTCCTCTGCAACCTTCCCGTTCTTGATCCCCTCGCGGTCCAGATGCAGCATGAGCTGCTTGAACCCATCAATTTCCCCCTGGGCCTTCCGGACGATGGGATCTCGGCTGGCATCAATCTGCATTTCGGCTTCGGCCGCAAAGAGCTTTTGCGTTACATGATTGAGTCGTTCTGCAACGCTCACCATAAGGGCCTGATAGAAGTCCGATGCATAGCTGGAATCATGCGCCAGCTTGGCATCAAGAACCAGCCGGGAAATCTCCAGGACGAGGGAATCCTCCTGGGCAATGATCGAGGCGGGCGCAGCGCCTGAGGCGAATATAGACGTCTCTCCGAGCACGCTTCCCGGCGCATAATGCTCCAGGACTCTCTCGACAGAGGATTGATAAGCTCCAAAGAGTCCGTCCAGGACGATGAAGAGCGAATCGTTCCTCTCTCCTTCCGTTATCAGCACCTCCTTCTCGCGGAGCGTCCGCTCTTGCCCTTTTTGAACAAGCCAGTACAGGACATACTCGGGTAAAAGATCCAGCAGGTTGGTCACAGTAGTGTCTCCAGGCGTTTGGACCGATCAGAAAGGATGTGCATCCTAAAGAAGAAAGCGCAAAGAATCAAGCACTCCGGCCGGGAAGCGTATACCTTGGCGGCTGATTATTCTGGTCTCAGAAGGGTCTCCTGGGATTCGATCGTGAGGAGAAAATGGCTACTGGTCGATCAAACGGACAATTCCACGATCTCATGAAAAGCTTGGCAGCTAAGTTATCCAGATTACAAGTTGGGTAATTCCGTTTATCTCTTCACATGAGAATCGGTTAGAGCATCATTATCAGCCGCGAAGGTATACGCTACCTCCGGCCGCCGTCCGACTGGCCTACGTTCCAAATCCGATTCTCCGGGGTGCTTCCCGCTCCGGAGGGATCATCAGCTGGCGTATCGCCTCAAAGATCGTCCGAATCTCCTCGTCCTGCTTATCAACGCGCATCTCCAGGAGCTTGAATTTCTGGGAGAGCTCCTTATGAGAATTGATCTCTTCGCGCAGGTGCACGAAGGCACGGATGATTGCGATGTTGACCTGAATCGCCCGGCTGCTTTGCAGGACGCTGGAGAGCATTGCGATTCCCTGCTCAGTAAATGCGTACGGGGCATATCGCCTTCCCCCCCATCTTGAGATCCCAAGGTGTGATCTCAAAGCGGCAAACTCGCCCTTGCTCAACTGAAACATGAAGTCGGCCGGGAATCTCTCTTTGTTCCGCTTCACGGCCTGGATGAGGACGCGGGTGCGCACGCCGTAGAGCAACGCAAGATCCTGGTCAAGCAGGACCTTTTCCGCACGGATCAGGTAAATACTCCGTTCGATGGAATTTTGTGGGATTCGAAGAAACTTTGGCGTCATGGCAGCACCCCGCATCCTTTCAGCATGGAAGAGAAAAACAAACTTCTTCCACAGATAATACCACCTATGCCGGGAGGAACAGGATCACCGCTCGATACGAATTCATCCCTGCTGCTCTTGAATGCGACCCTTCAAATCCATACATACTTGTCAATGCCCGTTCGGGCCGAACCTGCGCCAAATCATCTTGTCACCTGCCTCGGGGGAATTCATGATACGTTCACGCGCCTTGCTTGGACTCTGCGCAATCTTACTCGCGACTGCCGGTGCCGCCGCTCAGGGGCTGTACATTGAGAGCAAAAGCACCAGGAGCGAAGCGGTCGAGAGACTGTGGCACGCCCCCCACATGTTCCGCACGCATCAGGATGACGGGAAAATCTCAATCGTACGGATCGACAAGGGCATGTACTATCTGCTCGATCCCGCGAAGCAGACGTACGTCGAATTGACCTTTGCCGAACTCAAATCCATGAAGGGCATCCCATCTCGGGGTACTGAAATTCAGAGGGAAGCCCCACCTCCTCATCACCTCAAGAAGGATGCTTTGGCGCTCACGGAGTCTAAGCCCGGAAAATCTCTTGCGGCGAAGGAGGACCTGGAGAAGACGACGGAAACGAAGGTCATTCTGGGGTTCCCGTGCGTGAAATACCTCCGAACAGGCAGGCAAGCGGAAACCCTGTGGGTGACGACCGAAGTCGCGGCCTTTGAATCCGCGCGGGGGGACATGGAGCTCCTCGTGTCCAGCATTTCCTCCCGATTCGTCAAGGACGAATTCGGCGGTCTCTGGCAGAAGGACATTCCAGGCCTCCCTACCGTAGTCGAGTCCGAGGGGAACGTCCAAACGGTCACCAGAATCGCCCAGCAGTCGATTAACCCATCGGAGTTTGAAGTTCCGGCAAAATACAACCGGACGAAATTCTCCCCTCCCGAGGGATCCAAGGAGTAGCACAAGAGAACCGAAGAAGTCCGGGGCGCTTTGCCCTTTTCATGGCACGCCGTGCACGACGAAGCTAGCGGACGTGCTCAGCGCTGCTCTGCGGGCGGAGAAGAAGGTCCTGGAAATCGAAGCTGAAATCCGTCGTCACGGAGGCCGGCTTCATTTTCACCTCAGCGATATTCCCCTCCGCGTTCAAGGAAAACGTCACGAGCGCATCCGCACGCAGTTCCCTATCGTTCCACCGGACGATGAAGGTGTCGTATTGCCAGTGCGTCATTCCTCCAACAAGAGCCGGAGTGTGGGAGAACCGCATGACGAGTTTTCCACCCTCAAGCACGACTTCAACCGGGCCATACCACGGATCGACGTACGTTCCGGCATAGCGCTCGAGGGGAAGCGACGGATGGGATAGGGAATCGCGCGCACCCCGCTCCCCTGCATCTCTGGAGGCGACGAACGATTGCCTTCGAGAGGCAAGGGTGCCCAGGACGCTAATCCAATCGACCGTCGGCGCTCCAATGTAAGAGTCGACGATGTGGTTCGTGATCGCTTCGAACGCATCCCCGGATTCCTGGTTCGTCAAGACAACGACGCCGAGCTTGAGCGCGGGGATCATTGTCACCTTGGACACGAAGCCAGGAAGGCCCCCGGTGTGCGAGACAACCTTGTATCCGCAGTAATCATACACATCGAACCCTAACGCGTATCCGTTGAAGTTCCGCTGGCGCGGCGCGAGATCCGGCGGGAGCAGTCCGATGGGCATGGGGGTCACCAGGGACCAGAGCTCACGGGTCGTGCGCGGAGAAAAGAGACGACTCCCATCAGAGACACGACCGGAATCCAGCTGTACGATGAGCCATTTGGCCATATCGTCAGCGCTGGAATTGATCCCGCCTTGGGGATTGGTATTGTCCGAGGCGAACGGCTTGACAATTTGCACCCTACCATCGATCGGGGCGTGCGGAGTAGCGAAGTCTCCCCGAGTTCCCGTCGCCCCATGGCGCACCGTGCTCGAGCTCATACCGACCTTTGCAAGAACACGCGAAGCAACAAAATCTTCCCACTTCATGCCGCTTACACTTTCAATTAGCTCTCCCGCGACCGTATACAACACGTTGTCATATGCGTAGGCGCTCCGAAAGCTCTTGGCGAGGGGGATCAGCCGAAGACGCCGCGCTATCTCGTTCCGGCTGTAGGTGGACGGCGGCCACCAGAGCAGATCGCCCGCGCCGAGCCCCAGGCCGCTGCGGTGAACGAGGAGGTCGCGGACAGTGATTTCCCGCGTTACATACGGGTCGGCGAGTGCAAACCAGGGCAGGTATTGGACAACGGGCGCGTCCCACGAGAGTTTTCCCTCCTCGACGAGGATCCCGATCGCGGTGGCGGTGAATGCTTTGGTGTTGGAGGCAATCGCGAACAGCGTCCCTGAATCAACTCGATCGGCACTGCCAAGGGTGCGAACGCCATACCCCTTGGAGAGGACGATTTTCCCGTCTTTCACGACCGCAACGGCAATTCCTGGGACGTCAAATTCCCGGAGGACTTGTTGCACAAACCCTTCAAGATCGGCGGGAAGGCCCCCTTGCGCGTGCACACTCTGTGAATGCAGGAGAAATAGTGCGGAAAGCATTACCAAGACGCCTTTTGCGAATCTCATAAGAGTGCCTCCATTAGATTTTGGAGCTGACATGGCATGTTGTTCAAGTTGGAAAGGGCGAGTTGAGTTCACTCAGGCGATCCGTCGTGATTCGATTGGCTTTCCCCTCGAACCGTTCGGCCGATTGCATCTCCCAAGGGGGGGTACCTCCGAGCGAGGCCGGCGACAGCAGCGCACCTGATCCGCCCGCCGTGATCCGCCCGCCGGTTGGTCCATTTGTTCCTGTTCGGGAAATGCATTACATTGGCGGACAATCTTCGTTAAACGCATTCAAATCAGAGGAGGACTCCCCGTGATGATCGGACGATGGTCATATGCATGCCTCTCGACGGCGCTACTTCTGACGCCGGCGTGCCTGGCCCAGCCGGCGCACGAGCACGCGGCCAAGACGGAAATCACCCGGGCGATTGCGGTTATTGCGCCCACGAAAGGAAACTCTGTTCACGGTATAGTAACATTCGAGGCCGTGGAGAATGGCGTCCATGTCACGGCGGACCTGAGCGGCCTGACTCCGGGAAAGCATGGATTCCACATCCACGAATTCGGCGACTGCAGCACAGACGACGGGATGTCGGCAGGTGGTCATTTCAACCCGCTCGGTATGCCGCACAGCATGCCGTCAAGCGACAAGCGCCACGTCGGGGATTTGGGCAATATTGAAGCCGACAAAGACGGCAACGCGCATCTCGATTTCGTCGATGGGATGATGAGGCTGATGGGAGACAACTCCATTATCGGACGTTCAGTCGTCGTGCACGAAAAGGAAGATGATTTGAAGACCCAACCGACCGGAAACGCCGGCGCACGCGTCGGCTATGGAGTCATCGGGATCGCCAAACCGAAGTGAGATTGACTCCAGTGTGAACGGTCAAACCCCTTCATTCTCCTCGGCTTTCCGCTTGACAGCTTAGCTCCCGAGTCTGGCCGGCGTGCAAGGACGAGGAACGCGTGAGCAGAATAGGCTAGCGTGCGTCCTTCAGTTTCTTGAGCGTCTCGATGCCGCTGGCATTATTCGGATTGAGCTCGATCGATTTCTCGTAGTTTCGAATCGCCAGTTCCTTCTGACCACTATTCATATACGCCTCTCCCAGGCTGTCGTAGACATTCCACGAGCGGGGGAAGGATTCGACGTTCAGTGTGAGCACGTCGATCGCCGCTCCCATGTTATGCGCGGCCATGAGGCGGTAGCCAAGCAGGTTTACCTCTCCCTCATCCAAATTGTATTCCTTCGACAAACCCTTCAAACGAAGGAATTCCGCGCGGATGTTCTGTGCAGTTCCCGATGCAATTGATTGGCCGAGAACAGTCGCTAATGACTTGCGTGGACTGTCATACGGCTTGTCATACAGGATTGCGGCAATGGTCCGGGCAATCCCGATCAGAGAAATGGCACCCGTGTTGTTCAGAAGCACGATCAAATCCTGGCGATCGGGCAACCGGGCGATGATCGTCCCGAAGCCATCGATCCCTCCGCTGTGATGAATCATCAAGACGCTATCGGCGCCGTTGCCGATGCGCTCCTTCTGCACATCCCATCCGAACGCATAGTTGTTAAGCCCCGGCGTGAAGTAGATCCGCTTGTTCGCCTCGGAAAGCAGTTTGTCGCTGTACAACGCCCTATCCCACAAGTACAGATCTTCGACCGTCGAATAGAGCGCCCCCGCGGAAAACGGGATCGTCATGTCAATGAGCGGCGCGTTAATCCTGGTGACGGACATCTCGTATCCCGATGCTCGCTTATCCAGAATCGTTTCCTGGTGGTCATACCCCGAGTTCAGCATTCCGAGGGGGCGAAAGATTTTCTCCTCGATCAGGTCCTCGTAGGGCTTCCCGGTAACCGCTTCAAGAATGGCACCCAAAAGCACGTACCCGGAATTAGAATAACTATACTTCGACCCCGGCTCGAATTCGAGCGGTCTATCAGAAAACTTCGAAACGAGCTCTCCTGGAGTTACGATCTCTCGTTTTTCCTTTGTGCCGAGGCCGATCGTGTAGTTGTGTATCCCGGAGGTATGCGTCAGGAGATGGCGGATAGTGACTTTCTCGCCCTGCGGCTTCGGGTATTTGGGTAAATAAGTGATGACCGGTGCATCGAGGGAGATCTTTCCTCCTTCGACCTGTTGCATGATCAGCATCGCAGTAAACTGCTTGGTCACTGATGCCAAACGAAATTTGGTGTCTGGGGTATTCGGTATGTTCCATTCGAAGTTGGCATACCCATACCCCTTCTTCAGAATAACCTTCCCGCCTTGCGCCACAAGAACGGATCCGTTGAATTGTCCGTATTCGTAGTACTTCTGCATAAGCGCATCGATCTCCCCCGACTTGGTCTGCGAGAGAGTGAGCTCGTTCATCAAAAGAAGAGAACAGAACAGGCATATGACCGTGCGCATAGACCCCTCCTTTTTTGTCCATATGATGATACGTGACGGAGTTGCCTAATGCAACTCGTCACATTCCTTTCTCCGAGCGCACCGGTGAGGTAGCTTTCTGTTCCCGTTTGAGAGGGAATTCAAGCGTCGATTGGACGAGGCGTTCTCCGTCAGTACACGGATTTCTGCCCTCCGCACGTTAAGCCGCAGTCGACCATCCCACTCCCCTCGATCAAAAAACACCCTCCTGCGAAGTATGAATATCTGGGGCCCTGAATGATGCGATTAACAAGATGAATGCGCCAAACGGGATAATTGCCATCCTCATGGGGCTACTGTGCACAACAGAGGCTTCCCTCAGCCAGATCGCTCCTCACGTGGTCATCAGCGAGGTCTATGGAGGAGGCGGAAACGAGGGGGCAGTCTACCAGAATGATTTCGTTGAGCTCTATAACCCCACCAGTACAGCGCGCAGTATCACGGGTTGGTCTCTCCAGTATGCAAGCGCGACAGGTTCAGGCTCATGGCACATCGTCCACCTGAAAGGCGATATTCCCGCATACGGATTCTATCTGATAAAACTCGCCGGCGGGACAAACGGCGTACCGCTCCCACCTGCCGACACCACAGGAACGGTCAATCTCTCATCGACGAGCGGAAAGCTCGCATTGGTAAAAGGAATCGCCGCTCTGACAGGCGCCAATCCTGAAGGAAACGAAATCGTCGATAAGGTGGGATATGGAAGTGCCGACGGCTACGAGGGGAGCGGTCCCGCCCCAGGCCTTGGCGCGACGATCTCGATTGAACGAAAAGCGAGCTCCTCCGCCACCTCCTCCAGCATGGCGCCAGGTGGTGCAGATGAGCTCTCGGGGAACGGATGGGATAGTGACGACAATGCTATGGATTTTGTCGCGCAGAAGAAAATGAGCCCGCAGAACTCGGGTTCTGCCGGCGAAAAGCCGCCGGATGATCTCTTCCCGGCAATGCTGGGATCATTCACGGCTTCGCCCAGCGGCCAACTCGTCCTCCTTAACTGGTCGACGCTCAGTGAGAGATGCTGCGCGGATTTCGAAGTGCAGAAGGCGCTCAGCACGGACGACTTCAGCTCCGTTTCCGGGCCAATCCCCGGTCATGGCTCATCGGATGAGGTTTATGACTATTCCTTCACAGATTCCACGCGGGTGCAGGGACAGTCATACCGGCTGAAGGAGGTCGACACGAGCGGGAGGGTCTATTACAGCGGGGAAATCGATGCACCCATGGTGGTCGCTGTCCATGCGGGCACAATGTACGCATCTTCCACTCTGCAGAATTATCCCAACCCATTTAGCCCGACCACGGCGATCAGTTATTGTCTCAATGCATCGAGCACTGTGCGGCTTGCCATCTACGATATTTTGGGGCGCGAGGTA
>Ga0187779_10002909_pt1 | contig 10429 bp, 8 predicted proteins | sample 1015_Q2_SP10_10__FD_132435 | JGI IMG/M metagenome (GOLD analysis project Ga0187779, IMG submission 132435) | Tropical peat soil microbial communities from peatlands in Department of Meta, Colombia - 1015_Q2_SP10_10_MG | ecosystem: Environmental > Terrestrial > Soil > Wetlands > Peat | place...
CGACCGGCAGACGGGGAAGACCGCGATCGTCGTCGACACGATCCTCAACCAGCGGCAGTCCGACGTGCACTGCATCTACGTCGCCGTCGGCCAGAAGGCATCGACGGTCGCGCAGGTGTACGACCGATTGCGCGACGAGGGTGCGATGGAGTACACGACGATCGTCTCGGCGGCTGCGCAGGAGGCGGCGCCGATCAAGTGGATGGCCCCGTTCGCCGGTTGTGCGATGGGCGAGCACTTCCTGTACGAGGGCAAGCATGCGCTCGTCATCTACGACGACCTGTCGAAGCACGCGGACGCATATCGGCAGCTCTCGCTGCTGCTGCGCAGGCCGCCGGGACGCGAGGCGTTCCCGGGCGACGTCTTCTACCTCCACTCCCGGCTGCTCGAGCGAGCGTGCAAGCTCTCGGACGAGAACCGCGGCGGCTCGCTGACTGCGCTGCCGATCATCGAGACGCAGGCGGGCGACGTCGCTGCGTACATCCCGACCAACGTGATCTCGATCACGGACGGACAGATCTACCTCGAGTCCGACCTGTTCTTCTCGGGCGTGCGGCCGGCGGTCAACGTCGGCATCTCGGTCTCGCGCGTCGGCAGCTCGGCTCAGACGAAGGCGATGAAGAAGGTCGCAGGCCGGCTGCGCCTCGACTTGTCGCAGTACCGCGAGCTCGAGGCGTTCGCGCAGTTCGGCTCGGAGCTCGACCAGGCGACGCAGCAGACGCTCGCGCGCGGCGAGCGCATGGTCGCGACGCTCAACCAGCCGCAGTACGACCCGTGGCCGATGGAGGAGCAGGTGGCGGCGCTCTACGCCGGCGTCCATGGGTACCTGGACGGGATCCCCGTCGGTCAAGTGCCGCGGTTCCAGGAAGAGCTGCGCGAGGTCCTTCGCGCCGAGAGGTCGGTGCTGCAGGCGATCCGGGAGAGCGGCGACTTGTCCGACGAGACGGCGGAGAAGCTCGACGCAGAGCTGAAGACGTTTCTCGAAGGCTTCAACGTCGAGCACGAAGAGGCGCTGGTCGGCTAGGCATGGCATCGGTCCAGGATCTGCGGCGGCGCATCCGCTCGATCACGAACACGCGCAAGATCACGAAGGCGATGGAGCTCGTCGCCTCGGCCCGGCTGCGCAAGGCGCAGGCGCGCATCGAGGCGATGCGTCCCTACGCCGACCGCATGACCGAGCTGATCGCCGGCACGGCGCGCGCGAGCACGTCGGTCCGCGGCCTCCCGCTCCTGCAACGCCGCGACGAGGTCGAGACGGTTGCGATCACCGCGCTCACCGGCGACCGGGGGCTCGCCGGCGCCTTCAACTCGCAGGTGATCCGGCGCTCGCTTGCGCTCGAACGGGAGCTGCGCGCCGAGAACGTGGACGTCCGGTGGGTCGCGGTCGGCCGCAAGGGCGCGGGCACGCTCCGATTCCGGCGCCGGTCGATCATCGGCGAGTTCTCGGGCTTCGGCGACCAGCCGACCTACGCGGATGCGCAGGGCGTGGCCCACCGCCTCGCCGAGCTCTTCACCTCCGAGGCGGTCGACCGAGTCGTGGTCGTCTACAACGCGTTCGAGTCGGCCCTCGTCCAGAAGGTCACCGTCCGGGACCTGCTGCCCCTCTCCGAGGAGCTCTTCGAGACGTCCGAGGAGGAGAGGCAGGAGGATGCCCGCCACGGCGACTTCATCTTCGAGCCCGAGCCGGAGGAGATCCTCGAACGGCTGCTGCCCGTCTACCTGGAGACGGAGCTCTACCGGGCGCTGCTCGAGTCGGCCGCGTCGGAGCTGGGCGCGCGGATGACCGCGATGCGGAACGCTTCCAAGAACGCGGGGGAGCTGATCGACAGCCTGACCCTGGCCATGAACCGGGCCAGGCAGGCCGAGATCACCCAAGAGATCCTCGAGGTGGTCGCCGGGGCGGACGCCCTGACCGCCTGAGCCGGTCCTTCCGCGCAAACTGCGCTAACTCTCACCGCCGCTTCGCGTCTGACTTGGCATGGGGCCATCTGAGCTCATGCATCTGGACGACTGCGCCTGGGCGCGGGAGCTCGCGTCCGGGCACGTCGACGGCGAGCTCTCCGAGGTGGAGGAGCTGCAGCTGGAGCGGCACATTGCCGGCTGTCCGGACTGCCGCCGCTACCTCGCGGAGCTGGAGGCCGCGACCGGCCTCATCCGAGAGGCGGCGCTCGTCGAGCCGGCCGACCGGATCGTCATGCCCCGGCGCTCGAGGGGGCGCGCCTGGGTGCTCTCTGCAGGGGCGGCGGCCGCAGTGGTCGTCGCGGCGGTGGCCGGCGGGCTTCGGCTCGAGCCGGCGGCCGGGCCTTCTCCAAATGCCAAGTCCGACGCGGCAGTGCTGCGGGCGGAGTACGCGGAGCAGAAGCGGGTCAGGCTCCTGCTCGCACACGCCGCCTCGCCCGAGCAACCACAACACGCCGCCCCTGCTGGTGTCGCGAACGCCGTCTAGCAGGCGGCCGCGCCGGCCCCTTGTCCCGCCGGTGCGGGAAGTCATAATCGCTTGTCACGAACCTAACCAAAGGCGGGCATGGGACGTCTGATCGGCTGACGGACGCCCAATTCGGGCGGAGGAGCCTCTTTCGCGTTGCCGTCAACGGCTCCCGACGCAGAACGAACGGAGGGAAGATGCACAGACGATTGGGGCTGTTGCTCGGGGCAGCGCTCGCTGCGTTGCTCCTCTCAGCCGCCGCTGGGGCGAGTGTGAACTTCGCCCGCAACAGCGCGGCGACGGCGACGCCGAAGACAACGGAGACCGCGTTCGAACGTGCGTGGGCGGCGGTCCCGAAGTCCCAGAAGGCTCGCGAGGCGAAGAAGGTCGTGGTGTTCGGAGCCGAGCAGGACATCGACGGCTTCAACACGAGCCTCAACTGCTGCAGCGAGTACTGGGCAGTCGTGATGGGGAACTCGCCCGTGCTCCGCGGCGCCTACACCATCACCAACACGGGCGCATACATACACGACCTCGCGACGAAGGTTGTCGCGACGCCGCGCTCGCTCACGTACGTCCTCCGCAAGAACGCGAAGTGGAACGACGGTCGGCACGTCACTGCCGCCGACTTCATCTACACGTGGAAGCAGTTCATCAACCCGAACAACGACGTCGCCACGCGCGCAGGGTATGACGACATCACGGGTGCCACGACGAAGGGCCCGTACCAGGTGACGTTCCACCTGAAGGCGCCGTTCGCGGACTACAAGGACCTCTTCGGTCTCATCTATCCCTCCGTCGAGCTCGCAGGCCAGGACTTCAACAAGATCTGGGCCAACTGCGTGTGCGGCAAGAACGGGAAGCCGATCTCGGATGGCCCATTCATCCTGCAGAGCTACACCAAGGGTCAGGGCGCCGTCCTCGTGAAGAACAACACGTGGTACGGCAAGAAGGCCTCGCTCAACGAGATCCTCTTCAAGATCATCACCGACACGAACACCGAGATCCAGGCGATGCGCGGCGGTGAGGTCGACGCGATTGCGCCGTCCCCGCAGACCGCCCTCTCGCAGCTGCTCCACCAGTCCGGGATCGTCTACTCGGCCATCCCGGCGCTCTACCAGGAGCACCTCGACCTGCAGTTCGGCCCGCACGGCGTCCCGATCATGAAGATGCCGGCGTTCCGCAAGGCGATCATGCTCGGGATCAACCGCCAGGCGATCGTCAACTCGCTGTTCGGTTCGTATGCCCCGGGTCTCAAGCTGCTGAACAACCTGATCTTCTTCAACACCGACAAGCTGAACTACCGGCCCGACTTCGCGAAGTGGAACTACAACCCGAAGAAGGCCATCGCGATGCTGAAGGCCGCCGGCTGCACCGGTGGTCCGAGCACGCCGTCCGCCAGCAACAACGCCTACTGGACGTGCCACGGCGACAAGGCGGAGTTCACCTACACGACGACGCTGGGCAACCAGCGGCGTGAGACGAGCGAGGCGATCGTCCAGGCAGAGCTGAAGGCGATCGGGATCAAGGTCGACAACGGCCTCGTCCCCGCGAACGTCATGTTCGGCCCCGACGTCCTCGCTGCGAAGAACTACCAGGCGATGGAGTTCGCGTGGGTGCTCGGCTCGCCGGACGGTCAGTGGGCAGTCGATACGTGGCGCTGCAACGGCCCGTCGAACTACCTGAGCTACTGCAACAAGCGGGTGTCGGCGCTGCTGCTCGACAGCCAGCACCAGCTCAACGACGCGAAGCGCCGGGCCGAGTTCCAGCAGGCCGACGCGCTGATGGCGAACGACCTGCCGTCGGTGCCGATGTACTCGCCCCCGTCGATCCTGATCTACAAGAAGGGCCTGAAAGGGTTCAAGAACACGCCGACTTCTGCGGGTCCGACCTGGAATGCGCAGGACTGGCAGTGGACGAGCTAATCGGCTGAGGGCCGACTAGACTAGGTCCACGGATCGAAAACGTCCCGCACCCGCCCCCTCTCGGGGGCGGGTGCGGCGGTCAAGGAGAGGCCCCAGATGTTGACGTTCATCGTTCGGCGCGTCCTCTACAGCATCCCGGTGCTGATTGTCTCCAGCTTCTTGATCTTCACGTTCGTGTCGCTCGCGGGCAGTCCGCTCGCGAAGCTTCGCGCGAACCCGCAGTTCTCGCAGGTGACGCTGCACCATCTCGAGCATCAGTACCACCTCGACAAGCCGATCCCGGTGCGCTACGCCTACTGGGTCGAGGACGTCACGCTGCACAAGTTCGGGAGCTCGCTGCTCACGCAGCAGCCGATCTGGCCCGACCTGAAGCGCGTCATGGCGCACACCGCCCAGCTGATCATCACGTCGGAGCTCCTCGCGCTGATCCTCGGCTGCATCGTCGGCATCTACTCCGCGATCCGGCAGTACTCCGCCTTCGACTACACGTTCACGTCCTTAAGTTTCCTCGGGTTCGCGATGCCGACCTTCTGGCTGGCGCTGCTGCTCCAGATCCTGTTCGTCGACATCTATCTGAAGTGGAACGTCCGGATCTTCTACACGTCGGGGTTAAACAACCCCGGCCACGGGGCGTGGTCGATCGACCGGCTGCAACATCTCGGTCTGCCGATCATCACGCTGCTGATCATCAGCTTCGCCCTCTACAGCCGGTACATGCGCGCGTCCATGCTCGACGTGATCAACATGGATTACGTCCGCACCGCGCGCGCGAAGGGTGTCCCGGAGGGGAAGGTGATCAGGCGCCACGTCCTTCGCAACGCGCTGATCCCGGTCGTGACCGTCGCAACGCTCAACTTCGGCGCCCTCCTCAGCGGCGCGATCATCACCGAGACCGTGTTCAGCCTCGACGGCATGGGCTACTACTTCATCAACAAGCTGAACAACCTCGACCTGTACGCGATCATGGCGTGGCTGCTGGTGACCGCCGTCTGCGTGATCGTGTTCAACCTGATCGCGGACATCGTGTACGGCTACCTCGACCCGCGGATCCGCTATGACTGAGCCGAACCCGACGCTCGATCGGGCGCTCGAGCAAACGCCCGGACATCCGACGGCGCCCGTCGTCGGGGGCGAGGAGGTCATCGGCGGCGGCGACCGCATGATCCTCGCCGACACTGCGGACTCGCTCGTCTACGAGCACGGGCTCGAGATCAAGGCCCGCAGCCAGTGGGCGTACGCGCGGCGGCGCTTCATACGTCACCGGCTCGCGATGGTCAGCCTGGTGATCGTGACCTTCATCTTCCTCGTCGGGGCGTTCGCTCCCCACATCGCGCCGTACAGGTACGACCAGATCGACCTCAACAACATCCTCCATCCGCCGACGACGCAGGGACACCACTACTTCGGCACCGACTCGATCGGACGCGACTACTTCAGCCGCGTGATCTACGGGATCCGGACCTCGGAGACCGTGGGCCTGTTCGTTGCGTTCCTGTCGACCGCAATCGGGCTCGTCGTCGGTGCGATCGCGGGCTACTACGGCGGCTGGATCGACAACCTCCTCATGCGCATCACCGACCTCGTCCTGACGCTCCCGGCGCTCGCGATCCTGCTGACCGCGTCCGCGCTCCTCGGCGGCGGCGACAAATGGCGGATCTCACTCATCCTGGTCTTCTTCTTCTGGACGACGGTCGCGCGTATCGCGCGTGGCCAGTTCCTCTCGCTCCGCGAGAAGGAGTACGTCGAGGCGGCGAAGGCCGCCGGATCGGGCGACACCCGCATCATGTTCCGGCACATCATCCCGAACATGATGGGGCCGATCGTTGTCACCGGGACGCTCGCGGTCGCCAGCGCCATCCTGGTCGAGGCGGCCCTCGCGTTCCTCGGGCTCGGGATCAAGCCGCCGACGCCCGCCCTCGGCGCGCTGGTCGTGGAAGGCCAGACGAACCCGCAGGCATGGTGGCTCACCGTCTTCCCGGGTCTCACCCTGCTGATCATCGTCCTGTGCGTGAACTTCGTCGGCGACGGCCTCCGGGACGCGCTCGATCCACAGCAGCGCGTTCGTGCCTGAGCCGGTCCTCTCGATCGAGGACCTCGTGGTCCAGTTCACGACCGACGACGGGGTCGTCAAGGCCGTCGACGGCCTGACCTACGACCTGCACCCCGGCGAGGTGCTGGGCATCGTCGGGGAGTCGGGCTCGGGCAAGAGCGTCAGCACGATGTCGATCCTCGGGCTGATCCCGCAGCCGCCCGGCAAGATCGTCAGCGGCACGGCCCTGTTCAAGGGCCAGGACCTGCTGAAGATGAAGGACAAGGATCTGCGGCGGGTCCGCGGCAACGAGATGGCGATGATCTTCCAGGATCCGATGACGTCGCTGAACCCGGTTCTGAAGGTGGGCGACCAGATCGGCGAGGCGATCGAGATTCACCACCCGGACGAGAAGCACAAGGTCGTCCGGGAGAAGGTGCTCCGCCTGATGCGCCTGGTTGGGATCCCGAATCCCGAGACGCGGATCGACCAGTACCCGCACGAGTTCTCCGGCGGCATGCGCCAGCGCGCGATGATCGCGATGGCGATGGCGAACGAGCCGGCGGTGCTCATCGCCGACGAGCCCACCACCGCGCTCGACGTGACGATCCAGGCGCAGGTGCTCGAGGTGCTGAAGAAGGCGAAGGAGGAGACCAACGCCGCCACGATCCTGATCACGCACGACCTCGGCCTCGTCGCCGAGATGGCGGACCGCGTGATCGTGATGTACGCCGGGAAGATCGTGGAGATGGGCGACGTGTTCACGATCTTCTCGGCACCTCGCCACCCGTACACGGTCGGCTTGATGAACAGCCTGCCGCGCCTGACGGTCGACGAGGACTGGCTGCGGCCGATTCCGGGCCAGCCACCGAGCCTGATCACGCCTCCCCCGGGCTGCGCGTTCCATCCGCGCTGCTTCCTCTCCCAGGGGCGAGCGGCCTGCCGCGAGCAGGTGCCGGAGCTCCGCCCGGTCGAAGGTGCCAACCACGTCTCGGCCTGTCACTTCGCCGACGAGCTGGTCGGCGAGGCCTCGAAGCTCGTGGGCTCCGGAGCGGGGGACCGATGACGACCGCTCCCGAAGCAAGCATCGAGGCGGTCCACCAGCGCGCCGACGAAGGTGGCGACATCCTCGTCATCGAGGACCTCGTGAAGTACTTCCCGATCCGCGCGGGCCTGTTCAAGAAGGTCGTCGGATACGTCCACGCGGTCGAAGGTGTCAGCCTGCGCGTCAGGGCCGGCGAGACGCTCGGTCTCGTCGGCGAGTCCGGCTGCGGGAAGACGACGCTCGGTCGCACGATCATCAAGCTGATCGAGCCGACGTCGGGCAGGATCGTCTTCAACGGAACCGATATCTCGACGCTCAACCGACGGCGCATGCGCGACGTGCGGCGCGAGCTGCAGATCGTCTTCCAGGATCCCTACGCGTCGCTCAATCCGCGAATGACCGTGCGCGAGATCGTCGCGGAGCCGCTGCGCGTCCACGGCCTGTATCGCGGCAGGGAAGGAAAGCAGCGCGTCGCCGAGCTGTTGCGCACCGTCGGGCTCAGTCCTGAGCACGGCAACAGGTTCCCGCACGAGTTCTCCGGAGGGCAGCGCCAGCGCATCGGCTTCGCGCGTGCGCTCGCGTTGAACCCACAGCTCGTCGTGCTCGACGAGCCGGTCTCGGCCCTCGACGTGTCGATCCGCGCGCAGGTCGTCAACCTACTCGAGTCGCTGCAGCGTGACTTCGGGCTCACGTACCTCTTCATCGCGCACGACCTCTCGCTCGTCCGCCACATCTCCGACCGCGTCGCCGTGATGTACCTCGGCAAGATCGTCGAGCTCGGGACGAAGCAGGACATCTACGATCGGCCGGCTCACCCGTATACACAGGCACTCCTGTCTGCGGTGCCGATCGAGGAGCCGACGCTGCGCGGCCGGCGCAAGCGGATCGTGCTCGAGGGCGACGTGCCGAGCCCGGCGAACCCACCCTCCGGGTGCCGGTTCCGCACTCGCTGCTGGAAGGCGCAGCCGATCTGCGCCGAAGAGGAGCCGGAGCTGAAGGACCGCGGCCACGGACACCCGAGCGCGTGTCACTTCGCCGAGATCGTCAAGCCGCTCACGCTCGCCGCAGACGCGGACATCGCCGGCGCCCATACGACGACCGCCTGAGACTGCGTTCGCGCGGCGCGGAGCCCGCCACCCTCGGATAGACTGCGCGCGCTGGCACGGCCTCCTGCGCCGTCCGCGCCTCTGACCGAAGTCTTCCCGTCCAGGAGAGCCATGCCTGAGAAAAGCGACCAGCAGGGAGGTCGGATCGTCGAGATCAAAGGCGTCGTCATCGACGCGGTCTTCCACGGCGACCTGCCTCAGATCTACACGGCTCTGCGCATCGACATCCCGGAGCGCGAAGGCCAGGCTGCGCGCTCGCTGATCGCCGAGGTGCAGCAGCACCTCGGGGACGACCGCGTGCGCGCGGTGGCGATGGACTCGACGGACGGGCTCGCTCGCGGGCTCGAGGTCGTCGACACGGGCGCCCCGATCTCCGTGCCGGTCGGCGACACGACGCTCGGCCGCGTCTGGAACGTGATCGGCGAGCCGGTCGACGAGAAGCCGGCGCCGGAGGGCGGCGAGCGCTGGTCGATCCACCGCGATCCGCCCAGATTCACCGACCTCTCGCCGAAGATCGAGGTCTTCGAGACCGGCCTCAAGGTCGTCGACCTGCTCGCGCCGTTCATCCGCGGCGGCAAGGTCGGCCTGTTCGGCGGCGCCGGTCTCGGCAAGACCGTCCTCATCCAGGAGCTCATCCACAACGTCGCGCGCGAGCACGGCGGCGTCTCGGTCTTCGCCGGTGTCGGCGAGCGCACGCGCGAGGGCAACGACCTGCTTCTCGAGATGGAGGAGTCGAACGTGATCGACAAGGTCGCGCTCGTCTACGGGCAGATGAACGAGCCGCCGGGCGCGCGCCTGCGCGTCGGTCTCTCGGGCCTGACGATGGCGGAGTACTTCCGCGACCAGGGACAGGACGTGCTGCTGTTCATCGACAACATCTTCCGGTTCACGCAGGCCGGCTCGGAGGTCTCGGCGCTGCTCGGCCGGATGCCGAGCGCAGTCGGCTACCAGCCGACCCTGGCGACCGAGATGGGACAGCTACAGGAGCGGATCACGTCCACGTCGATCGGATCGATCACGTCCGTGCAGGCGATCTACGTTCCCGCGGACGACCTCACCGATCCCGCGCCGGCGAACACGTTCGCGCACCTCGACTCGTCCGTCGTGCTGACGCGCACACTCGTCGAGCAGGGGATCTACCCGGCCGTCGACCCACTCGACTCGTTCTCGCGCGCGCTCCAGCCGGGCATCATCTCGGACGAGCACTACGACACCGCGACGAAGGTGCAGGAGATTTTGCAGCGATACAAGGACCTCCAGGACATCATCGCGATCCTCGGCATCGACGAGCTCTCCGACGAGGACAAGCTCGTCGTCGCGCGCGCGCGCAAGGTACAGCGCTTCCTGTCGCAGCCGAACTTCGTCGCCGAGCAGTTCACCGGGACGCCGGGCGAGTACGTGAAGCTCGAGGACACGATCCGCGGCTTCCAGGAGATCATCGCCGGCAAGCACGACGACCTCCCCGAGCAGGCCTTCTACATGGTCGGGACGATCGAGAACGCGGTCGAGAAGGGGCGGTCGCTCGGCTCTGACACGGCGGAGCAGCCGGCGGACTCTGACGACGGCGACGTGGGCGAGGACGCGCGCGAGCCGGAGCCTGCGGCCGTCTAGCCCACGATGACGGACCGCAAGAAGCTCTCCGTCTCGCTCGTCACACCCGACGGTCCGGCGTTCGAGGGCGAGGCCGAGCTCGTGATCGTGCCCGGGCAGGCGGGCGAGATCGGCGTCCTCGCACGGCACGCACCGCTGATCGCGACGCTCAAGTCGGGCTCGACCCGGGTCTACCTCGACTGGGACGCCGACGAGGTCCGGGAGTTCGCCACGGGGCCAGGCTTCTTCCAGGTGCTCGAGGACCGCGCGCTCGTGCTCGTCGACGACGCCGTCCTCGCACGGGAGATC
>Ga0187779_10002910_pt1 | contig 10425 bp, 11 predicted proteins | sample 1015_Q2_SP10_10__FD_132435 | JGI IMG/M metagenome (GOLD analysis project Ga0187779, IMG submission 132435) | Tropical peat soil microbial communities from peatlands in Department of Meta, Colombia - 1015_Q2_SP10_10_MG | ecosystem: Environmental > Terrestrial > Soil > Wetlands > Peat | place...
CCTCGTCACGATCGGCGCGTGCGCCACCGCGGGCGGCGTGCAGGCGCTGCGGAACTTCGCCGACGTGAAGTCCTGGATCCCGCTCGTCTACGCGAGCCCGCAGTACATCTCGACGCTCGAGACCTCGACGCCGATCGCCGACCACGTGCCGGTCGACCTGGAGCTGCGGGGCTGCCCGATCAGCAAGGCGCAGCTCGTCGAGACGGTGCTCGCCCTGCTCAACGGCCGCAAGCCGCAGCTCGCCTCGACGAGCGTCTGCTTCGAGTGCAAGGCGCGCGGCACGACGTGCGTGATGGTCGCGCACGGCACGCCGTGCCTCGGCCCGGTCACGCACGCGGGCTGCGGCGCGCTCTGCCCCGCCTACAACCGAGGCTGCTTCGGCTGCTTCGGGCCGATGGAGAGCCCGAACCTCGTCGCGCTCGCGTCACGCTGGCGGGAGCTCGGCGTCGACGACGGCGGGATCGTCCGCGCGCTCCGCACGTTCAACGCCAACGCACCCGAGTTCAAGGAGGCAAGCTTGCGTCATGAGCGGAGCTGAGCCGGAGACCCGCACGATCCGCACCGACTACCTCGCCAGAGTCGAGGGCGAGGGGGCCATGATCGTCCGGATCGCCGGGAACGAGGTCGTCGACGTCGAGCTGAAGATCTACGAGCCGCCTCGCTTCTTCGAGGCGCTGCTGCGCGGCCGCCAGTTCACGGAGGCGCCCGACATCACCGCCCGCATCTGCGGCATCTGTCCCGTCGCCTACCAGATGAGCTCGATCGCGGCGATGGAGGCGATCTGCGGCGTCGAGGTGCCCGAGCCGATCCGCCTGCTGCGCCGGCTCCTCTACTGCGGCGAGTGGATCGAGAGCCACACGCTGCACGTCTACATGCTCCATGCACCCGACTTCCTCGGCTACGAGAGCGCGGTGCAGATGGCCGCCGACCACCGGCCGGTCGTCGAGCGCGCGCTGCGGCTGAAGAAGATCGGCAACGAGGTGATGCGCGTGGTCGGCGGCCGTGAGGTGCACCCGATCAACGTCCGCGTCGGCGGCTTCTACCGGGCGCCGAGCCGAGCCGAGCTGCGGGCTCTCGTCCCCGAGCTCGAGTGGGCGCGCGACGCCGCGCTCGACACCGTCCGGCTCGTCGCCGGCTTCGACTTCCCGGACTTCGAGCAGGACTACGAGTTCGTCGCGCTCCGCCAGCCCGGCGAGTACCCGATCGAGCGGGGCCGGATCGTCTCGAGCGGCGGCCTCGACATCGGCGTCGCCGAGTACGAGGGGCACTTCACGGAGGAGCACGTCGAGCGCTCGAACGCGCTCCACTCCACGCTGAAGGGCGTCGGCGCCTACCTCGTCGGCCCGCTCGCGCGGTACGCCCTCAACTCCGCCGAGCTCTCGCCGGCGGCGCGCGGCGCGGCAGCCGAAGCCGGCCTCGGCCCGGTCTGCACGAACCCGTTCCGCAGCATCGTCGTCCGCGCGATCGAGACGGTCGAGGCGTGCGAGGAGGCGCTCCGGATCATCGGCTCGTACGATCCTCCGGACGAGCCGGCCGTCGAGGTCGTCCCGCACGCGGGCGCCGGCTGCGGCTGCACCGAGGCGCCGCGCGGGATCCTCTGGCATCGCTACCGGATCGACGGCGAGGGCACGATCCTGGACGCGAAGATCGTGCCGCCGACCTCGCAGAACCAGAAGATGATCGAGTCCGACCTCTGGGGCGTCGTCCGCTCGTCGCTCGACCTGCCGGAGCCCGAGCTGACGATCCGCTGCGAGCAGACGATTCGCAACTACGACCCGTGCATCTCCTGCGCCACGCACTTCCTCGACCTGAAGGTCGAGCGCGCGTGAGACGTTCGGCCGTGGCGTGCCTCGGGAACAGGTTCCGCGGCGACGACGCGGTCGGCCTGCTCGTCGGCGACCGCCTGCGTGAGTCCGGGATCGAGGTGCAGGAGTGCGAGGACGAGCCGACGCGGCTCCTGGACTCGTGGGCGGAGCTCGACTTGCTCGTGCTCGTGGACGCGACCCGCTCGGGCTCGCAGCCGGGCACCGTCCGGCGAGTGGACGCCTCGGCGGAAGCGCTGACCGGAGACGTGGGGCTGACCTCGTCGCATGCGTTCGGCGTCGCGGAGACGATCGAGCTCGCTCGTGCCTTGGACTGCCTACCGCCGCGAGTTGTCGTCTACGGCGTCGAGGGTGAGTGCTTCGCGGCCACGACGGACGTCACGCCGGCCGTGCGGACCGCCGTCGACGCCGTGGCCGCCGCGGTTCGCGAGGAGCTCGCGTAGCCGTGCACGAGAAGGCGCTCATGGACGACCTCGTCCGCGAGCTGGAGCGCGTCGCCCAGGAGCACGGTGGCGAACGCGTCGTCGCCGTGAGCGTCCACCTCGGTGCGCTCTCCCACTTCACCGAGGACCACTTCCGCGAGCACTTCGTCGCTGCCACTCTCGGAACCGTTGCGGAAGGAGCGAGGGTCGAGGCCCGGCTCGGCACGGCGATCGACGATCCGCGCGCACAGGGAGTCGTCCTCGAGCACGTCGAGCTGCGATACCCGACCGGGAGCAGCTCTCAACCCGCCCGCGCTCTCCTCGAGGACCCCGGAGCGGCCGACGCGAAGCAGACGTGATCTGGCCCGCGTTCGGAGCGCGATCGTAGGCGCCCCTTGCCGCCGGGGGCCAGGTCCGGCGATACTCGAGTCTCATCTTCGGGGGAGGGTGAGTGATGGACTACCGCGTTCTCGCAGCTTCGCTGTTTGCGGGCACCGTCATCTGCTGCGTCTGGGTGTGGGCGGAGGTCTGGAATCTGCACCGAATACGGGCCAGCTATCGGCGCCGATGGGTCTCGTTCGTTCGGACGGCGGGGTTGTCCCGTCCGCTTCCCATGGGTCGGGTCGCTGCCAACGCGCGGGCGTCGCTCGATGCCTTCACGCAGGTCTCCTCGGCCGCGCGCGCCCAGCAGAGCGCCGTCCTGTCGCCTGCATCCGTCTCGCGAACGCGGCACCTGCTGCCCACCTACACGCCGTCCGACCCCGAGCACACGGGCCTCCCGATCGAGACGCTGGCGGAGTTTCGCCTCGTGCACCGGCGCGCAACAGGCGTGATCGTGATCACCGGCCGGGGCTCACGAGCACGGGCCCACCTCACCGACTGCCCGAGCCTGACCGACGACAACTTCACGAAGAAGGTGATCACCAACCAGGGCCGAGGCGGCAGCTACTTCTACTTCGCCCACTTCGACGACGCAGCCGGCGAGCTCGACGCCCGTTGGTGCAAGATCTGCGCGCAGCCCGGGGGAGCGTCGTCCGCACAGGTCGATCGGAGCCGCTGACTCGATTCCGCCCGTCGAAGACGCGGGGCTTGGCGAGCAACCGCGCCGTGAAGTGCTCGACGGCACCGGCGACTGCCGGTGGGCCGAGGCGAGCCCGCTGGAAGCTCGTGGTCGGCCGAGGTGGATCGTGGCGCGCGACCTCTGCTGTTTCGCTCAACCCGGCGGCTGGTCGAACTCGCGCTCGGCGCACTCCGGACACACCGCGTGGAGCTCCTCGCCGTCCGACCAGTAGCGCCAGCCCTCGAGGATCGCCTCGTGCTCGATGACACGCCGGCCGCACTCGGCACACTCGACGAAGGTCGGCGGACCCGCCTCCTCGCCCTCGCTCACGTCGGCCTGGAGCTTAGTCCGTGGGCGCTCCGTGCGGGGCCCGGCGCAGAGCGACCGCCCCGTGGCGGCTGGTTCAATGGGAGCGTTGGACGGCGCTTCCTACACATACCGCGTCCAGTGGTCGCCGCCGGGCAAGCCGACGAGGAACACCCGCTACGTCTCCCGCTACCCGGTCGAGCAAGGCCAGTGGATCTCGGTCGAGGGCGTGTTCCTCGCGGTCGAACGCGTGATCCCGCCCAAGCGCGGTGACGGCCACGACGGGCTCGTTCTCTGCAAGCCCGCCGTCGGGTGATGCGACCGGCTGTCGGCCGGATGGAGTAGACGGCCGCGCCGCCAAAGGATCGCCTCCCCTGCGCCAACGCGTGGCCGCCGGTGACCATCGCCGTTTCCGCGGGCGCGATCGGCTCTCGCGGCGAGGGTAGTCTGGATTGCCGTGCGCCGGGTCGTCGTTCTTGCCTCGGTCGCCGGCGCGCTCACGGCTGTGGCCGCGATCCTGCTCGCTCTCTACGTGGGCGGGACGTTCGAGCCTTCGCTCGGCTCTCAGCTGCGAAAGGTCGAGCGGGGCGCCCAACCCGGCTGGTACCTGGGCCCGAGCTTCGAGGGGCTGAAGCTCACCGACGTCGAACCTGCGGCGGGGGACCGCGTCGCGAGCTTCGGCTATGGCGACTGTCACCGGGTCGGCACGAAGTGGAATCCGTTCTCGGCGACGAGCTGCGGCTTCCCGCTGCTCGTCCAGACCTGGCGACTCGAGGGCGACACGGTCGGCCAGTACTACATCCCCATCCTCGCCGGCGGCACCTGCGCCCGTCTGACGTTGCACGGCGTTCCCGCGGCACTCGGCTCGACGAGCGTCGTCCTCTTCACCGGCGACGAGGTGGTGGCGCTGATCGGCCCGCCCGAGCTCCTCGGGGCTGCCGCAGCGGCTCTGCGGCCGGCCGGAGGCGGCCGCGCTCCCGCACTGCCGCGCCCGACGAGCGACGCCGGGTCCGCTCTCGCCTCGTGCACCTCGGTGCGGAACCCCTTCATGCCGCTGTCGGCACGGATCCGGCGGCTCCAGCGCACCTCGAAGCTGCCCCTCGTCACTGCCGGCCCGTGGTTCCGGGACGCGCAGCTGATCGGCGTCGAGGAGGACGGCGGCACGGTCTCGTTCGACTACGAGAGCTGCGGCGCGCACGCCGACTTCGACATGTGCGACAACTCGCTCTCGATCATGGTCGGGCCGGCCCAGCCACAACTCGTCGCCGGCGACCTCCGCGGCGCAGACTGCGAGCGGTTCGCGCTCGGCGCGGCGCCTGGAGTCGTCTGGCACAAGCAGACGAGCTCGGGAGACGAGGCCGGCATCTACCTCTTCAGCGGCCACGCGCTCGTGGCAGCCGCCTACGAGCTCGTGCTCGAGAGCGTGGACATGGGCCGCGTGCGCTCGGTCGCGAAGGTGCTCGAGCCGGTGGACGCGACGGCCCTGCCCGCTCCCGACTACGACGCGGGGCGGTTGCTCGCGCTCTGCGCAAGGACGACGGCCCTCGCCTAGCGCGAACGAGGTTCCGGGCGATACGGGAACGCGCCGCCTATAGCCTCCCGCGGCTGCGGTCGATAGCCGACGCGTGAGCATCGCTTCTCCCCCCGTGCGAGCATGACCGATCGGGTCCTCGACCAGCCGTCGCGGGCAGACCACGCGCTCGGGCGGACGCCGCTCTCCGGAGCGGTCACGCAGCTCCTCGAGCGCGACGGGCCCGTGCTCGTCCCGATCGCGGCGTGGGTCGCCGTGCTCGCGCTGCTGATGCCGCTGATCCTGGTGCAGGACACGTGGCTGTCGCTCGTGGACGGCCGCCTCGTCGCCGCCTCCTGGCTCCCGCACGAGGACACGTTGACCGCCTGGACGCTCGGCCGGCACTGGATCGACCAGCAATGGGCCGCTCAGCTGGCGTTCTTCGAGCTGGCGCGGGTCACCGGAGTGCGGGGCGTGGTCGCGCTCGGGATCGGCTGCGTCGCCCTCACGCTGGTGCTCGTCGCAGCCGCCGGACGCACCCTGGGGGGGACGCCGCGCAGCGTTGCCTTCGCCCTCGTCTTGCCGATGCTCGCGACTCCGTGGCTGGCACAGGTGCGCGCGCAGAGCTTCGCGCTCGTCCTCTTCGTCGCGGTCTACTGGCTGCTGGCACGCGACGCACGCGATTCCGGCCTGCACGTTCTCTGGGTCGTTCCGCTGCTCGTCGTGTGGGCGAACCTGCACGGCTCGGTCGCCCTCGGCGCCGCGCTCGCGTCGCTCTACGGGCTGGGGCTCTGCCGACGGCGCGAGCGACGCAGGGCAGGGCTGGCCCTCGCCGTCGCCTCACCGCTGACCCTCGTCGCGTCGCCGTACGGCCTCGGCCTCGTCGGCTACTACCGCCTGATGCTGTTCCACCCCCCGCTCGCGAGCTTCGTCCGCGAGTGGAAGCCGCCGGCGATCGGCGTCGCGACCGCGCTGTTCTTCGCGACCGCCTTCGCCTTCAGCGCCATCTGGGGAGCGCACCGGCGCGAGCTCACCGGCTTCGAACGATGGGCGCTCCCTCTGCTCCTGGTCGTCGCGCTCGGCGCCGTTCGCAACACGACGTGGTTCGTCCTCGCAGCCTGCATCGCGACACCGCGCCTGCTCGACGCAGCCTGGCCGACGCGGGTGTCCGTCACGCCGAGCCTGCTTCGGCTCAACCGCGCGATCGGCAGCGGAGCGGTCGTGACCGCCCTCCTCGTCTGCGCGATCCAGCTCGCTCGCCCGCCGGCGCGGCTCGAGCCCGGCGCGTCGGCGAAAGACGCCGCCGCGATCGCCCGGGCGGCCGGCGCGCACGGCATCGTCCTCGCAGACGACGAACACGCCGACTGGCTGCTTTGGCACGAGCCATCCCTCGCCGGACGCATCGCCTACGACGTCCGGTTCGAGCTCTTCAGCGCGCCGGAGCTCCGCCAGATCCAGCTGCTCCGGCAAGGCTCCCACCCGATCTGGCGAACCTGCGGCGCAAGCGCCCGAGTCGTCACCTTCGACGGGCCTGGAGACGAGCGCTCCGCACTCCGCGAAGGCGTTCTCTCGCCCCGTGCCCGGACGATCGTCCGCAGCGCGACGCTCGTTGCCGTCGAGCAACCGAGGACGGACGCCGTCTGCCGCCTCGGGTCGAGCTGAGGCCGGCGCAACGCCCCGTCGTCGACCGAGCTCGCATCCGCTTGTCGGCGCTCGACGACGGGACTAGTGTCCTCATGACCCCGAGCTCACCAGGAGATCCCGTGAAGACCCTGTTCGCCACCCTCGCCGTCGTCATCGCAGCGGCCGCCGCCCTGACCGCCACCGCAGCCACGCCGCCCTCGGCGAACTCGATCGCCGCTCTCGGCGACTCGATCACGCGGGCGTTCGACACCTGTTCGGTCGCGTACACGGATTGTCCGGCGAACTCGTGGTCGACGGGGACGAACACGTCCGTGAACAGCTGGTACCTGCGTCTGCTCGGGACGAACGCGGGGATCCGCGGCCACAACTACAACGACGCGAAGACGGGCGCCAAGATGGCGGACCTCAACGGGCAGGCGCAGACAGCCGTCGCGCAGGGCGCGAACGTGATCACGATCCTGATGGGGGCGAACGACGTGTGCACGTCGAGCGTCTCGTCGATGACGCCGGCCGCGACGCTCGGTACCCAGCTCCAGACGGCGCTGAACACGATCAAGAGCGGCGATCCGTCGGCGCAGGTCTACGTGATGAGCATCCCCAACGTCTACCACCTCTGGGAGATCCTCCACACGAACCTCGGCGCGAACCTCGTCTGGGGAATCGCGGGGATCTGCCAGTCGCTGCTCGCGAACCCGCGCTCGACCTCGGCGGCCGACCAGGCTCGGCGCGCCCAGGTGCAGCAGCAGACCATCGCGGACAACACGACGATCGCGCAGGTCTGCGGCCAGGTCCAGTTCGCCTCGCAGTGCCACTACGACAACGGAGCCGCGTACAACGTCGCCTTCACGACCTCCGACGTGACGACGCGCGACTACTTCCACCCGACCGTGTCCGGCCAGGCGAAGGCCGCCGCGGCGACCTGGAGCGCTTTCTTCGGCAGCTGAGCGACGTCCGACCGACTCGCCCCACGAGGCGCCGCCCGCCGCTCTACGGCGTGACGGGCCGGCCCAGCCTGGAGAGCGCCGCGACGAGCAGGCGGCGCACGGCGCGACTCGTCTCCGGGCGGTACGCCAGGAGCACGTTTTGCACCCGGGCCGTCCGGCACTCGAAGCAGAAGGCGGCGTCGACCGCCCGGTTGCTCCGGTCGGCGATTGCCGCGCGCCGTGCATGATCGGCGTCCACGTAGACGAGGACGCTCGCGGAGGCGACGGGCCTGCCTTGGCGCACGAAGCTGTACTCGACGACCGCCCCGACGGGGAGCAGCCCACGGTCCGGCAAGACGTCGAGCCCGGTCGCCCGCAAGACGTGCTCGACGCGCGCCGCGCCCAACGTCGGGGACGCAGCGGAGACCGGTCCGGTCGCCGCCAGGCCGACCAGGACGAGCAGCGAGACCGACACCGTCCGCCGCCGGGAACGACCCTGCCGACGGCGAGCGGCTGGCGCCCGCTGCCCAGCCCGTCCGCACGCAGATCGCATGGACTCAGCATACGAACGTCGGCGCGGATGTCTCGGGGCGGGAGCAGCGGCGGCGTCGAGCTCCCGGGCACCCTGATCGAGCCTGGGCATACATACTCGGCGGGCGTCGTTCAGATGAACTGTGTCGAAGCCGAACGAGTGCGTCCGCCGGATCCGGATGAGACGCGGGAGGTGTGAGCGTTGACCGATCTCGACCCACGTCGTTGGCGAGCGCTGCCGGTGATCCTGGTCGCGTCGTTCATGGGCCTGTTCGACGTGTTCGTCGTCAACGTGGCCGCGCCCGACATCCAGCGGACGGTCCACACGTCCGCCGCCGAGCTGCAGCTCGTCGTCGGCGGGTACGCGTTCGCATACGCGGCGTTCCTCGTCACGGGCGGGCGGCTCGGCGACCGGTACAGCTACCGGAGGCTGTTCGTCGGCGGGATGGCGCTCTTCACGCTCACCTCGGCAGCCTGCGGCATCTCGCAGACACCGCCGGAGCTCCTCGTCGCCCGACTCGGGCAGGGGCTCTCGGCGGCGCTGATGGTGCCCCAGGTGCTCGCGCTGATCACGACCCTGTTCCCGCCCGACGAGCGCCGCCGCGCGCTTGCGTGGTTCGGGGTCACCGTGGGGCTCGGGGCGATCGCCGGCCAGATCCTCGGCGGCGCCCTCGTGCAAGCCGACCTCTTCGGGTGGGGGTGGCGAACCGTGTTCTTCGTCAACGTCCCGATCGGCGTCGCGACGGTCGCGCTCGCCGCCAGGCTCCTGCCCCGAACCCGATCGGCGGCGCACCCGCAGCTCGACCTCGTCGGGGTGCTCGCAGTCGCGGGCTCACTCGGGCTCGCGCTCGTGCCGCTCACGCTCGGTCGGACCGAAGGCTGGCCGGCCTGGATGATCGCTCTGCTCTGCGCCGCTCCGGCAGCGCTTGCGCTCTCCGTCCTCTACGAGTCGCGACTCGCACGGCGAGGCGGTCAACCGGTGCTCGACCTCTCGTTGTTCAAAGCCCGGTCGTTCAGCGCAGGCCTCGTCGTCAACGCGGGGATGTTCGCCTACTTCGGCAGCGTGCTGCTCGGGCTGACGCTCTTCCTCCAGGTCGGCCTGAAGCTCTCGCCGCTCGATGCCGGCCTCAGCTTCGCACCGCTGGGAGTCGGGTTCGGGATCACCTCGCTGCTGGCACAACCGCTGATCGCGCGGCACGGCGCCCGAGTCGTCACCGCCGGCCTCGTCGTCGCCGGTGCGGCGTTGGCGGGGCTGCTCCTCGACATCAACCTGTCGGGCAGCGCAACCGATCCGGCCCGGCTCGCGCCTCTCTTCTTCGCGATCGGGATCGGCAACGGGTTCGTGATCCCCGCGTTGATCGGCGTCTCCCTCACCAACGTGCCGCCCCCCAAGGCCGGCGCCGCCGCGGGGACCCTCGCGACCACCCAGCAGTTCGCGGCCGCGACCGGCATCGCCGTCCTCAGCGAGATCTTCTTCGCGGCGCTGGGCGGGCACCCTGTCGAGCACGACTACATCCGTGCCGTGCAGCTCGTCCTCGGGCTCGACATCGGCTTCGTCGCGGCCAGCTTCTTCGCCAGCCAGTTCCTGCCACGACCACGGCAGGCGCGGGCGGAAGCGCCCAAGACCGCGCCGGTCGAAGTCGGCGACGCGCCCTAGGCCGCCCCGGAGTCCACGCGCGGGGGCGGCTTGATCGAACGCGCTCGCACACCGAACGGCTCGCTGCGGTTCGGCAGCCAGCTGTGCGGAGACCTGGACGCCGCCTCGACGCGCGAGTGGCTCGTCACGGACGGCGTCGGCGGGTTCGCGATGGGGACGGTCGGCGGGCTGCGCACGCGCCGCTATCACGGCCTGCTCGTGGTCGCGACTCAGCCGCCCGGCGGCCGCATGCTCGGCCTTGCAGCGCTCGATCCGGTGCTCGCGATCGGGGACGTCCGCCACCGCCTCGCGGTGCACGAGTGGGCCGACGGGTCGGTCGACCCGCCGGGGAACCTCGCCCTCGCCTCGTTCGAGCTCGCGGACGGCGTGCCGGTTTGGCGCTGGCAGATCGGAGACGTCGTCCTCGAGCGCGAGATCGCGGCCGCGCACGGGCGTCCGGCGATCGCGGTCGTGCACCGCCTGGTCGCCGCACCGGAAGCCGTGCGGCTCGAGCTGTCTGCTCTCGGGACCTGGAGAGATGCGCACGGCGAGCGTTTCGCGAACGGGTCG
>Ga0187779_10002911_pt1 | contig 10421 bp, 9 predicted proteins | sample 1015_Q2_SP10_10__FD_132435 | JGI IMG/M metagenome (GOLD analysis project Ga0187779, IMG submission 132435) | Tropical peat soil microbial communities from peatlands in Department of Meta, Colombia - 1015_Q2_SP10_10_MG | ecosystem: Environmental > Terrestrial > Soil > Wetlands > Peat | place...
CGAACTGGATGTCGGACCGATGGTGGCGATAATCTTGGTGCGCTTGGTCATGCAGCCTCCGCTTCAGGTGCCGGCAAGCAGTGAGCAGGATACCGGGAACGCTTCCCTTTGATTATACCATACAGGCATCGGGGGGGACATGCAGCCAGGCCGCTCATGGACGCCATCGTCTTGATCCTCAGGGCTCCAGCCGCTCCAGCACATACTGCCTCGTTCCCAGGCCCAGTCTCTCGGCCTCGTCGATCTGAATCTGCATGGGCCGGGGGTTGAGCTTCGCCATCACGTCGTCTCCCGGCTTCAACTTCAGATCCTCCGCTGCTGACTGGGGAAGGGGGAAAGCGGTCCGGAGCATATCGAGGGAAGCCTGCTCAACTGCCACGACATCATCGGATATCATGATCCCCTGGTCCTGGACCACAGGAACATCGGCAACGGGCATGCAGTCGCATTCGGGCTGGACTTCGTAAAGGAAATTGACGTAAACGACCTTGTTTTTTTGAAACGTGGAGAGCACTGCGGCAGCTGCCTCGGCAAGGCTCTTCTGGAACGTCACATCATCCTGCGGCAGCATAAGTGCGCCTTCCTGACAGACCCGGCTGCATCGACCGCAGTGCCAGCAGTTGTTTTCGTCGACAACAAAGCTGCCCTCCTTGAAATCGATGGCATGGAGCGGGCAGATGTTTTTGCATTGTTCGCAAAAGGTGCACGCCTCGGGGTCCCACTGGAGACCGGCCTCCCCGTGGCCGTGCATGCCGCCGCGGCCTTTTTTCCAGCCTTGCGTGCGATGACTGGAACTGACGCAGCCCATGGCAAGATTCTTAATCGCTCCTGCATAGCCGGCGCTGATGTGGCCTTTCGTATGGGAGCAAACGACCATGGCAGGGACATCGTGTATCGTTGAAGCGACAGCGATCTCGCCGAGGATCGGGCCTGCTTTGACCAGGATGCTGTCCTTGCCGTAGAGCCCGTCAGCCAGCACCACCGGCGCGCCGCAGGAGAGGTGGTTCAGACCGTTCTGGTTGGCAACTTCCAGGTAATCGAGCCCCATGATCCTGACCGTGTCCGTGATAAAAGGGTTCGCGCCTGCTCTGCGTACGGCTTCAACGACTTTCCGGATCATGACGGGCGGCACGATCCTGAATGCGCCGTGGGATCCCCAATGGGTCTTGATCGCGACCCATTCGTCCGCCCCGAACCGGGCGGAGAAGTCCATCTTTCCGAGGAGCGATTCCAGCTTTCCCGGGATGCTGTGGCTATGATCCCAGCGGAGGGTGCGGGCCGTGGAAAAATAGACTTTTGACATGTTATGTCCTCCCCTTGTCGATTTTCAGGCTTTCCCTGTAGAGTTCCTTCTTCGGCAGCCCCAGTTCCTTTGCAGCGGCAGCGACAGCGTCCTTCCTGCTCAGACCCCGATGGATGATCAAATTCTTGAGATACTCGGCTGCATCGATATCCTGCATGAGAGGCTCCGAGGACGCGCCATGCACGATGATGGTGAATTCACCTTTGAGCGAACCGGTTTGTAGATGCTTCAGGATCTCTGACAGAGTTCCTCGAATCGTTTCTTCATGAATCTTCGTCAATTCCCGCGTGAAGACCGCCCTGCGGTCGCCCAGAACTTCGAGCATGTCCTGGGTGGCCGCGAGGACCTTATGCGGGGCTTCGTAGAATATGAGGGTGCGGTCTTCCGTGGCGAGGTCCTGAAGCCGCTTGATCCGTGCCATGTGCCTGGCCGGGAGAAAGCCCTCGAAGACGAACCTGTCGGTCGGCATGCCGGAGACCGAGAGAGCGGCGATGGCTGCAGTTGCACCGGGGACGGGGACGACGGGTATTCTCTGGTCTATGGCGAGGTTGATCAGGAAGTAACCGGGATCGGAGATTCCGGGCGTGCCTGCGTCGGACACCAGGGCAATGTTCTTCCCGTCGAGCAGACGCGCGACGAGAACGGGAGCCTTTTCTTCCTTATTATGGTCATGGTAACTGGTGAGCTGTGTTTCGATCCGGTATCGGTCAAGCAAATGTTTCGTATGGCGCGTGTCTTCCGCTGCGATAAGGTCTGCTTCCTTGAGCAGACGGATCGCCCGGAGGGTCATATCCTCGAGATTCCCGATTGGTGTGGCGACTATGTAGAGAGTGCCGGTCATAGTAAGAGGATCGCGGCTTCACGAAAGAGGAGGCAGGATGAGGCTCATGGCGTCAGAGCAGTTTTTCTCCGGCCCGTATCCCTTGACGGTACTGGTCAGTAGCTCCTGTATCGATTCGTAATCGGGAACCGTCTGTCCTTACCCAGACTGCGCGGCGTGATCTTGACGCCGGGAGGAGCCTGACGGCGTTTGTATTCGCTGGAATCGACAAGGCGGATCACGCGTTCCACGGTTTTCCGTTCAAAGCCCATGTGAAGCATCTCGTCGAACTCTTTGTCGTCTTCCACGTAGGCCTTAAGGATCGGGTCGAGCGTTTCATAGACGGGCAATGAATCGCTATCCTTCTGGTTCGGACGGAGTTCGGCAGTAGGAGCCTTGACCAACACGCGTTTCGGGATGAGGGCCTTTTTTGCGAGACGGTTGATGCACTTGCACACATCGTAGACCATCGTCTTCGGCACGTCCTTGATCACGGCAAAACCGCCGGCCATGTCACCGTAGAGCGTGGCATAGCCGGTAGACATCTCGCTCTTGTTCCCGGTCGTAAGCACGAGCCAACCGAACTTGTTCGAGAGCGCCATGAGGATGTTGCCCCTGATCCTGGCCTGGAGGTTTTCCTCGGTAACATCCTGCTTTGTATTTGCGAACACGGCCCGCAGGGTGTTCAGATAGGCATTGAACGGCTGATGGATGGGAACGGAAACTAATTTTATCCCAAGGTTGCGGGCGAGCTCCGTTGCGTCGTCGCAGCTTTCGTCCGAGCTGTAGATGGAAGGCATGAATACTCCGTGGACATTCTCGTTTCCAATGGCAGCAACGGCGACAGCCGCCACCAACGAAGAATCGATACCACCGGAGAGACCTATGACCACGGACGTGAAGCCGGTCTTTCTCACGTAATCCCGCGTTCCGAGCACCAGCGCGCAGTACACCTCTTCGGGCAGACCATACGGTTTCACGACACGCGCGGGGGGCAGGGACTTTTTCTTTGCTGCCGGCCGGTCCGAGAGGATGACGGAATCAATGAAATCCCGGTGTTCATCAAGGATCATTTCCGATGCAATATCAGCGCCATGGCGCACAGGTCCAGGCAACTTGATATCCTGGGTGATGAGGTCTTCTTCAAACTGCCGGCCTGCTGCGATCAGCTTCCCCTTGGGATCCAGGATCATGCTATGGCCGTCGAAGACAAGTTCGTCCTGACCGCCAACGGTGTTGGTGTAGACGATGTAGACGCTGTTCTCTCTCGCACGGGCAGCGAGCATCTGCTGGCGTTCACTTCCTTTGCCCTTGTGATAGGGCGAAGCGTTGATCGTGATGATGACTTCGGCCCCTGCAAGCGCCTGAGTGCGGGCCGGGCCGTCTGCGTACCAGATGTCCTCACATACGTTGATGCCGATGTTAACGCCCTTGATCGTGATGATGGGGAAACGCTTGCCCGGCTTGAAGTAGCGGTATTCGTCGAACACTCCGTAGTTCGGCAGCAGCATCTTGTGATAGACGTAAACGAGTTTTCCATTGCTCACGACAGCTGCGGCATCATACAGGTGATCATTGCCGTTCACAAACCCGACGATGGCGGTGATCCCGAACGTCGCCTTTGCGATCTCCCGAAGTGTGCGGAGGTTGTCTTTCACGAACTGGGGCTTGAGCACCAGGTCCTCGGGCGGATAGCCGGTAATGGCAAGCTCGGTGAATGCGACAATGTCGGCAGTTTGTTTTTTCGATCGGCCAATATATTCAATGATCTTGTCACGGTTGCCCGCGAGGTCTCCGACCGTTGGGTTTATCTGGGCCATGGAAATGCGAATTGTTCTCATGAAACTCCTTTTGGAGTGCAGAGGATAACAACGGCGTCATGGAGATGCCGCATAACGGTAAATCTTGGAACAGCTTGATGGTACTACCGGTGAAATTACAGGGTCAATTAACGAGGTCGTATTTTTTAGCAGCAGCGGTGAGGGACGCGTTACGCCTCGCACCCGTGCTTCCCCGTCATAATTGTTTTCGTGCCTCTTCCATGACTACCTTCAACGGGATATGTTTCTCCTCCGCTATTCTTCGACAGTCATCGTACTCAGGCGTCGCAGAGAGTATTTCATCACCGCGCCTGCTTATTTTCACTCTGATTCTGCCGTAGGGTGTTTCGACTTCCTTCATTTCCCGGTTCAACTTCTTTCTCCCGACTTCCTGGATGCGAACTCCAATGCTGGTCGTCTCACGGAATATCGTATCAAGGACCGCATCGCTCTTTGATCGGTCCGTAAGCGCCGACAACAGGATGGCAGGCCTGCCTTTTTTCATGATGATCGGCGTGAGATAGGCGTCCTGCGCACCCTGGCCCATAATTTTCTCAATAATATAGTCATAGAGCTGCGGATTGATGTCGTCAATGTTCGTTTCTATGAGGAGGGATGAGTCTTCCTCATAGGGTGCTGCGGGTTCTCCGAGGATGAGCCGCAAGACATTCGGCTTCCCTGCAAAGTCCTTTTCGCCTGCGCCATAGGCTACCCGATCAACCCTCATCGAAGGCAAAAGACCGAACGATGTCCCGAGCGTACTGATGATGGCTGCGCCGGTCGGCGTCGCGAGTTCGAACTGCGTGGCAGACTGGTAGACGGGGATCCCTTTCAGCATCTCAGCCGTAGCCGGCGCTGGAATCGGCAGCAGGCCGTGTGAGGTCTGTACCGTTCCCGAGCCGACGTTCACCGCCGAAGACCTGACCTCCGTGATGCCCAAGAGTTCCAGCCCAATGGCTGCTCCGACAATATCAACAATAGAGTCCAAGGCACCCACTTCATGAAAATGGATACTGTTTCGCTTCGTCAGGTGGATCTTCGCTTCGGCATCGGCAAGCCGTATGAAGATCCGGCTGCTTTTCTCCTTGATCGACGCCTTGAGGGAAGACCGGTCAATGATCTCCAGAATATCCGAGAGATGCCTGGGTTTCTGGTCCTCACGGTCGCTGATGACGTGAACTTTGGTTGCGGCAATGCCGGAACGCATGACTTTTTCTGCAGTGAGCTCATAACCGGCGAGATTCAGCCTGGAGAGCTCTGCGCGCAGGGACTCCATGGAGATGCCCGCGTCTACGATGGCGCCGAGGGTCATATCGCCGGAAATACCGGAAAAACAGTCGAAGTAAGCGATGGTCATCGTAACACTGGCCTCTCGAAAAAAAACAACAAGCGCAAAAAAAATCTCTGCACCAGGCAGGAGCGGGGATCAACGGTTACCGTTGAGACCGGTCTTGCCATCCTTCATTCCTTTCTGTCCTTTGCAACCACTCTCTGAATGTTGCGCATCGGCAAGCTCCCGTGAACCTATTTTTCTCCCAGCAAATTTATGCGATGCGCCAGCACGCCGGCGCCGAAGCCATTGTCGATGTTCATGACGGCAATGCCGGCAACGCATGAGTTCAACATCGTAAGGAGGGGCGCCAATCCTTGAAACCCGGCGCCGTAGCCGACGCTCGTGGGTACGGCGATCACGGGCTTGTCCACGAGGCCGCCCACGACCGACGGGAGCGCACCATCCATGCCTGCAACAACGACAATCACGCGAGCGGCATCGAGCATGTCGCGCTTGCTTAAAACGCGGTGGATGCCCGCAACACCCACATCATACACGGTCAGGACGGCACTACCCAGCATCTCGGCGGTGACTGCTGCCTCTTCGGCCACGGGAATGTCCGAAGTCCCGGCAGTCAGGACCAGGACGGTGCCCCTGGTGGCTCTCTTTTTGGCATGTTGTATGGTGATGGCTCTCGACGCGCCATGGTAAACAGCCCGCCGGTCTATTTTTTTGAGCGCTTTGTAGACCTGTTCGTTCGCGCGCGTGGCGAGGACGTTGCTTCCGGCCTTGAGCATTCGCTTCGTGATGCCCACAACCTGCTCGAGCGTCTTTCCTTCGCAGTAGATGACCTCGGGCATGCCGTGGCGCAGATGACGGTGGTGGTCGATATGAGCGTAGGCCACGTCCTCAAAGGGCAAATGCTTGAGACGGGTGAGCGCGGTCTCTATATTGATTTTGCCTGTGCGGACGGCCTGAAGGAGCTCGGTGAGATGGGTTATATTCATGACCATTCCTGAACGGGGTCGGCGTCAATGCCGCTGGGGCCTAAGCCCACGGCTTGGCCGTTCGCCGCTCTAGTCGCGGACGGCCTCACTGGCCCGTTCTCTTTGTTTCGGGACTTCATCGACCGCACTTCATTCGTGCACGCGTAAGACCATGAACAGATGTCCCGCACGCATTCAGTGCCTCGAACGTCATGCCGGAGGAGGAAAGTATCATGGGGTCCTTTGTCCTCAGGCGCTCGACGACGCGGTATTCCTGCACTGTTACCTGACGTGCTCCCGAAAGCGGAAGCGCAGACGGGAGAAGGGAAATCACCGGGGGAAGATAGTGTTTCATGGCATACCATCTCCGGGAAAGCACGGGGACCGCGGGCAACCTCGTTCCATCATCCCGTCGTGCCCTTGAACGCCTGCACCTTCTATTCAGCCTTCAGCTCCCGCGCCATAAGGTCCTGGAGAGCCTTTTTGGGATCCTTGTGTTCGTAGAGGATTTGATACACTTCATCCACGATCGGCATTTCGATGTGATGCTTTTTGGCAAGCTCACGCGCCGCTTTGGTCGTTTTCACACCTTCCGCAATGGTCTTTGCGCCTCTCAAAATGTCTTCGAGTTTCTCGCCCGCGCCGAGTCTGGCGCCGAGCGAGCGGTTCCGCGAGAGCCCTCCCGTGCAGGTGAGGACCAGGTCCCCCATGCCTGCGAGGCCGGAGAAGGTGGTCACGCTCCCTCCCAGAGCAACGCCGAGGCGCGCAATTTCGGCGAGTCCCCTGGTGAGCAGAGCAGCCATGGTGTTAGAGCCGAACCCCATCCCTTGCAGGGCGCCCGCGGCAATGGCCACGACGTTCTTGAGCGATCCCGCGAGTTCTACGCCTATGACGTCCAGGTTCGTATAAACGCGAAAATAGGCATTGCTCAGGATTTCCTGGGCTATCTTGCCGACCGCAGGATCATAGGAAGCAAGCGTGATGGCAGTTGGCATCTTCTGGGCGACCTCTTTGGCAAAGCTCGGCCCGGAGAGGAAGCAGAGACGGTTGTGGAATGCAGCAGGAAGCACATCCTTGAATATTTCTGAAAGCGGCATGAGCGTTTCGATCTCAATGCCCTTTGATGCGCTGATGATGATGGCGTCCCTGGCGAGGAATGACGCGTACTGCTTTGTCACAGCCCGCACCGTGTGGGAGGGGACGACGGAAAGCAAAAGCGCGCTGTCCGCAACCGTGTTTTCGAGGGATGAGGTTACGGTAATGGATTCGGGCAGCGCAAAGCCGGGAAGATAGACCCGGTTCTCCCGCGTCCTGCTCGTTTCCCCGGCAAGGTCCTTCTCGTACATCCAGAGGGTTACGTTGTGGCCTTTGTCGGCGAGCAGCATTGCTAATGCCGTGCCCCAGGCCCCTGCGCCGATTACTCCTATTTTTTCAGCCATACAGGGCCATTATAATGGTTGCGTGGTTGACTGTCAAAAGATTTATCGGAACACGCGGAGAACCGTTGCGCTCGGGTCGGGAGAATGTCAACGGTTCGGTTCGATGATGACCTTCATGCACTCGTCTGGTTTTGCTCCGGTCATGAAGGCTTCGCCGATCTTATCCATGCCGAACCGGTGCGTCACCATATCGGTCACGGTGACCGTGTGGTGCCGAATGAGATCGAGTGCCTGCATGTTGTCCAGGGGAGCGGCGCCGTAGCAGGTCTTGATCGTGATATCGTCGCGCCAGAACGGATTGAAGTCCACAGCAACGGCTTCTCCAGGCTTCGGTACGGCGAAGAACAGGATCGTGCCGCCGCGTTCAGCAGAGGCGAGCGCGGCACGGGCAGCCGGCACCGACCCCGCCGAGAGGATCACGATATCGGCAAGCCTGCCGTCGTTCACCCTTCTCACGAATGCGGGGACATCTCCGTTGGCGGCAATAGTATGATTGGCGCCAAACTGCCTGGCCTTCTCGAGGCGGTAGGGGCTGATGTCGGTTGCGATGATCGTGCCGGCACCGAGGGCCCGGGCGAGTTTTATGATGAGCAGGCCGGCAACGCCGCTGCCCACCACAAGAACGCTCTGGACAGGCTTCAGCCCGACGGTCCTGATCGCCCGCACCGCGGTTCCGAGCGGTTCAATGAACGTCGCCTGCTCAAAAGTTACGGAGTCGGGTAGAACGAGGGTGCCGGTCTCGACACTCCTGCCGCTTACTCTCACCAGCTGCGAAAAGCCGCCGGGCTCAAAATTGTTCACACTCTGAAACGTGGTGCAGGCCGTTTCGTGTCCGCTCAGGCAGTAGTAGCAGGCATTACAGGGGACGTGATGGGTGACGAAGACGCGGTCTCCGGGCTTGATGTGCGTGATCAGGCTTCCAACTTCAACGACGATCCCGGCAGGTTCATGGCCCAGCACAAGCGGTGCCCGCTTGATCCGGTACCATTCCAGGAGATCGCTGCCGCAGAGGCCGCAGGCCATGACCTTGACGAGGATGTCTCGGTCGCCGGCTTTTGGGGCCGGACGTTCTTCGACACGTACGTCGCTATTTCGGTAATAAACTCCGGTTTTCATTTGTTCAGCTACCTGACGCCAGGCCCGCACCGCGTACCCGCAGACAAAAAGGACGAACGGGATTCAACGGCACGCAGGCAAACTCCATGCCCGGTCGACGATCGTGGGAGAACCCTCTTGGACTTCGTCGTTCGACCCGTTAGGATCTGTTCCGATTATCCAGGTAATACTCGTACGCTTCCTTCACGCCCGCGCCCTCATGCACGACCTTGCGCACGGCGCCGATCATGGCGACAGGAGCGTCGGATTGGAAAATGTTCCTGCCCATGTCCACACCCGACGCGCCCTGATCGATTGCCTCCCGTGCCATCTGCAGGGCCTCGCGTTCGGGCAGCTTTTTTCCTCCCGCGATGACGATCGGCACCGGGCATGCGGCAGCGACCTGCTCGAATCCCGGGACATGGTAGGTCTTTACAAAAGAGGCACCCAACTCCGCGAGGATGCGTGTGGCGAGGCTGATGTACCGGGCATCGCGCGTGAGTTCCTTGCCGACCGCGGTGACCCCGAGCACGGGGATGCCGTAGCGCATGCCCATGTCGACGAGCCGTGTCATATTGTTCACGGACTGGGTCTCAAATTCTCCCCCGATAAAGACCTGGACGGCCACGGCAGACACGTTCATGCGAAGTGCATCCTCCATATCCACGGCAATCCGCTCATCGGAAAGTTCCTTGAGGATGCTCGGACCGCCGCTCGCGCGCATGACAACCGAGTTGGTCACCGACGGTTCGATGACCGAGCGCAGGATGCCGCGGGTCAGCATCAAAGCATCTGCATAGGGAATGAGCGGCCGGATCGTTACGTCAACACGTTCAAGCCCGCTCGTGGGGCCTTGAAAATAGCCGTGGTCGAAGGCGAGCATCACGGTCTTGCCGGACCGGGGGTTGAAAATGCGGCTTAGTCTGTTCCTCATCCCCCAATCGTAACCGTTCGATCCCTTCAGGAAGAACGCTTCGCTTCGTTGGGGGATGTCGGTATGATACTGCTTTTCTTTTTTTGAAAAGTCCTGCTCTGCCATGGAATGCCTCCTCAAGAGCCATGATCATATCGGGAAACAGGGTTTCAATCTAATGCATGCGTCGAAAGAAATCAAGAGAAAATAGAATGCACGCTCTGTGCGGGACTACTCCGTGATGAGTGCATAATGACGTGCACGGGCTCCTGAGAAAGATGCCGGAATTACCCCCGATCGCGGCAGGGGAGGGCGCGTGGCAGGCCGGCATACCCGTGCGCGATGGTAATGAGGAGCCTTACCCGGAAAGCCGTTGCCGCCCATCTGCTGTCTTCCCGCCTGAATGGGCGACTAGTGTTTCTGCATCATCGACAGCATTGCCTTAGCAATGAGCAGCACCCACGGAGTTCCATGAAGCAGGAGATCGAACCAGTCAAGAGGCCTGACAAGCTTGCCCTTGATGAGCATGTGGAGCTTCTCCCAAATGTGCGGCGGGGCGAAAGGAGCAAGCCCCAGCGTCAGGCAGGCAATGATGAGCACGCCCCACGGAAGTTTCGCAATAAAGTCCATGTGTTTTTTCGCTGCCTCTCCCTGGCACGGAGCAGGCATTCCCCGTTACTCGGATATGCATCTGCCCTCAAGCGGTAACTCTTTTCTTGATATCCTTAGCCGGTCTTGTGGGGACACCATCGGATAAAATATAGCACAAAAA
>Ga0187779_10002912_pt1 | contig 10421 bp, 9 predicted proteins | sample 1015_Q2_SP10_10__FD_132435 | JGI IMG/M metagenome (GOLD analysis project Ga0187779, IMG submission 132435) | Tropical peat soil microbial communities from peatlands in Department of Meta, Colombia - 1015_Q2_SP10_10_MG | ecosystem: Environmental > Terrestrial > Soil > Wetlands > Peat | place...
ATAGCTGACGCGGAGTTGGTCCGCGCATGACTGTAGCCCTTGCCGCGATTTGGGACCGTAGCGTGCCGGCAGGGACGCCGGCGCTGCCCTAGTTCGCGCGGAGAGTGGCGCTTAGCGATTTCTCCAGCACGCCGACTATGCGAGTGGAGAAATCAGTCAGCTGCGCATCCGTGAGCGTGGCACGCGTGCTCTGGAATGTAACGCGCACGAGTAGCGAGAATTTTCCTGTGGGGACATTTTTGCCGCGGAAGAGATCCACGGCTTCTACCTTTTGCAACTCCGGAATTTTCAGGGCGCGGATTGTTTCTACTACTTGGGCGAAAGTTGCGCCGTCCTTCAGCAGGAGCGAGAAATCGCGCTCGACGGCGGGGAAACGGGGCAGCGGCTCGTAGCGACGAATGGCGCGAGCAGCGTCGACCGCTTCCAGCAGCGAATCGAACTTCAATTCAGCGTAGAAAACATCCTGGCGCAGCTTGAACACCTCGGCGGCTTTGCGGCCGATCTTTCCGGCCGCGCCTAGCGCAGCACCGCCTCGATTTGACGCGGCGATTTGAGCGGCCGCAGCAGGCGAAAGCCATGTGGATGCACCCGGCTTCCATTCAAAGCTGCCTGCGAGTTCGCCGAGGCGATCCAGGTCCCCTTTCAGGTCGGCGAAATCAAATTCCCGAGCGTCGTCGTGGATTGTCTTCTCACGCGCCAGGCCAGTGGCGCCGAGCGTCAAGATGCGCGTCTCGACCGGCTTGCCCGCTTCGAGCGCGTAGCTGCGGCCGATTTCGAACAGGCGCAGATTGCGCTGGCCCCGATTCAGATTCCACTCGAGTGTCGCGAGCATATTGACCGCGCCGGAGCTGCGCATCGCCGAAGCTTCTTCCGAAAGCGGATTGCTGATGATCGCGGGGGCGGTCTTCGCATCGCGGAAGAGCGCGTCCTGATTCCTATCCACGAGTGGAATCGTAACGATCTCGTGATAGCCCAGGCCGACAAGGCGCTGGCGCACAAGATCTTCGGCCTGCGCGCGCGGCTGGCGCAGAGCCGCTTGCTTCGATGGCGGAATGCGCGGCGGGAATTTGTCGTAGCCATAGATGCGCGCGACTTCTTCGATCAAATCGATCTCGCGCGTCGCATCGCGCCGCCACGACGGCTGGCGGCATTCCCACGCCGCGGCGAGCGAGCCGGCGCTGCCGCGATTCGCATCCACGCACACCGGCGCGAAGCCCAGCGCTCTGAGTATGTCTTCAATCTCGCGGTCGGGAACGTCGGCGCCCATCACGCGCAAAATTTCCTTGCGCGTCAGCTCGAGTTTGCGCTGCGGCTCCTTGCCCGGATAGACGTCCACCCCGCCGCTGAGAACTTCGCCGCCCGCAACTTGCTGCGTCAGTTCGGTGGCGCGGCGCGATGCCAGTTCGGCCATTTCGAGATCGGCGCCGCGCTCGAAGCGCATCGAGGCCTCGGTGCGCAGAGTGAGCGCTTTCGACGTGCGCCGAATCGAAATCGGATCCCACCACGCCGCTTCGATCAGCACGTTGCGCGTAGCGAAGCCGATTTCTGTATCCGCGCCGCCCATCACTCCGGCGAGAGAAATGGCGCGCGACGGATCGGCGATCACGCACGTTCCCGCGGGGAGCGTGCGCCCAATGCCGTCGAGGGTCCGCAAATTTTCACCGGCGAGGGCGCGGCGTACGATCAGCCGATGCTCGGCGATTTTGTCCAGATCGAAAGCATGCAATGGCTGGCCGAGCTCCAGCATGACGTAGTTGGTGATGTCCACGACGTTGTTGATCGAGGCGTGCCCGAGCGCTTCAAGGCGCTGGCGGAGCCAGTCGGGCGACGGCTGCACCTTCACGCCGCGAACGACGCGCGCGGTGAATCGCGAACAAAGCTCGGGCGCCTCGATCGCGACGCTCGCCGCCTGTGATACCGGCGTGGCGGATTCTGTGAATTTCGGTTGGACGGGCTTCAGCGCAAGCCGGTAGAGCGTGGCAGCTTCGCGCGCTACGCCGTAGTGACCCAGGCAATCGGGGCGATTGGCGGTAAGTTCGGCGTCGAGGATTGGCCCGGCCGCCGATTCTTCGATCGCATCCACAGCCGTGCCGGAAATGGAGAGCCGCGCGCGCAGCTCGGCCGGCGCCGCCTTGAGCTCGACGAATTCTTTCAGCCAATTGAACAGTACTTTCATTGTTTATGTTGTGCCGCGATCAAACGCAGATCCTTCGCTCCGCTCAGGATGACAGCACTGATAGAGCTGCCTTCATCACGGAAACTGGCGCAGGAAGCGCACGTCGTTCTGGAATAGCACCTGCAAATCCGTCATGCCGTAGCGCAGCATCGCCAGGCGATCTACTCCCATTCCGAAAGCAAAGCCCGAAAGCCGCTTCGGATCGTAATTCACGAAGCCGTACACCGCGGGATTCACCATGCCCGCACCGAACATTTCGATCCAGCCGGAATGCTTGCACGTGCGGCAACCGCTGCCGCCGCAAATGTGGCACGACGCGTCCACCTCGGCCGAAGGTTCGGTGAACGGGAAATAGCTGGGGCGCAGGCGCGTCTTCACTTTCGGGCCCAAAAATTCGCGCACGAAATGCTCGACAGTGCCGCGAAAATCGCAAAAGGTGATGTCGTTGTCCACCGCCAGGCCTTCGATCTGGTGGAACATGTATGTGTGCGTCGCGTCGGGATTATCGCGGCGATACACTTTCCCCGGCACGACGATGCGCACCGGCGGCGCCTGCTTCTCCATGGTGCGGATTTGCATCGGCGAAGTATGCGTGCGCAGAAGATGCCCGCCGGAGCCCTCGATGTAGAAGGTGTCCATGTTGTCGCGCGCGGGATGGAATTCGGGAATGTTGAGCGCCTCGAAATTGTAATAGGGCGTTTCGATCTCCGGCCCTTCCACCACGCTGAAGCCCAGCGATAGAAAAATACGCTCGACTTCCTCGTAGGTCTGGCGAATCAGATGGTGCGTGCCGACGGGCCGCTCGACGCCGGGCAGCGACAGATCGATCCCCGGACCCGAGCTTAAATCGGCGACCGAGGATTTTGCGGATTCGATCGTCCCTTCGAGCGCGCTGCGCAGTTCGTTCAGGCCGGCGCCGATTGATTTCTTGAATTCGGGCGGCGCAGGCTTAAGCCAATTTTCAGTAATGCGCGAGCAAATGCCGTCGCGCCGCCCCAGCCATTTCACGCGAAATGATTCGAGCGAATCGGTGCCGCGAATTTGTGCGGATTCGGCGGAAGCGGCAGCGCGCAATTCGGCGAACACCGCGGCAATGTCGGCCGGAGCAGACACGCCCAGCGCGTCAAATCGCAGCGCAGTTTTTTCGAGAGCAATCACGGTAGCGCCGGCCTCCGTGCCGGCATCTTACGATCGCGAACGAGAGCCAACGCCGTGCTCATCCGCGGACCTGGCGGCGGATTGAGTCGTCTGGACGGAATTCAAAGACGCCGGCTGGCAGCCGGCGTTACGACTTTTGCGCCGCCAAATGCGACTTGGCGGACTCTACCAGCGACGTGAAGCCTGCCGCGTCGTTCACCGCCATGTCCGCCAGGATCTTGCGATCCAGATCGATGCCGCCGACCTTCAGCCCGTGAATCAATTGGCTGTAAGAGAGGCCGTTATTGCGCGCCGCCGCGCCGATGCGCTGGATCCACAGCGTGCGGAAATCGCGCTTGCGATTGCGGCGATCGCGATAGGAATAGCGCAGCGAGCGATTCACCGCCTCGCGCGCCGATCTATAGAGCTTGCCCTTGGTAAGGAAGAAGCCCTTGGCGTGTTTCAGGAGCTTCTTGCGCTTAGCGCGGCGCTTGGTACCGCGTTTGACTCGAGCCATGTGCGATTCTCCTCGTTCGAATGATTGCAGGTGATCTAACGTAGGGGAGGGTCTTTAGACCCTCCCGGTTTTCGGCCTTTTCTTTCTTGAAACAAACACGTGGAGAAAAGCGCAGCCAGCAAGCAGCGCAAATTGTTGCGCCGCATGCATTCAGCGGATCTTCTCCACGGCGAGTTTCGCTGGCCGCTGTTCGCTGAGATTCAGCGAAAGCGGCGTTCCACCTCAAGCGCGATGCAATTCGCTCGAAGTAACCGGCCGGCAGGCCCGCCGTGGCGGGAATGCGCGCTGCCTGGCGCGGGAATTACAACCGGCAACTAATCTCTATGAGTACGGCAGCATGCGCCGGATCTTCTTCGCGTCCGACGGATCAACTTCCACCGAGTGCCGTAGATGCCGCATGCGCTTCGGCTTTTTCGTGCCCAGCAAATGGCGCTTGAACGCATGCGGGCGCATGATTTTGCCGGTCTTCGTTACGCGGAAGCGCTTGGCGGCGCCGCGATGGGTTTTCAGTTTGCGAACTTTTGGCTTTGCTTTTGACAATTCAGCACCTGTTGCCCTATCTCGATTTCAAAGAAGCTAAAAACCGCAGGTCTAAAGACCTGCGCTACATTACGCTTGCCCGCCCGCCGGCTTGCCTGCAGCCGCGCCCTTTTTGGGCGCCAATAACGCCAGCAAAATATTTGCTTCCATGCGCGGCCCGAATTCCACCTGCGCGTGATCGCCGATATCTTTCAGCAGGCGCGTCATCTTCGCCCGGCCCACATCCTGGTGTGCCATTTCGCGGCCGCGGTGAAAAATCATGGCCTTCACTTTATGGCCTTCACCGAGAAACCGGATGATCTGATTCTTGCGCACCTGATAGTCGTGCTCGGCCGTGGCCGGCCGGAATTTCACTTCCTTGATGTGCGCCGATTTCTGATGCTTTTTCTGCTCGTGTGCTTTCTTATTTTGCTCGTAGAGGAATTTCCCATAATCTACGAGCTTGCACACCGGGGGAACGGCCGTGGGCGAGATTTCCACAACGTCCAGCCCCGCCTCGCGCGCCGCCTTCATAGCATCGAAAAGCGACATCACTCCCAGCTGATTTCCGGCCTCGTCTATCACCCGGACTTCGCGCGCCCGGATGCGCTCGTTCACCCGCAGGCCGCTCGTGCTACCACTCCGCTCAGCGATAAACCCACCTCCACATGAAGCCCCGCGATGATACTCCGCCCACAGGCAAGCCCGCGAGAGGCACGGGGCAAAAAGTATAGCATGAGCCAACGGCGGCACGAAGAACGCCAACCGCCAGAGAACCGCTCATTCTGCGTCCGAAATTGCTGCCAGGCGGGAGATCAAGGCTGCTTATTGGCGGACGGACGAGGCTGGTCCAACAGCCAGCGCTGCCAGCTCTCGGGAAAATACCGGATCATGGCGCCGAAGGCGGGGTGGCCAAAGAGCAGCCGGAAGGCGACCAGCCCCACAATTACCAAGCCGACCCAGATTAGATGTCCGAGGTTCTGAAACATGGCAAAACAATTATAGCACCAAGCGAAGACTGCCGGCCTACTTCTCGTTCTTGAGAGCTTGCTCCATCAATGGGGCAATGGGCTCGATACCGATTTGCTCGCGGAGCCACCTACCGCGATCCAGAACGACGTGCATGTTCATCAGCTCATGGCCGGTGTCGTACCACTTTTCGTCCTTCGGCTCGCCGGCGGCTTGAAAATACTCGTCCATGTCCTTGCGATCGAAGTGGGGTTCAAAGTTTGCGAACTGGAACAGGACCGGGATGCCAGTCGAGCGCGGGATGAAGTGAATGGCATCGAACGGTTCGAAGACCGCGACATATCTCGTCGCCTGCTCTTTTTCCTCCGCTGAATATTCGGTCATGTCGTGCAGCCAGACGGACGCGGCCGTCGGCACGCCGCCGACGAGAATCGAGGTCTTCATACGGCGGTCGATGGCCGTGAGAATCGCGCCCCATTGAGCCCCATAACTATGGCCGACATAGGCGATGCGCTTTGCATCGACGTCGGCGCGGGCGACGAGTAGATCGAAGCCCCGGCGCAGATCGACCACCGCCTGCGCGTAAATGGGAAGATCGACCTCCGGCTTTGCATAATTCGGAATCGGGCGGCGCCATTCAGCCGGACGCGTCCAGGGATAGTCGATCAGCAACGACACGGCGCCGGCGCGGGCGTAGAGTTCCGATTCCGATAGAAATTCGGTGCGATTTCCGGGGCCCCAGTGGCCGAAAAGTATTCCGGCGAAAGGGCCTTTGCCCTCGGGGAGGACGAGAAATGCGGTGACGCGCCCCTGCACCGGGCTGGCGTAGGTTAGATCGATGATCTTGATGCCGCCCGGGCGAGTGTAAACGCGGTTTTCCTTGATATCGAGAGGCAGCTTCGCATCGTAATCGAAAAGCTTGGTTATGTCGGCTGGGGCGGACGGAGCTGGAGGCGCGGACGATTGCTGGGCCGCAGCGCGATTTCCAGTGAAGGCGAATGAGAGAATCAGAGCTAGGAGCAACGGAAGGCGGCGCATTTTCACCTCGCGTTTGAAAGGGCCAGAGGCCCTTTCCTAGGAGACCTGATCGATTTCGTTGCGGAGATTGGTTATGAATTGATCCAGCGGAATCGCGCCCTGGTCGCCTTTGCTGCGATGGCGGACGGAGGCGGTGCCGGCTTCGGCTTCTTTGCCGCCGAGGACAAGCATGTACGGGATCTTTTCCATTTGCGCGTCGCGGATTTTGGCTTGCAGCTTTTCGTTGCGCTCGTCGAGATGCACGCGGAAACCGGCGGCTTTGAGTTTCTCTGTGACCTGCTTCGCGTAGTCCGCCACTTTTTCGCTTAACGGCAGAATCGAAACCTGGACGGGCGCGAGCCATACCGGAAATGCGCCGGCATAATGCTCGATGAGCATGCCGAAGAACCGCTCGACGCTGCCGAGGAGCGCGCGGTGGACCATCAGCGGCTGATGGCGCGCGCCATCTTCGCCGACGTATTCAAGATCGAATCGTGCCGGCAGGTTGAAATCAAACTGGACGGTGGTGAGCTGCCAGGGACGGCCGATCGCGTCGATCAATTTGATATCGATCTTCGGGCCGTAGAACGCGGCTTCGCCCTCGATGTGTTTGAATGGAATTTTCAGCCGGTCGAGAGTGCTCTTGAGCGCATTTTTCGCGCGCTGCCAATCTTCCGGCTTGCCGGCGTAGTTCTCCGGATGCATCGGATCCCAGTCCGATAGCTCGACTGCGTAGCTCTCGAAGCCGAATTTCTTCATCACCGCGAACGCAAAATCCACGCAGTCTTCGACTTCTTTTTCGATTTGCTCGGGCATGCAGAAAATGTGCGCATCATCCTGGGTGAATCCGCGGACGCGCAGCAGGCCGTGAAGCACTCCGGAGCGCTCGTAACGGTAGACAGTCCCAAGCTCCGCGAGTCGTACGGGCAGCTCGCGATAGCTGCGCAACTTCGATTTGTAAATCAGGATGTGCCCCGGGCAATTCATGGGCTTGAGCTGGTAGTCGGCCTTTTCCACTTCCACGGGGCCGAACATGCTGTCGCGATAAAAGTTGGTGTGGCCGCTGGTGTTCCAGAGATCGCGGCGCATGATGTGCGGCGTGAACACCAGATCGTAGCCGCGGCGAAGCAGTTCGTCGCGCAGCCAGTCTTCGATGATCTTGCGAATCAGGCCGCCCTTGGCGTGCCAGAAAATCAGGCCGGGACCGGCTTCGTCTTGAATGCTGAATAGATCGAGCTCGGCGCCCAGCTTGCGATGATCGCGGCGCTTGGCTTCCTCCAGGCGGTTCAGGTATTCGTCGAGTTCTTTTTTGGTGAAAAAGCAGGCGGCGTAGATGCGCTGAAGTTGCGGATTGCCCTCATGGCCCTTCCAGTAAGCGCCGGCGACGCTCATGAGCTTGAACGCCTGGATGCGCTTGGTGGATGGAATGTGCGGGCCGCGGCAGAAATCGATGAACTTGCCGGTGGTGTAAAAAGAGACCATCGGCTCGATGGCTTTTTCTTCCACCAGCTCGCATTTGAAGATTTGCTGCGATTTCTTGTAGAGCTCGATGGCTTCCGGCTTGGGAAGCAACTTGCGCTCATTCGGCAAATCCTGCGCGGCCAGCTCGTGCATTTTCGCTTCGATTTTGGCCAGATCTTCGGGAGTGAACGCCTCGTCGCGCAGGAATTCGTAGAAGAAGCCATTTTCGATCGGCGGGCCGATCCCCAGCTTCACATTCGGAAACAGTTCGGTCACGGCCGCAGCGAGAAGATGCGCGGCCGAGTGGCGGAAAACGAACAGCGCGTCCGGATCCTTCTCGGTCAAAATTTGCAGCTTGGCGTCGCCCTCGAGGGGACGCCGCAGATCGAACAGCTCGCCTTCGCCATTATTGGGCGCAGCCACCCGCGCCACCACCGCGGCATCGGCCAGGCGCGGCGATATCTGGCGCGCTATATCAACAGGCGTAGTGCCCTTCGGCACTTCGCGCTTGGCGCCATCCGGCAGCGTAACTTGAATCGTATCCATCGGATTTTCTCGCTGGACGAGACAGAATTAGATTACTGGCGGGCGCGCGAGCGGTCAAGACGCCTGCGGCCCATTTTCAGGGGAATTTGCTCACCAGCACTTGATGAACATGGATGGACGGAAAGCCCTGCGCGAAGCCCTGCACGCGCGCGAGGGCATGATAGAAGGAGAGATTGCGTTCGGTAGCGTCGAGATCTTCCTGCGTATCCCATAACGAGAGAACCTCGACTTCGATGGGATCGGCAGTTTGCGTATGAACTACCAGTAGCCCGCGGAAGCCTTTTTGCTTCACCAGCTCCGGCATCAGCGACTGAACGGCTTGCGAGAATTCATTGAGCTTGCCGGGGAGGATGTGGAAGTGCGTCACGCGCGCGTACATAGTGGCCTCCTCGTTCCGCGCGGAAAAATACGGTAGTTCAAAGAGCCTAGCGCAACAATCAATGGGAGTAAAGGTAGCGCCGGCGTCCCTGCCGGCATCTTACGAACAGCATTTCTGCCAAAAGCAATCAACAACTGCGGAGCAAAGCGCGGAACTTCGTGACCGCGCCACTTCCTCGTCCCTCGCGCCTCACTTCTTCCGTGCCGCCTCAATCATCGCCCACATCTCGTCGGGAAGCTTCCGGTACTCATTGAATTCTCCCGCTCCGGCGAGCCATTGCGCGCCGTCGATGGTGACGCAGTCGCCGTTGACGTACTCGGCCTGCGGGCTGAGCAGGTAAACAGCGAGGTCGGCGAGTTCATCATGACGGCCGAAGCGATGCATTGGGTGGTTTTTTATGGCCATCTCCTCGAACTCCTTGCTTTGCATCAGGCGGGACCACGCGCCTTCGGTTGGGAACGGTCCCGGAGCGATGGCATTGAGGCGGATGTTGTAGCGCGCCCATTCGACGGCCAGCGAGCGGGTCAAAGCCAGCACGCCGGCCTTGGCGCAGGCCGAGGGAACCACGAATCCGGAGCCCGCGCCCGTAGAAGCATACGTGGTGACGATATTCAGAACATTGCCGGGCTGCTTCGTTTCGATCCAGCGGCGGCCGAGAGCGAGCGTGCAGTGAAAGGTGCCTCCGAGCACGATGCCCACGACGGCGGCAAACGCGTTGGGCGAGAGCTTCTCGGTGCGGGCGACGAAGTTGCCGGCGGCATTGTTGACCAGCGTGTCGATGCGGCCGATCTCCTTCTCCGCGGCGGCGACGGCCTTCTCGACCGCGGCGAAGTCGCGAATGTCGCAAGACGCAAATCCGGCCTTCACGCCTTTGGCCTGCAGTTCCTTCGCGGTGGCCTCCAGCGGTTCCGGCCGCCGCGCTACTAGAAACAGATTCGCACCAAGCTCCGCGAAGCGCAGTGCCATCGAGCGGCCCAGACCCGTGCCGCCGCCGGTGATCAGAATGTTGCGTCCCTTCAGCAAATCGTTCTTATACATGCAAGCCTCCGGCCCGAGTCGTCGTAGGGGAGGGTCTTCAGCCTGTCCCGACTTTACGTCGGGGACCCTCCCGCCGTTCGGTCCTCTTACATTCGAAACGGTAACGCCGTCTCAGTGTTTCTTTCCAAGATATTTTTTCGGTAGCGGGGTATCTGCGGATTCCTCCTGCCAGTAAATGGTGACGATCCACCAGCGCTTGCCATCGTTGAAGAGCTGAAAGCTGTTGATGCCGCGGGCGAAGGGCTTGGGATCGGCGGCGGCGTGGCGCGATTCGTAGGTGCTGAAGACCTGCTCGATATTGGCCCAGCTTTCCATGGTGCGGGAAGATTCGCGTTCAAAGAAACCTTCTTTATCGAAGTAGGGCGTGGCCAGGCGAACGTAATCCTCGGGCGAGAAGGTGTGCGCGACCAACTGGCCGTCATGATTTTTATCCACGGCAATGAGCCGCGCCCCGGGAGCGAATAGCGAGAGGAAGCGATTCCAATTGCGCTTCTTACCCGCGTCGCCGGAGATGACGTCGTAGGTGGCCGCCATGATGGCATCGCGCGAGGCGACATCAGCGGGAGCGGCAACGGGAGGCGCGGTGGCCGGTTGTGCTTCGGCCGGTTTCTTTTCTTGGTCCTGGGCCAGAGTAAAAGTTGCAGAGAGAGCGATAACGCAGG
>Ga0187779_10002913_pt1 | contig 10421 bp, 13 predicted proteins | sample 1015_Q2_SP10_10__FD_132435 | JGI IMG/M metagenome (GOLD analysis project Ga0187779, IMG submission 132435) | Tropical peat soil microbial communities from peatlands in Department of Meta, Colombia - 1015_Q2_SP10_10_MG | ecosystem: Environmental > Terrestrial > Soil > Wetlands > Peat | place...
AATGGTCCTGGTGCCTTGGAGCCAGCGCCACTATTTGATACCTGCTGACGACGTACTAGGGTTCGCGAACCAAATCAACGCCGAACGCGAGCCGCGGGAAACTCCGCATGGCAGCTTTCTGCTAAGAAGAGGTGACGAGAAAAAGGCGGCTCCAGGCCAGCCCACTTTACCCTCGTAGTATGTGGGACCTACTGAGCCATGCGATCAATGCGGAGATTGCCTCGGTCAAGGAGAGCCGGAGTGCAAGAACAAAGCACGTGACCGTGGTGGTGCTGAACGTTGGCAGCGACGAAGGCGTCAAGGCGGGGATGGAGTTGTATGTGCATGCTCCTTCGAGTATTTTCGAATTTGCGCGCATCACGAGTGTGAGCAATTCCTCTTCCGAAGCGGAAATCATTCAAGACGACGAAATCGAGCCGAAAGCAACGCGTCCGGCCGGCGGCTGGAAGTTGTCGACACGCCTTTTGCAAGACTGAGAAGCACGGACGCGATGTGATCTTAGCTGGTGTTTGTCAGGAGAGACCGACGCGTAGCCCCGGACATTCCCGTCCACCTTGAAGCCGAGGATGTTGACGTACTAGGCCACGCTGGCGTCAACGCTTTGCACGCGCAGAATCAACAACGTAGGAAGGGGATGAGGAGAAGTCAAACGTGCAGCCGCTCCCAGACGGCGCAAGCTACAGAAGGCTACAAAGCCGAAACCATGTGGGCGATGGCGTCGTCGAAGTTGGCTTTCCCGTCCAGGTAAGGCTGCCAGAATCGCGTGAGAAGTTCGAGATACTCGCTCCAGCCGCGCTGGTAAAGGCCTTCGCGGACCGCATAGGGAATGTAGGCGTCCTTATCGGGAGCGGAAGGCCGGTCAGAATGGAGTTTGTCTGTGGCTTGCGTGCTCGCGTTAGTTTTGGTGTCGGGTGACAGCAGTGGCTTGATGACTTCTCCCGTCGTGTAAAAGATGAGCGCGTGCCACAGGTCGCGGGGAATGGCCTTGTTGCGCTGATGGCATTCGCGAGCGAGGGCCTGTTGCACCGGTTCGGCAATCCCGTGGGAAGCTTCATGAAAGAGCACCTCCAGCGCCGCTTCTCCTTGGTTGCGCAGGTCTGTGCTGGAAATGGTGACACGCAAGGGATCGAGGGTGGTGTAGGCACCAGCCCAGTTGGCGTACGCGGAGACGTCCACGCGGATGCGATACTTTGGCCATTTGGTCTGGTAAATGTCGGCAAGGCGCTGGGAGATGCCCACGCCCTGTTCTTCGACCAGAGGCGCGACACGCTTGACCCAGCGGCGGTTGGCGCGATCCTGCTCCGGCCAGAGATGCGCGCGATAGACCGGCGCTGCGGCATCCAGCACCTGGGTCAAACTTGGCGGTAGGCCTGCATCGCACGTTTTTTTATGGGCCCCGGAGAGTTCGTCGCAGTCCTCAAAGTCCCCAAGCTGGTTCTTCAGGAGGACCATGTCATTGTTGAAGAGCAAATCCCTGCCCGCGTAATTCGCCAGATAAAACTCGACGGCGTTGTTCCAGGCGGCCTGCTCCGCCGATGTCAGTGAAGGAGCAGCGTCAGGCATCAGCTTGGGCTTGCCTTGGGCCGCCGAATTGGTTTTGTCCTTGGCGGTCGCCTTGCTCTCGCGCTGCTTGGCTTCGAAGTAGAGCGTGTGATGGAGATTTACCCAGAACCCGCTGTGAAATTCGAAGACGGGAAGCGGCCCGAAGGTGGGTTCGAGCTGCGCGTTTCCGGAAAATGGCGCCGCGAAGGTAAGCGCTGAGAGCAGAACCAAGATGTGCTGGGCCGTCCGGCTCATAGTGAGTCGCCCGATAGTAGCGCCAAGCGGCGCGCTGTACAAACAGGCGGACTTTCCTTTTCACCTTTTGCAACAATCGAGTTAATATGCCTGCGCATTTTCCGGCGGGAGCATCCGATGAAGAAACTCAGCGTGGTGGGCGCCTTGGCGGCAATGCTGCTCGCACCCTGCGGGATGTTCGCGCAGCAGGCGGGGCAATTACCGGCGTTGAAGCAGGAGGCGGTAACTGAAATAGATAAGCTGGCGACGCTCACGCAGCAGATGGTGGACGAGATTTTCAGCTTCAGCGAGCTGGGATTTCAGGAGTACGAAACGTCGCGGTATGTCTCCGGGATTCTCGAGAAGAACGGGTTTCACCTGGAGCGCGGAGTGGCGGGCATTCCCACGGCGTGGGTGGCCACGTACGGCAGCGGAAAGCCGGTCATCGCGTTTATCACAGACATAGATTGCATTCCGCGCGCATCGCAAAAGCCCGGTGTCGCGTACCACGATCCGATCATCGAGGGTGCGCCGGGACACGGCGAGGGGCACAACTCCGGCATGGCCGTCAATGTCACGGCCGCGCTAGTGCTGAAAAAGTTGCTCGACCAACACCATATCTCGGGAACGATCCGGCTGATTCCGGGCGTTGCTGAGGAGTTGCTAGGCACCAAGGCCTTTTATGTACGCGCCGGGATGTTCAAAGATGTGGACATCGTTCTCGGCGCGCACGTCAGCTCGGAGTTTGAAACCTCCTACAGTACGGGCAACGGGCGGTGGAGCGGACTCGTTTCGGTGCAATACTTTTTTCACGGAAATGCTGCGCATGCCGCGGCGGCGCCCTGGGAGGGCCGCAGCGCACTCGACGCGGTAGAGCTGATGGACACCGGCTGGGATTTTCGCCGCGAGCACTTGCGGCCGGCGCAGCGCTCCCATCGCGTCATCATCAATGGCGGCGACCAGCCGAACGTGGTGCCTCCGGAAGCAGCCGTCTGGTATTACTTCCGCGAACTCGACTATCCGCACATCAAGGAACTCTATGACCTGGGCAACCTGATTGCAGATTCGGCCGCAAAAATGACGGGCACGACGGTGGGTCACAAGCTGGTGGGCTCCGCCTGGCCGCCTTTCTTGAACAAGGTCATTGCCGAAGATCAGCAGAAGAATATCGAGGCGGTGGGCATGCCGAAATGGAGCGAGGCGGATCAGACGCTGGCTAGGGCGCTTCAGAAAGAGATTGCCGCCAAGGTCGAGGGCCTGAAAGAGAAAGTCGAGCCGCTCTCTGAGCCCGAGAAGAACCCCGCTGGCGGCGGCTCGGATGACATCGGCGACATTTCCTGGAATGTGCCGATGGTCTATTTGATGTATCCGGCGAATATACCCAATCTGCCCGGGCATAGTTGGGCCAACGGCGTGGCCATGGCGGCGCCGATCGCGCACAAAGGCTCGACGGCCGGCGCAAAGGTGCAAGCCATGACTGCGCTCGACTTCTTGCTTCAGCCGGAGCTGGTTCAGCAAGCGTGGGACTACTTCCGCAACGGGCAGACCAAAGATGTTCATTACGAATCGTTTTTGAGTCCGGGAGACCAGCCTGCCATCGAAATGAACAAAGAAAAGATGGAAAAGTTCACGCCGCAACTGAAAAAATACTATTACGATCCGGGGCGATACAAAACCTACATCGAACAGCTCGGCATTCAATATCCGACCACTCGAGCGCAACAATAGCCGGCCAGACGTGCGATATAGCCGCACGCGCCGCAGATCGCCGAATGCGTTAATTAGCGCTGCTCGGAGCGGCGCCTGAATTCTAGCCTTGCGGCAGCTTGGGATCTGTCTCGCTGCCAACTGCGCCTCGATGGTCAGCGCCGCGCAGCGTTCCTTCGGTATCGCGGAAAAAGGACCGGCGGCCGGTGCGCCCGTAGCTGCTGGGCGTTGCCGATAGCTGGAACTTTGCCGGCGCGCCAAGCAGAGTTGCGCCGACCACTACGTACCGGAAGGAATAACCGTTTTTCATTCCCGCGGCCAGCTCGGCGTCGAGAAGTCCCGCGGCTTCTGCGCTGGCCGACCCTTTGGGTGGACCAAGCTGCGATAGAGACTCGGGAACACGCGTGTATCTGCGCCGATAGGCTTCGATCGCTTGTGCTATTTCGTCCAACGCAGCAATAGCGGACTGCTCGTTTTGCTCTGCCTCGGCGGAGTCCCATTCGACCTCGAGGGAAGGCAGGTCGAGCAACACCACACCCAGCGAAAGAATCTTCCAGTCGCCATTTTCGCGCACCAGTCCTATGTTCACGCTGATGGGCGCGGCACCCGAGTCGCCGGCTTCCCGAAGCTCCACGCGCAGAAAGGCGACGTTGTCCAGTGTGTCGGCGCCGCCAATCTGAATTTCCGCCGCGCCGGCCGGCGTGTCGCAGCGCACCGTAGGCCGGCCGGAGGGATTGGAGATAAAGCTCGGCTTGCCCGCTTCGTTGAGCAGGACGAAGCGCTTCATGAAAGCGACCCGCGCCGCCGGAGTCATGCGAGTAAAGGATGCTTTGTTGCGGACTGTGAGAAAGCGGGAGAAATCGTCCTGGTCCTGAGCGCAGGCGGCAGCCAGGAGATCGCGAAGAGCGACCGTCGGTCCAGTTTGCGAAGCGGGTTTCGAACTCGGCTCCTGCGCGCGAGCCCGGCCGGCAGAAACAGGAGACAGGTTCACGAACAGCAACACCGCTCCAGCAAACAGACTTTTCGTGGGCCTCACGTCAATCCTTTGCCGTGCCCAGGATCGCCGCTAGGTGTTGCGTGAAGGCCGAGCGCGGCATCACTTCGTTGCAGCCGGCTGTCTGCGCCTGCGCCGCCAGATCCCGCTGCACATGCGACAAGAATCCCACAACACGCAGGTTTTTGTGCGCGCTGCGTACCCGCTCGATGGCGGCGATCGGCTGGCTCCGGGCGTTGAGATCTACGATCACTAGTTTGGGAGCAGGATTCAGGAGTTCCTGAAGCGCGTCGCTATTCGACGCGACCTTCAATTCTAGTCCCAGCTGCTTGGCTGTCTCCGCAACCTTCATCTGAAAGAACAGGTCGTCCATTAGCGCTACCACTCTTGCCATCCCCACGCCTCCTTGGAGAGCGTTACTCATTATGCGCCAGTTGCTTCACTGCGGAGTCTCTTCCAGTAAGATGCAAACAGGGCATGGGAGGTGCCGCATGTACCACGGCGCAGCTCGCTCCGCAGAAAAAAGTGTCAACTATCCCATTCAGCAAGCGCTTGCGCTCCTTGAAAAGACGGCGATTTTGCTCGAAACGCTGCTTCGAGGTTTGCCGGAGGATCTGTTGCACTGGAAGCCTGCGCCGGAACGATGGTCCATCGCAGAGGTCCTGGGCCATCTAGCGGATATTGAGCAGCTGTATGCTGACCGCACGAGGCGCATGGTGACCGAAGACATGCCAAGGCTTCAGAGATTCGAACCGGCAAAGACTGAGGGCCGCGGCGACGCTATGCTCGCCAACGCCGCCGAGAACCTCGAAGTCTTTCATCGCGCGCGGCGGGCAACTCTTGTTTTGCTACGCAGCATACCACCCGATTCGGGAGAACGCCGGGCCGTGCATTCTGAACTTGGCGAGATTACGCTGCGCGAGATGCTCCACGAATGGGCGTCCCATGATTTGGGACACCTGCGGCAGATTGCAGAGCTTTATCGGGCGCACGCTTTTCATCCGCATGCGGGGCCATTCCGGAAATATTCGAACATCAAGCCGTGAACGAGCATCCTGAGGACGCCCGCCTGGCGGCTTCAGGGCCGCGCGACGTGACGCTTTATACGCGACCGGGATGCCATCTTTGCGAGGACGCCAAGAATGCCATATCCCCCGTTTTGCGCGAGTACGGGGCGGTGCTGCGCGAGGTGAACATTGAGAACGACGCGGTGCTCGAACAGCGCTATGGCATGGACATTCCCGTGGTTTTCATCGGAGCGCGTAAAGTGGCCAAGCACCGCGTGGACGTCTCGCAGTTCCGGCGCAGGCTTCAAGAGAGTTGAACGGTTGAGATGCTGTTCAGCCGATGCGTTCGAGAAACGGCGTGGCGCGACTAGTGCCCACCAGGGGCTTCGTACGCTCCCACGGTCTTGTCCGGCACGTCGCCCACGCGCCCTTTGACTCGGTCGTAGACGCTCAGTTGGCTGACTGAGCCCAAGGCCTCGTTGTAGAAAGTGGGAACGCCAAGGGCCGTGCGCAGTTCTTCGTTGAATTTGCGTAGATTCTCCAAATGCGACGCCAGCGCCGGCACTTTCTGACCGTCGTCGGTCAGCAGGAATTTCTGATAGCCGGCGTCCCACAGCTTCGTAAAGCGCGCTTTCAGCATGATGGTGGGGACGACCGTCATCTGATACATCTCGTCGTTACCCTTGCGAAATTCCGCGCCGCTCCCGTATTTTTCCACACGCACAACACCGCGGGTGCTGCCGACTGTAAAGCCTTGCGCCGCCAGTCCTTCAATCTGCTTCGGTGAAAACCGCTCTTCGACATTCCACATAGCTCGAATAGAGTAATCAACGCCCCGGCAGGATGTAAAGTGGCGAGGCTTCAGTTTCGGCGGATTCGGTTCGCTCGGCACGTGAGTTTCTGAGGGGAGCCACACGTGAAACAGAATCGGGCACGAAGCCAAAACCTTCCTTCCGATTCACGTCTGCGCCAGTTGTCCCGCCGCTTAGGGCTTATCCCGCGACCACTCGCGTTCCCAGGTACGCCACAAGGAAACATCGCCAAGATCGAGCTGGTTCCACCAGAGATCCAGCATCTGCTTATCGAGCTGCAGAATGCCGTCGCGCGTAACTCCGGGCGGTGGCGCGACCAACTCCGCCAGCCGGTCGTACACTCGCCCGCGATCCGTCCCGTCCACGCGTGCCAGGAGATGCCACACCGTCAACGCGTCCCGTGGGCGAGCTTCGCCGAGCACTTGCTCGAGTTCCGCCTTGCGCTGCGCGGGGCTCTCGCCCGCAAAGTCGAACTTGGACAGCGCCTCGCGAAGCGGCAGCGGCGCATCTTCAAAATATGGCGTGCCTGGGCCGATCTTAGGCCGTGTCGCGCAGACCGCGCCTGCGGGAATGAACGCCTCCCGGTCGTCCAGCTTAAAGCCTACCCACCCGAGCGTCGTCCGCAGCAAACCCGCGCCGGAGTCATCCACTTGCAATGTGTATTGGCATCCCAAATCCACCGCAATCGCGGATGGCGTGTCCACTGCGAACTGTCCCGGAGACGCCCAGATGAATGCGTGAATGGTGCCCCTTTCCAGCTCCAGCCGATGATGCCCGGGACTCTTCGCCAGCAAACGCAAGCGCGAATTTGGCTCAACGTTCACGGTGCCCACGTCCGCCACGCTGATCGTGGCCTTCGACTGATTGTCGGTAACCAGCGTCTGGCCGACGCGAAGTTGGCCTCCGCTCACTCCCTTGGCTGTGGTGTTCGACTCGACTCGCGGGGTGCCAGCAACGCCCTCAATTTCCCAGGCCGCCTGATTCGTTTGATTAGCTCCCTGTTGTTTCAGGCTCCAGCGCGCCAGCAGGAAGCCCGCAAGTACCACCAGGATTCCTGCCGCCGTGGCCAAACCCAAAGTCCAACGTCTTTGCGTGAGTCGCCTCCAGATTCCTGTCTGCGGCATGACCGGCACTTTGGAAAAGTCCAGTGCCTGCCCCTGATGGCTAAACCTCCCGAGCAGTTTCTCCAGTTTTTGAACCTCCGGGTCCGGTTCCCCGGAGCGGTCCCAAAGATATTCATCCTTCATAGCTCATTCCTTCTGCGCAAAACCTTTCCGGCGGGTGATGGGGCGTCGTCGGCAATTGCCTTCTGCGGCGAGCTTCGCGTCGATGCTTGCGCGAGTTTCTCGCGAAGCTGCTGCATCCCGCGATGCAAATTGACGCGCACGGATCCCGGCGTCAGTCCAGTGCGTGCGGCGATTTCCGGGCCGGTCATGCCTTCCACCAGCCGCAGCATCAGCGTCTCCCGGTAAGCTTCCGAAAGCGTTTGCACGATTCCGAGAATCATGGCGGCCTCCGCATCGGAGACCCCCGCTGCCGGTTCCCCAGGCTCGTCTTCGGAAAGCCTCTCCGTCACTTTCGCGACCGGCTTGGTCTGCCGATAGTAGTCATTGGCGATGTTGCGCGTGATCGCCGAGAGCCACGCTGCGAACCGGTTGACGTCGCGCAGGTCGCGAAGCCGAGGCAGCGCACGCATAAAAACGTCCTGAACCAGATCATCCACTTCATCCAGCGGAACGCGCGCCAGCAAAATCCCGTGCACCATGCGCGCATATCGGTCATAAAGCCCACCAAAGGCAGCGCGGTCTCCTTGGCGTGCGGCCTGCACCAATGCAGAGTCGTCCAGCGGCTCTTGGTGGGACGCGACGGTCACCGCACGACAGTCCATGAATGAGAGGCGCGAATCAACGGTGCTTCCGGCTGATACCGTTCCTAATCCAAATACCATTCTGGCATGCACGACGTAAAGGTGAGGGCGTTCGTTAACTACTAGCCGGCTTGCTTTACGCCGGGCTGGCAAATGAGGGTGGACTGCGATAGTCTAGTATGTATAGGGTGATTTGTGTAAGCCCAGCCGAATTGAGCCCCTACCGTGGGAATGAACTGGCGCATCCAATTCGGAGTGAATTGGTCGTATATCGGGTCCCTAAGGGGCCGCGGAGAGCGCAACGAGTAAGCTCTATGGCAACCGCCGGTCATATAGTCGTCGCTGGGCATGGAGCCGTCGTGCCGGGAGCGGTATTTTCCTCGGGACCAGGCCAATCCGTCCTGGAACGAATCGGCAACACTCCGCTGCTGAGCTTGCGCCGTGTCGGCGCAGAGTTCCCAAATATCGAATTCTACGCCAAGGCCGAATGGTGCAATCCCGGTGGGTCCGTCAAGGACCGTCCGGCCTTAAACATGATTCAGAGCGGCTTGATCACGGGAGCGCTCCGCCCGGGTAAGATCATTATTGATGCCACTAGCGGCAACACCGGGATTGCCTACGCGACCATCGGTGCGGCGCTCGGCTATCCGTTAAAGCTTTGCCTGCCAGCGAGCGCCTCCCCTGAACGCAAGCGCATCCTGAAGGCGCTAGGCGCCGATCTGGTCATTACGCCGGGTGATGAAGGCACCGACGGTGCTATTCGCCGCGTCCGAGAAATCGTTGCAGCCGAACCGCACCGGTACTTTTACCCCGACCAGTACAACAATCCCGCCAACTGGCAGGCGCACTACCACACCACTGCGAACGAAATCTGGGAGCAAACCGGCGCTAAGATCACCCATTTCGTTGCCGCCCTCGGCACCAGCGGAACTTTTGTCGGCACGTCCCGCCGCCTTCGCGAGCTCACCCCGGCGATCCGCTGCATCAGCCTGCAGCCCGATGCGGCCTTCCACGGCTTGGAAGGCTGGAAGCACATGAGTACTGCCTTGCGTCCGGCTATCTATGACGAGAGCGTTGCAGACGACAATGTGCAGATTGGCACCGAGGACGCGTACCACATGGTCAAGCGCATCGCGAGGGAAGAAGGTTTGCTGGTCAGTCCCAGCGCGGCTGCCGCTCTGATTGGCTGCTTTGAGGTAGCTAAGCGCATCGAACCGCACGAGCGCGCTGTCATCGTCACCGTTTTTGCCGATTCCGCGTGCAAGTACCTGACCGAACGCTTTTGGGACGAAGAGTAGGCGAGCGATGAGCGAGAGACAGGAACTTCTGATTGGCGGGGAGCTTGCGGAAAGAATTCGCGCCCATGGTGCGGAGACCTATCCGCACGAATGCTGCGGCGCGCTTCTGGGCCGCGACGGCGCCGCAGGTAATGAAGGACTGTCCGTAAGGCACGACGCGGCGCGCGAGGTCCTGGCTCTACTCCCGCTGGTTAATCGCCGCGACGACTCCCCGCGCAACCGCTTCTCCGTTACCGCAGAAGACGTGCTGCTTGCCGATGAAACCGCACGTGCGCAGGGACTCGACGTCATCGGGTGGTATCATTCGCATCCCGACCATCCTGCGCATCCCAGCCAATATGATCGTGAGCACGCGTGGCCTTGGTACAGCTACATCATCGTGAGCGTGCAGGCCGCAACGCCCAAGGAGATGACCTCTTGGCGCTTGACAGACGATCGCTCCGAGTTCGTCGAAGAAAAGCTTGAAACATTGAAGGTAAGCGCGGCGCGCTAAGGCCCGCGACCGATTGGGAGCACACACATGGCTGTGAGAGTCATCATTCCGACGCCCCTGCGTACCTATGCCGGCAAGCGGGATTCCGCTGAAGTGAATGCCGGCACGGTCGGCGACGCTCTCGGCGGACTCGCTGCGCAATTCGCCGACCTGCGCAAGCACCTCTTTACCGAGGACGGCAAGCTACGCTCGTTTGTCAATGTCTATCTCAATGACGAAGATATCCGTTATTTGGCCAAAGAAAACACCCCGACAAGAGACGGCGATACGATTAGTATTGTCCCGTCCATCGCGGGCGGAACATGCGCACGCGCCACAACGAAGAGGGGAATGCGGTAATGGCCACGACAACCCAGGCGCACACCGAAACGAAGCCGGTGACTGGCCTTTCCAATGAAGAGATTCTTCGCTACAGCCGACACCTCATCATGCCCGAAGTGGGGATGGAGGGTCAGCTCAAGCTGAAG